>Ga0157363_1000104_pt1 | contig 64725 bp, 67 predicted proteins | sample AttsexASBM1_FD_111477 | JGI IMG/M metagenome (GOLD analysis project Ga0157363, IMG submission 111477) | Fungus gardens microbial communities from leaf cutter ant in Ribeirão Preto, State of São Paulo, Brazil - Atta sexdens ASBM1 | ecosystem: Host-associated > Fungi > Mycelium > Unclassified ... | reverse complement strand
GTCACAGTCCCGTATCCAGGATGCTGATTACGCAACTGAAGTTTCCAACATGTCGAAGGCGCAGATCCTTCAGCAGGCGGGTACCTCTGTGCTGTCAAAAGCCAACCAGGTACCACAGGGCGTGCTGTCTCTGCTGCAGTAAGTTCTGCAACATGTGCGAAACCCGGCTTCGGCCGGGTTTTTTTATGCGTCAAAAAGGTTACGACCCGCTTGTATCGAACTAAAAATGTCGCTGGCGGCAAGGCTACGCGCCTTACTTATTGGTAAAAATAAAATGCTGCGGCACTTCGTCGCTGAGAATATAGTCGTCCTCGCCCAGCCTTTCGGCTTCAAAATTAAAGATCTCCCGTAACGCGCCGCTGAACAGCGCCGTGCTCTGCTCGGTTTTGGCAATAATCAGCGTTTTATCCACGCCGCTGTCACCGATTCGCGTCTCGCTGTACTCTGCGGGAAAGGTTAAATTGCCATACTTCACCGTCACTTTTTCCATCGTTTTCCCCTTTGAGGCGTTGATCTGAAAAATTTACAGCGTCGTAACCTGTTAAAACCTTAGAGCAGCGCAACGGAAAAGTCATCCTGCCGCCACTATGCCTGCGCGCCTTTCGGGACTCAGGTCTTAAATTTGCGTTTATACTTAATTTTCATTCGCCATTCAGGAGGTCATCTATGTTCACCTGTTCTCGCAAAGATCCGCGTATCGCCACTTTCCGTTATCAGATCGAAAAAGATCCCAAAGAGCAGAAAGACAGCCCGGACGAAGCGCCAGAATCGGGCGATAAATTGCCGGAATAAATCGCAACGAGTTTTACCGGATCTGTGACGCAAAGCGGGATCGGTTTAGTGTCAGCCACTATAGTTAACTGACCCATATGGGTTGATGGAGGTGGCTATGTCTGAACGTCCCGATTACCAGGAACCCGTTCCTGATGACGCTGAATACCCGGCTGATGAGGACCATAAGGATATCCCGGAAGGCAGCGATGAAATTGTCGATCCGCTGGAGGATGATGAGGAAATCGATGCGCCTCTGGAAGATGACGATCTCGACTCCGATGATGAGGACGACGAGGAGACGGAGGAGGATGTCTGATTGTCAGGTCTGAATCGTGAGCCGCCTCTGAATTTACGCAGAGGCGGCTCGTTTCCCGCCTTCTGTTCGTTTTCTTACAGCCTGCCGTTTGCTCAACGCCGCTTATCTCCTACACTGGAACGCTATTTTTAACGCTCCGGAGAAAAAGCATGTCGGCAAGCGACGATTTAGCGCAAATCTATCATCAGCGTTCGCAGGAGACGCTGCGCCTCTGGCGCGATCCCGCGGCGGCCGAAGCGCATCGGGGTTTCTATCCGGAAAAGTTAAAAGCCATCGCTACCGGTATTCAGCCTGAGTTAACCCAGCCGTTACAGACGCTGCTGACGGAACTGCAGCAGCGGGTGCTGGACGATCCGCTCGCCGATATTATGCAGCCCGCCCATTTCCACCTGACTTTTCTGGCGATAACGCCTTCGCGCTACGATTTTGCGCATCCACCAGAAGGCGTCGATGAGCTCAGGAAAATAGCCGCAGCGCACTGTCTGGGAAGCGAGCTGAGCATACGCGATCTGCGGCTGGTGGCTTTGCCTAATCAACTACTTATCGCCGGCATTCCGCAGGCGGCGGACGTCGCGCGCAGAAAAGCCTTCTGGAAGGCGCTGGCGGGTTCCGACTGGGCAGAGCCGCTGCGGGCGAGGTATAACGGCAGCGATCGACCGCCGCCGTTCTGGCACAGTACGCTGCTGCGTTACGAGGCGCCAACGCTGCCCGACCGCCTGCAGCAGTTTTTTAAGGCGCGGATTAATCAGCGTTATGGCGATATTACCGGCGCTATCCGGCTACGACTGGTGACTTATAACTGGTCGGAAAGCGATCTGCTCGCCTGAACACGCGCAAAGGAATGCGATCGCCATCACATCTCGCTCCGCCACAGCCGTTTTGTCCATGCCTGTGGACTCTTTTACATAACTCCGCTCAGCCCGAATCTGTATGTTACCGACAGACAGATTAAAAACCGGGGTTAGATAATGGCTTCAATCGATAACAGTTTGGCGCTGCCGCAGGCGCAGAAGAATAAAGTCCGTCGGATGAATCTTTTTATTTCGTTCTCGGCCGGGCTGGCCGGGCTGCTGTTCGGGCTGGATATCGGCGTGATTTCGGGCGCGCTGCCCTTTATCACCCGACACTTTGCGCTCGACAGCCACCAGCAGGAGTGGGTCGTCAGCAGCATGATGCTGGGCGCGGCGATTGGTGCGATCTGTAACGGCTGGGTATCGCACCGGCTTGGACGTAAATATAGCCTGATGGCCGGCGCGCTGCTGTTTATCATAGGCTCGCTCGGCTCGGCGCTGTCGGTCAATCTGGAGCTGTTACTGCTCTTTCGCGTGCTGCTGGGCATTGCCGTCGGCATCGCTTCCTATACTGCGCCGCTCTACCTTTCCGAAATGGCGACCGAAAATATTCGCGGTAAGATGATCAGCACCTACCAGCTGATGATCACCTTTGGCATTCTGCTGGCGTTTTTATCGGATACCGCCTTCAGCTATAGCGGCAACTGGCGCGCCATGTTGGGGATACTGGCGTTACCCGCCGTGCTGCTGTTCGTGATGGTGATTTTTCTGCCTAACAGCCCGCGCTGGCTGGCGGCGAAAGGTCTGCATGTGGAAGCGGAAGAGGTACTGCGGATGCTGCGCGATACTTCCGACAAGGCCAGGCAGGAGCTGAACGAAATCCGCGAGAGCCTGAAGATGAAGCAGGGCGGGCTGGCGCTGTTTCGTAAAAACAGCAACGTGAAGCGCGCCGTATTTCTTGGCATGTTGCTGCAGGGGATGCAGCAGTTTACCGGTATGAATATCATCATGTATTACGCGCCGCAGATTTTTAAAATGGCGGGCTTTCAGAGCACTCAGCAGCAGATGATGGCGACGGTGGTGGTTGGCGTCACCTTTATGCTGGCGACCTTTATCGCGGTCTTTACCGTGGATAAAGCCGGACGCAAGCCTGTGTTGAAAATCGGCTTCTCGGTCATGGCTTTTGCCACGCTGATCCTCGGCTACTGCCTGATGAAGGTAGGCGAGGGCGAAGCCAGCATGAATCTCTCCTGGGTCGCGGTTGGCATGACCATGCTCTGTATCGCGGGTTATGCAATGAGCGCCGCGCCGGTAGTCTGGATACTCTGCTCAGAGATCCAGCCGCTGAAATGCCGCGATTTCGGCATCACCTGTTCCACCACTACTAACTGGGTGGCGAACATGATTATCGGCGCGACCTTCCTGACGCTGCTGGACGGCATCGGCGCGGCGGGAACGTTCTGGCTCTATACCGGCTTTAACCTGCTGTTTATCGCCATCACTTTCTGGCTGGTGCCGGAAACCAAAAACGTCACTCTTGAGCATATCGAAAAGAATCTGATGGCGGGTAAAAAGCTGCGGGAGCTGGGGCAGTAGAAACGTTTTACTTTCCAGGGCGCTGTCAGCGCCCTTTTTAATAACTTGCGTAACCTGCCGATACCGCTGCCTGTACGGGTTGCCGGAGATAGATACCGTCATCGTCGCGCGTCTGTCAGGTTTTTCTTCCGTCATCGTGTTCCGACAAAATTTCAAAGCGAAATTTAGCGTTAATCCAACAGAGTGGCGGCGAACATTTCGCGGAGTCGGCTGATTTGGTTGTTTTTATAAAAAGTCTCTGCCAGGTTTTCATTACCCTTTCAGTAAAGTCGATACACGCGGATAGAGTCCGAAAAAAGACAGGAAGCGCAATGAAGAAAGTCCTCGGCACCTTTTTACCTTTGTATACCACCACGCTGCTGATGCTGCTGGGTTCCGGCCTGCTGACCACCTATGTCTCGCTACGCCTGGCGCACGAGCAGGTCAGCGGCAGCCTGATCGGCGGCATTATCGCCGCCAACTATATCGGGCTGGTGATCGGCGGCAAGGTCGGGCATAACCTGATTGCCCGCGTCGGTCATATTCGCGCCTATGTCGCCTGCGCCGGCATCATTACCGCTTCCGTATTGGGACACGGTTTAACGGAGTGGCTGCCCGCATGGATAGTGCTGCGGCTGATTATCGGCCTGTGCATGATGTGTCAATATATGGTGCTGGAAAGCTGGCTGAACGACCAGGCGGAGCCGGGCCAGCGCGGCCTGATCTTCGGTTTTTATATGGTTGCGACCTATCTTGGCCTGTCGTCAGGGCAGATCATCCTGATGAGCCAGGCCGCGTCCGGCAGCGCCAGCCTGCTGATTGTCGCGCTCTGCTTTGCGCTTTGCCTGGTGCCTATCGCGCTGACCACCCGCACCAATGCGCAGCCGATGTCGCCGGCGCCGATGGAGCTGGGCTACTTCTTTCGGGCTATTCCGCGCATCTTGCTGATTACGCTGGCCACCGGCATGGCGGTTGGCGCGTTTTACGGCATGGCGCCCGTTTACGCCAGCCAGCTGGGCTTTACCACGCGGCAGACGGGCCTGTTTATGGCTATCGCTATTTTCGCCGGCCTGATTTCGCAGTTTCCTCTGAGCTGGCTTTCCGATCGTTTTAATCGTCATCGCCTGCTTTGCGGCACCGCGCTGCTCTACGCGTTGACGGCGCTGCTGCTCACTTTACCGCTGCATTTTACTTTTGTCTGGATAACCGCCGCGGCGTTTATCACCAGCATGATGCAATTTTCCCTTTATCCGCTGGTGGTGGCGATGGCGAACGATAGCGTGGCGCCGGAAAGACGGGTGTCGCTGACGGCCTGTCTGCTGATGGCTTTCGGCATCGGCGCCTGTATCGGGCCGATGATCACCGGCGCGCTGATGCAGCCGCTGGGCGGCCATATGCTCTACCTGTTCTTCGCGGTCTGCGGCGCGATGATCGCGGCGTTAAGCTGGCACCGTAATGAAGTTCAGCAGGAAAACGCGGAAAATCCAACGCCACACGTCGCCGTGCCGGACAGCCTCGCCAGTTCGCCGCTGGCCGTCGCGCTGAATCCGGCGCTGGATGAAGAGGAGATCCAGGCCGCCATGGTTAACAACGAGGAAGAGCAGGCTGAAGCGACCAGCTGACCGTAGCGCCAGCGGTTTTCACTGACGATGCCGACTGCCTGAGGTCGGCGTCGTTTTTATTTATGGGGTTTATAAGATCTATTTGGAAATTTATCCCTAAGATAAAATGCTAAGTAAAAGTGAAAGGTTCTTCTTTTATTTTATTTAAGTGAGTTAAATTGTCTTTTAATTCATTGAATAATGTTGCGAAAATTAGAAGGGTTTGTTTATTCGCTGTTGTCGCTATTATCAGGTAATATCTGGATAATCTTTATTATATTTGTCGAAGTACGCCAATAACCTGCTTTTTAAAGGAAATTAATAACCCGCCAGAAGGTTTTTTGCTATATTTTACCTCGGATCTGTTATTGGCCGGGATAAGGAGCATCAGTGGGTAAATATTTATCGCACCGCGGCAAAGTCTGGCTGATGGTCGTGCTGGGCTGCCTGATATTCTGGATAGTGATAGCGCTATGGGAGTTAGGGTAATGGAAAATCTTGCCGGGAAATCTATTAAAGCGCGCCTGCAGCAGTGGAAAATGACTTCGCGGCAGCGTGAGTTTCTGGAATCGTTGATCGAGAAAGAAGAGCAGCCTGAATCAGATAGCGGAGAAAACGTGGCGCCGGAAGCGCGGACTGCGGCGCTTCCGGCGGGTAAGGCAGAGTGTTCAGCCAGGGTTTTTTCCGGCCCGACGCAGCAGGATCTGCTTACGGGTAACCAGGCGGGCCATCACCAGCGCAAGCAGGGCGAACAGGCCGCCGATAGCCGTGGCTTCCAGACGATGCGTGGCGACAGCAAGCTGTGAGTTGCCCAGGCTGGCAATCATAAAAACCACCATCATGGTAACGAGCAAAGCCAGAATAAAGTAGGATTTGGCGACCAGCGAATAAGACCAGGTAAAAGCAAGATAGCCAAACAGCATAAATCCGCCGATCAGATAAAGCGGCGAATGGCACAGATCGATTAGCGCCGCTGCCGTGACGCTGCCCAGCAAAGTCCCTGACACGCGCGCCCGCACCCGCGACAGCGAATCCCGATAGTTGTTGCGCAGGCAGATCAGCAGCGTCATGCCTGCCCAATAGCCGTTTTTTAACTGGAAAAACTCCACGGCCGAAAGCGCCAGCCCCATCGCCAGCAGCGCGAAAAACACTGACCACTGCAGATGAATTTTATGTTTGTATTTACCGGTAGTGACGCGTAAAAAGCGCAGCCAGGCGCGCGGCCAGACGTCTTTCAGACAGAAAGGGTAGCGGCGGAAAACCAGGCAAAGAAAAAATATCTGAATCAAACCGCCGGAGCCGACCAGCATCGCCCGATCGGTGGCGTGCGCCAGCGAACCGGCGTAATAACCAGAAACCAGATAAGCAATCGACCACTGCAGCAGCATCCACCAGGCGCTCTCGTCGACGTTGGCCATGGTGACGTAGACGGCCGCATAGAGCATGGCGACAAGAATATAGAGCGGCAGAATATCGCCTGTCACGCAGCCGAGCCAGGAGGAGAAGGCGATGCCCAGCGTGGTAGTGAACAGCAGAGAAAAAGAAGATCCGCCCCAGGTTTTATTGGCGCCGAACGCCAGCGTCAGCGCGCCGCTCGCCATCAGGCCGGCGGCCGGTAGCCGATCAAAAGTAAAGCCGGCGAGCCAGATGGCGATTAGCGCAGGCAAACAGCAAAGGCCCAGCAATAAATCCTGTTTTGGAATAGGGAAAAAACGCATGGCTATAACACAGCTTCCGGATCGACAATACCCGGGCAAGCATAGCCTGGCAGGCGAGCCGCGCTATAAAAAATCAGTAAATTCATATGACTGCTGTTATGAACAGGACTCATATCCGGGCGACGTGCTTGCAAAAAAAGCGTGGACTGATTAGGCTGAGCTGCCCTGAACATCTGTCTTTGCCAACCGGGACGGGTAGCGCTTTCGGTACGGAGGATCGCGCGTTGGGCTTATCGCGCCAGTTTCGCTATCTTACTGAGAAAATTTATGTTTAAACCGCTGATCGCTTTGATTGTCGGCGCTTCAGCCGGCTGTATCATCCGCTGGTTGCTGGCCGTTCGCCTTAACACGCTGTTTCCCAACCTGCCGCCGGGAACGCTGCTGGTCAATCTGCTGGGCGGGTTTATTATCGGCGGCGCGATGGCCTGGTTTCTGCGCCATCCTCAGATCGATCCCTTCTGGAAATTGTTAATCACCACCGGACTTTGCGGCGGCATGACGACGTTTTCCACTTTTTCGCTGGAAATCGTGACGCTGATGCAGGCGGGCAACTACCTGTGGGCGATGATTTCTATGCTGACCCACGTCGTCGGCTCGCTGCTGATGACCTTTGCCGGTTTCTGGCTGATTACGCTGCTGATGGGCTGACGATGCCGCCAGCGCGCTACTGCGGCGGCTGTTCCTCGTCGTCATCGCTGTCGAAAGCCAGTGCGCTGGCGCTGGCCGCATCGAACAGCGACAGGCTTTCAATCTGGTCCAGCAGAATCACCTTACGAAACGCCATCGCGGATTTCGGTTCTGAATCCAGCGTAATGTTATGTTCCGCATACCATTTGCTGTAGTTGTGCTCCACGCACAGATTCAACGTTTTGCCGTCACGGTAGCCGCTCAGCATCGGGATCAGGACGATATTGGCGGTGTTCTCGGTTTCATAGGAAGCGGTGTGGATCATGCCGATATAGATACGACGTGACTTTAGCGTTACCCAGGCGAGTTCGCCTTCTTCCATACACTGGAAAAGCAGCCCTTCGACGCCATTAGAGCGCGAAAGCTTTTTATAAAGTTTTTTGCGGCCCGTGCTGTTCAGGCGAGCGCTGCCCGACCAGTTAGAGCGATAGAGGCAGAACAGCACTGCAAAGGTAAGCATCACCACCACAGGCGCCTGGATGCCGAGAAAGCTCCAGTTCATAAACTCTATCTGCCAGTTATAGTGATGGCTGCCGGTCAGCTCGGGCATAAGATTAAGCAGGGAAGAGCAGATAAGCAGGAAAAGCCAGACCAGCCCGGTGGCGATAACGCCCTGAAGGACGAAAATACAGCCGTAGAGCGCGACCAGGAAATAGACGTCCCAGCCAAACGAACGTTTGATTTTAAAGCGGGTAGAGAGGTCGCGGCTGGTATACCAGTAGCCGCAGACCATTAAAACCATAAATATCGCCGTTCCCATATCAGGCCTCCTTATACGCCAATAACAGCCGGCGGAAGCGGGCTGTCAGAAGGTTAAAAGCGCCTTCCCTGGCGCTTCGGTTAGCTGCCCGTCTGTGGGGCAGGATCATCCTGCAAATGCTTTTTAAAGTGTTTCTCAATCTGTTCCAGCGTTTTGCCCTGCGTTTCCGGCGCGAACAGGACGGCGAAAATGCCGCCTGCGATGCCGATAGCGGCGAAGGCGAAAAAGGTGTTGGTCAGACCAAACGTCTCCAGCAGCGTCGGGAAAAGAAACGCGATGGAAAAGTTGGTCATCTGCATGGCGAACACCGAAATGCCGTTAGCCATGCCGCGGATGCGCATCGGGAACATCTCCGACAGCAGCAGCCAGGTCACTGGCGACAGCGCGCCCTGCTGGAAGCAGAGGAAGATTAGCATACCGGCCAGCACCAGATAGCTGCGCAGCACGTCTGGATGCCCGTCGACGGTTTCCGGCATCAGCCAGGTCAGCAGCCCGATCGCCAGCAGCGTACAGGTACAGCCGATCTGACCGGTCAGCAGCAGCGGACGACGACCGAAGCGGCTCAGCAGCATAATGCCCACAAAGGTCATGATCACCGAAATTACGCCGTTGGCGATGGTCGCCAGCAGCGAGGCGTTAGTGCCGAGGCCCGTAGCCTGCAGCATCGTCGGCGCATAGAACATTATCGTATTGACGCCGGAAAGCTGTTGCAGCATCGCCACGCCGATACCGAGCGCCACCAGACGCTTCATCCAGGTCGAAATTGTTTTCTTACGGCGAGCGTTCTTCTCGCTTTTGGGAGACATCGATTTGCGAATCTCGCCCATCTCTTTCTCAACCATGCGCGAATGACGAGTGCGCTCCAGCACGTCACGCGCTTCGCGGTAGCGGCCATGCATCGCGTACCAGCGAGGCGTATCGGGCAGAAACAGCATACCTACCCACAGAATAACGGCCGGGACGCAGGCCACGCCCAGCATCCAGCGCCAGGTGGTTTCGCCGCCCCAGATTTCGTTAATGGCGGCGTTGCTGGTATAGGCGATCAGCTGGCCGGAAACGATCATCAGCTCCTGCAACGTCACGAACTGCCAGCGACGGTTCGCCGGCACTATCTCTGCGATATAGACAGGAACGATAGCTGCCGCGCCGCCAACGGCCAGGCCGAGGATAAAGCGAAAGCTAATCATCATTTCCACATTTGGCGCGGTGGCGCAGCCCAGCGAGCCGATCATAAAGATCACGGCCATCAGCAGAATGATTTTTTTACGGCCAAAGCGATCCGCCACGCGTCCGGCGAAAATGGCGCCGATAGCGGAGCCGAGGATCAGAAAGCTGGTGACCATGCCAGTAGTCAGCGAGGTCAAATGCAGGTCGTGCTTCATAAACAGCAGCGCGCCCGCGATAACTCCGGTGTCGTAACCAAAGAGCAGACCGCCCAGCGTGGCGATAAACGCAATGACTTTTACCAAAGGTTCAATCGAAGTGTTCGACGTGGTGCCGGCTGTCCCGCCGTTTGAGGTTTGAGTCACAAGTTACTCCCTTGCCAATGTTATTATTTTGGTGTGATAAAGATCACAGGATTAAATCTAATCCACTGGCGGCATTTAGCCAGGCGAAACGGGAAATATAATTGGCCTGGCGATGGTAAAATGACCATTTCGCCTGAAAATCACGCTGGATCATGAAAAGGCGTTGCAGAAAGCGTCGGAAGAGGCGTCAGAAGTCGGTTTCAGTTTGCTCGTGGTAAAGCTCGGTGGTAATTTCTGGAATGATCTATTTCGGGGATAAATTATGAAGCAGCTGGTAATCGATATTTTACTAAAAATGGCCAAAATTGAGGTCGAGGCAAAGGAACTGACGGCGCAGGTAGAAGCGCAGTCGCTGGTGGTGGCCGCGCTGGTGCTGACGGCGGGTAAAGGCGATGGCGCATCGACGATCTCTGAAAATATTCAGAACGCCATCGTGGCGGCCACGACGTCAGGCCAAAGCTTTCTGCAGTCGGACATCGATCTGCTGCTTACCCATATCAATCGGCTGCTGGCGGTGACGCGCTACGTCGACGAGAAGGCGGAAGCGCAATAGCCCGCAGCCTGCCAGGAGAACCTATGACTGAAAACGAACGCCGCCTGCCGTTGCCGCCTTTCACGCGGGAAACGGCTATGCAAAAAGTCCGCCTGGCGGAGGATGGCTGGAACAGCCGCGATGCGCAAAAAGTGGCGCTGGCCTATACCCTGGATACGCAGTGGCGCAACCGGGCGGAATTTATTACTGGCCGTCATGAAGCCGAAGCTTTTCTCAGCCGTAAATGGGCGAAAGAGCTGGAGTACCGGCTGATTAAGGAGCTATGGGCGTTCGAAGGCAACCGAATCGCGGTGCGCTACGCCTACGAATGGCATGATGATTCCGGCAACTGGTTTCGCTCCTACGGCAATGAAAACTGGGCATTCGACGAGAACGGATTAATGTCTCAGCGTTACGCCTGCGTGAACGATTTACCGATTAAAGAGAGCGAGCGTAAATATCACTGGCCATTGGGGCGTCGACCGGACGACCATCCCGGCCTGAGCGAGCTGGGTTTGTAGCCGACAGACCAGGCGGTTCGAATTGAGCCGTCTGCGTGAATTTTTATTCATATTAGACAGGTATAAATAACTTCCCTCTTCATCCGCAACTGGCGAAAAACCAGGCGCTCCCGCCCTATTTGACATTAGTTATTTCATTACCATGATTGCGGTAAACTTCGCCGCACAGCAGAACCGCGTTGGGACGACGCTCATGTATTCGGTCAGCCATACGCTCACAGGCCGCGCGCGTCGGAAAAATATGCTCGGACACGGGCAAGGCGTCACAGGCGTCGTGACCGCAGGCGCTAACCAGTAAAACGAAGCCGATTAACATCGCTTCCTCCGTAGTAAAACCAAATCAGTCCCAAGTATAGGTGAAAAGCGAGGCGGCCGATGGACGCCATCTGTACAGATAGCGTGGCGGCCGGATAAATAAGGAACAGCAACGGCGGGTTAAAACCGGCCTTTTGGCGTGAAAAGGCCGGCAACGCAGTGAAATTAATGCGCGGTGGTAGAGGTTGTGGTGGTGGTCGTGGTGCCGGTGCTGGAACCATCGCCGCCGCCGCCCATCGTCGCCAGAGCGATGCCGAGCAGCGCGCCTACGGCGCCAACGCCAACGGCATTAGAGTTGCCGTCGGAAAGGGTAGTAGCTTCACTGCCGGCGGCGACGCCGGCAGCGGCTGGTGCTGGTGCGGCAAAAGCGCTGTGGCTGCCCGTTGCAATCAGGAACAGAGCCAGCGCGGTGATTTTTTTCATTATATTTATCCTCAAGCGTTATGCAGGTGTTGTTGACTGAAAGAGTAGTTTTAATCCTTTGCGTTGCAAATAGTGACAAAACAGCCTTTTTGCCGTTTTTCTATTTAAGAATGGCGTAAACAGATCCACGTTTTACCAGAGCGTGGGTGACGCGGCGTATTGCTGCCGCCGCGCTTATTTTTATCCAGGTGGCGCGCTGTACGGGCGATAATGCCGGTAATACAGATTAATCTTAATCAATATTTTAAGGGCAGGCGGTGATAAAACGATCGCTGCTGGACATAAATAAGATCCGAACGTATCCAGAGTTTTACTGCTATTTTCAGATTAAACGATGGATAAATTTTTTCAGGTTGTGGGTGGAAAGTATTTAAGGCAAATTTTGGACCGAAAAAAGTGTGTAGCCATATTTATTGTGGTTAAAAAGTGTGAACAGAAAAAAGCGTCATGCCTGTCGGCGACTGATTTAATTAAAAAAAGTGGAAAATAGCGGCAGCATCGAAATAATTAGTTTAAAAGACCATGAGATGGCAATCTCGTCAGCTTCTGCCAGACTTAACGTTTACCCATAACAGGAGGAGACGATGAGTACAGACCACGATCTACTGACTTCGAGCGATGAGGAAGTGTGCACCATTATCGGCAAAGCGGTGGTTGACCTGAGCATCACCGGTCAGCCTGTCAACAAGGCTACGCTGGCGCTGAAGCTGCTTGCGATGGCGGATCAGGACGTCGATGAAGAGAGGATATTGCTGTACTGGATTGCCCGCAGAGCGATCAATCAGCCACAAAAATTTGCTGCAGCCAGCTACTGACTGCCCGTGGCGCCCGGTTATTTGCCGGAAGAACGGCCGCTTTCACCGCGGCCGTTTTCAATTTATCAGGTAATACGACGCACCCAGGGGATCTGCCGCAGCAGCCAGCTGACGACAGCGGAGATGGCGAAGCAGACCAGCGCCACGGCGGGAATAGTCAGCGCCGACCAGTAACCCTCAAAATTGATATGCAGCAGACGAAGCAGCGTCTCCAGCACCATCATATGCACAAAGAAAATCCCCAGACTCAGGCGCGACAGCCCATGAATCAGTCGCACCGCTCGTTTGCCGTAGCGGAAGGGCGCGTTCAGCAGCATAAAGAAGCAGGCCAGCGACACCACCACTATCGTTGGCGCGGAGTAGAACAGAAAAATCTGGTTTGGCGCAAAGGTGCTGATGGAGAGCGAATAGCTCATCACCGCGGTTAAGACGGCGGAAAGGACAAACACGATGCCGGAAATCACCACTTTGGGATTAATGGCAAAACGCCTCGCCACGCCGCCGATAATATAAAAGCCTGACAGATACACCACCATATCAATATTGCTGGGTGCCGGAATAGCATGACCTTCCAGCAAATTGGCTTTTACATTATCAAACAGGACATAAACCGAAGCCAGCACAAACCAGACGGTCACCGTATAATTAACGCGCTGCTGGCTACCGTTCTGGATAAAGGTGTTCAATAGCGGCGTCACCAGATAAAGCAGGATCATGGTGTAAATAAACCACAAATGCGGATAAGCGGGCGTGCTGAGCAGCTCCAGCACGCTGACCGGAGAAGTATCCGCATTCACCTCTTTATTATAAATAATATAAATAGCGGACCAGGCGATCAGCGGAATAACCAGATCCAGCACGCGGGTTTTTAGCGTGCTGAGCAGCGACTCATTTTTATTTAAGGAGACGTAGCCGGCGATAAGCAAAAACAGCGGAAACGCGACGCGACCAAGCACTTCGTACATGACGGAAACTGACCAGGCCTGGTGGAAATAGCTGAAAGGGATAGCCGCCGTATGCAGCAAAATAACCAGACAGGTGGCCACCAGCGTCAGCAGCTTAATATTCATTCTTCTCAACACTTAACTCCTTGTCAGAAAGCGTAATCGGCCGCGAGCAGTCAGATTATAGCCATTCGGCTAAAGGTAACATACTCCATCGTGCAGACGTATCTCCGGACAGGAAAAAAGCGTTCAGGCGCGGTGCGTCGGACTCTCAACAATCAGCGTGGCGGGGCAGATCTCATCAGGTTTGATGACGCGGTATTCAGCCTGTCCCTGATGGATATACATGCAGGCGCGTCCCGCTGTACCGCCGTCCTGTTCCTGGGAGAGCGTCAGCGTGATGGTTTCCGCCTGCGCGGTCAGCGGCAGCAGCGCGGCAACAAGAAGCGGTGCGGCGAGAAGAGCGTTAGATGCATTCATGATAAAAAGCCAGAAGTTAACAATAAGGGCCTGGCTCAGCCACCGCCAGCGATAAGCCATGACGTTAGCGCTCCGGTACGGCCGCCTGCAAGCCTTCGCGGATAATATCGGACGAAGCCTGGTAAAATCAGCGGGAAAACTCTTAATATAGCCGGGATTGAAATTCCTGCCGGTCTGACGGGAAAACAAGCTTAAAAATTAGCAGATTTCAGGAAGTAGAACGATCAATATCAAAGCGCAGCGGCGGCGGATTCAGGGCCAGCGGAAGATCAACAGCAAATCAAAGAAGAGAAATTTGGCTTAGGCGAGGCAAAAGGGGATTTGGCTTAGGCGGAAAAAATTGCCTCGGGAAGTGGGAAACCCTACTGCACTTCCTGAGGCTATGCAAATGCATAATACGTTACGGACGGAAATGTAATCGTTTTTACCTTGTTGTACAAGTTTTATTTAAACCTGTACAAAGCTTTGTTAATGCATAGTTATGCATAATTAATGGATTAGAAAATCCGGAGGCGATCCACCGTAGCCGAACGATCAACGAAAGATCGTGACAACACGGCGATCCAGGGAATTCTGTCGCCCTGAACGCGAAAATTTTCTGCCGGGATCGGTGAAAGTTGTTAAAATTACGCTTTACTCTTTTTCAAGGAAGTCGCTATGTCATCTGAAATCGCCCATCCTTCAAGCAGCCCGAAACAGGCCGCGCTGCAGCTGGTTATCGAGCTGGTTCGCGCAGGTAAACTCAGCCCAATGCAGGGCGACGCCTCGAACATGATCTCTATTTACGAGCAGTTCAAGACGCATTTCGAGTCCGATAAGCATAAACACGCCTCTGACTCCGCTATCTCCTGATAGCCACCGGGCGGTTCGCCGCCCGTCTTCCCCTTACAGCTTACTGACGCTATCGTAATAGAGCGTACTCACGCCGATGCTTTGCTGGGCGCCCCGCACGTTACTGCGCAAACCCACCAGCTTCTCTCCCTGCAGCGTTACCACATAAGGCGAATCCTGCTGAACCCGCGTCTGCAGCTGCTGATACAGCGCGCTGCGCTTCTGCTTATCGCTTTCTGCAGCGGCATCTTTGGTCTGCTGGCTTAGCTGAGGGATCGTCCAGCCCAGCCGCCAGGCCAGGGTTTTCGGGCCGCCCGGCACGTTAAAGGCGAAGGCGCTGGCATTGGTATTGGGATCGATGTAGTCCGCGCCCCAGTAGATAAAGATCGACTGAAAATCTCTGCCGCGCATTTTGCTCCACAGCTCCGCTTCCGCCACCGGCTGGATAGCAATATCGATATCCGCTTTGGCAAAGCTGGCCTGCAGCGCCTGGGCTATATCGGTATAAGGCGGCTGATTCACAATGGTCAGCGCAAAGCGGGTGCCGGGCGCGATGCCTCCCTGCTGCAGAATCGCTTTGGCTTTCGCCAGATCGTAATGGAAAGGCTGGTTCGCCAGCGCGCCGTCGAAACCCTGCGGCAGAAAGCTTTGATGTATCTGATACTGGCCTTTCAGCAGCTGCTGTGAAATCGCCTGATAGTCCACCAGCCAGCGCGCTGCCTGCCACAGCGCCGGATTGCCTAAAGCAGGCTGCTGTTTATCCTGGGTATTGAAGCCCAGATAGTAAATCAGGCTGGAAGGGAAGCTGGCGACCTTGACGCCAGGCTGATTTTGCAGCGCTGCGAACTGATCCGCGCCTAAATCATAGGCGACATCGACATCGCCCTGTTGCAGCAGCAGGCGACGCGACCCCGGATCGGCCACGCCTTTCAAAATTACCCGCTTCAGCTTTGGCAGCGGCCTGGCATAACTGTTCTCCTCCAGCACCAGCGCCTGCTGCGGCACAAAGTTGCGGATGGTGTAAGCGCCGCTGCCGGCGGAGCGATCGCGCAGCCAGCCGTTGCCGTAATCATTGTTGCTGTGCTGCTCCGCAAGTTTGCGATCGACAATCGAAGCAACCGGCGCGGTCAGCAGGCGCAGCGCCAGATCGCGGCCGATAGCGGCGGGCCAGCGGATTTCCAGCTGGCTGTCGCTGAGGCGGATTAGCTGCCGATCGACGTTTTCCGGCGTCCAGCCAAACTCGCTCAGGATAAAAGAGGGCGTTTTGTTCAGCTTTATCACGCGGCTCAGCGACCAGATAACATCATCCGCAGTTACCGGATTGCCGCTGGCGAAGGTCGCGCCCGGCTTCAGGGTGAAGATCAGGCTGTGCTCGTCGTCGCCTGGCCGCCATGAAGCCGCCAGCTGCGGCGCCAGCTTTGTGGGATCGTTGCGATCGGCATCCACCAGTTTTTGATAAAGGTTGATCAGACTGCTGCTGCTGACGGTTTCAAAACTTTCCGCCGGATCGAAGCTGATAATGCCGTCCAGCGGAATAGCGACAATCAGCGTATCGGCTGGCGTGGCGGCGTAAGCCTGAGCGGCGAACAGGCTGGCGAGAACAACGGAAGCAATTTTGCGCATCGGGATATCCTGAACAGGGCGTTATCAGGACTATAGGAGGAAAAAAGCGGCAGGGAAATGCGAATTCCGGCAAGGGTTAGCAGTTTAAGAGATTAGCCAGATCAAGCGCTTATGGCTGAACCCGAGGTTCAGCCATAGGGTTTATTTAATGTAGCCGCGCTCCATCCTGACCGCGCGATCGCACATATGATCGATCACGTCCGGGTCATGACTGACCAGCACCATGGTCAAATTATCCTGCTGCTTAAGGTTGTTAAGCAGATTGAGGATTTCCGCCTGCACCGACATATCCAGCGCGGAAGTCGGCTCGTCCAGCAGCAGAATTTTCGGCTGCAGCAGCAGCGCCCGCACGATAGCGACGCGCTGGCGTTGACCGCCGGAAAGCTGGTGCGGATAGCGATCCGCCATGGCCGGGTCGAGGCCGACGTGACGAAAACCCTGGTCGATGCGATCGTTGATATCGCGCACCTTCAGCAGCTTTAACGGCTCTGCCAGCGTGCGACGTAAACGGTGGCGCGGGTGCAGCGAGGCGTAAGGATCCTGAAACACCATCTGCACATCGCGGCGCAGTTGACCGGTAAAAGGTTTGCCCGGCGAGGCCTGGTGCCCGGCCAGCGTCATCTCTCCCTGCCAGTTGGGGTTGAGTCCGGCCATCACCCACAGCAGTGAAGATTTGCCGCAGCCGGAAGGGCCGACCAGCCCGAAGCATTCGCCAGCCGCCACCTGCAGCGAAACGTCATGCACCACGGTGCGCTGCTCGTAGCCCTGGCGATGCGCGACGCTGAGATTTTGCAGATCAATCATGTTCACGGTAAGCCTCCAGCGCGGCGCGATCCAGCGTCGGCAGCGGTTTGCCCTGTGTGGCCTTGCTCGGGCGGCAGGCCCACAGCGTGCGGGTATAGGGATGCGTCGCCTGCGGCAGATTCGCGGCGGGCAGGGTATCCAGAATGTTGCCCTGATACATCACCATCACGCGTTCGCAGTGCTCGGAAACCTGCTGCAAATCGTGGCTGATCAGCAGCAGTCCCATATTGCGCTCTTCCACCAGCCGGCGGATTAGCGCCAGCACCTGATCGCGCATGGCGTGATCCAGCGCGGAGGTTGGCTCGTCGGCGATTAAAAATTGCGGATCGGCGATCAGCGCTATTGCCAGCATTACGCGCTGGCCCATGCCGCCGGAAAGCTGGTGAGGATAGCGCTGCATCAACTGCGCGGGCTGCGGCAGGCCGACCGCGTCCAGCATCTCGCAAACCTTTTCTTTTATCTCCGCGCGGCTAAAGCGGCCATGCAGTTTAAGCGGCTCCGCGACCTGCCAGCCGATGGTGCGCATCGGATTGAGCGCATATTTAGGATCCTGCATCACCATTGCCAGTTTGCTGCCGCGTAGCTGGCTCCAGCGGCGTTCGCTCAGCGCCAGCGCGTTTTCACCCGCCACGCTGAGCGTCGAGGCCTGTAAATGCAGCGAAGGGGAGAGCAGGCCCATCAGGCTGCGCGCGGTCAGCGATTTGCCGGAGCCGGATTCGCCTACCAGCGCCACGCGCTCGCGGCCCAAAGTGAAGCCGATGTTTTTAACCAGCGGCACACCGGCGGCGCTGTTTATCGTCAGGTTTTCCGCTACAACCAGCGGCGTGGAATCAGTTGGCATTTCGGGTATCCAGTCGGTCACGCAGGCCGTCGCCCGTCAGGTTAAAGGCCAGGCTGGCGAAGAGGATCGCGCCGCCCGGCGCGGCGGCTACCCACCACTGGTCAAAGATCACTTTGCTGCCTTCGGCGACCATCGAGCCCCATTCCGCGGTCGGCGGCTGTACGCCCATGCCGAGGAAGCCTAAACCCGCGGCGGAAAGAATAATGCCGCCCAGGCTCAGCGCGGCGCGCACCACGGCGCTCGGCAGGCAAAGCGGCAGAATATGGCCGAACATCAGGCGCAGGCCGTTAATGCCCTGCATCCTGGCCGCGGCCAGATAGTCGCTACGACGCAGCGCCAGCGTTTCGGCGCGCGCCTGACGGGCAAACGGCGGCCAGCTGGTCAGCGCCAGTGCCAGCGCGCCGTTAAGCAACCCGGGGCCAAGCATCGCCACCAGCGCCAGCGCAATAACCAGGTTTGGCAGCGACAGGAAAATATCGGTCACGCGCATCAATACGCGCTCGGTCCAGCCGCCCAGGTAGCCCGCGCAGATGCCGACCAGCAGGCCGACCGGGATAGTCAGCAGCAGGATCAGCGACACCAGCAGCAGAGTAGGGCGCGAGCCGTAGATCACGCGGGAAAGCAGATCGCGGCCAAAGCCATCGGTACCCAGCCAGTGCGCGGCAGAAGGCGGCAGCAGGCGCGCCGAAATAATCTGCGCGTTGGGGTCGAAGGGCGCCAGCAGCGGCGCGAACAGCGCGGCCAGCAGCAGAATAGCCACCAGCGTGCCGCCGATAGCCAGCGAGGTGACGCGCGCGCGGCGACGGCGCGGCGCGGCGATTTCAATATCAGTAAGATTTTGCGTCATCGGGTTCTCGGATCGGTGAGATAAGTTAACGCATCCGCCAGCGCGTTCAGCAGAATAAAGCAGCCGCCGATCAGCAGCGTAGAGCCGAGAATGGCTGGCGTATCGGAAGCGAACAGCGCCGTGGTCATATAGCGGCCGACGCCGGGCCAGGCGAAGACGGTTTCAGTCAGCACCGAGCCTTCCAGCAGCGTGGCGTAAGAGAGCGCCAGTACGGTAATCAGCGTGCCGCGCACGTTAGGGAAAACGTGCAGCAGCAGGATACGGCCGCGGCTGGCGCCTTTGGCGCGCGCCAGCGTCACATACTCTTTACCGCTCTCTTCCAACAGCGCGGCGCGCAGCAAACGGGTAATGCCCGCCATCGCCAACAGGCCCAGCACCACTACCGGCAGCCAGAGATGCGCCAGAGCGTTGCGGAACATTTCACGATCGCCGGAAAGCCAGCTGTCGACCAGCACCAGTCCGGTTTTCGGCTCCAGCGTATAGATCCAGATATCGTCCAGGCGACCCGGCCCGGCTGACCAGTGCAGCACGGCGTAAAACAGCAGCAGGCCGAGCAGGCCAAGCCAGAAAACCGGCACCGAATAACCCAGCAGCGAAACCAGGCGCGCGAGGTTGTCCACCAGGCTGCCCGGTTTCCAGGCGGCGACCAGCGCCAGCACGATGCCAAAAAAGGCGCCGAAAATCATGGCACAGGTCGCCAGCTCAATGGTCGCCGGAAAGGTGCGCAGCAGATCGCTCGCCACCGGCGCGTTGGTCAGGCGTGAAATCCCCAGGTCGCCGTGCGCCAGGTGCGTCAGATAGTGCCAGAACTGCATCAGCAGCGGCTGATCCAGACCCAGCTCTTTTCTTACCTGCGCGTAGGTCGATTCGCTGGCGTGGTCGCCGGCAATCTGCAGAACGGGATCGACCGGCGAAAGATGCGAAAGCGTAAAGGTGAAGGCGAGCAGGCCGAGCAGCGTGACCGCCAGCGAAAGCACGCCTGTCGCCAGGCGGCCGCCGCGCAGCCAGAACAGCCGGGCGGACCCGGCTTCAGCGGTAAAACGCGCCATTACTTGCTGACCTGGCTGTAGTAGACCATATCCGGGTTGATACCCTGCACGTAGCCTTTCAGGTTAGCGCGCAGCGCAATCAGATTGCGTGCCTGCAGGCCAATAACATACGGCGAGTTTTTCTGCACTTCGCGCTGCAGGCTTTCATACATCTCAACGCGCTTAGCCTTATCGCTTTCCGCCGTAGCCGCCAGCGTCTGCTTGCTCAGCTGCGGAATGTGCCAGTTAGAGCGCCAGGCCAGCGTTTTGCTGCCATCTTCCGGGTTATAGGCAAAGGCGGAAGCGTTAGTATTGGGATCGAAATAGTCTGCCCCCCAGGCGTTCAGCGTCGCTTCATACTGATGCGCTTTCACCGAGGTCGCGACTTCAGTGCTGATGCCAGGGATCAGCTCAACTTTGACGCCGCCGCGCGCAAAGCTGGCCTGCAGCGCCTGCGCGATATCGAGATAAGGCGGCTGATTGCTGACGCTCAGCTTAAAGCTGACGTTGCTCAGGCCCGCTTTTGCCAGAATCGCTTTGGCTTTGTCCGGATCGAAAGTGTAAGGATTATCGTTCAGCGCGCCGGGGAAGCCCTGCGGCAGGAACGACTGATGCACCTGGAACTGGCCTTTCAGCAGATCGTCGGCGATGCCTTTATAGTCGAACAGATAGCGTGAGGCTTCCCAGAACGCCGGGTTCTTCAGCGCCGGGCTGGCGTCGATATTGAACTGCATGTAGTAAAGCGACGCCATCGGGATCGCCATTGGCTTCACGTCCGCTTTGCCTTTCAGCGCCGCCATCTGATCGGCGCCCAGGTTGCGGGCGATATCGGCATCGCCCTGTTCCAGCAGCAGACGACGCGCGGCCGGTTCCGGCACGTTTTTAATCAGCACGTTTTTCAGCTTCGGCGCGCCCGCAGGCGAAGAGGCGTTGGCGGAGAGCAGCAGCACCTCATGCGGAATATATTTGCGGATCTGGTATGGGCCGCTGCCCGCCGAATGTGCGATCAGCCAGGAGTTGCCGAGGTCATCTTTTTGCGCGTTGGCCATCGCGGTTTTTTCATCGACAATGGAGGAAACCGGCGCGGCTAGCAGGCTCAGCACGTAAGTCGGGCTGACATCCGCAGTCCAGCTAATCTGCACGTGTTTGTCGTCGATCTTTTTCAGGTGCGAATCAACGTTCTCTTTGCTCCAGCCCAGCTGCGTCAGGATAAAAGAAGGATCAAGGTTCAGCTTAACCACGCGGCCCAGTGAGAAGATCACATCTTCCGGGCGCAACGGATTGCCGGATGAAAATTTCGCGCCATCGCGCAGGGTAAAAGTCAGGCTGCGGTTGTCGCTGCCCGGCTGCCACGAGCTTGCCAGCGTCGGCTGCAGCTCGGCAGGATTTTGCGGGTCGGGCTGCACCAGACGCTGATAGAGGTTGGTAAACGCCTGTACCGAGGTCAGCTCAAAGCCCTGCGCGGGATCGAAACTGTTGGCATCGTCGATAGACTGCGCGATAACCAGCGTATCCGGCGGCGTGGCGGCTTCGGCTGCAAAAGAACTGGCCAGCGCGACGGCGATGGCTGGAAGCAGAATTTTCATGACGTTTCCTTACCCTGTTTTAATTTGTTGGCGAGTGTAGATTACCTCTGCATCCGACAAATAGTAGATTATCCGCTATCGATATGCGAATTGGTTATAAGCGAAACGGATTAGTTATAAACGTTAAACAATTTTTTCATTTATGAAGGTAGCCCAGAGCCAGGGCGCGACGCCGATAAAGTTATTCAGCATATGCAGAGCGATAGGCAGCTTCAGGCCGCCGGAGCAAAAGCGGGCCAGGCAGAGCAGCAGGGAGAGCGCTGTCAGGGCAAGCAGGGTTTGCAGATGAACGTACTGCGTGTGCAGTGCGGCAAAAATTAGCGAGGCGAGCAGCGAGCAGGCCAGGCGCTGGTCGGGTACCGCCGTCAACAGCGCCCGTAGCAGGAAGCCGCGAAACACGATCTCCTCAACCACTGGAGCCAACAAAACCACCGCCAGTGAAAAGGCAAGAGTACGCCAGGCTGCGGTCTGTTCACCATCGGTTAGCTGCGCGGCGGTCCAGCTTTCCTGCTGCAGATAAAAAGACTGGGAAAAAATCAGCCCCGCCAGCAGCAGGCTGAACAGCAACAGCTGACGGCCGCGCAGCTTGCCTGACGGGACACCGGCGTAGCGACGGCTATACCAGCGCCAGATCGGGAGCAGCACGACAAATTCCGTCAGGCAGAGTACCGGCATCAGGATACCGTTTTGCAGCAGAAAAGCGTGAAACGGCGCGATGCCGATCAGCACAGTTATGCCGTACCAAATCAGGCAAAACCCCGCGCAGAGCAGGGCGTCGGTAATCTTATCCGTCTCTTTATTCATCGGCATAGTTTTGAAAGGCGCGTCGCCAGATGGTAGCAAGCGCGGCATAGCGTGTCGAGGCGGCAGAATTACTGCACGCCGTACCTAAATTGTTCAGTCGCCAGGCCGATAGTGCATTAACGATCGCGTCTGGAGGATACAAGGACCTGCGATTTTCAACTGCCAGTCAGGGCGTAGCGAACAGGAAGCGTTTGTCAGCCCGCAGGATTAAGGTCCGGATTCATGAACTTTCCACCGCTCTTTCACCATCAGGTGCCTTACGGCCAGAAAAGCACCTTTTTTACCCGAAGAATCGCCATGTCGCTGACGCTGCTGCTGAGCGGCGTGATGCTGCTCGCCATGATGATGGTTGTGGGAATTTCCTGGCGGCAGAATGAGGATGCCGTTAATCAGGAGCGTTTTCTGCTGCATAACGCCTGGCAGGACGCTCGCCTGGAAATGATGACCAATATCCGCGACTACGCTTTCTGGGGCGAGGCCTGGAACCATCTGCATCTGACGATGGATAAGGTCTGGGCATACGATCAGCAAAACCTGGGGCCGGGCCTGTACAGCGAATACCATTATGAAGGCGTGTTTGTGGTGGATGGCGAAGGCCACACCACCTATTCGATAATCAACGGCAAACTGGACGATCTGCCGCTGGAGAGCTGGCTCGGTATTCAGGCCGCGCCGCTGATTGCCCGCACGCGTCTGCTGGAAAATGAGGGACGCGGCGCCTCGCTGAATATCATGATCGGCTCCACGCCGGCGATCGTGGCCACTGCGGCGATCACCACTGGAAAAGTGCCGGGCCTGAAAGAGCGGCCCGGCCCGCATTCGGTGATGGTTTTCGTCAGCCGCTATACGCCGGAGAAGCTGGTGGCGTTTGGTCAGACCGTTGGCGTAAAAAATGCCCGTATTCCCGATAGCGCTCAGGATTCCTTTACCACGCCGTTTTTGCAGGAGGCGACGGCGGACGGCGCGCCGCTGGTGCTTCGCTGGGATTCCTCTCAGCCCGGAAAAGCGCTTTTGCTGCTGCTGCTGCCGATACTGCTGGCCGCCGCGGCCGTGCTGGGGCTGCTGGTGCGCCGCGTTATCAATCACGCGATGCATAACGCCATGCTTTGCGATGAGCGGTTTTTACAGTTAGCGCACAGCCAGCGGGAGCTGGCCGCCAGCGAGGCGCGCTTTCGCGACGTCGCCGAAACCGCTTCGGACTGGATTTGGGAAACCGATGCCAAAGGGGTGATCGCCTATCTCTCCCGCCGTTTCACCGTTGCTACCGGGCTGGAAGTCGGCAGGGTGCTGGATAAGTCGATCGACGCCATTCTGCAGCACGATACGCAGCCGGTTTCCACCTGGCTGGGGCGCCTGCGGCAGGATGGACATCGCCAGACGCTGCGCTGTTACTCAATATCGGCCAGCGGCGAAAAGCGCATCTGCAGCCTGATCGCCAACGCGGTGGAAATCAACGGGCAGATTACCGGCTATCGCGGCACGGTTTCCGATATCACTCAGGAAATCGAGTCGCAGGCGCAGATTCATTATCTGTCGCAGCACGACGCGCTGACCGGCCTGCCGAACCGTCTCTATATGAATGAATTTTTACTCAGCAGGCTACAAACCCGGCCGACGGCGGAACGGCCGCTGGTGCTGATCAGCCTGGACCTCGATCACTTCAAGCCGATTAACGACACCTTCGGCCATGCCGCGGGCGACAGCGTGCTGAATGAGGTTTCGCACCGGCTACGCAGCGTGCTGAAGGCGGGCGATCTGGTGTCGCGTCACGGCGGCGACGAATTTATCATCATCGTTTCCGATCTTAACGGCGAACACGAGATCGACGCCTGCTGTCAGGCGCTGCTGGACGAGGTCTGCCGTCCTTTCCAGCTGGGCCAGCAGGAAATTTTTATCGGCGCGAGTATGGGCATTGCGCTGGCGCCGGATGACGCGATGCAGGCCGAAGAGCTGCTGCGGCTGGCGGATATCGCGCTGTATAAATCGAAGCGGGAAGGACGTAACCGCTGGACGTGGTACAGCGCCGAGATGGCTGAGCAGCTGGTGCAGCGCCGTGATATGGAACGCAGCCTGCGGAAAGCGATTGCCGGCAACGAACTTACCCTCTTTTATCAGCCGCGCTACTGCCTGAAGCAGGCGCGACTGGATGGAGCTGAGGCGCTAATTCGCTGGGAGCATCCGCAGAACGGGCTGATTATGCCGGATAAATTTATTCCGCTGGCGGAAGAAACCGGGCTGATTATCGATATCAGCGACTGGGTGCTGCAGCGCGCCTGCCGCGACGCGCTTGGCTGGCCGGAACCGATGTACGTTTCGGTGAATATTTCGCCAGTAGAGTTCCGTAGCGGCAACCTGGCGCAGCGTGTGGCCAGCGCGCTGGCAGTCAGCGGTCTGGAAGCGCGCCGTCTTGAACTGGAGATCACGGAAAATATCACGCTGGAAAATCCGCAAAGCGCGCTGGAAGTTATGCTGGCGCTGAAAGCGCTGGGCGTTAAGCTGACGGTGGACGATTTCGGCGCCGGGCATGCTTCGCTGGGCTATCTGAAAACCTTCCCGTTTGACGGCATGAAGATGGACAGATCTTATATGAACGACTTCCCGCATTCCGCGCAGGCGATGTCGATCGTTGAAGGCATTATTGGGCTGGGCAAGGCTTTCTCACTGACGGTAACGGCGGAAGGGATTGAAACGCAGGAACAGCTTCAGGAGCTGCAGGCCATCGCCTGTCAGGAAGGTCAGGGCTACTACCTGGGAAGGCCGATGCCGCTGGAGCATTTTCATCAGCTGCTACAGGCGCCCGACAAATTTGTGTGACAAACAAAAGCGGGACAACAGCCCGCATAAAGCGGGCTGTGAATTAGCGGACTTTCACCGCGACCAGCGTCATCATGGCCGCAAGCAGCACAAAAATAATCAGATCCATGAGTCGCTCCTTTGCTAAGATAATTCTTAGATTATAGCCTGTTTTTCAGCCGGAAATGAAAGCCATGCGTGCCATTTCAAACCGGAACAGCGGGCTATGAACACGGCTTTTTGGCGGGATAACGCTTATCTGCTACCCTTGCGGCGACAGAAAAAGCAAGCTGAGGAGAGAAAGCATGATCTTTAAGAAAAAACTGGCGGTCTTTGCAACGGCGATGCTGCTGGCTGGCTGTCAGTCCGCGACGCATAAAAACGCCGCCTCCGGCCCGACCGATCCGGAACTGGATCGCTGCGGCGCTTCCGATTATCAGCAATACGTGGGCAAACCGCTTTCCGCTATCGACGGGCTGCGCTTTGAACATCCTGCGCGCGCGGTGCCGTGGAACGCTGCCGTCACGATGGACTTCAATCTTAACCGCCTGAACTTTATGGGCGACAGCCAGAATAAGATTACCCGCGTTTACTGCGGTTAACGGCTTAATACCACTTGTTAACCCACCAGTGCCGCAGCTTAATGCCGGTGGCGCTGGTCCAGCCGGTAGTGCTCTGCACCACTTTGCCTTTCTTGACGATGAGCAGCGTCGGCATAACGTCAATCTGCCACTGCGCGGCTATAGCGCCGGCGGGATCGTTAACCACCGGCATGGTTAAATGTTTACCCTGCAGCTGCCGGACAATCTGAATATCGTTGCCCGAGCGCTGCGCTATCGCCAGCACGTTATAGCCGCTGTCGCTCATGCTGATCATATTGCTGGTGGTGTAGTGGCAAACCCCGCAATCTCTGCTCCAGAAATAGATCAGCAGAGTTTTCCTGGCGCTGAGGTCAGCGATGGTGAGATCCCGGCCATCGATGGTGTGAAAAACCTGCTGCTCAAAACCTTGCGGCGCTTTTGGCGCGCGCAGCCAGTCCATCAGCCATAAAACCAGCGCTATCATCGCCAGCAGCAGAAGAATGGTACGGAAACCCTGTCTGATATTAGTCATTTGTTTGCCCTGCGATGCCAGCGTTCCGGAGAGGGCAAAAAGCTGTCGCGCAGGGCGCTAAGCCTGTAAGCATATCCATTTACCTGTATGAGAAACAACGAATCCAGCCGTTGCTGATAAGCCCCGCAGCTAATCTACCAGTTGATTTGTCAGTATTTTTCACGATACGAAAGGTTTTCTGATTGTCATACGTCTGCAACAGTGGCGCTGTACTTTACCTGATTAATAAAGGTGAAATCTTGATCTCGCCACAGATATGTTTGCCCGCCTTATTCCCGCCCCGTGCGGGTTTTTTTCGTCGGGGCGGAGGTTGGCATAAGGCGGGAAGGCTGAGGCAGGGAAGTGACGTTGTCGAAAAGGGCAACAGCACGGACAGAAGAGGTCAGGGCGCTTTCTCCTCCAGCAGCTGCGTCAGCAAATTGCGATAGCCCTGTAGCCGGCTTTCATCCGGTTCGCGTTCGAGTCTGGCGATAACGGTAGCGATAATCGCTTTGCTGGTGGTTGGCCTGCCGCTGCGCATCAGCTCAACCATAATGGCCGCCAGCAGCTCGCTCTCTTTCGGCGCGCTGAAAGCGGGACTGTTAAAGTAGTCGGTAATCTCCCGGCCCGCGCCGGTTGCGTGATGAACCATGGTAATCCTCCAGCAAAGCGCTATCGCCAGCCTGACGGCTACGCAATGAGATCGAAAAGGGGTAAATTCGACTTACCGGAGAGGATAAGCCGCCACTTAGCCTGGAAAATAACCAGGTGCAGATTTTTATTAGTCTGGATGGGCGCGGTGAAATGTCCAGCTACGGCAGCACAATTTTTTAGCTATAACGCGCTGAACCTCAGGCGCAGCGGCGGCCCGGACAGAGTTAAAACAGCAGAAACCTAAAGTAATTATTATTAAAATCATCGGCTTGACATTAAATTACCTTTTTTTAGCTGGAAAGGCTTGTGCCAGAGCGCTGGTTATGAGTAAATGCATCGTCGGTTTTGAAACAGACAACGTATGCGAGCAATTTTAGTAAAGCAGTTTTCAGTTAAAGCGTTATCTCAGATATCTCTTCTTCCTGACTTCCTTCTTGAGTGCCCCATAAGTCCACCCTGTTGACAAACCTCGTGCCCTTAGCGGCTTCATACTTATTGAAGGAAAGACAAATGTCTAACAAAATGACTGGTTTAGTAAAATGGTTCAACGCTGAGAAAGGTTTCGGCTTTATCTCCCCAACTGACGGCAGCAAAGACGTGTTCGTACACTTCTCTGCTATCCAGAACCAGGGTTTCAAAACGCTGGAAGAAGGTCAGAAAGTTGAATTCTCTATCGAAAACGGCCAGAAAGGCCCTGCAGCTGCTAACGTAACTGCGCTGTAATTCGAGAGACGCTTCCGCAGCGGCAATAGTCGTGCAGAAGACCCAAAAACCCGCCTGATGGCGGGTTTTTTGCATTCAGGCTCTGAGTTGTTACACTCACCGCTCGCATTCTCCTGCTGAGCACAAAAAAATGGAATCCTGGAAGGTTAACCTTATTTCTGTCTGGTTCGGCTGTTTGTTTACCGGCCTCGCTATCAGCCAGATTATTCCTTTTCTGCCGCTTTACGTGGAACAGCTCGGCATTACCGATCCCGGCGCGCTGACCCTGTGGTCAGGGTTGATCTTCAGCGTCACCTTTATGGTTTCCGCCGTGGTATCGCCGATGTGGGGCAGCCTTGCCGACCGTAAAGGGCGCAAACTGATGCTGCTGCGCGCCTCATTGGGAATGGGCCTGGTTATTCTGCTGCAGGCTTTTGTCACCAACGTCTGGCAACTGCTGCTGCTGCGGGCGCTGATGGGGTTGACCTCGGGCTATATTCCTAACGCGATGGCGCTGGTGGCGTCGCAGGTGCCGCGCGACCGCAGCGGCTGGGCGCTGAGCATGGTTTCTACCGCGCAGATTTGCGGGGTGATCATGGGGCCGCTGCTGGGCGGTTTTCTGGCCGACTGGGTAGGCCTGCGTGCCGTTTTCCTGATCACTTCCTGCCTGCTGCTGACCAGTTTTCTGATCACGCTGTTTTTGATCAAGGAAACCGGGCACCGCAAAGTCAGCAAAGCGGAAAAGCTCAGCGGCGCGATGGTTTTTCGCTCGCTAAGCAATCCCGGGTTAATTATCAGTCTGTTTATCACCACGCTGGTGATCCAGCTCTGCAATGGCTCTATCAGCCCAATTCTGACGCTGTTTGTGCGCCAGCTGGAACCGAACGTCGAGAATATCGCCTTTATCAGCGGCGTGGTGGCGGCGATCCCCGGCGTTTCTGCGCTTTTCTCCGCGCCGCGACTGGGCAAACTGGGCGACCGTATCGGCGCGCAGCGTATTCTGTTTGCCGCGCTGATGCTGACTATCGTGCTATTTCTGGCTATGTCCTGGGCGAGCAGCGCGCTACAGCTGGGAGCGCTGCGTTTTCTGCTGGGATTTGCCGAAGGCGCCATGATGCCGGCGGTGCAAACGCTGCTGCTGCGCTACTCCAGCGACAGGATCACCGGCCGCATTTTCGGCTATAACCAGTCGTTTATGTATCTGGGCAATGTGGTCGGGCCGCTAATCGGCTCGGGTGTTTCCGCTATCGGCGGCTTTCGCTGGGTTTTCACCGCCACGGCGATAGTGGTGCTGATCAATACCGTGCAGCTGATGCTCGCCTGGCGGCGCAGAAAAGCGAACGCGACGGCCTGACCGAGTAGATGCGGCTGGTCAGCCGGTGGCAGGCAACCAGCAACCAACAACCAGCGCCAGACGGGCGATAAATCCGCCCGCCTGGCAGCGCGGCTACGCCTGATCCGCCGCTTTCAGCGTCACGGCATAGCGATAGTGCGAGGCAGAGAGCAGATACTCCGGGCTGACGCTCGGGCTCCAGGAGTCGTCGCCGCCCACGCCCATATGCCAGCCGTCGATATGCAGCCAACAGCCCGCTTCCGGCCGCAGCAGATGCCGGTGCGAAACGTCGCGCAGCTGCTCCGTGCCATAACGGCTCAGCGAAAAGGCGAAGTCGCCCTCAACCTGCAGCGCGCCAGCGGTCAGCGATTTTGTGCCGCCGCGCAGCCCGTTTTCGCAGGGAAAGACATAAGGCGTATAAAGCGCGTCCAGCGGCAGCGACCAGCGGGAGAACTGTGCCGACAGCTGACGATCCGGATAGTTTTCATGTGGCCCCAGCCCCAGCCAGCTTGCCGTCGCGGGCGCTTCACGCAGCTGGCAGCGCAGCCCGATTCGCGCCGGCGCAGGCAGTCCTGAAGCCAGCGAAACCTCAATCTCTATCCGCATTTCTCCCTGTCCGTTGACGCAATAGCGCTTGCGGCTGAGGAACCTCAGCTCGTTCTGGTAGCGCCAGGCATGCAGCGTTTCCAGCTGAACGCTTTCGCTGAGCGTCTCGCAGCGCATCTCCAGCAGCGCACTCTCCAGCTGGTCATAGCCCGCGCGCCGCCAGCGTTCAACCCAGGCGTTGGGATCGATATTGCTGACCTCGCTAATGCCGATATCGTTATCCAGCGGCGCGCGCGTGAAGGCGTCCTGCAGCGGCGCAAGCAGCTGAGGCTGTCCGGCTATCAGCCATTGCGTCAGCTCGCCGCGCTGCGGGCAAAACTGCCAGCTTTGCTGTTGATGGGTCAGCGTAATGGCGACATCGTTTTGAGTTACCTCGGGCGCGCAGAGCGTAACGGCGTGCACGGGCTCTGCCAGCTGTGACGGCAGCCGGAACTGATCCCAGGCGACGCGATGATTTTCATCCGACCAGCATGTGGCGCGCGGCTGCACGATGGCGACATTCAGCCAGACTTCGCCGCTTAGCGACGGCAGTTCGCCCAGCTCCAGAACCGCAATGCCTTCCGCTGCCAGCGTCAGCGGCTGCTCGCCGCCGGTAACCTTCACGCCGTTTTGCTCAATCTGCCAGCGCAGCGTTTCGTTGTCGGTCGAGCGGAAAAGATAGTCGCTGCGCACCTTCAGCCGTAGCGGCGCGCTGCTCTCCAGTGAAAACTGGAAAAACTGCTGGGCGCGCTGCGCTTCAAACAGGCTGGGATGCGGCGTGCGATCGGCGAAAACCAGCCCGTTCATGCAGAACTGACGATCGTTGGGTTTGTCGCCGAAATCGCCGCCGTACGCCTGCCAGGCGCTGCCGTCTTTCTCAACGCGGGTCAGGCTCTGATCGACCCAGTCCCAGACAAAGCCGCCCTGCAGGCGAGGATGCTGACGAAAAGCCTGCCAGTATTTAGCGAAGCCGCCCAGGCTGTTGCCCATCGCATGCGCATATTCGCAGAGGATCAGCGGCCGGGTTTCTCCGGGCAGGCCAATCCACTTTTTAATCGACCATTTGGGCACCGCCTCGAACGGCTGATCCTGGTCCACGCGCGCATACATCGGGCAGATAATATCGGTGGCCGCCGTGTCCGCGCCGCCGCCTTCATACTGGACAGGACGCGTGGGATCGTTGCTTTTTACCCAGCGGTAAAGCGCGTCGTGGGTAGCGCCGTGACCCGATTCGTTGCCCAGCGACCAGATAATAATGGCGGCGTGATTGCGGTCACGCTGCACCATCCTGGTGACGCGCTCGCTAAAGGCGTTAAACCATTGCGGATCGTCAGAGAGGCGATTCATCGGCTGCATACCGTGCGTTTCGATATTGGCCTCGTCCACCACGTAAAGCCCGTAGCGGTCGCAAAGACGATACCAGAGCGGATGGTTAGGGTAGTGAGAACAGCGCACCGCGTTGAAATTATGCTGCTTCATTAACTGGATATCGCGCAGCATGGTGGCTTCGTCCACCGCCTGGCCCAGTTCCGGATGATGCTCGTGACGGTTGACGCCGCGGATCAGCAGCGGCTTGCCGTTCAACTTCAGCAGGCCGTGGTCGATTTCTACTTTGCGGAAGCCGACGTCGAAGGCTTCCGCTTCCACCAGGCGATCCTGCGGATCGAACAAGGCTACGGTGACGCGATAAAGATCGGGCGTCTCCGCGCTCCACAGCGCCGGGCGATCGACATGAAGGTTCAGCGTGGTGCGATCCCGGTAGTTGCCGCGCTCGTCGATGGTTGGGCTGTAAAGCGGCTGGCGCTGCTGCGCAATGCAGCGGTCGCCCTGCCAGAGCGTGACCTCAGCCTGATAGTCGGCGGCTTCGATCTGCGAGCAAACGGCGAGCACCTGCAGCCGGGCGCTGGAGAACTCCGGGCTGAGATGCGTTTCAATCTGTACATCGGTGAGATGGACGCGCGGTTTATGCAGCAGCGTGACGTCGCGAAAGATGCCGCTCATCCGCCACATATCCTGGTCTTCCAGGTAGCTGCCGTCGCTCCAGCGCAGCACCAGCACGGCAAGCCGGTTTTCGCCTGCCCGCAGCGCGCAGGTGAGATCGAATTCCGCAGGTAAACGGCTGTCCTGGGAATAGCCGATAAACTGCCCGTTGCACCAGAGATAAAAAGCGGAGCTGACGCCGTCGAACTGAATGCGGGTTTGCCCGTCGCTCAGCCAGCTTTCGTCGAGGCTAAAGGTGCGCGAATAGCAGCCGGTTGGGTTGTCCGCCGGGACGTAAGGCGGGTTCACCGGAATGGGATACTGGACGTTGGTGTAAATCGGGATATCGTAGCCGGCCAGCTGCCAGTTGGACGGTACCGCCAGCGGCTGAGCCTCTGCCAAATCCTGCTGCAGCCAGCTCTCCGGCACCGCTTCGGGCCGCGCGAAATAGCTGAAGGCCCAGCTGCCGTTCAGAGAGCGGCGGCTCGCACTGGGCGCGTCTTCCCTGGCGGCGGTCAGCGAACGCCAGCTGGCGAAAGGCGGATGCGCCGCCAGGCGATAAAGCTGGGTGACGGCCGGGTTTTCCCAGTCGCGGCGGCAGAGCTGTTTTATTGGCGATGTCATTGGCGATACCTCGTTATTTTTCTGCGCACACACTGAAAGGAATCCGTCAGGCTGTAAAGCTGAATGCGTTCAACTTGCGAGGCGGCTCGCAGCAAATTCGTCGCGCTTTTTTCCCCGGCGAGAATAGCGGCTTAAGGTTTGTCGCGGTTTCTCGCAAGGAAAGCGTTAAGCGTGGTTACGCCGCGTAAAATCAGCGGTTAACAGGATATTTCTGCATTGTCGGCCCACGTGGCGACGCTTACTATCAGCGCCATTGTTACCACGAGGAAAGAGCTATGGGTCGTTTAATTAAGGTAGTTAGTGTGGTCGCGCTGGTAACGGCACTGAGCGGATGCCTGTTCCCGCCTCCGGGCGGCGGCGGCGGCGGCGGCGGTTGGGGCGGTGGCGGCGGCCCTCACGGCGGTTTCTCTCAGGGGCCAGGCCGTTAATATAAAACGCCGGAGCAACGCGCTCCGGTTTTTTCCAGGCTTGCCTCGTATTCCGCCAACACTCTGCAAATTTTTCCCGCCGTTAAAAATTAATGTCATTCAAAATCATTTAGTTAATCCTGTTGACGCGCGCTTTCTCCCGTTTCGGCGTGGCCGTTCTCCCTGTTAATGCCAGGCTTATTAGCTGTGATAATGTCGAAACATAACAAGAAAGGAGCCTGTCGTGAGCTATCAAAACGCTATCGTCCTGCAGGATTTGCCGCAGCTGAAACCGGTCAGAGTCCCCGTTGGCGAGCAGGAGATCCTGCTGATTCGCCAGGATGATAAGGTCAACGCTTTTCAGGCCAAATGTCCCCATTCCGGCGCGCCACTGGAGCAGGGCGCCATTCGTGACGGCTACCTGGTCTGCCCGTGGCATAAAGCCAATTTCGCCATCAGTGACGGTAGCCTGTGCGAGCCGCTGGCTTTAAGCGATCTGCAGCGCTATCCGGTCAGGATTGAGAACGGCATGGTGCAGGTCGATCCGGAAGCGCTGCCGCCGCTGTATCGTTTCTCTGAAGAGGATGACGAGCCGGTGTTTGTCGTGCTGGGAACGGGCGCGGCGGGTGCGGCGGCGGCCTGGACACTGCGCAGAGAAGGCTTTAAAGGGCGTCTGGTATTGGTCGATCGCGAAAAGCAGGCGCCTTACGATCGTACCGTTCTGAGCAAGTTTGTGCCGTCCGGCAATATGGCCATCGAGGAGGTGCCGCCTCTGCTGGATGAGGATTTCTGGCACTACGCCGAACGCAAGCATGGCGATGTCGAGCAGTTGGACAGCCGCGAACAGCTGCTGCGCTTTGCCGATGGTTCGACGCTGCAATATGACCGGCTACTGATCGCCACCGGCGGCATTCCGCAGCGGCCAGATCTGAGCGGCAAAGCGCTATTCGGCGTTCACGTGCTGCGCAGCATTGAGCAGGCGGCGACGCTGCTGCAGGAAGTAGACGCAACCAGCCAGCTGGTGATTGTGGGCAACAGTTTTATCGGCATGGAGCTGGCTTCCGCCCTGCGCTCGCAGCAGGTGAAAGTGCAGGTTATCGCCCGCGATCCGCTGCCGTTTAAAAAACAGTTTGGCGAGCAAATCGCTGAATATTTTCGTGAGCTGCACGAAGAGAACGGCGTGGAATTTATCGAAGGCGAAGTGGCCGGCCTGAAAAATGATGGCGGGCATGTCAGCGGCGTGGAGCTTAAGAATGGTCGCGTCGTGCCGGCGAACATCGTGCTGCTGGCGACCGGCGTGGCGCCAGGCACCAATTTTATTCACGATATGCCGCTTAATGAAGATGGCAGCCTCACCACTAACGAGCAGCTGGAAATTGCCGGCAATGTCTGGTGCGCGGGCGATATCGCCACTTTCCCTGCCGCTTCCGGCCCGATGCGCATTGAGCACTGGCGCGTGGCGCAGCAGCAGGGCAGAGTGGCGGCAAAAAATATGCTGGGGCGCGGCGAAAAGTTCGATCGCGTGCCCTTTTTCTGGACGGCGCAGTTCGGGACGCGCTACGAATATTTAGGCCATGCTGAAGACTGGGATGATTTTCGGCTGTTCGGATCGCTGAAAGAGAAAAAATTCGTGGCGCTCTACGGGCAAAGAGGGCAGTTAGCCGCCGTCGCCTCCTGCGGGCTTTATACCTTTACTGCGGATCTGGTGCGGCGAATGCTGCAGCCGATGACCATGGCGGAAGGCGCGGCGCTGGCGCAAAACGCGCTGGGTTAATCATTATGCCCCGAAACCGGGGCATACCGAGCATCAGGCTTTGCTCATGCGCTCTGATTTTGCCATGCACTGCTGCATCGCTTCCATCACTGCCGCGCGGAAACCTTTCTCCTCCAGCACTTTTACCGCCTCGATAGTGGTACCGCCCGGCGAGCAGACCATATCTTTCAGCTCGCCCGGATGCTTACCGGTTTCCAGCACCATTTGCGCCGAGCCTTTAACCGCCTGCGCGGCAAACTGGTAAGCCTGTGCGCGCGGCATGCCGCCCAGCACAGCCGCGTCGGCCATCGCCTCAATAAACATAAATACGTAGGCCGGTGCCGAGCCGCTGACGCCGACTACCGCGTGGATTTGATACTCCGGCACCAGCGCCGCTTTACCGAAGCTGTTAAAAATAGCGACGATTTCATCCGCTTCTTCTTTGGTGACCAGCACGTTCGGGGTCACGGAAGTCATGCCTTCGTTCACCAGCGCAGGCGTATTGGGCATCACGCGCACCAGTTTGCGGTCGTGACCCAGCGCCTGAGCGAGTGAATCCAGCGTGACGCCAGCAGCGATAGAAACCACCAGCGTCTCTTTATTCAGACAGCTGGAGATCTCTTTCAGCACGCTGAGGATGACATTTGGCTTTACCGCGCCAAACAGGATATCGGCCTGTTTCGCCACTTCTTCCGCGCTGTTGCCCGGCGTAACGCCATATTTTTCCTGCATCGCCCGATTGGTTTCAGGCTTGTGGTCGTAAACCCAGATATCTTCCGCCTTCACCTGGCCAGCGGCAACCAGGCCGCCAATGATAGCTTTCGACATATTGCCGCAGCCGATAAAACCGATTTTTTTCGTCATCCTTCTGCACCTTTTCGCGTTTTCATCCCATCCAGCTTACGTCATTACCCGGGTTAATTCAGCTTCGGCTACGCTTAAGCGACAACCAGGAGCCGGGTATGAACGTAGAGCCTCAAGATGAAACGCGCAGCCGTCGCTATCCCGTTCAGGAGCATATGCGCTGGCAGCGTATTGAGTGGCGAATACAGCGCATTGGCTATATTTGCCTGTTTGCCGTGGTGGTGCTGGGCGCCTGCGGCCTTTTTTCCAAAGGCGTGCTGAGCGACAAAAAAGTGGTTTCCGCCGACGGTTCGCTGCAGGTGGAGTATGAGCGTTTTGGGCGGCTGGACAGCGATATGGCGATGACCATCCGCATTAAGCCGCAGCAGAGCGGGCATTTCACGCTGATGATTAACGGCGAAGAGATGGACAATTTTCAGATCCAGTCGCTTCAGCCGCAGCCGCTGCAGGCGGTCAGCAGCAAAAATACGCTTGAGCTGAGCTGGCGCTTTCCAGGCCGCCGTGAAGGCGCGACGGTGTGGGTCGGATTACAGGCGCAAAAACCGGGCCGCTATCCGGTTACCATCACGCTGGACGATAGCGCCAGCGTGCAGTTTACCCAGTGGATCTACCCTTAGGAGCGCGTTATGGAAACCGTTTTGCGGGCGGCCAGCATGTATCTGCTGCTGATGGTGGTGCTGAAAATCGCCGGGCGACGCACATTGCTGGAGATGACCTCGTTCGACCTGATCCTGCTGCTGATTATCAGCGAAGCCACGCAGCAGGCGCTGCTGGGGAACGACTTTTCGGTGACCGGCGCCTCGCTGACCATTATTACGCTGATTGTGGTCGATATCCTGTTCGGCATGCTGAAGGCGCGCTTTCCCCGGCTGGATATGTTGATTGACGGTTCCGCGCTGATTCTGGTGGAAAATGGCCATCTGCTGCCGGAACGGGCCAGAAAAGCGGGGATTTCCGAAGAGGATATTATGAACTCGGCACGCAGTACGGCCGGGCTGGAACGGCTGGATCAAATCAAGTTCGCCATCCTGGAGAAAAACGGCAAGATCAGCATTATCCCGAATTCTTCTTAATTCAGAAACGGCAGTGAATCAGCAAACCGTTTTATTTTCGTTCAGGAAAGCAAATTCGCCAGCGTCTGACCTTGCCTGCGCGCCCACTCGCTGGTTAGCCGCCTGAGCCGCGAAAAAGGCGTTAGCGCCATACGCTGGCAGTTGGGCACGATGGCGGCGGAATAAAGGGTTGCCATTCCCGAAAAGCCAGGCAAGATCGCAACCAGTATTGTGCTGATAAAAGGAAAGGGCGATGCCAGTCTGGGTTGATGCCGACGCGTGTCCGAAAGTGATTAAAGAGGTGCTGTATCGTGCGGCGGAGCGCGAGCAGATTAAGGTAACGCTGGTGGCGAACCAGGCGCTGAGCGTGCCGCCGTCGCGCTTTTTGCAAACGCTGCGCGTGCCGGCGGGTTTCGACGTGGCGGACAATGAGATTGTACGTCGCGTGGAGCCGGGTGATTTAGTGGTAACGGCGGATATACCGCTGGCGGCGGAAGTGATGGAAAAGGGCGCGATAGCGCTGAATCCGCGCGGCGAGCGCTATAGTGAAGCCACGATTCGGGAAAGGCTGACCATGCGTGATTTTATGGACACGCTGCGGGCCAGCGGCGTGCAGACCGGCGGCCCTGCGACGCTGAGCCAGCGCGATCGACAACAGTTTGCCAACGAGCTGGACAAGTGGCTGCAGGCGCAGCGCCGCAAATAGCGAAAAGGCGGGGATTTCCCCGCCTTCAGCTTATTCAGACAAAGCTGTCATCGTCGTCAAAGCCGCCGTCGTCGAAATCATCGCCATAGTCGCTGGCGTAGTCCTGCGGCAAGCCAGCATCCTGATTCAGGAAAGGCGCATCGGTGCCGTTGTTGAACGTATCCAGATTGTTGTCGAAATTTTCCTGCGGCAGCGCCGGTTCGTTAATGATGTTTACAATCTCTTCCGGCTGCGAGTGGTGGAACATGCTGGTCAGCATATCCGCCATCACCACGCCGCCCGCGACGCCAACCGCCGTTTGTAAGGCGCCGCCTAAAAAGCCGCGGGTTGCCGATGGCGCGGCGGGCGCAGAGTATGGCTGTTGTGGCGCGCTGTTCCATGGCTGCTGCTGCTGTGGCGCGTTGCCCCAGGCAGAGGATTGCTGCTGAGGTTGTTGCGGCTGCGACTGTTGGCGACCGCCGCCAAACAGGCCGGACAGAAAACCGCCGCTGCTCTGCTGCGGCTGTTGTTGTTGCTGTGCCGCCAGCTTTGCTTCCAGCTCGCTTACCCGGTTGTTCAGCTGCTTCATGGCGGCTTCCTGAATCAGGATCGCCTGCGCCATGTAGTAGGGCGCGCCCGGCTGCTGCTGTAGCTGCTGCTGGATCAATTTTTCTGCAGCGGCGTCACGCGGGCCCGACTGGGTTTCAGCCTGTTTCAGACGGCTAAAAAGGCTTTCAATTAATTTTTGTTCTTCGCTCTGCATAAGGGATCCTCATTAACGGGCTCTATCTCTATTCTGGAACAGCCGCCGGGAAAGTAAACGTGGTTCGGGTAAGGAAATGTTGCCGCTGTCACCGCTGCTTATAACTGGGTGTAACGTTAGCTTTACACACTATTTTTGTTTTATATCAAAATGAGGTCTGATTTTACGCTCTGAAGAGGTGTAAAGAAAAAGTGACTGCTGGTGACGATGAAGAATTCTCGGTATGATGCCAGGCTCTTACTTTACCGGCGGCTGCCGCCAAAGCGGCCCATAAAACAAGGCTGAGGAATTTTTCGCCATGTCCTTACCTCTCTTTCTTATCGGCGCGCGCGGCTGTGGAAAAACGACCGTGGGCCAGGCGCTGGCGCAGGCTCTGGGCTATGCCTTTACCGATACCGACAAACATCTGCAGCAGACAACGGGCATGACCGTGACGGAGATTGTGGCGGCGGAAGGATGGCAGGGTTTCCGGCAGCGCGAATCGCTCGCTCTGCAGGCGGTAACGGCGAATCGTACGGTGATCGCCACCGGCGGCGGTATGGTGCTGGCAACGGAAAACCGCCAGTTTATGCGCGAGCGCGGCCAGGTAATCTGGTTACAGGCCGAGGCGGCCGTGCTGGCTGCCAGGCTGGAGGCTTACCCTGAACAGGCGCAGCGTCCTACGCTGACGGGCCGTCCCATCGCGGATGAGATGATTGAAGTGCTCGCTGCCCGTGAGGCGCTCTACCGCGAAGCCGCTCACTTTATTATCAACGCCATGCAGCAGCCCGTTAATGTGGTTGAGGAAATTATCAGTGCGCTGGCGCAGGCTCGCGCCAGTTAGCGATACGATTTTTCCCAACTTGCAGAGGCCGGGCAGAGAAATGCCAGCCTTTGTCTATACTTGAAGGACGGAAGCTGTTCGTGCAGTGAACCGAACAGTTCGGTAATCCTTTAAGGAGGGAAAAACTATGCCAGGCAGACCGCCCTATCCTCGTGAAGCGCATATTGTTCCAATAAAAAAAGGCTCGGCCGAGCATTGTGAAACCTGGTATGAGCTGCGTGCCGATCATCCAAAACCCGACACGTTAATCAGCGAACATCAAAGCGAGCAGGAAGCTATCGATGCTAAAGCTCGTTATGAAGATATAGAGAAAGAGTAATAGCACTGCGGCAGGGATGCCGGAAAACACCGGGGCACAGCAAAATGTGGCGAAAATGTAAGCGCTACCACCCGTAATTCAGGTGATTCTGCTGCCAGGCTGGCGATAATCGCGATAGCGGCCAGATATTTGGCTTAAGCGAAAAATAAATTTGCAGCAAAAAGAAAATTGCCCGCAGATTTTGCTGTGTATTCTTATTCATATCATGGGATTAAAGCTTGACCACGACTGGCCGGCAGCCTATTTTCGCTGGATAGTTTATCAAGCCCGACGCTTCTCATAAGCCCTTAACTGGACAGACCATTGACCGACATCCTCACTAAATCACATCCTTCTGCCGAGCAGCCGACCTTTTCCGGAGCGGAATTTCTGTTCTCCGAAAGCCTGATGGCCGATATGCTGGGCGAAGCGGAAAGTAACGCAAATAAACTGGCTACTTTAACGTTAGGAAAGGCGCCTCGCAGAGATCTTCTTCCTCTGTTACTGGAACACCTGCCTGAAGAGAATATCGCCCATTTTGGACTGCTCGATGGCCTTTCTTCGGCTGAAATCGAGCAGCGCTATGGGCCGGTAGCGGGCGAAAAGGTGACGATGACACATATGGAGGATGGCTCTTACGTCATTCTGTCCGCTGGCAAAGTCGAAGCGGAGCTGCAAAAGCTCATTTTCAGGCTGGAAGCGAAAGGTTTCGCTAATATTCTGATCCTGTGCGCAGGAGAATATAAAAACCTGAAGGCAAACAGTGCCATTCTGCTGGAGCCTTATCGCATGTTGCCGCCGCTGGTCAACGCCATTACCGATGGCCATCAGGTTGGCGTGATGGTGGCGCGGGAAGAGTATCTGGGCGAGCAGGCCTACAAATGGCAAAGTCTGGCCTCCAGGCCGCGCTTCGCCGTAGCCAGCCCCTGGGTTGAGAACGACGATGAACTGATCGACGCCGCTCTGCATCTGCAGGAGCAGGGCGCCGACGTGGTGGTGCTGGACTGTCTTGGCTACCACCAGCGCCATCGTGATTTTTTACAAAAACTGTTGGGTATTCCCGTACTGCTTTCCAACGTACTGCTGGCCGGACTGGCTGCGGAACTGGTAGCGTAACAGCAACAGGCAAAGTCGGGCCGCCCGTTTTTTTCTCTGATAAAGGATAGTGCCATGCTCAACGTCAGCGAGTACTTCGAAGGAAAAGTGAAATCGATCGGTTTCGACAGCGCCAGCACCGGACGCGCCAGCGTCGGCGTGATGGCTGAAGGAGAATATACGTTCGGCACCGGCCAACCGGAAGAGATGACGGTGGTCAGCGGCTCGCTGAAGGTACTGCTGCCGGGCGAAACCGAATGGCGCCATTACGATCCGGGCCAGGTTTTTAACGTGCCGGGCCACAGCGAGTTTCATCTGCAGGTAGCCGAGCCCTCTTCCTATCTTTGCCGTTACCTGAAAGAGTGATGCAAAAAGGCCGGATCTCCGGCCTTTTTCTTAACGCTGCGCTTCGCCGCCCAGCGCTTCGATCGTGTTGGCGATCAGCGCGCTCAGCTCGCCGGTCATCAGGATAAAGTCGGCGTCAAAGCGGCCCGCCACATCTTCCCTGTCGATATCGTCGTTTTGCTCGCGCAGCGCGTCGGCGAACTTCAGGCGTTTCAGCGAGCCGTCGTCCGACAGCACCAGCTGTACGCGCTCCTGCCAGTCCAGCGCCAGCTTAGTCACCAGCTTGCCCGCTTCGATATGGTTAGCGATTTCGTCGCAGACCAGATCCTGCTTTTTACAGCGGATGACGCCGCCATCTTCCAGCAGCGCTTTCAGCTCCGCCTCATCCATCAGCGCGAAGCCCGCCGGCGTCTCGCCGGAGCGCACCCATTCGGTCAGCGTCAGCTCAATCGGGCTTTCCAGCGTCAGCGGCACCACCGGCAGCGATCCCAGGCTTTTACGCAGCAGCGCCAGCGTATCTTCCGCTTTTTTAGCGCTGGCGCAGTCCACCATAATCATATTGTTGACGGTGTCGATCCACAGGAAAGTCTGGCTGAAGCGGCTGAAGGCGCGCGGCAGCAGGCTGTGCAGCACTTCATCCTTGAGCGAATCCTTCTCGGTTTTTTTCAGCTTGCGCGCCTGTTCCGCTTCCAGCTTGCTGATTTTCGCCTCCAGCGCCTGTTTGATCACCGGCGACGGCAGGATTTTTTCCTCTTTGCGGGCGCAGATCAGGATCTGTCCGTTATTGACGTGGGTCAGCGCATCGCTTTTCGAGCCCATCGGCGACACCCAGCCGGTTTTCGCCATGTCCTGACTGCCGCAGGGAGTGAAAGAGAATGCCTCAAGTTGTTTTTCCATCTCGTCTGCCGCCAGCGGAATTTCGCGGTTCAGACGATATACCATCAAATTTTTAAACCACAGCATTGTGCTTTCCCTCTCCGGCGCGTCATGCGCGCTCATTCAAAGTCAGTGCGCATGATAGCGAATCGGCGACGGGGTTTCATTGCCTTTTAGCGTTATTCTCCCACCAGCATCGCATCGCGCGGCGCGCCGGCGCGCTGGCTTTTGGTCAGCAGAAAATAGCCGTAGCCCGCCGCCATCAGCAGCACGAACAGCGCGCCGATCAGCGGGTTGAACCACAGCATGGCTATCAGGCAAACCAGCGCCAGCAGCAGCGCGATGCCCGGCACAATCGGGTAGCCCGGCGCGCGAAAGCTGCGCTCCAGATCCGGCGCGATGCGGCGCAGGCGGAACAGGCTCAGCATACTCATCAGATACATTACGATCGCGCCGAAGACGGCCATCGTGATCATCGCCGCCGTCAGCGTCATGCCCTGCAGGTTAATCCAGCCGTCGCTGAAAATCGCCGCGATGCCGATAACGCCGCCGGCGATAATGGCGCGGTGCGGCGTCTGAAAGCGGGAGAGCTTCGCCAGGCCTGCAGGCAGATAGCCCGCGCGGGAAAGGGCAAAAAACTGACGCGAATAGCCGAGAATAATGCCGTGAAAGCTGGCGATTAGCCCAAACAGACCGATCCACACCAGCATATGCATCCAGTTGGAGTGCTCGCCGACAATCATTTTCATCGCCTGCGGCAGCGGATCGTTGATGTCGGAGAGCTTGCGCCAGTCGCCCGCGCCGCCCGCCAGCAGCATCACGCCAATCGCCAGCACCACCAGCGTCAGAATACCGGCGATATAGGCTTTGGGAATGGTGCGTTTCGGATCTTTGGCCGCTTCGGCCGCCATCGCCGCGCCTTCAATGGCCAGGAAAAACCAGATGGCGAAAGGGATAGCGGCAAAAATGCCGGAGACGGCAGGCAGGCCGAAGCTGTCGCCGCCCGACCAGCCGTGCGCCGCGAAGTTGCTCAGGCTGAAGCCCGGCGCCACCACGCCCATAAAGACCAGCAGCTCGATAACCGCCAGCACCGTCACCACCAGTTCGAACATCGCGGCCAGCTTTACGCCGAGAATATTCAGCGTCATAAACACCAGGTAAGCGCCAACGGCGGCATATTTAGGATTGAGGTCGGGATACTGCACGTTAAGGTAGGCGCCGATCGCCATCGCGATAGCGGGCGGCGCGAAGACGAACTCAATCAGCGTCGCCATGCCAGCGATCAGGCCGCCGGTTTCGCCAAAGGCACGACGGCTGTAGGCGAAAGGGCCGCCCGCGTGCGGAATGGCCGTGGTCAGCTCGGTAAAGCTGAAGATAAAACAGGTGTACATGGTGGCGATCAGCGCGGTGGTCGCCAGAAAGCCCAGCGTGCCCGCTACGCCCCAGCCATAGCTCCAGCCGAAATACTCGCCGGAAATGACCAGTCCTACCGCGATGCCCCACAGATGTATCGTGCCCAGCGTGGGCTTGAGTTTGCTTGTCATATCGCTTTTCCCGCCAGTGTGTGTCCTTCGATAATGCAGCCGCCGCCGCAGGGAAACTTGACGCGGGCACAGGGATTTCTGCGCTCTGCTGTCAACTTACAAGCAAAAAAAGCGCCAGCCGCGCGCTAAGGTCAAAAGTCTGTTCCCTGCGGTCAAGCGGGTCGGGTAGCGTCACGCCATGCTGATGTCAGGCCATCTCACCTCTATTCTGGAGTCCGCCCTATGACCAGCCAATATGACAATCTGACCACCGCTGCGCTGACCGCGCTCGCCTGCAGCGCGCTGAGCCGCTATCCCGCGTATTTACAGGGTAAACTCAGCCTGCTGTGTCGGTCAGAAAACGCCACTTTTCTGCTGGAGGCCGCCGGACAACGCTACGCGCTGCGCCTGCATCGCGGTAACTACCACCAGCGGGCCGATATCCTCAGCGAGCTGCGCTGGCTGGACGCGCTGCGGGAAACCGGCATTGTGGTGCCGCAGGCGATCGCCGACAGAGAAGGACGACTGGTGCAGGATTTGCCGCTGGAAGATGGCAGCGTGCGCCATGCGGTGCTTTTTCACTGGATCGAGGGCGAAATGCCGGGCACGGACGTCGATCCGCGCGCTTTCCGACAGCTGGGCAATATCACCGCGCGGCTGCATCAGCAGAGTAAAAGCTGGCAAAAACCGGCGGACTTTCAGCGAATTATCTGGGATCACCAGACTATGGTCGGCGCGCAGAGCCACTGGGGCGACTGGCGGGACGCGCCTGGCCTGAAGCGCGAAGATTGCGGCGTAGTGGAGCAGGCGATTGTGCGCGTTGGTGAAGAGCTGGCGCTATTTGGTAAAGATCCTTCCCGCTATGGCTTGATCCACGCCGATCTGCGCCTGACCAATCTGCTGCTGCACAAAGGCGAAACGCGGGTTATCGATTTCGACGACTGCGGCATGGGCTGGTATCTGCACGATCTTGCGGCAGCAATCAGCTTTGTGGAGCACCATCCTCGTGCAGCGGAATGGGTGGATAACTGGATCCAGGGCTATGAACAGGTGGCGCATATCGACGACGCAGAGCTGGCGCTGGTGCCGACGCTGCTGATCCAGCGCCGCATTCAGCTGCTGGCCTGGGTCGGTTCGCACGCGCAGACAGAGATGGCGCAGAGCCTGGGGCCGCGCTGGGCCGATCATTCCGTCCGTCTCTGTCATCGCTATCTGGAAACCTGCGAGCTGCCCATCGGCGCTTAGCGGCGCCGCTGGTACGAAAATTGCTGAGTATGCCGTGTCTTTTTGCAGCGAGGCGATAAATGATGGAAAGCGGCGTAATCAAACAGCCAGAGATGGCGGCGATACTCAACGCGGGCTGTAATCGGGGCGTGCTGGCCGCCGCCGCCAGCGGCCTGAGCGACTTTATTGTAGAGAAGGGCGGCGACGTCGATCGCATTTTCGGCGTCAGCGGCATCGATCCCGAGCAGCTCGCCAACCCGACGCTGAGCCTGGGGCTGGTCAACTACTGTCGGGTGATGGAAGAGGCGGCGCGCTGTTCAGGTTTTGATAACTTCGGTTTGCACTACGGCAGGCAGTTTAAACCACAGTCATTAGGTCTGATTGGCTATGTCGGGCTTTGTTCCGCCACGCTGGAGCAGGCGCTGCACAACGTGGTGAACGCTTTTCCGTGGCATCAGCACGATACGCTGACGCGGCTGACCGATAAAGGCGACTGCTGGCGGCTGGATTATCAGGTACGTCACGGCGCTATTCTGTGCCGCAGGCAGGACGCCGAGCTGACAATGGGCATGTTTATGAACCTGATCCGTCACGTGGCGGGCAAGCACTGGGCGCCGCGCGAGGTGCATTTTGAACATCCTCGCCCTGAACAGTGGCACGAACACTGTAAAATCTTCGACGCGCCGGTCTGGTTCGATCAGCCCTGTAACTCAATGGTTATCCCTAAAAAAGATCTGGCGCGCGCGATGCCGGAAAGCGATCCGACGCTGCTGCTGGTGATGCAGGACGCAATCCGCCGTCTTAACAGCGCCACGCCGCAGCAGAGCGTGGTCGATCAGGCGCGTTCGCAGGTGCGCCTGATGCTGATGCAGGGCGAACCAACGCTGCCGGAGGTGGCGGAAAAAATGGGGATGTCGGGCTGGTCGTTACAGCGACGCCTGCGCGAGGAGAACCTGAGCTTTACCGCGCTGGTGGATAAGGTTCGCTGCGAAATGGCGACCTGGTATCTGCAGCAGCGCCAGCTACCGGTTTCTGAAATGGCGCTGCTGCTGGGCTATTCCGAAGTCAGCGCCTTTTCGCGCGCCTTCCGCCGCTGGTTTGGCGTCAGCCCGCGACAGTGGCGACAGGCAAGCTAGTTTGGCTTAAGGTCGATAACCATCGAGGCGGGCAGGGAAGCCGGCGGCGGCGGCAAGTTTTCTGCGCTGCCGATCACGCCCCAGGCTTTCAGACAGAGCTGCTCATCGCCCTGAGTGCTCTGCACGCTGTAGCGGCCGTTCTTACCATAGGTAATGGCGACCTGGCACTCGCGGCCATGATAGCGATGCGCGTTATAGAAGTTGCGCTGAATAGCGTACTGCATCTCTGCGAAATAGCGGCAGTGCTCATCTTTGCTGTCGTGACAGATCTGCTCTGCCCAGGCCTGCATTTCCTGCGGCGTGGCCTGGACGGGACGCGGTTCTTCGACGCGATGCTGACAGGCCGTCAGCAGCAAAACCAGCAGCGCCAGCCCGCTTTTCATTATCCCCGATGACATTTTTTCCCCATGATTACTAAAGGTTTCCTGATGTAAGCCGATAGTTTAGCCTGTTAGCCTCTGGCTGGCAGTTTATTCCGGCGATCGCGGGCCATTTACAGATTAATTACCTGGCCTGGTCATGCAGTTAAAAAGACGCTTTTTGATTAAACCGCAATTATTCTCAGGATTTTTCTGTCGCGATATTGTATTCTGCACGCGGACGTTGGATGTCTTTTTTTTATTCATGGAAAAGAAAAGAATGAAATTTCATTATAACCTTGTTGCATTTTCTTTATTAAGTTGCACGCTACTAAGCGGTTGCGCCACTGAATCTTCCCGCGCTATTGAAGCGCCGCAGGTTACCGCGGCAAGCCAGCCTGTTTATCAGGGCGCGAAAAGTCCGGTAGCCGTAGGAAAATTCGATAACCGTTCCGCCTATATGAACGGCATATTCTCGGACGGCGTGGATCGCCTCGGCAATCAGTCCAAAACCATTCTTATTACCCATCTGCAGCAGACCGGCCGGTTTAACGTGCTGGATCGCGCCAATCTCGACGAACTGAAAAACGAAGCGGGCTACAAGCACAGTACCCAGTCTATTAAGGGCGCGGACTATGTTATTACCGGCGATATTACCGAATTTGGCCGCAAGGAAGTGGGCGACCAGCAGCTGTGGGGCATTCTGGGGCGCGGGAAAACTCAGGTAGCCTATGCGAAGGTCAACCTTAACGTGGTCGACGTGGCAACCTCGGAAGTGGTTTATTCCGTGCAGGGCGCGGGCGAGTATCAGCTCTCCAACCGTGAAGTCATTGGCTTCGGCGGCACCGCCAGCTACGACTCCACGCTCAACGGCAAGGTTATGGATCTGGCCGTACGCGAAGCGGTAAATCATCTGGTCAGCGGTCTGGAATCCGGCGCGTGGCGCCCGGTTAAATAACAGGGAATAAAAAATGCGAGTAGTAAAATATAGCGCGGCGGTCGCCACGGCACTGCTGTTAACCGCCTGCGCTCAGAAAAAAGAAAATATCTATTACTGGGGCGACTATCAGAGTTCTCTTTACAGCTTTTATCAAAATGGCAGCGCGCCGCAGAAAGAGATTGAGACGCTGAATAAGGTTATCGAGCAGGCAAAAGCGAAAAATAAACCTGTGCCGCCAGGCCTTCATGCCCAGCTGGGATTACTTTATGTTAACGCCGGTCAGCCCGATTTAGCGTTCCAGCAGTTTACCGCGGAAAAAACGGCTTTTCCTGAATCCGCCTCTTATATGGATTTCCTGATGCGTAATAAACAGGGAGCAAAATAATGAAAAAGCTTTTCGTCTTTATCTCCCTGCTGGCCGTGATGACGCTGACCGGTTGTGCGAAGAAAACGCCTTATGACTATAGCGCTTTCCGCGCCAGCAAACCGGCTTCCATTCTGGTGCTGCCTGCGGAAAACCATTCACCGGATATTGCGGCGGCCCACAGCTTTACTTCGCAGGTGACGCAGCCGCTGGCGGAATCGGGCTATTACGTTTTCCCGGTCGCGGTAGTGGAAGAAACCTTTAAGCAGAACGGTCTGGAGAACGCCACGGATATCCGTAACGTGCCTGCCGCGAAGCTGCACGATATCTTTAACGCCGATGCGGCGCTCTATATCGACATCAGCGACTACGGCACTAAATACCTGATTGTGGATAGCGAAACTCGCGTTTCCGCCACGGCAAGGCTGGTGGATTTGCGTAACGGCAAGCAGATCTGGAGCGGGCTGGCGACGGCTTCCGACAACGAAGGCAACAATAATAACCAGTCCGCGCTGGGTATATTGATTGCCGCCGCCGTGCATCAAATTGCCAGTAACATTACCGATAAAGCGCATGACGTTGCGGCCATCACCAGCGATCGCCTGCTGACGGCAGGCAACGATGGCGGCATGCTGCCGGGGCCGCGCGCCAAAGCCGCTAAGCTCTGAGGATAAAACGTTTTGACCAGAACCCGCGCCAGCAGTGACGCGGGTTTTTTTGTCCGCCAGAATAGCTAGTCAGCCGCCGCCGAAACGCTTTTTGCCGCCGCGTTTTTACTGCGGTTGCTGGCGTAGATAAAGAACAGGGCGATGCCCAGGCAGACAATCGCGCCCAGACGGCTGGCGGAAAACGGCACCGCCGTGTTGCCCAGCCAGCCGAAGTTATCGATTAACATACTCATCGCCAGCTGGCCGAAGATCACCGCGACCGTGGCGACAGCGGCGCCGATGCGCTGCACGGCCAGCACCATAATCACAATATAGGGAACGCCGCACAGCGCGCCCAGCAGCTGCCATTTCGGCACGTCCAGCAGGCTGACCGCCTGTTTCGGCTCAAAGAAGAAGATCAGCAAAGCGGTAATCAGCGCGCCGACGGAAAAAGTCAGAAAGGCGCAGCGGAACACGCCGACTTTGCTGCCCAGCTGGCCGTTTATCGCCGCCTGAATGCTCAGCATTGCGCCGCCGACCACGGCCAGAATAATCATTGTTATTGTTATCATTACCTTACCCCTTTGCCACCAGCGCCAGCGCGGCGACGATAAAAATCAGCGCGATCAGGCGCTTGCTGTCTGTCTTCCGCTGCGGCGTGCCCAGCAGACCGAAGTGATCGATGATCAGGCTTTTAAACACCTGTCCGGCAAGAATGCCAATCATGGTCATGGCGACGCCGATAACCGGCGTCGCGATGGTCAGGATCACCACATAAACCGGCCCGAGCACGCCGCCGAGTAGCTGCCAGCCCGGCTGGGCGAAAAACGACGGGCTGTTGCGCGGGCTGAAAAAGAGCATCAGCAGAAAAGTCAGCGCGGCGCCGACGCCGAAAATGCTGAACGTCGCCCAGAGATCGCCGACTTCGCCGCCTAGCGGCCCTAACAGTCCGGCTTCTACGGAGAGCCCCATACCGCCGATAACTACCAGCAGTATCAATAAAAGTTGCATAGTGAAATTTCCCTGTTGAATAAAGCGCGGAAGAGTACAGCAGGCGATGAATGAGAAAAATGCTATAGTGCGGTAAACACCTTTGCGGGATATGCATTAATGCACGGTCTGGATGCCGTTAATCTGCGTGCGCTGAGAATTTTTATCGGCGTTTTCGACGCGCAAAATTTTTCTCAAGTAGCACGGCGCGAAGGCATTTCGGCTTCGCAGGTTTCGCGCGTTATTCACCAGCTGGAAGATACGCTGGGCCAGCAGCTTTTTTACCGTAATACCCGCTCGATTGCGCCGACGGAAAGCGGGCGTTTATTTGTCGAGTATGCACGCGCCATGACCGGCAATATGGAAGAAGCCCGCAAAGCGCTGTATGAAAGAACGCTGGCGCCTTCCGGGCTGGTACGTATCAACGCGCCGATCTATTTCGGCCAGCGGCACGTCGCGCCCGGCCTGGCCGCGTTAATTGAGCGCTATCCCCAGCTCTCAGTGGAAATGATGCAGACCGATGACTATATCGATCCGCATAAAGAGCCGGCTGACGTGATTTTCCGTATCGGCACGCTGACCGACTCGTCGTTTCATGCTCGGATATTCGGCACGCAATATTACTATCTGGCCGCCGCGCCAGACTATCTGCGCAAGCATGGGACGCCCGCGCATCCTGACGAGCTAAGTCGTCACCGCTGCCTGGTTTATCGCGGATCATCCGGCCCCAACCGCTGGCTGTTCCGTCAGCCGGGCAGGGAATGGGTTCACTATGCCGTAACGCCGCTGTTGGCGTCGAATCATGCGGAGACGCTGCTGGTCGCCGCGCTGGGCGGCATGGGACTGGTGCTGTTTCCGGACTGGCTGATTAACGACGGGCTGCAAACGGGCGAGCTGGTAAGAGTGCTGCCCGCATTCGAAGCCGCCATCAATACCGAACCGCAGCATATCGCGGCGATCTATCCCAATACGCGCCATCCGCCTCTTAACGTCAGGGCGGTGATCGATCATTATGTGGAGACTTTCGGATCGCCGCTCTACTGGCAGGATGCAGCGGATCGTTCCTGATGCCGCTTTCGTCAGGCTACAGGCGTTTCCAGCCTGCTGTAGCCCAGGCCGTTAACCTTGCGCACCTTGATCTGTACCGGAATGCGCTCTTTCATTGCCTCCACGTGGCTGATCACGCCGATGGTTTTGCCGCTGGCGTTCAGCGCGTCGAGCGCGTCGAGCGCGCCATCCAGCGTGGCGGCATCCAGCGTGCCGAAACCTTCGTCCAGGAACAGTGACTCGATGCGTGTTTTATGGCTGACCAGATCCGACAGCGCCAGCGCCAGCGCGAGGCTGACCAGGAAGCTCTCGCCGCCGGAAAGCGTACGGGTATCGCGCAGCGCATCCGCCTGCCAGGTATCGACCACCTGCAGCTCCAGCGCCTCCTGCGATTTGCGCTGCAGCAGATAGCGGCCATGCAGCCGGTTCAGCTGGTTGTTCGCCAGCCAGACAAGGTGATCCAGCGTCAGGCCCTGAGCGAATTTGCGGAACTTGTCGCCTTCTTTTGAGCCGATAAGCTGGTTCAGATAGCTCCAGTCCTCCAGCTGGCGCGCTTCCTGCTCGATGGTCGCCAACAGATTTTTCTGCTGTTCGCGCCGCGCCGCGTCGCTGCTGAGCTGCTGTCGCGCCTCGCCCTGGCGGCGGGCGTTTTCCCTGAGCTGTTGTGAGAGGTTTTCCACTGCCGCCTGCAGAACAGCCCCGTCTTCCGGCAGATCGTGCGGTTTCTCCGGCAGCGTCGCCAGATTTTTTTCCGCCTGCGCCAGCAGGATGGCCGCCTGCTGACGTCGCTGCTCATGCGTTTTTTGCAGCGCCTGCAGCTGCCGCAGCCGCTCTTCATCCAGCAACGCCGCCGTAAAGGCGCTTTCGCTGGCAAAGGCGCTGGCCGCCAGGGCTGAATCAAACGCCTGCTGCGCCTGCTCCAGCCGCTGCGTCAGCGTCTCCAGCTGCGCGCTCAGCGAATTATGCTGTCCGGTCAGGGTATTATGCTGGTTCTGCCGTTCCTGCCACTGTCGCTGTAGCTGCTGGCAGCGGTCGCTATGCTGTTGCGAGAGCGCGCGCAGCAGCTGTTGCACCTCCGTCGCCGTCTTATCGCCAAACAGCTGCCGCCGCTGCTCGCGCAATGCGGCCAGCTCCTGCTGCGCGGTTTTGCCACGCTCTTCGCGCTGCGCAAGCTGCGCCTGCTCGCGCACTATCTCTTCCTGCAGCGCCTGCTGCTGCGCGGCCAGCGCGGTCAACTGCGAAGCCGTTTCACTCAGCGTCTGCGCCGTTTTGCTCCAGGCTTCCCACTCTTTTTGCCGCGCCGTCAGCCAGGCGTCGGTTTCTTCCGCCGACGGCAACGTCAGCGCCAGCCCGGTCAGCGAGGCGCGCAGCGTTTCCCGCTGCTGCCGGGCTTCCTGCTGCTGCCGGGCAAGCGCCTGTTCCTGCTCCTGCTGCGCCCTGACAGAAGTAAGCAGTTGCTGACCTGCCAGCTCCTGCTGCTGCGCGATGTCGCTTAGCGATTTTTGCAGTTCTGCCAGGCGATCCTTATGCTGCTGCAGCTGGCGCGTACGCTGCTGTAAAGCCAGCAGCTGCGTCTGCAGCTCGCTCTCCTGACGATCCTGCTCCGCCAGCCAGGCGTTAGCCTGCTGCAGTTCATCGGGAGAAGAGTCAAGCTTCAGCGCCTGCGCCGTCGTTTGCCACTGCGCGCGTAAATTCGCGGCTTCGTTTTCACTTTCTGCCAGCTCGCGCTGGAGCTTTTCCGCCTGCACCTGCAGGTTCTTTACCTGCTCGCTTCTGGCCGTACCGCTGTCTTTCAGCTGCTCGACCTCCAGCTTTAACGCGGCCAGGCGCTGCTGGTTTTCAGAGAGATTCAGCGCCTGGTAGTCGGCTACGGCAGGATGCTGACAGGAGCCGCACAGCGGGCAGGGCTGTTCCGGCTCCAGGCGGGCGCGATACTGCTCCAGATCGGCAATGCGCTGCTCAAGCTCACAGCGTTTTTCCAGATCCTGCTGATGCTGCCGCTTCTCTTTATAACTGTTGCGCAGGTGCTGCAGCTCGGTTTGCGCCTGCTGCAGCTGCTGTTGCAGCGTCTTAAGTTCGCTCTGTCGCCGCTGGCTGCGCTGCGTCAGCGCCGGCCACTGCGAAGCGATCAGCGCCAGGCTTTGCCGCTGCGGCCGCTGCTGCTGCAGTATGGCGAGCATGGCCTGCAGCTGCTCTTCGGTATGCTGCTTTTGCTGCTGCGCCAGCGCCGCTTCGGCTTCCGCTACCTGCTTTTGCTGCGCTTCAAGCTGCTGCCGCTTCGGCTTCGCCTGCTGTTCCGCCTGTGCAATCTGCTGCTGTAAACGACTGACTGTTTGCTGCTCTTCATCCAGCCGCTTCTGCTGCGCCGTCAGCGCCTGTTCGCTCTGCTGCAGCTGCTCAAAGCGCGCGCGCCAGAGCGGCAGCGATTCGCCCCAGCGGGCATAGTGCTCATGCTGCTGCTGCCAGCGCTGCTGCTCCTGCTGGCGGGCAAGGATTTCCTGATGCTGCTGTTGCGCCTGTTGCAGCGCGGCGCGGCGTCCATGCAGATAGAGTTTGTAATCACTTACTTCTTTTTCCAGCGTCTGGCTCTGCTGCGCCAGCGTGGCGATACGGCTATCCAGCGGCAGCAGCTGTTCGGCGATCAGCGTCTCCTGCCGCTGCCGATCGTCTTCATGCTGCTGTCGTGCCGCTTCCGCCTTTTTCAGCTCGTCGGCCAGCTCGTCCAGCTGATGCTGAATCTGCTGGCGCTGCGTGCTGATTTGCTGCTGCTGCTCCGCTGTTTTTTGCCGATCCTGCTGATGCTGATTACGCGACAGCCATTGCGGGCGCAGCTTTTCCGCCGGTTCGGCCTGTTGCAGCAGGCTCAGCTGCGGCAGCGCCGCCTGCCAGGCCGTTTCCGCCTGCTGCTGCTCTGCCGTCGCGGCTTCTTTTGCCTGTAGCGCCGCCTGATAGTGCTGCTGCCACTGCAGCAGCTGCTGCTGATGCTGTAATTGCGAAGTAAGCGCCTGCTCCTCTGTCAGCAGCTGTTCCGACAGCGAAGTAAGCTGTTGAATTTGCTCATCGTCCAGCAGCGCCATGCCGCTTGCCTGCGCCCGCAGGTTCTCCAGCGCGTTGCGGGCGTTTTTATGCCGCTCGAAAACGCTGGCGGAGAGGCGACCGTATATCTCTGTGCCGGTCAGCTCTTCCAGCAGCGCGGCGCGGCTGTTGGCATCGGCGTTCAGAAACGCGGCGAACTGCCCCTGCGAGAGCATCATTGATTTGGTAAAGCGATCGAAATCCAGACCGGTCAGCTCGGTCAGCATCTCCAGTTTGTCTTTGACCTTGTCAGCGATAATTTTATTGTCCTCGCAGCGCGCCAGCTCGACGCGCGGCGCCTGCAGGTTGCCGTCTACCGCGCCGCGTGCGCGATTCTGGCTCCAGAACGCTCGCCAGGCTACGCCTTTGACTTCGAACTCCACTTCCGCGAGGCATTCGGCGGTATCGCGCGTCATCAGATCGTTTTGCGTCTGCGACAGTTTCCCCAGCCGCGACGTTTCGTGATAGAGCGCCAGGCAAATGGCGTCGAGCAGCGTGGTTTTCCCGGCGCCGGTCGGGCCGGTAATGGCGAACAGCCCATTGCTGGCAAAAGGTTCGGCGGTAAAGTCGATTTTCCATTCGCCTTTCAGCGAGTTGAGGTTCTTGAATCTTAAGGTCAGGATTTTCATGACGGCTCCTCGTCCATTTCCGCCAGCGTCTGTCTGAACAGCAGCGTGGCGCGCTCAATACGGGCCGGATCCTCCTGTTCGGCGGCGAGGCGTCGCTGAAACACCTCTTCCACGCTCAGCTCGCTGAGGGTTTCCTTGTTCTGCCGGCTGAGGATGTTTTCGCGCTGTTCGCGGCTGCGGCGCAGCAGCACCACTTCTACCGGCAGATTTTCCGCCAGCTCCTGAATATGCCGCTGGAGATCGTTCAGCCAGGTTTGCGTGACGATTTCAATATCCAGCCAGACCTTCTGGCCCGTTTGCGGCGGTTTAATCGCGCTGAGCTGCCGCTCTATCTCCTGCAGCGAGCCTTTGATCATCTGCATCGGCTGAAAAAGCGGCACCGTCAGCGGCGTCACCGCGCTTAGCTTGCCGTCAGCGAAATCCACCAGGAAGACGCTTTTTTCCCGGCCCAGCTCGTCAAAGCTGAGCGGTATGGGCGAGCCGCTGTAGCGGATATAATCCGTGTCGGCGATGCGCTGCGCGCGATGAATATGGCCCAGCGCGATATAGTCCGCGGGCGGAAAGGCCTGAGCGGGAAAGGCGTCCAGCGTGCCGATATAGATATCGCGCACGGCGTCGCTTTTGGTGACGCCCATCGTAGTCAAATGGCCGGTGGCGATAACGGGCAGCGGCAGGCCCAGCTCGTCGCGCTTCTGAACCGCCGCCGCATAGCTGCGCTGGTAGTGGTGAGTAATCGCTTCCAGCAGCGTCTGCTGTTTCTCTCGTCCCGACTGTCCCGCTTTGCTTAGCGTAATGTCGCGCGGACGCAGAAAAGGGATGGCGCAAAGCAGCGCGCCGGGCTCGCCGTCGCGACGATTCAGCAGCAGCACCTGATCGGCCGGATCTTCGCTGGCGGCGGCGATAACCCGCGTGTTCAGGCAGGCGAGCAGCTCGCGGGATTCGTTCAGCATGGCCACGGAGTCGTGATTGCCCGCCAGAATAATCAGCTGGCAGCCGGTCTGCTGCAGTCTGACCACAAAGCGGTTGTAAAGCTCGCGCGCATAGCTGGGCGGCGAACCGGTATCAAAGATGTCGCCGGCGACGACCACGGCATCGACCTGATGCTGCTCCACCTGCGCGACCAGCCACGTCAGAAAAGCTTCATGTTCCGGCGCACGGCTTTTGGTGTAAAAAAACTGGCCGAGATGCCAGTCGGCGGTGTGAATAAGTCGCATAGCGTCCCTTCTGTGTCAGGTAAGCGAGACGCCGATTATAAACGGCTGGCCAAAAAACCTCAGCAACGCATTTTCATCCTGCTGAAAAGTGTTATAAAACTGATGAATAGCGGCTGGATTTTTTCATAAAAGTGTCATAAATCTGACGCATAATGGCGCCGCATATCCGGTGACATTCCGTCACAGACGCAGGAGCAATAATGGCTAAGCGCATTCTGGTAGTCGAAGATGAAGCCCCAATTCGTGAGATGTTGTGTTTTGTGCTGGAACAAAATGACTATCAGCCGATAGAAGCGGAAGATTATGACAGCGCCATTAATCTGCTGATCGAACCCTGGCCGGATCTGATCCTGCTGGACTGGATGCTGCCTGGCGGCACGGGTATCCAGTTTATCCGTCATCTGAAGCGCGAGGCGATGACCCGCGATATTCCGGTGATGATGCTGACCGCGCGCGGCGAAGAAGAAGACCGCGTGCGCGGGCTGGAAGTCGGCGCCGACGACTATATTATCAAGCCTTTCTCACCCAAAGAGCTGGTGGCGCGGATTAAAGCGGTAATGCGCCGTATATCGCCGATGGCGGTGGAAGAAGTCATCGAAATTCAGGGACTGAGCCTGGATCCCTCTTCACATCGCGTGATGTCCGAGACACAGCCGCTGGAGATGGGGCCAACAGAATATAAGCTGCTGCACTTCTTTATGACGCATCCCGAGCGCGTCTACAGCCGCGAGCAGTTGCTTAATCACGTCTGGGGCACTAACGTCTACGTGGAAGATCGTACTGTGGACGTGCATATTCGCCGTCTGCGTAAGGCACTTGAACTGACCGGACACGATCGTATGGTGCAGACAGTTCGCGGAACAGGCTACCGTTTCTCTGCGCGTTACTGATTGTCCCCACTGGAGTTTTCATTGTGCTGGAACGCCTCTCCTGGAAGAGATTGCTGCTTGAGCTGCTGCTCGCCTGTTTACCAGCGCTGATCCTTGGACTGCTGGTCGGCGGGCTGCCCTGGTGGCTGCTGCTGGCCACGCTGGCCATACTGGGCTGGCATTTTACCAACCTGCTTCGCCTCTCTCACTGGCTGTGGATCGACCGCAGCATCACGCCGCCGACCGGGCGCGGCAGCTGGGAACCCTTGTTTTATGGCCTGTATCAAATGCAGGCGCGCAACCGTCGTCGTCGTCGCGAGTTGGGACATCTGATTAAAAGGTTTCGCAGCGGCGCGGAGTCGCTGCCGGACGCGGTGGTGCTGACCACCGAAGAGGGCACGATTTTCTGGTGCAACGGCCTGGCGCAGCAAATGTTGGGACTGCGCTGGCCGGAAGATAACGGTCAAAATATCCTTAACCTGCTGCGCTATCCCGAGTTTACCCTTTACCTGCGCCAGCGTGACTTCTCACGACCGCTGACGCTGGTGCTGAACAGCCATCGTCACCTTGAGTTCCGCGTGATGCCCTATAGCGAAGGCCAGTGGCTGCTGGTGGCGCGCGACGTAACCCAAATGCATCAGCTGGAAGGCGCGCGACGCAACTTTTTCGCCAACGTTAGTCATGAATTGCGCACGCCGCTTACGGTGCTGCAGGGTTATCTGGAGATGATGAGCGACGCGGTGCTGGAAGGGCCGTCGCGCGATAAGGCGTTGCACACCATGCAGGAGCAAATCCGACGAATGGACGCGCTGGTGAAACAGCTGCTGACGCTGTCGCGAATCGAGGCTGCTCCGGCGCTGGATCTGCAGGAAAAAGTCGATGTGCCGCTGATGCTGCGGCTGCTGCAGCGCGAGGCGGAAACGCTCAGCCAGGGTCGCCACCAGATCCATTTTTCCGCCGATCCGCAGCTGCGGGTATTTGGTAATGACGAACAGCTGCGCAGCGCCATTTCCAACCTGGTTTACAACGCGGTCAACCATACGCCGGAAGGCACGCGTATTGATATCAGCTGGAAAAAAACGGCGCATGGCGCGCAGTTTAAAGTATGTGACAACGGGCCTGGCATCGCCGCAGAACATATTCCTCGTCTGACCGAGCGCTTTTATCGCGTTGATAAGGCGCGCTCGCGGCAAACCGGTGGCAGCGGCCTGGGACTGGCTATCGTTAAACATGCGCTCGGCCATCATAATACGCGCCTGGAGATAACCAGCCAGCCGGGAAAAGAGACCTGTTTCGGCTTCTCGCTGCCTGCAAGGTTGATTGTCAGCGGTGAACTGGCTCAGAATGCGGTTCACTGAGCAGGCGGACGAGAAAAATGAAAAAGTGGTTTGTTGCGCTGATGCTGCTGTGCAGCTCGGCTGGTGCGAGCGAAACTATGCTGGCTGGCAACCTCAGCAGCGTAGGCTCGGATACGCTCGGCACATTAATGACGCTGTGGGGCGAAAGCTTTAATCGCCTTTATCCCGGCGTCAACGTGCAAATTCAGGCTTCCGGTTCCTCAACGGCGCCTACCGCGCTGGCGGCGGGCGCGGCGCAGCTGGGCGCGATGAGTCGGCCGATGCAGGCGGTGGAGCGCCAGCTGTTTGAAAATCGCTACGGCTATGCGCCGCTGGCCGTACCGGTGGCGATGGACGCGCTGGTGGTGGTGGTCAATCAGGATAATCCGCTGCAGGGCGTGGATGCCCGCCAGCTGGATGCCATTTTTTCCGTTACCCGCCGCTGCGGCGCGCCTTTTACCGTGCGCAGCTGGGGCGATCTTCAGCTAACGCAGGGCGAATGGGCGCGGCGACCCATCCAGCGCTTTGGCCGTAACTCCGCTTCCGGCACCTGGGGCTTTTTCCGTCAGCAGGCACTGTGCAACGGGGATTTCCGCAGTGACGTCAGTGAATATCCCGGTTCCGCCGCGGTTATCCAGGCAGTAGCGAGCACGCTGAACGGTATCGGCTATGCCAGCATGGGCGTGCATATGACCGGCGTAAAAACGCTGCCGGTTTCCCGCGACGGCACTGACTGGATCGCGCCTTCGGTGGCAAACATCCGCAGCGGCAGCTATCCCTATGCGCGACCGCTTTATATTTATGTGAACAGGGCGCCAGGCCAGCCGCTGGAGCCGCTGACCAGAGCTTTTTTACGGCAGGCGCTGTCGCCGCAGGGCCAGGCGCTGGTGACGCAGGCGGGCTATCTGCCACTGTCGGATGCGCAGCTGGAAAAGGCCAGGATGATGGTGAATGAGTAGGGCAAACGGCCCGGCCTGAGCATTTCATAGCGCAATTTCAACCGTATGCAGCAGCGGCATCATGGCTTCGGCAAGCTGTAGGTTACAGGCGTAATCCAGGGCCGCGCGCGCTCTGTTACCGCCGCGCGCCGCACTGTAGCGTCCCAGACGCGCTGCTGAAAAATGCTTCTCCAGAATGTTCCATTCCATCAGATTTCTGTCCTTTAGATTTTGGTGTAGTGTTGATATAGTCCTCAGGCAGCCCTGGGCTCGCGTCCTCTCCCGGCTTTCATACCGGTGATGACACCAGGTTAGCTTTGGCCCTGTATAGCAGGGCCGACCCTTTCAGATAAGCCCGCTATAAGGCGGGCTTATTGTTTTTATCGCGTCATCACTCCTTCCGTAAACCAATGCCGCTGTTATTGAGATAAGCCTTCAGAAAATAGTTTTATTTATATCCTCTTTACTACGGTTACCTGCGCTGGTTCCGTCGCGTGTGTTATGCCAAATCCTCAACTTGAATTTTTTTCATGTGTGATGAAATTTCCTCGTTTGCCGCTGAATCTTTCTCATGACATTCTTGACTTCAGACGTTTAGCCATCCAGATGTCCTTGGTGGCAAACAGTAACTATTTCACTAAGAAATTATGCGCCGTTGCGCCGGCCAGGAGTGACCGATCATGCAAAGAGATTCAGCCCAATACCGCGCCGAAGTTGTCGGCAGTTTTCTGCGTCCCGCCGTTATCAAACAGGCTCGTGAGCAGTTTCAGGCAGGTGAAATCGATGCCGCCGCGCTGCGTCAGATTGAAGACGAAGCTATCCGTGACGTGGTGGAACAGCAGCGCGCCAGCGGCCTGAAAGTGGTTACCGACGGCGAGTTTCGCCGCGCGTGGTGGCACTTCGATTTCTTCGACGGTCTGCAAGGCGTGGAGCGCTATGAAGCGGAGCAGGGCATCCAGTTTAACGGCGTACAGACCAAAGCCCGCGGCGTGAAAGTCACCGGCAAGCTGGGTTTCGGCAATCATCCAATGCTGGAAGATTTCCGTTTCCTGCAAAGCGTCAGCGGCGACGCTATCCCTAAAATGACGATCCCCAGCCCAAGCGTGCTGCACTTTCGCGGCGGCCGTAAGGTTATCGACGAAACGGTCTATCCGGATCTGAAAGACTATTTTCACGATCTGGCGCTGACTTACCGCGACGCGATTAAAGGTTTTTACGACGCTGGTTGCCGCTATCTGCAGCTGGACGATACGGTATGGGCCTATCTGTGCTCGGAAGATCAGAAGCGCCAAATTCGCGAGCGCGGCGACGACCCGGAAGAGCTGGCGAACATCTACGCTCAGGTGCTGAACAAAGCGCTGGAAGGCAAGCCGGAAGATATGACCGTCGGCCTGCATGTTTGCCGCGGCAACTTCCGCTCCACTTGGATTTCAGAAGGCGGTTACGAGCCGGTAGCGGAAATTCTGTTCGGCACCGTGAAAATCGACGCCTTTTTCCTGGAGTATGACAACGGGCGTTCCGGCGGATTCGAGCCGCTGCGCTTTATCAAGCCTGGCAAGCAGCAGGTGGTGCTGGGCCTGGTGACGACCAAAACCGGCGAGCTGGAAGATCCGGAAACGGTGAAAAAACGCATCGCGGAAGCGGCGCAGTTTGTTAGCCTGGATCAAATCTGCCTTAGCCCACAGTGTGGTTTTGCCTCCACGGAAGAGGGCAACAGCCTGACGGACGCGCAGCAGTGGGCCAAACTGCGTCTGGTTGTCGATATCGCTAAGCAGGTCTGGTAATACGATTTGCTTATGCAAAAGGCGCGTCGATACGCGCCTTTTGCGCATCCTGCGGGAAAAATGAGCAGAAAATAACGCCACTAAGCGCAAAAAAAATACAAATCATGTAATGCATCTCGCCTGTAATCTGAAGCTATCATCTGCTTGTGCCGATTTTTACGCTATATCACTCTGCTTTCTCGATCCCGTATTGCCTTTCACCGCTATAAACGATTTACTTAGCGCCGTTTTTACTTTATTTCCCTGTAAAAAAGATCATAAACAGCGCAATGGCACCAGTATTCCAGCCGGGCAGTAAAATAGCCGCGGCAGGAAGAAAAAAGGTTTGCATGCGTGCCGGGAAAAAGAGCCAACATCACGACTTTACTCAACATCAGTACGGGCCTTATGACTAATCGTTTAACTTCTAAAGACATCCTCGCGCTGGGCTTTATGACTTTCGCGCTGTTCGTGGGCGCCGGTAATATTATTTTCCCGCCAATGGTAGGCATTCAGTCCGGAGAACACGTCTGGATTGCGGCGCTCGGCTTTCTGCTAACCGCCGTGGGCCTTCCGGTGATCACCGTTATCGCGCTGGCGCGCGTAGGCGGCGGTATTGACGCGCTCAGCTCCCCTATCGGCAAAGCGGCCGGTATCGTGCTGGCTACCGTTTGCTACCTGGCGGTTGGGCCGCTGTTCGCCACGCCGCGCACCGCGACCGTTTCTTTCGAAGTCGGTATCGCGCCACTGACCGGCGACAATCCGCTGCCGCTGTTTATTTACAGTCTGATCTACTTCGCGCTGGTCATCGGTATTTCGCTCTATCCGGGCAAGCTGCTGGATACCGTCGGGCATATTCTGGCGCCGCTGAAAATCGTCGCGCTGGCCGTGCTGGGTATTGCTGCGCTGATCTGGCCTGCGGGCGGTCTGTCGCCGGCGACGGAAACCTATCAGCATGGCGCCTTCTCCAGCGGTTTTATTAACGGCTATCTGACGATGGATACGCTGGGCGCGCTGGTGTTCGGGATTGTTATCGTCAACGCGGCGCGCTCTCGCGGCGTCAGCGAGGACGGGCTGCTGACTCGTTACACTATTATTGCGGGCCTGATCGCTGGCGTGGGTTTGACGCTGGTTTACCTGGCCCTGTTTAAACTGGGTTCCGACAGTGCTTCCATCGTTGACCAGAATGCCAATGGCGCGGCTATCCTGCACGCCTACGTTCAGCATACTTTCGGTAACCTGGGCAGTTTGTTCCTCGCGGCGCTGATTTTCGTCGCCTGTATGGTAACCGCAGTTGGCCTGACCTGCGCCTGCGCTGAATTCTTCCAGCAGTATCTGCCGCTGAGCTATCGCCAGCTGGTGTTTATTCTGGGTCTGTTCTCAATGCTGGTATCCAACCTGGGGCTGAGCCAGCTGATCCAGTTCTCTATTCCGGTGCTGACGGCGATTTATCCGCCTTGTATCGTGCTGATCCTGCTGAGCTTTACGCTGCGCTGGTGGAACAAAAGCAGCCGTATTATTGCGCCGACCATGCTGGTCAGCCTGATTTTCGGCCTTATCGACGGTGTCAAGACTACTGCCTTTAAAGATGTGCTGCCCGCGTTTACCGCTAATCTGCCGCTGTCGGAGCAGGGCCTGGCCTGGCTGCCGCCTTCGCTGGCGATGCTGGTGGTCGTGATTGTTTGCGACCGCATGATGGGGCGGGCGCAGGTGAGTGCGCGTCAGCAGTAAAAATGTGATACCTTCTCCTGCCCGTTCTCCGGCAGGAGAAGTTGACAGAGTTTAAGCAGAATGAAAGAAAATAATACGCTCAAAAAGGGACTGAGTACCCGTCACATCCGCTTTATGGCGCTGGGATCGGCCATCGGCACCGGCCTGTTTTACGGCTCGGCAGACGCGATGAAAATGGCCGGCCCCAGCGTAATCCTGGCCTATATTATTGGCGGCGCTATCGCCTATATCATTATGCGCGCGCTGGGCGAAATGTCGGTTAACAATCCGCAGGCCAGCTCGTTCTCCCGCTATGCTCAGGACTACCTCGGCCCGCTGGCCGGTTATATCACCGGCTGGACTTACTGCTTTGAGATCCTGATCGTCGCCATTGCCGACGTCACCGCCTTTGGCATCTATATGGGCGTCTGGTTCCCGGACGTGCCGCACTGGGTCTGGGTGCTGAGCGTGGTGCTGATTATCGGCGCTATCAACCTGGCAACGGTAAAGGTGTTCGGCGAAGTGGAGTTCTGGCTGTCGCTGTTCAAGGTCGCCACCATCATTATTATGATCGTGGCGGGCATCGGCATTATCTTCTGGGGGATTGGCAACGGCGGCCAGCCTACCGGCATCAGCAATTTGTGGACGAACGGCGGTTTCTTCGCACATGGCGTGATGGGAATGGTGCTCTCTTTGCAGATCGTGATGTTTGCCTATGGCGGGATTGAGATTATCGGTATCACCGCCGGTGAAGCGAAAGATCCTGCAACCTCCATTCCGCGGGCGATTAACACCGTGCCTTTGCGTATTCTGGTGTTCTACGTGGGCACGCTGTTTGTAATTATGTCCATCTATCCGTGGAACCAGGTCGGCACCAACGGCAGCCCGTTCGTGCTTACCTTCCAGCATATGGGTATCGCGGCGGCGGCGGCCATCCTGAACTTTGTGGTGATCACCGCTTCGCTTTCCGCCATTAACAGCGACGTGTTTGGCGTTGGGCGTATGCTGCACGGCATGGCGGAGCAGGGCCATGCGCCTAAAATGTTCGCTACCGTCTCGCGTCGCGGTATTCCGTGGATTACGGTGCTGGTGATGATGGTCGCGATGCTGGTGGCGGTCTACCTGAACTATCTGATGCCGGAAAAAGTCTTCCTGGTTATCGCTTCGCTGGCGACCTTCGCTACCGTTTGGGTATGGATTATGATCCTGTTCGCGCAGATCGGTTTCCGCCGCACGCTGACGCCGGAGCAGAAGAAAGAGCTACAGTTCGCCATGCCTGGCGGCATCTTTACCGCCAGCGTCGGTATCCTGTTCCTGTTCTTTATTATTGGCCTGATCGGCTACTTCCCGGATACCCGCGTATCGCTTTACGTCGGCGTTGGCTGGATAGCTTTACTACTGCTTAGCTGGCTGCTGGTGAAAAAACGCAAAGCCTGATAAGAAGGCCGGAGATTCCGGCCTTTTTTGTGCGCGCCGATCGGGTGCAGCCACAGCAAAAAAATTTTATTTTGGCTGCTTGAAAAAAACCAGGCAGCCCCTATTTAGAAAACGAGCAGGTGGCGAACCTGCCAACAATGAGCTTTTGAATAGTAATTTTATTCAGGAGGTTATGATGATGACGCTACGCAATTTTTCCCTGATCCCTTCACTGACCGATACGCTGTTTTCAGACCGCTTTAACCGTATGGACAGGCTTTTCAGCCAGCTGACCGGCGATACGCCCGTTGCGGCGACGCCTGCTTACGATATCCGTCGCGTGGATAAAGAACGGTATGCGCTGGCGGTTAGCGTGCCGGGCTGGAAAGAGAACGAGCTTTCTATCGAAACGGTTGGCGGCCAGCTGACTATTTCCGGTAAAAAAGCAGAGCAGAGCGAAACGGAAAATCAGGAAAGCGGGTGGCTGCATCGCGGTATCAGCCGCGCCGACTTCCGCCTGAGTTATACCGTGCCGGAACATGTTAAGGTCACTGGCGCGAAGCTGGAAGACGGTATCCTTTCTGTGGATCTGTATCAGGAGATCCCTGAGAGCGAGAAACCTCGCCGGATACCTATCAGCCATAGCCAGAAAGCGATTGAAAGCCAGCAGGCTATTGAACATCAATCAGCTTAAGGCTGGACGTCAGATGATAAAAAGGCCGCTGTCTTCGGATAGCGGCCTTTTTTTTAAAAGAGAAAAAGCTGATATGTAATAAAGAGAAAGTAATGCCGGACACAATTTATCCGACGATAATATACATCACCGCTTTAGCTTTAAATTATCTATAGTTAAAAAATGTACCCCAGGCCGATATTAAATCCGTTAATTGCATGGGTACCATTACCGCTACTCAGACGAGATCCTTCATAGCCAATATCAATCGCCAGATACTCTACCGGATTGATTTGTAGGCCCAGTCCGTACATTAGCGAGGCTTTCTTCTCATTACCGTACGCTTCGCCCGCTATAACGTGCCCTCTGTCTCCCTCCCAATTTTTCCATATTGAACTTGATTTAACTCTATTATAATTAACCCCTAGCAAGCCATAGGCGCTAATATATTCATTGAAGCGATATGTTGGGCCTGCCGACAGAGAGTAGTATTTAAGGTCAACTTTATCTTCAATAATGTCTTTGATAATGAGATAGTTTTCACTATCTTTACCGCTCATATAGGTAAAGGAACCGATAACACCGAATGAGGAATCCCATTCGTAACGATATTTGAGGTTCACGCCTTTAATGTTTTTAAAATCCTGCACTTTGCCTTGAGCATAGCCGAGGGTAACGGTTTGTGTGTTGACTTCTGCAGCTGCATTGAAAGCCAGACCAGAAAGAACGATAGCGGTCACTGCCAGATTTTTCATAAAATCATCCTTAATTTAAAATTAGCTTAATGGTTCTTGTTTTACGAATATAATTAACAAAATCATATCAATGTTTTATCATTGAAGATTTTGGTAATTAAATTGCCCCTGAACAAGCCGTTCAATAATAACATATGCATGCTTTTTAACATAAATTTTATTTTATTTTTTGTGATATGGATCAGGGTTAGGTAAATTATCTTCAGGATGTTTATGTGTGAATTTTAAATCTTAATTAGATAATTATTTATCTTGTTGCGTGATTATCTAAAGGGTTTGCTTCATATGTTATTAGGTGAGGAGAGGGCAATTGATAGATCTATCTATAATGAAAGTTGGGCAGGGCAATATAGTTTTATCTGATTAAGTAACATGTTTCGTTAATATTTTAGACTGGTTGCCAATACGCAAAGCAATTAAGTCTGATGTTCCAACCTGCGCAGCGTTGCAGGATGCTTATGCTCCGGACGGGCTAACAACATGATGAGTTATAGAGTTTTTTTGCGGTTCGTCTTTAGTCGATTTATGGATATTTCCAGCGAACCAGGGCGCTGCCGCGACGCTTACCATCTGTAAGACGTGGCTTACTGCCAGGACGCCCTGTTGGATGATGCTGTCTTTACCGTCGCTGACCACAGCAACCAGCAAGGAGTTGATTATTGCTGAGACATATCATAAGCCAGAGTTTGTCACATCCATAACCCGCAGTTATACGGTAGGTTATGTCAGCGACGCGAAGTATCAGCCAACTCTTCCATCCACCTGAAGGGCCGATGCTGGAGGAGGCGGGTTTCGGAACCGGAACGCCGGTTAACGTAAGGGTGATGCCGGCACATCTGCTTTTAAGCGTGCATGAACCCGCTCCGGAGCAGCCTGCCGAGCCGGAAGTGGTGACCACGCTGAAACGTGCCTGTAAGAAGCTTTCGGCGCGTAAGCAGCGGGAGATAGCGGCGTTTATTGAATGGGTTGCTACCCCGCAAAAGCGGCCGCGGAAGATCCTGGAAGAGGCTGTGAAATGGCGGGGAATTTGAGATAACCAACTGGCTGTAAATAAAAATCCCGACTCAGTGTGATACTGGCCGGGATTTTTTATGAGGATTAATCAGGATCGGAAGGAGGGTATTTACGGGCTTTAAAATAATCGATCAGATTAAAGACGATTGCAGCTGCTGTTATGGCGGTTCCTGCAATGCATCCAAAGACAATCGCCCTTTTTATTTGCCCTTCAGGAATCAGAAAGTAACCAT
>Ga0157363_1000103_pt1 | contig 64845 bp, 58 predicted proteins | sample AttsexASBM1_FD_111477 | JGI IMG/M metagenome (GOLD analysis project Ga0157363, IMG submission 111477) | Fungus gardens microbial communities from leaf cutter ant in Ribeirão Preto, State of São Paulo, Brazil - Atta sexdens ASBM1 | ecosystem: Host-associated > Fungi > Mycelium > Unclassified ... | reverse complement strand
TGCCACTGGCGCGCTTCTGCATCATCGACCTGGACATACGAGCAGATAATCAGGATGTCGCCTTCACAGGCACAGCGCGCGGCCGCACCGTTGACCGAAATGATTTTCGATCCGCGTTCAGCGGCAATGGCATAAGTAGAGAAACGCTGACCGTTGGTCACGTTATAAATATCGATAGCTTCATATTGCAGGATGCCAGAAGCATCAAGGAAATCCTGATCGATGGCGCAGGAGCCTTCATAGTTGAGGTCCGCCTGCGTGACTTTAACGCGATGCAGTTTGCCTTGTAAAACCGTGCGAATCATAGTCAGAAACCTTGTTATACAGCCAAAAAGAGTGACCCTCAGCCTGCAAGACTACTGCGTGAGGTCTACCTGTTGATTATCGATCAGCCGTGCATTCCCCAGCCAGGCGGCCATTAACACGACGGCTCGCTGACTGTCCACCGTCAGAGGCTGCAGCGTTTCCGCATCACAGATGGCCAGGCCATCCGGACGCAATCCTTTTTCCTGCAGCGACCGCGTTGCGTCTTCAATAATATCGTCAATCTGCCGTTCACCACTAGCCAGTCGGGCGGCCATCGCATTCATCACCTGGCTGAGGCCAGGTGCCAGCTTACGCTCATCTTCAGTGAGGTAGCCGTTACGTGAACTCAGGGCCAGACCGTCCCTGGCTCGCACCGTAGGCACGCCGACAATCTCGATATCGAACCCCATGTCTGCCACCATTTTACGAATGATGGCTAACTGCTGGAAATCTTTCTCGCCGAAGCAGGCGATATCGGGCTGAACCAGATTAAACAACTTGCTGACGATGGTCGCCACGCCGCGAAAATGGCCGGGACGACTGGCGCCTTCCAGTAAAGATGAAAGCACCGGCACTTCGACAAAGGTCTGATTAGCCAGCCCGTGTGGATACACCTCAGCAGGCGAGGGCGCAAAGACGACATCCACCGCATGGCGGTTCAGTTTCTCACAGTCTTCCTGCAGCGTGCGCGGGTAGCGCGCCAGATCGTCAGGCCGATCAAACTGCATCGGGTTAACGAAAACCGACACGATCACAATATCGGCCCGCTCACGCGCTTCATCTACCAGCGTTAAATGCCCTTCGTGCAGATTGCCCATCGTGGGCACTAACGCAATACGTTTACCTTGCTGACGCCAGCGGCGCACTTCACGGCGCAGCATGGGCAGAGTGTCGATGATCAGCACTGCCATTCTCCTGAATTACTGGAAACTGTGTTCCGCTGCGGGGTAGCTTCCTGCTTCAACCTCAGCAATATAGCGGCGAATGGCGGCACGGATGTCGCCTGTCTCCGCCAGGAAATTTTTTGCAAATTTAGGGATATGTCCACCGGTAATGCCAAACGCATCGTGCATCACCAGAATTTGTCCATCGGTCACGTTGCCTGCGCCAATACCAATCACCGGAATCGCCAGTGCCTGCGTTACGCGCTGGGCCAGGGCAACCGGTACGCATTCCAGCACCATCAGCTGTGCGCCTGCGGCCTCAAGCGCCAGCGCGTCAGCCATAAGCTGCTCTGCACCGGCTTCATCACGTCCCTGCACTTTATAGCCGCCAAAAATATTTACGGACTGTGGCGTTAAGCCCAGATGCCCACACACGGGCACGGCGCGTTCGGTCAGCATGCGCACGCTGTCGGCCAGCCATGCGCCGCCTTCCAGCTTCACCATATTGGCCCCGGCGCGCATGAGCTGCGCCGCGTTATCAAAAGTTTGCTGTGGTGTGGCATAACTCATGAAAGGCAAATCGGCTAACAGGAGCGCGTGAGGCGCACCACGACGGACGGCGGCGGTATGGTAAGCAATATCACTTACCGTGACGGGCAGCGTGGAATCATGACCCTGCACCGTCATGCCAAGCGAGTCACCAACCAGCAGAACCTGAATGCCTTCGTCAGCAAACAGGCGGGCAAAACTAAAATCGTAAGCGGTCAGCGTCGCGAATTTTTTACCGCTCGCTTTGCACTGACGCAGATGAGAAAGGGTGGTGGGTTTCATGACGATCTCAGCTCAGAAATTCAGATGGACGCATTTTACTGTATCGCGTTGCTGAGCGGAATCTGTGACGCGCGAATAGATGGTCAGCTGTGCCAGGGACGGATGCTGGCGCAGTCAAGCGTTGCCATAAGCGGCTGGAGCGGACGGCCATCAGGCAGGCGCAGATCGGGCGCAATTTCCAGCAGCGGCACCAGCATAAACGCACGGTTCAGCATATCGTAATGGGGGACGATCAGGCGTTCGCTGTGAATCTGCTCTGAACCAAACAGCATAATATCAATATCCAGCGTGCGTGGCCCCCAGCGCTCGGCTTTGCGCACCCGGCCATGTTCCCGCTCGATGCGCTGCGTCTCATCCAGTAAGGCCTCAGCCGACAAGGTGGTCTCAAGGGCCACCGCCGCATTGAGATAGTCGGGCTGATCGGGTGGGCCATAAGGTGGCGTGCGGTAAAAGGACGAGGTGGCGATGCGCTGAACATCGGTGAGAGCATCCAGCGCTGACAACGCTGCATCAATCTGATGCAGCGGATCGGCAAGGTTACTGCCTAATGCCAGATAAACGCGCGTCATGACGCGTTAGAGTTATCACGACGGGGCGCGGAAGAACGACGACGCGGGCGGCGCGTACGGCTGCGCGGTGCCGGATCGTCTCCCAGCGTGTTGAGCATGGTTTTCTGCTGCGGCGGCGCAGCGACCTGGAACTCTCCCCACCACTTACTCAGGCGCAGCAGCTCCGGGTTATTTTCCACTTCAGCCCGCAGGGCCAGCAGATCATAAGCCGCACGGAACTTCGGATGCTCCATCAGCTTCCAGGCGCGTTTACCGTGACGACGGGACATGCGTAACTGCAACTGCCAGATATCACGAATCAGCGACGTAATGCGCTTAGGAATAGCCAGCGCGCGGCAGGCTTCATCCAGCGTATCATTCATCGCCAGGGCAAACGCATCGTAATAAGTCAGGCCGCTTTCCTGCGCAATGCGCTCGGCGGCTTCAAGCTGCGGATACCAGAACATGGCCGCGAACAGAAACGCCGGATTGACGCGCATATCATTTTGAATGCGGTTATCCGTATTCTTCAGCACCTGGGCGAGCATGCGCTCCATATGGCTGTCGCCCTGTTCGGTAAAGTTGCGTGCCAGCGTAGGGAACAGCGGCTGGAATAACTGATATTCACACAGTTTTAGCCAGGTGCTGTAGCCATAACCGGCCTGAAGCAGCTTTAGCGACTCTTCAAACAGGCGCGCAGCAGGTACATCGCGTAACAGCGATGCCAGGCGGGGAATGGGCTCTGCCGTTTCAGGAGCAATGCGCATATTCAGTTTGGCCGCGAAGCGCGCGACGCGCAGCATGCGCACCGGATCTTCGCGATAGCGTGTTTCCGGATCGCCGATCAACCGAATGATGCCTTGTTGCAGATCGTTCAGGCCGCCAACATAATCCCGCACCGAAAAATCGGCCACGCTGTAATACAGGCTGTTAATGGTTAAATCACGCCGTTGGGCATCATCTTCAATACTGCCGAAAATATTGTCCCGTAGCAGCATACCGCTCTGGGCACGCTGGGAATTGTTGTGATCTTCGCTGTTCTCTTCAATCTGATGATGACCGCGGAACGTAGCCACTTCGATCACTTCCGGACCAAACATCACATGTGCCAGGCGAAAACGGCGGCCAACCAGACGGCAGTTGCGGAACAGTTTACGCATCTGCTCCGGCGTGGCGTTTGTGGTCACGTCGAAGTCTTTAGGCTTCTGCCCCAGCAGTAAATCGCGAACGCCACCGCCCACCAGGTAGGCCTCATAACCGGCTTTATTCAGACGATACAGCACCTTGAGGGCATTTTCGCTGATGTCTTTACGTGAGATGGTGTGGCTTTCACGAGGAATGATGGTCATATGACTCTCAGGTTCAACCTCTGCTGGTGCTTCCTCGTCATCACGCTTCAGGACTTTCCGGCAAAAATTAGCGACTCGGGTAAAAATGGGACACCTCGACAGTGACAATTAGGGTGTAGGTAAAATCAGCGGCTAATCATAGCCTGTTGTGAATCATTTGAGAATGCTGTTGTCTATGCATCCGCTCTCAGGGCGTTATCATGCGGTATCAAAGCGATATTCCACTGCTTCACAGCATCAGACAGCAGTTTCTCCTGAGAATCGTCCTGCCAGCCTTCGCTGACCGGCTGTCCCAGAAACCGTAAGGCCTGCACCAGGCACGGGCGCGGATCGCCATCCGGCAGCGCGGGCGCATGATTTTGCTTAGAAAGTTTGTGTCCGTCAGCAGTGATGGCCAACGGCAAATGCAGATAATCCGGAACGGCCCAGCCAAACTGTCGATAAAGGGCAATCTGCCGCACCGTCGGCTCGATTAAGTCTGCGCCACGCACGATCTCGGTGACGCCCTGATGATGGTCATCAACCACCACGGCCAGATTGTAGGCAAACAGGCCGTCGCGACGATGGATAATAAAATCCTCTTCAGCCAGCCGCCGATCGGCCACAAGCGTGCCCCGTAACCGGTCTTCAAACTGGAAAACCGGCGCATGCTGACGCAACCGCAGTGCCGCATTCTCCGGACCTGAACCTGCATCCCGGCAGTGCCCGTCGTAAAAACCACCCAGCTGCTGAATGCGGCTTCGGCTGCAGGTGCAGTAATAACTCTGCCGGTGCGCTCTTAACCACTGCAGGGCGTCCCGATAAGCGTCATGGCGCTGTGACTGCCACATGACTTCACCGTCCCAGTGCAAACCGTACTGTTCTAACTGACGCAGAATACGCGTGGCGGCCCCTGCGACTTCACGGGGAGGATCAATATCCTCAATGCGCACCAGCCAGCGGCCATGCTGCGCGCGTGCGCTAAGGTAACTGCCTAAGGCAGCGATCAGCGATCCAAAGTGGAGTTCACCAGAGGGAGACGGCGCAAAGCGCCCGATACAGGATGAGAATGCCATAGGTTTCATGAACCAGACGGCGGAAAAAGAGGGCCTTTTCCCGCCGCATGGCTGCAGTCAGACGGCAACATTAGCCCGCCATTTGCTTCTCACGAATTTCTGCCAGTGTCTTACAGTCGATGCACAGATCGGCCGTCGGACGCGCTTCAAGACGGCGGATACCGATCTCAACGCCACAGGAATCGCAATAGCCAAAGTCGTCATCTTCAACTTTCTTCAGCGTTTTTTCGATCTTTTTAATGAGCTTGCGCTCGCGATCGCGGTTACGCAGTTCCAGGCTGAATTCCTCTTCCTGAGCGGCACGGTCAACCGGGTCCGGAAAGTTAGCGGCTTCATCCTGCATGTGTGTAACGGTGCGATCAACTTCGTCCCGCAATTGATTACGCCAGGCTTCCAGAATCTTGCGAAAATGGTCCAGTTGCGCGTCATTCATATGCTCTTCGCCCGGCTTCTCCTGATAAGGCTCCACCCCAGCGATGGCGAGAATACTCAGGGACGATGTTTTACGGTTTTGCCCTTCTTGCATGTTGTTTCTCCTGGATAACACGCACTATACCCTTCGATTGCCATCGGCCAGTATATTCACACTAACCTTCATTGATGACGCACTCTTGGGTACATCGATCCCCCAACGGGGAAAAACAGGCCGCTATAAATAACAGAAGCTGTCAAGGTTGGCAATTATTCCTGCGCCCATCTTGACAAGCCTGTGAGGAACAGCGTAGTTGGCCCCTGACAGAAGATAGTCCTATCACAGAAGGATGCCACTGATATTACAACGTTACGTCAACAGCCGTTGTAATAAACATGCCTTCTGATGACAGTTCTGCCCGGTACGCCAAAATTTCCACGCCACTCAGCCGCGCCTGTACCAGTTGTTCTGCGTAAGCCGCATCGATGTGACGCGCCGGGGAAACGTCCTCAATCCCCGAGTGCAGAACGGCAAACAACAAAACGGCCCGATGACCTTCTGCCGCAGCCTGACTCAGCTCACGCAGGTGTTTTTGTCCTCGAATCGTCACCGCATCCGGAAAATAGCCTTTACCTTCCTGTAAAAGCGTTACGGATTTCACCTCAATATAGCACTCAGGTCGGTCCTGTGCTGTAAGCAGGAAATCAATTCGACTTTTTTCGCTGCCGTATTTTACTTCAGCCCGACACGCTTCGTAGCCCGACAGCGGCAGAATTCGGTTTTCGCTTAACGCCTCCTTTACCAGTTGATTCGCGCGCAACGTATTCACGCAAATCCAGTGGCCTTGCTGCGTCTCGGTCATCTCCCAGCTGTGCGGGTACTTGCGTGTCAGGCTGTCGGACGTGGAGTACCACACGGTATCACCCGGCGTAGCACAGCCGGTCATGGCGCCGGTGTTGGCACAATGGATGGTGAGCGTTTCGCCTTCTGGCGTAATGACATCCGCCAGAAAGCGTTTGTAACGGGTAATCAGACGTGCCGGTTTGAGGGCGGGGGAAAAAAGCATAGGGCTCCTGATTATGACTGTAACGGCCAGGTGGCCAGTGTCCGGTAGCGCGTCCGCCCTTTTACGTACTCTGAGGCAAAAAGCGAAAACTGACTGGCCGTAAAGCGCCAGAGAAAGCCGCGAGGGGGCAGGGCAACGGGTTGCGTTGCCGAGCGCAGCAGGGTGATGTGTGGATGAAAAGGCTGAGCGGGCTGCTCACAGCCGTGCCGGGCGGCCTGGGCGCGCAGCAGACTTGCCAGCTGCAGCAATCCCCGGGGTGGACGCTGACAGCCCAGCCAGACCACGCCGGGGCGCGGCCAGTGCCCCGCATCATCTAACGTCACATCAAAAGCAGGCTGATGGATGCGCGAGGCCAGGGTTTGCAGCTGTTTTGAGGTCTCCGCTGAGACCTCGCCCAAAAAAGCCAGCGTCAGATGAAGGTTCGCGGCCGCAATCGGGCGACCTGCCTCCTCACTGAAGGTCTCAGCTCGCCACTGCACCAGTTGCTGTTGCAGGTCTTCGGGTGGGGCAATAGCAAAAAATAAGCGCTGTAACGCCATGGCGGTCTCCGGTAATCCTCACGGATGAGTGCTACAATGCGCGCCATCTTAACACAGCCATTAGCGGAGTTTTTGGTGAGTGATCTCCCCGTCAGCGCGGTGTTGCCTGACCTGCTGAGCGCCCTTGATCAGGCCTCGAACGTCCTGCTGGCTGCGCCTACCGGCGCAGGTAAATCCACCTGGTTACCCCTTCAGCTGTTACAGCACAAGGCGCTGTCAGGGCGCATTATCATGCTGGAGCCACGCCGACTGGCCGCACGCAACGTGGCGCAGCGGCTGGCTGAGCTACTGGGCGAACAGCCCGGCGCCACGGTGGGTTACCGCATGCGCGGCGAAAACTGCAGCGGACCCATGACCCGGCTTGAGGTGGTGACCGAAGGTATTCTGACGCGCATGTTGCAGCAGGATCCGATGCTGGATGGCGTGTCGCTGGTGATTCTGGATGAATTTCATGAGCGCAGCCTGCAGGCGGATCTGGCGCTGGCGCTGTTACTGGATGTTCAGCAGGGATTGCGTGACGATCTGAAAATTTTGCTGATGTCAGCCACGCTCGATAATACTCGCCTGGCGACGCTGCTACCGGACGCGCCGCTGATTGCCTCAGAAGGGCGCAGCTATCCGGTCGAACGGCGTTATGCTCCGTTGAGCCCGAGCCTGCGTTTTGACGAGGCGGTAGCGCGTGAAGTCGCGCAGTTGCTTCGACAGGAAAGCGGCTCGCTGCTGCTTTTTCTGCCCGGCGTGGCAGAGATAGCGCGCGTAAAACGCGAGCTGGAAACCCGTGTCGATGAGGATGTCGATTTAACGCCGCTTTATGGCGCGCTTCCGCTGGCCGCTCAGCAGCAGGCTATTTTGCCTGCCGCCCCCGGACGCCGCAAAGTGGTGCTGGCGACCAATATTGCCGAAACCAGCTTAACGATCGAAGGTATTCGTCTGGTCGTGGACAGTGCCCAGGAGCGGCGCGCGCTGTTTGATGCACGCAGCGGCGTGACGCGGTTGCAGACTCAGCGCATCAGCCAGGCGTCGATGACGCAGCGCGCCGGACGTGCCGGACGACTGATGCCGGGCATCTGCCTGCACCTGACTTCACAGGAGCAGTCGGAACGGGCGCCTGCACAGGGCGAAGCCGAAATCCTGCACAGCGATCTCGCGTCATTGTGGCTGGAACTGCTGCAGTGGGGCTGTACAGACATCGACCAGCTACAGTGGATCGATCGGCCACCCGAAAAGCACTTACGGGCAGCGCAGCAGCAGCTGATGCGCCTTGGAGCGCTGGATGAATCAGGACGACTGAACACACAGGGCAGACGCATGGCGCAGCTCGGCAGTGATGCCAGGCTGAGCGCTATATTATGCGCCGCAGGGCGTGATGCCGATGCGGTGGCCAGCGCGGCACTACTCGTCGCCGTGCTGGAGGATCCGCCCCGCGCGGGCAGTGTCGATCTACGTGATGTTCTCTGTCGGCCTTTACCGCACTGGTTGCGGCGCGCGCAGCACTGGCAAAAACGCCTTGGCGTCACAGGCGGACGGGTCGATGACGCGCATTTTCCCGCGTTGTTAACGGCGGGATTTCGCGATCGTCTGGCGCGCCGACGCGATAACAGCGGACGCTATCAGTTAGCCAACGGACTGGGGGCAGGGCTGGACGAACAGCAGGCGCTCACGCGTTACGAATGGCTCATTGCGCCTGTCTTATTACAGGGCAGCAGCGCCCCCGATGCACGTATCCTGCTGGCCCTTCCCGTCGAGCTTGCGGCATTGACGCAGGCCTGTCCACAGCTAGTCGAACAGCGTACCGACGTGGAATGGGATGACGAGAAGGGCACGTTGCGCACCTTACGCCGTGAGCAGATCGGCGAACTGATACTGAAGACTCAGCCGCTTGCCCGACCGGATGCCGAGGCGTTACAGGCCGCGCTGCTACGCTGGGTCGCTAAAAAAGGGTTATCGGTACTGGGATGGACGCCGGAGGCTGAGCAACTGCGGTTACGTATCCAGTGTGCCGCCCAGTGGCTGCCCGAAGAGAACTGGCCCGCCGTCGATGAGGCCAGCCTGCTTGACTCGCTGGATCGCTGGCTGCAACCGCAGATAAGCGCCGTGCGGGATCTGAAGAGTCTGCAGTCGGTCAATCTGGTCACTGCGCTCTTACATTTGCTCACATGGTCACAACGTCAGCGGCTGGATACTGTGCTGCCAACTCATTACACTGTGCCCACCGGAAGTCGGCTGCCGATTCGCTATGATGCAGATAAACCGCCCGCGCTGGCGGTGCGTATTCAGGAAATGTTTGGCGAAGCCAGTAATCCTGCTGTCGCAGAAGGTCGCGTGCCGCTGGTGCTGGAGCTGTTATCGCCCGCCCAGCGTCCCTTACAGATCACCCGCGATCTGGCGGCGTTCTGGCGCGGTGCCTATAAAGATGTGCAAAAAGAAATGAAAGGGCGTTATCCCAAACATCCCTGGCCCGACGATCCGGCGTCCGCAATACCGACCCGGCGGACGAAAAAGAATACGTCACAGGGCGGGCCCGCTGTTTAATTCAGAGGGTTCTGCCATGCGACAGTGAAGAAAGCAGTTAGAGTAGCGGCGCAGCCGTAAGCTATGCCTGGAGAATGAAACCAATGTCTGGGAACGATCGCGAACCTATTGGGCGCAAAGGAAAACCGTTGCCACCGCGCAACAGCGCCCGCCGTGGGCGGCGCAGAGACATCGATAGTGATGTCGCTCAGGACGATTTTGATGATGATTACGAGGAGGAAGCGCCGGTGCCACGTAAAGGTAAAGGTGGAAAACCGCCGCGCGGCAAACGCCGTTGGCTGGGATGGTTTATTAAGCTGTTCCTGGTATTTGTAGTGGTCATGGCCGCGTGGGGCGTATACCTCGATTCGGAAATTCGCAGCCGCATTGACGGTAAAGTGTGGCAACTGCCCGCTGCTGTCTACGGTCGTATGGTCAGCCTCGAACCTGGCATGGCCTACAATAAAAGCGAAATGATTGCCCTGCTGGAAGGCACGCAGTACCGCGAAGTCTCGCGCATTACGCGTCCGGGAGAATTCTCGGTCAAAGGCAACACCATTGAACTGCTGCGTCGCCCGTTTGATTTCCCGGACAGCAAAGAAGGGCAGATTCATGCCCGAATGACATTCAGCAAAGATGAGCTGAGTGAGATTAAGAACGTCGAAACCGGGCGTGATTTTGGTTTCTTCCGGCTTGATCCTCGTCTGATTACGATGCTGCAGTCACCCAATGGTGAACAGCGTTTGTTCGTTCCCCGTGCCGGTTTCCCTGATCTGTTGGTGGATACCTTAATCGCAACGGAAGATCGCCACTTTTATGAGCACGACGGCATCAGCCCGTACTCCATTGGCCGTGCCTTCCTGGCGAACATCACCGCCGGAAAAGCGGTGCAGGGCGGCAGTACGCTTACCCAGCAACTGGTCAAAAACCTGTTCCTGACTAATGAGCGTTCGCTGTGGCGTAAAGCCCGTGAAGCCTATATGGCCGTGATCATGGATGCCCGTTACAGCAAAGATCGTATCCTGGAGCTTTACCTGAACGAGGTGTATCTCGGTCAGGCAGGTAACGATCAGATCCGCGGTTTCCCTCTGGCCAGCCTCTACTATTTTGGCCGCCCGGTTGACGAGCTGAGTCTCGATCAGCAGGCGATGCTGGTGGGCATGGTGAAAGGGGCATCGCTCTATAACCCATGGCGTAACCCGAAACTGGCCCTGGAACGACGTAATCTGGTGCTGCGCCTGCTGCAGCAGCAGAAAGTGATCGATCAGGAACTGTACGACATGCTGTCGGCCCGTCCGCTGGGCGTGCAGCCGAAAGGCGGTGTGATTACGCCACAGCCTGCCTTTATGCAGATGGTGCGTAATGAGCTTCAGGCAAAACTGGGCGACAAAGTCAAAGATCTGTCGGGTGTGAAAATTTTCACCACCCTGGATCCGGTTTCTCAGGATGCGGCCGAAAAAGCCGTTGTAGACGGTATTCCCACCCTGAAAAAACAGCGCGGTCTGAAAGATCTGGAAACCGCAATGGTGGTCGTTGACCGCTTTACGGGTGAAGTTCGCGCGATGGTCGGTGGGGCCGATCCGCAGTTTGCCGGGTATAACCGCGCGTTGCAGGCTCGCCGATCCATCGGCTCGCTGGCGAAACCGGCCACCTATCTGACCGCGCTGAGTCAACCCAACACTTACCGCCTGAACAGCTGGATTGCGGATGAGCCTATTGCGCTGAAACAGCCGAATGGCAGCATCTGGAAACCCATGAACGACGACCGGCGGTTTAGTGGCAAAGTGATGCTGGTCGATGCGCTGACGAACTCCATGAACGTGCCAACGGTTAACCTGGGCATGACGCTGGGACTGAATGCGGTGGTGGACACCTGGACGAAGCTGGGTGTGCCTAAAGATCAGCTGAATCCGGTTCCGGCGATGTTACTGGGCGCACTCAACCTGACGCCTGTGGAAGTGGCTCAGGCCTTCCAGTCCATTGCCAGCGGCGGGAATCATGCAGAGCTGTCAGCCGTGCGTTCGGTCATCGCGGAAGACGGTACCGTGCTGTACCAGAGCTTCCCGCAGGCGCAGCGCGTAGAACCGGCACAGGCGGCTTACTTAACGCTGTATACCATGCAACAAGTCGTCGATCGCGGTACCGCCCGGGCGCTAGGGGCACGTTTCCCGAATGCGCACCTGGCAGGGAAAACCGGGACCACGAACGATCTGGTCGACAGCTGGTTTGCCGGGATTGATGGTAAAGAAGTGGCGATCACCTGGGTTGGCCGTGATAACAACCAGCCGACCAAACTCTATGGTGCCAGCGGGGCGATGCAGATTTACCGCCGCTACTTGGACAATCAGGCTCCGATGCCGCTGCAGCTTACGCCGCCGGAAGATGTGACGATGATGAACATCGATACTGCGGGTAACTTTGTTTGCGGTTCAGGAAGCAGCACATGGCGCACGCTGCCTGTCTGGACGCTGGATCCGAATGCGCTCTGCCAGCAGCAGCAACAGCAGGTTCAGCAAATGCAGCAACAGCAGCAGATGCAGGACCAGCAACAACAGCAGTTACAGCAGCAGCAACAGCAGGAACAAAAAGACAGCAACGGCGTTGCCGGCTGGATAAAAGATATGTTCGGCAAATAACCCAACCCGTCAAACGCAGATGAAAAAGGCACTTCGGTGCCTTTTTTTATTCCACATCAAAACCCCTTGTTATCGCCCGTGACACGACGCCACGCCGGGGAATTCTGCTTGCAGAAATTGCGAGACTTCGCATATTATTCAATCGTTATAATAATCATTATCGTTTCGATTCGCTTAATCATCCCCATTTGAGAGACACCTTCATGACAGCGCGTGCTTTCCCTTTTGCTTCTCCATCCGGCGTATTTACGCGTCGGCCTCTGGCTTTGATCATTGCCCTGGTGACCAGCGGCGCAAGCGTAATGGCTTACGCTGAACAAACGGTGGTGGTATCTGCAAATGGCGGTAGTGCGGTGGCGCAGGAAAACGCGTGGGGCCCGGCGCCCACCATCGCCGCAAAACACAGCGCCACCGGCACCAAAACGGACACGCCGATTGAAAAGAATCCGCAGTCGGTTTCTGTGGTGACGCGGGAAGAGATGGAGATGCGCAGCGTCACCAGCGTGAAGCAGGCCTTTAATTACACGCCGGGTGTGCTTACCGGTAACCGCGGCAGTTCAGGCGTCTATGATGCGTTGTCAATTCGCGGTTTTAGCGAAACCAACACCAACCAGTATCTCGATGGGTTGAAGCTGCAGGGCGACAACTACTCGGAATTCGCTATTGATCCCTATTTCCTGGAGCGGGCTGAGCTGCTGCGCGGGCCGGTGTCGGTGCTGTACGGTAAGAGCAACCCGGGCGGTGTGGTCGCGCTGGTCAGTAAACGTCCCACCCAGGAAACGCTGCGTGAAGTGCAGTTCCAGATGGGCAATCACAATCTTTACTCCACCGGCTTTGATTTTGGCGGTGCGATCGATGACGCAGGCGTTTACAGCTACCGTCTGACAGGCCTGGCGAGCAGCCAGGATGCCCAGCAGGCGAACAACAAGCAAAAGCGCTACACCATCGCGCCGTCCTTCAGCTGGCGACCAGACGAAAACACCCGTCTGGATCTGCTGACCTACTTCCAGAATGAACCGGACACGGGTTATTACGGCTGGTTACCGCGTGAAGGCACGGTCGTGCCCATTACGCGCCCTGATGGCAGTCAGTACAAACTGCCCACCAACTTTGATGAAGGGGAGAAGAGCAATCGCATCTCCCGTAACACCAAAATGGTCGGCTACAACTTTGAACACCGTTTTGATGAGACCTGGACGGTACGCCAGAACCTGCGTTATGCCGAGTTAACGACGGATTACCGCAGCATTTATGGCAATGGATTTAACGCCGCCACCCAGGAAATCACGCGAGGTTATGCCACTTCAGACGAAAAACTGAATGAGTTCGCCGTCGATAACCAGGCACAGGCAAAATTTGCAACCGGTCAACTCGACCATACGCTTTTGCTTGGTGTGGATTATCAACGTATGCGTAATGATATCAACGCAGCGTTTGGTTCAGCATTTCCTTTGAATGCGGTTGCTCCTCAGTACGGTAATGATTCGCTTAACGGCACGCCTTTCCCCTATCGTTATCTGAACAAACAGGAACAAACCGGCCTTTACGCGCAGGATCAAATGGCGTGGGATCGTTGGGTGCTGACGTTAGGCAGCCGTTATGATTACGCGATGACATCTGCGTTAAATCGCGACACCAATACCGAAGTCAAAAATCATGATCAGGCCTTCACCTGGCGTGGCGGCGTAAACTACGTTTTTGATAACGGTATCGCGCCTTATTTCAGTTATAGCGAATCCTTTATCCCAACCGCCGGTACGACAGTGAGCGGGCAACCTTTCGACCCATCGCGCGCTAAGCAGTACGAAACGGGGGTGAAATATGTGCCGAAAGATCGTCCTGTCGTGGTTACGGCTGCGATTTATGAACTGACTAAGTCCAAAAATTTAACAGCCGATCCTGACCATACCCTTTTCCGCATCCAGAGCGGCGAAATCCGTTCTCGCGGTGTCGAACTGGAAGCCAAGGCGGCCCTCAATGCCAACGTCAACCTGACCGCGTCTTATACCTACACCGATGCTGAATATACGGAAGATACACAGCTCAAAGGCAAAACCCCGGTGCAGGTGCCTAAGCACATGGCCTCGCTGTGGAGCGACTATACCTTCCATGAAACGGCGCTGTCCGGCGTAACGGTGGGCGCGGGCGTCCGTTATGTGGGCGAAACACAGGGGTTATACAGTGCGGGTCCCGACGTGAACCAAAACTTCACCGTCGCGGGTTACACTACCGTCGATGCCGCGTTGAAATATGATTTAGGCCGTTTTGGTTTGCCTGGCTCAACGGTTGGCGTTAACGTTAACAACCTGTTTAACCGCGACTACGTTGCCAGTTGCTACCGTGAATACGCGTGCTACTGGGGCGCAGAGCGACAAATTGTCGGCACCGCCACGTTCCGGTTCTGATCGATGAGGGCGCTTCGGCGCCCGTTTACAGGGATAACCATGCAGCTTCCGCAGTACCAACAGACCGCCTTCCGACTGGATAACGCCAGCTTTCGCGTACCGGGCCGTACGCTCCTTCATCCCGTTTCTCTCGCTTTTACGCCAGGTAAAGTCACCGCGCTGATTGGGCACAATGGTTCAGGGAAATCCACGCTGTTAAAAATGCTGGGGCGGCATCACGCGGCCAGTGAAGGGCGGGTTCTGCTCAACGAACAGCCTGTTGATCGCTGGAGTAGCAAAGCGTTTGCCCGTGAGGTCGCCTATTTGCCGCAGCAGTTACCGGCTGCGGAAGGCATGACGGTACGTGAGTTGGTGGCCATTGGGCGTTATCCCTGGCATGGTGCGCTGGGGCGCTTTACGCAGGACGATCGCGAGCGGGTCGCGCAGGCAATCGCGCGGGTTGGACTAACGCCATTCGCCTCGCGGCTGGTCGACAGCCTCTCCGGTGGTGAGCGCCAGCGTGCATGGCTGGCAATGATGGTCGCTCAGAACAGCCGCTGCCTGTTGCTGGATGAACCTACCTCTGCGCTGGATATTGCCCACCAGGTGGATGTGCTGGCGCTGATTCAGACGCTGAGCCATGAACATGGCTTAACGGTCATTACCGTCTTACACGATATTAATATGGCGGCTCGCTATTGTGACCATCTGGTCGCCTTGCGCGGCGGCAAACTGATTGCAGAAGGTGGACCAGAACACATTATGCAGGCAGATGTGTTGCAGGCGATTTACGGTATCCCAATGGGCATCTTCCCCCATCCTGGCGGCGGCGCGCCGGTGAGTTTTGTGTGTTAAGGATACGATAATGCCGGATTTATATCGCCGTCGCCTGCTGATGGCAATGGCGTTGTCGCCTCTCATCCCGTCTTTCCCATCGCCTGCGGCACAGCCTGACAGCGACCGCGTTATTGCGCTGGAGTGGCTGCCCACCGAGTTACTCCTGGCGCTGGGCGTGAACCCGTTGGGTGTGGCGGACGTGCATAACTACAACGTCTGGGTCGGACAGCCGCCATTGCCTGCGGGCGTGGTGGATGTCGGGTTACGTACCGAGCCAAATCTTGAGCTGATGACCCAGATGCATCCCTCGCTGATTCTCTGCTCGAACGGTTACGGTCCACCGAAAGATAAGCTGCGGCGCATTGCGCCGATCATGGGGTTTGACCTGCACAATGGCGATGGCAAACCGCTGAGTCGCGCACGGGCCTCATTGCGGGCGCTGGCGGCCCGACTGGGACGGGAGGCGCAGGCTGAGGCGCATCTGCAACAGGTGGATGCGGAGATTGCGGCGGCGCGTCAGCGTCTGGCGCCGCACGCCGGTCGGGCCATTTTGCTGATGTCGCTACTCGACAGCCGCCACGCTATTACCTTCGGTAAAAACAGCTTATTCCTGGAAGTGATGGCGCTTTTGAATCTGAAAAATGCCTGGCAGGGCGAAACCAATTTTTGGGGCAGCGCCGTGATTGGACTGGAACGGCTGGCCGTTTTCCATGACGTAGAGGCGATCTGCTTCGATCATGACAATGATGCCGTGATGCAGCAGCTGTCGCGAAGTCCGTTATGGCAGTCCATGCCGTTTGTTCACAGCGGCCATTTCCAGCGCGTTCCGGCGGTGTGGTACTACGGTGCGACCTTGTCAGCCCTGCACTTTATTCGCGTGCTGGAACGTGCGCTGGAGAAATCGTAATGCGTCATCGTTTTTTCCCGTTAGCCGTGACAGGTACGCTGTTCTTCCTGGCGTTGATGTTAACCGCGATCAATCTGCAACAGGCGCTGCCCACGAACCAGTGGTTGCAGGCGCTGTGGACACCGGACAGCAGCAACATTGAGCAAATGGTCTTTCACTACAGCTTACTGCCGCGCTGGTCACTGGCGCTGCTGGTGGGGGCAGGGCTGGGGTTAGCCGGATTACTGTTTCAGCAGGTGTTGCGCAATCCGCTGGCCGAACCTGGCACGTTAGGCGTTTCATCCGGCGCGCAGTTAGGAATGACCGTCGCGACCTTATGGCACCTGCCGGGTGGGGCGCTGGCTCATCAGTTCGCCGCGTCGGGTGGCGCGCTGTTGGTCGGTGCGCTGGTGTTCAGCGTGGCCTGGCGCAAACGTCTGTCGCCCGTTACGCTGATTCTGGCAGGGCTGGTTCTCAGCCTGTACAGCGGCGCAGTGAACCAAATATTTGCCATCTTTAACCACGATCAACTGCAGAATATGTTTCTGTGGAGCACCGGCACGTTGAATCAGATGAGCTGGGACAGCGTTACCCAACTCTGGCCACGTCTGGTGCTGGCGCTGGTGCTGTCTCTGGCACTACTGAGACCGCTTACGCTAATGGGGCTGGACGATGGCGTCGCCAAAAATCTTGGGTTAGCGCTGTCTGCTACGCGGCTGGCCGTCCTGGTTCTGGCCATCTTGCTGAGCGCTCAGTTGGTGAGCGTAGCGGGGATCATTGGCTTTATTGGTTTATTTGCACCGCTGCTGGCAAGGCTGCTGGGTGGACGGCGGTTACTGAGCCGCATGCTGCTGGCACCCCTGATTGGTGCACTGCTGCTCTGGCTGGCGGATGCCTGCGTACTCTGGCTCACGGCGCACTGGCGCGAGATCTCCACCGGAACCGTGACGGCGCTGCTGGGCGTGCCCATTCTGTTGGCGCTGTTACCTCGCCTGCGAACCGGATCCGTTCCGCCTGCGCTGGATCAGGGGGACAACGTGCCGGTCGAGCGATACCGTTACGGGCGCTGGACGCTGGTGGGATTGCTGATGCTGGGCGGACTGACATGGCTTTGCCTGGCCTTTGGGCGTGATGCGCATGGCTGGATTTGGACGTCTGGCGACATGCTGCAACAGTTGTTACCCTGGCGCGCGCCGCGTGTGCTGGCGGCACTGGAGGTCGGCCTGATGCTCGGTGTGGCGGGCAGCCTGATCCAGCGCCTCACCGGTAATCCCATGGCCAGTCCTGAAGTGCTGGGCATCAGTTCCGGCGCGGCCTGCGGTGTGGTCGTGATGCTGTTCTTTGTTCCCGGCAACGCGCTGGCATTTCTGTTGCCGGCAGGTGCGCTGGGGGCGGCGATAACGCTGGCGGTTATTATGCTGGTCGCCAGTCGTGGTGGTTTCTCACCGGAACGTATGCTACTGGCGGGTATGGCACTCAACAGCGCCTTTGTCACCATTCTGATGCTGTTGATGGCAAGTGGCGATCCGCGCATGGCGGGGTTACTGACCTGGATATCCGGATCAACTTATAACATCAGTGCTACGCAGGCGCTGCAAAGTGCAGGCTTTGCGGCTGTTTTAGTGGCATTAGCGCCACTGGCCAGCCGCTGGTTAACCATTCTGCCACTTGGCAGCATGACCGCACGGTCTGTCGGTATGGCACTGACGGGTTCACGACTCGCCCTGTTGCTGTTAGCGGCGGCCTTAACGGCTTGCGCCACGCTGACGATTGGGCCGCTGAGCTTTGTCGGCTTAATGGCACCCCATATGGCCCGTATGTTGGGCTTTCGCCGCGCGCTGCCACAGGTGTTACTGTCTGGCGTGCTGGGGGCCGGGTTAATGGTGGCCGCAGACTGGTGCGGGCGCATGCTGGCCTTTCCCAGTCAGATTCCGGCGGGCCTGATGGCGACCTTTTTGGGCGCACCCTATTTTATCTGGCTACTGCGCCGTTCACGTTAAAAAAAAGACCGGCTCAGCCGGTCTTTTCTCATCAGAGCTTCGCGAAACAGCGCCGGGCCGCCTCGATGGTGTGCTGAATATCCTCATCAGTATGTGCCAGCGACATAAACCCGGCCTCAAAGGCGGACGGCGCAAAATACACGCCTTCTTCGAGCATCAGGTGGAAGAAGCGCTTGAAGCGTTCCACGTCGCACTGTGTCACGTCCTTATAGCAGGTGACGCTGTCGGCATCGGTAAAGAACAGGCCAAACATGCCGCCAACCTGATTTACCACCACGGGAATATTTTCCTGTCTGGCTGCCTCAACCAGCCCCTGAGCCAGTTGTTCAGTCAGACGGTTCAGCCTGTCATGCATACCTGGCTGCGCAATCTGCGTCAGGCAGGCATAACCGGCGGCCATGGCTACGGGATTACCGGACAACGTACCGGCCTGGTAAACCGGCCCGGTCGGTGCCAGCGCGGACATGACCTCGCGACGGCCACCGAACGCACCCACTGGCATACCACCGCCGATGATTTTGCCCAGGCAGGTGAGATCCGGCTTCACGTTATAGTGCGCCTGTGCGCCGCCCAGCGCCACACGGAAGCCTGTCATCACTTCATCAATAATCAGCAGCGCACCGAACTCATCGCACAGGGCACGCAGGCCCGGCAGGAAGTCAGGCTGCGGAGGGATACAGTTCATATTGCCGGCAACAGGCTCAACGATAATGGCAGCGACAGCCGCGGGATACTGTTCAAAGGCCGCACGAACAGAGCCCAGATCGTTATAGGTGCAGGTCAGCGTATGCTTAGCAAAATCGGCGGGTACGCCCGGCGAGTTGGGTTGTCCCAGCGTCAGCGCACCTGATCCGGCTTTCACCAGCAGGTGGTCGGCATGGCCGTGATAGCACCCTTCGAACTTGATGATCTTATCGCGTCCGGTAAACCCGCGCGCCAGACGAATCGCACTCATGGTCGCTTCGGTGCCGGAGTTGACCATGCGCACCATTTCCATACTCGGTACCAGGTCACATACCAGCTGCGCCATGGTGACTTCCATCTCGGTCGGCGCGCCAAAGCTCAGGCCGCGCTGGGCTGCCTCAATCACAGCCTGACGAATGCCTTCGTTGTTATGTCCCAGTACCATTGGCCCCCATGAGCCAACATAGTCGATATAGGCTTTGCCATCGGCGTCATACAGACAGGCGCCATCAGCATGCTCAATGAACAGCGGAACGCCGCCGACACCGGTAAACGCACGGACCGGCGAGTTCACACCGCCGGGGATCAGGCGTTGTGCTTCGGCGAACAGTTTTTCAGACTTACTCATTTTCGGCTCCAGCAGTTCATATAATTTCGGGCTATTCTACGGAAGAGGGGCGGCCGACGAAAGCCAGATATCCCTGCGTACGACTTCTCCGCGTCAATCCGGCACAGAGTGCGAAGCTGAGCGCTTGATTGCGGCGGGTCGCTGGCAGATAATAGCAACATTGAGGTCGTTTTCTGACCCGGACGTTTACGGAGTAACTCATGAGTGATGAAGTAGTAGCACTGCCGTTGCAGTTTACCGACGCAGCAGCCAACAAAGTGAAAAATCTGATTGCTGACGAAGATAACCCGGCGCTGAAGCTGCGTGTGTATATCACTGGTGGTGGTTGCAGCGGCTTTCAGTATGGTTTCACCTTCGACGATCAAATGAACGACGGTGATATGACCATTGAAAAGCAGGGCGTTTCGCTGGTGGTGGATCCAATGAGTCTGCAGTATCTGGTAGGCGGTTCGGTGGATTACACAGAAGGTCTGGAAGGGTCGCGCTTTATCGTAACCAACCCGAACGCCAAAACCACCTGCGGTTGCGGGTCTTCCTTCAGCATCTGATCATCAGGCCGCTCTCTCCGGGCGGCCTCTTACCATTCTATTGTCACCAGTCTGTCGTTCGTCGTGCGGCTTCCCTGACGCTTCAGCACCGTTTGCGTCACGCGCGGCTGTGCGCTGCTCTGGCGACCGCAGTCAACCTGTGGCGAAGACGGGCTTCGCACGCTGTTGACTTCGCAACGTGAATAGATAACAAGTCTGGCATTGATAGAGCCGGTCGTGGATCCCGCGAACGCCTGCTGCGCGATCACAAGCCCTATGGCCAGAAGCAGGGCTTTAGTCATAGTGAATTCCTGGTGTAGTCAAAAGCGCATCGCGCAGAAGGACGGCGGGCTTACATGGCACGCGTCTCTTAAATAACGTTAACGGCAGTGAAAATGATTACTTTAATCGGTAGGGGAATATTCAGTGGCCTGAAGATGCCTTTGGGGCGGGATGCAGTGCCTCACAGAGCTGCTCTGCGGCTAACAGGATACGCGGGCCCGGACGGCTGAGCCAGTCCTCGTTAATGGCAATGATGCGTACGTTGAGCTGCGGCCGCCAGAACTGCGCAAGCGTTTCAGCCTGTTGCGAACCGCCCGTTGTCACAATGACCTGAGGGTGGCGCATCAGGACCTGCTCCCGGCTCACCTGAGGCCAGCTCACCGGACTTGCGGCAAAAATATTTTGCCCTCCACACAGGCCGATAATGTCATTTTGCAGCGTCGCTTTAGCCGCCGTATACAGGGGGGAAAGACCAAACTGCACAAAAACGCGTACGGGGGGTTGCGGACGGTAGCGTTGGCGCAAGGCTGCGACCTGCTGGCGTAGTTGCGTAGCGGCCTGTGTAGCACGCTGGGGGGACGGGCTCCATCGGGCTAATCCAGCCAGCGAATGAATCATGTCATCCAGTGTCGATGTGGCGACCCATTCCACATGAATCCCTGAGTGCACTAACTGCGCCACCTGACGGGATGAGGTGCCGCCGGGCCATGCCAGCACAACATCGGGCTTAAGCTGTAAAATGCGCTCAAGGTTCATCCCCTGCCAGGTCGCGACCTGCTCAATCTTTTGTGCTTCAGCGGGATAACCCGACCAGGCACTGACCGCAACCGGCGTGATGCCGGCGGCAAAAGCCAGTTCAGTCAGGTGAGGAGCCAGGGTGATGACGCGGGGCGGTGCAGCAGGCAGGCTGCTGCAAAACAGCAGCAGCCAGCAAAACAGCAGGGATTTAGCCATGTGCCAGGCGGGCCAGCAGATTTTCCACCATCAGGGAGGACTGCTTAGCGGCAACGCTCAGGAACTCATCGAAACTCAGGTGCGATTCCTGATCGGCCACATCGGAGATCGCGCGGACGACCACAAACGGCACGTTAAACTGGTGGCAGACATGGCCGATAGCGGTGGCTTCCATCTCAACGGCAATCGCCTGTGGGAACGTCGCGCGAATGCGGGCCAGAGGGGCTGCGCCATTGATAAACGCGTCACCGCTGACCACCAGGCCGCGAACCGCGTTGAGATTCAACAGCTGAATACAGGCTTCTGCGGCGGCGATCAGCTTACTGTCTGCGGTAAAGGCCGCGGGGCAGCCCGCCATCTGGCCCGGTTCATAACCAAAGGCTGTGACATCGGCATCGTGATAGCGCACTTCATCGGACACCACAATATCGCCTACCTTTAACGAAGAGGCTAAGCCGCCCGCTGAGCCGGTGTTAATCACCAAATCGGGTTTGCACAATTGCAGTAACAATGTGGTGCCCATAGCGGCCGAGGTCTTACCAATGCCGGATTTCAGCAACGCAACGTCCACACCATTCAGTGTGCCAGTGTAAATTTCACAACCAGCCAGAGACAGGGTCTGGCGATTTTCAATTTTGTCTCGCAGCAGGGTAACTTCCTGCTCCATTGCGCCAATGATGCCTGCTTTCATTTTACGTCTCGCTAATGTAATGGATGTCAATATCAGGCATAGTCTATCATGGCAGTGACGGGATTATTTCACGAAAAAATAAGGGGACAGCTATGGCGACGATCAATTTCAGGAAGAAGATCAGCTTCACTCGCCCTTATAGCAACCGTAAAGATCCACAGGGGGAATATTTTATTACCCGCCATTTCGAAAGCGATCGTGGGCGGATCATTAATTCAGCGGCAATTCGTCGACTGCAACAAAAAACCCAGGTATTCCCGCTTGAGCGCAACGCCGCCGTACGTTCCCGTCTGACGCATTCGCTTGAAGTGCAACAAACCGGCCGGTATATCAGCAAAGAAATTCTGCAGACGCTAAAGATGCAGGGCGGACTGGCGAAATATGGTCTGGATGACATGGAAGGGGCGTTCGAAAGCCTCGTCGAAATGGCCTGCCTGTTACATGACGTAGGTAACCCACCGTTTGGGCATTTTGGCGAAGCCGCCATTAATGACTGGTTTGAAGATAACCTGCCCGCTGAACTGGTCGATCCGCTGGTTGCGGGTGTTGAAAACGAGGCGCAGCGCGCGGACTTTGATCGCATGAACGCCATGATTCGTCAGGATTTGTGCCACTTCGAAGGGAATGCTCAGGCTATTCGCATGGTGCATTCGCTGCTGCAACTCAACCTGAGCTATTCTCAGGTAGCCTGCATCCTGAAATATACCGCGCCCGCCTGGTGGCAGGGGGAAAAACCGGCTCAGTTTAGCGTATTAATGAAAAAGCCGGGCTTCTATTTATCTGAGCGGGAATATATCGATGAGCTTCGCACCGCCACAAATTTGACGGAACACCATCGCTTTCCGCTGACCTATATCATGGAAGCCGCTGACGACATCTCCTATTGTATTGCCGATTTAGACGATGCCGTTGAAAAAGCCATATTTAACGTGGACAGTCTGTATGAATATCTCAGCAAGGCCTGGGGAACAATAAATAATAACGATGCCTTCAGTCGTACAGTGGGGGAAGCGTGGCGCGAAGCGGGCAGTAAAAAACGCCGTAGCCGTAGCGATCAGTTTTTTATGTCGCTGCGGGTCAATGTTCAGAATGTTTTGGTCACCTACGCGGTGAAACGTTTTATTGATAATCTGCCTGCCATATTCGAGGGGCACTTCAACCATGCTTTATTAGAAGACGAAGGTGAAGAGGGCCGTTTATTACAGATTTTTAAAACCGTGGCGCGCCAGCAGGTGTTTAATCATTCCGAAGTTGAGCAACTGGAACTGCAGGGTTATCGGGTAATTAAGGGCTTGCTGGAAATATATCAGCCGCTGATGTCGCTCAATTATGAAGCGTTTACCACACTGATAAATGAAGACTTTTTACGCCATCATCCCATAGAGACCCGACTGTTCCATAAACTGTCTGGCAAACACCGAAAAGCCTATTTGTATAAAATGCGTACATTGGTTGTTGAACATAAATATGAGCGCTTGTTATGGGAACGTTATTATCGTTTTCGCCTGATTCAGGATTACATTAGTGGCATGACGGATCTCTATGCCTGGGATGAGTATCGTCGCTTAATGGCGGTGGAATAACCCGAGAATTGTAAAGAGCGCGAATAAATTTTTACTTTTGCCTAAAACTTTTAGAGGAACTTCGCGCTAAAACATTTATCTCAACATTCGACCACAGCAATGGTCAGTATATCCATCATTGTGAGATACCAAAATGAAAAAAACCTCGTTAATGTTAAGCGCCCTGGCGCTTAGTCTTGGCATGGCACTGACCCCTGTGAGTGCTTTCGCTGCGGAAACATCCTCTTCCGTGTCATCCACCAACAGCCAGCAGTTGCCGAGCCTTGCGCCAATGCTGGAAAAGGTTATGCCTTCAGTCGTGAGTATCAGCGTTGAAGGAAGTACGACGGTCAAAACGCCACGGATGCCGCAGCAGTTTCAGCAATTTTTTGGCGATAATTCGCCTTTCTGCCAGGACGGTTCGCCGTTCATGGGCTCACCGCTTTGCCAGGGCGGTGACGGTGGCGGTGCCCCTGCCGCGCCAGATACGCAGCAGCAAAAATTTAGAGCGCTGGGCTCTGGTGTCATCATTAACGCTGAAAAAGGCTATGTGGTCACCAATAACCATGTGGTAAACGACGCGACGAAAATTCAGGTAAAACTGAGCGATGGTCGCAGTTACGATGCCAAAGTGATTGGTAAAGATCCCAGCTCGGATATCGCATTAATTCAGCTGGAAGGTGCTAAAAATCTTACCGCGATTAAGATGGCCGACTCTGACAATTTACGGGTGGGCGATTACGCCGTGGCGATTGGTAACCCGTATGGTCTGGGTGAAACCGTTACGTCTGGTATCGTGTCCGCGCTGGGACGCAGTGGCCTGAATGTTGAAAACTATGAGAACTTTATTCAAACCGATGCGGCCATCAACCGGGGTAACTCGGGTGGCGCTCTGGTAAATCTCAACGGCGAGCTGATTGGCATCAACACCGCTATCCTGGCACCGGACGGCGGCAATATTGGTATTGGCTTCGCCATCCCGAGCAACATGGTGAAAAACCTGACGGCACAAATGGTGGAATACGGCCAGGTTAAACGCGGTGAGCTGGGCATTATGGGAACCGAGCTTAACTCTGAGCTGGCGAAGGCGATGAAAGTCGATGCGCAACGCGGTGCATTCGTCAGTCAGGTCGTACCGAACTCCGCGGCGGCGAAGGGCGGTATTAAAGCGGGTGACGTCATTGTGTCGATGAACGGTAAGCCGTTAACCAGCTTTGCTTCACTGCGTGCCGAAGTCGGCTCGTTGCCGGTAGGAACCACGCTGAAACTTGGCATACTGCGTGACGGTAAACCGCTGGATGTGACGGTTCAGCTGCAGCAGAGCACGCAGGACAAGGTGCAGTCCGCCACCATTTACACCGGTATTGAAGGCGCGGATCTGAGCAATAATTCAGGTAAAGAGAAAGGCGTTCGGGTTGACAGCGTGAAAGCGGGCAGCGCGGCGGCCAGAATTGGCCTGAAAAAAGGCGACCTGATTCTTGGCGTCAACCAGCAGGCCGTCAGCAATCTGGGCGAACTGCGTAAAATCCTCGATACCAAACCACCGGTACTGGCGTTGAACGTGCAGCGCGGAGACAGTTCACTGTATCTGCTGGCGCAGTAATCACAGGCAGGGGTTTATCAGGCGGACTTCGGTCCGCCTTTTTTATGGCGACGCGCACAAATGTGATGGTCGCCGCATTTCTGTTAATGCCTGCCGGGCCTTGTGCAGATGCACAATGTTCTCCCGGTATCGCGCGTCTATGCTGTTTTCCCCCTCTTTATGACTCAGGAGTACAGGATGGCAACCTGTCATCTCGACGCACGACTGGCGCAGGAAATTGTCGCGCGCACTATGAAAATCATTGATGGCAATGTCAACGTTATGGATGCACGAGGACGGATTATTGGCAGCGGTGACCGGGAGCGCATCGGCGAATTACATGAGGGTGCATTGTTAGTGCTGTCTCAGGGACGTATTGTGGATATTGACGATGCGGTGGCCCGGCATCTGCATGGAGTCAGGCCGGGAATTAATCTGCCGTTGCGTATCGACGGGATGATTGTTGGAGTGATTGGTCTGACGGGCGAGCCGGGTGCGCTGCGTCACTATGGTGAATTAGTCTGTATGGCCGCAGAGATGATGCTGGAGCAGGCGCGGCTGTTGCACATGCTGGCGCAGGACAGCCGTCTGCGGGAAGAGTTGGTGCTCAATCTCATTCGCAGTGACGCGCTCTCCCCGCAACTCACCGAATGGGCGCAGCGCCTCGGCATCGATCTTAATCAGCCCCGAATCGTGGCGGTGATCGAAGTGGACAGCGGGCAGCTTGGCGTTGACAGCGCGATGTCAGAATTACAGCAGTTGCAGACGTTATTGACGACACCGGCGCGGGATAACCTGATTGCCATCGTCTCACTAACCGAAATGGTCGTGCTGAAACCGGCATTAAATGCACACGGACGTTATGATCAACACGATCACCGCAGGCGGGTCGAACAGCTCATGCAGCGCATGAAGGAAAGTGGTCATCTGCGCATGCGTATTGCGCTGGGCAATTTCTTTACGGGCATGGGCAGCATTGCACGTTCATATCGTACTGCGCGAACAACGATGGCGGTGGGAAAGCAGCGTATGCCCGAGGTTCGCAGCTATTTTTATCAGGATTTGATGCTGCCGGTCCTGCTCGACAGCTTACGGGGTGGCTGGCAGTCAAATGAACTGGCGCGTCCGCTGGAAAAGCTAAAAAGCATGGACAGCAACGGTTTGCTGCGACGCACGCTGAGTGCCTGGTTCAGCAACAACGTGCAGCCCGGCGCGACGTCGCGTGCGCTTTTTATTCATCGAAATACCCTGGAATACCGTTTAAATCGTATTGCTGAATTGACGGGACTCAACCTGGGCAAGGTCGACGATCGCCTGCTGTTGTACATCGCGATCCAACTGGATGAGCAGGGCTGACAAGGCCCGAAAAAACGAAGAGGACAGACTGATGCGCGCACGGCGTTGGGGATGTGGCTTACTGATACTTGCGTTCACCTGCCAGGCGGCGGCGGCGGACACACTGATTTTTCTCTCGACAAAGGCTTTGCTCACTACACGGCAGACCATCCAGAATCAGCAGGCAAGCCCACGTACGCAGCAAGCCTGGCAACAGCTGAAACAGCAGGCGGATAAGGCGCTTAAGCAGCCCGATCCCAGCGTCATGGACAAAGGTCTGGTGCCCCCCAGCGGCTCGCGACACGATTATCTCAGCCTGAGCGCGTACTGGTGGCCGGACGCCCGGCAGAAAACGGGGCTTCCGTGGAGCCGTCGGGATGGCGAGGTGAATCCCGACACAAAAAACAACCAAACAGACGGGCTGCGTTTTGCGCGTTTTAGTGCCGATGTGCAGGCACTGACGCTGGCCTGGTTCTTTTCGGGCGATGTACGCTATGCCAGTAAAGCCCAATCGATGATCCGTCACTGGTTTATCGATCCTGCCAGCCGCATGAACCCCAACCTTAACTTTGCGCAAGGCGTGCCGGGCATCAGCACGGGTCGGCATGATGGCGTACTGGATGGGCGTTATTTTGCCATCCGCATTGTTGATGCGTTGATATTGCTGCGTCAGTCACCTGGCTGGCGTGCAGGCGACGAGGCCGCGCTACAGCGCTGGTTCCACGACTACCTTACCTGGCTGCAAACCAGTAAGCTGGCGCGCCAGGAGCGGCATGCGGCCAACAATCACGGTAGCTGGTATTGTGTTCAGGTGGCCGGGATTGCCGCTTACCTGCATAACGACGCCGTTATGAGGGACATGATGGCGCTGGCTAAAACGAAGATCGGTGGGCAGATAGCGCGTGATGGCACGCAGCCGCTTGAACTGGCCCGCACCCGCTCTTTTCACTACAGTTTTTTTAATTTACAGGCGCTGACTGCGATAGCGGCCTTGTCGTCTCAGCGCGGTGAGGACGATCTCTGGCACTACTCTGACAAACAGGGCGGCTCGCTGCTGGCTGCGTTGGATTATATGGCACCGTTTAGTGATTCTGCGCGCCGCTGGCCGTGGAAGACGCGCGACCGTAACAGCGGGCGCGTCATTCCCCTGCTTATGCTGGCGGATAATGCGCTGGGTTCTGCACGCTATCAATCCTGGATTGACCGGTTTGACTGGCGTGAGGCGACTGAAGATGTCTTGCGTGAAGGGGCGTTGCTGCGGCAGGAGTAGCAGGGCATAAAAAAGGCCCGCCGCACAAATAGTGACGCTCACTCAGGACGGCAGGCCGTAGTACGTTTGAAGGGATTAACGGCCGCTGCGGGTCAGTTTTTCCAGATCGGATTCAATTTCCGCGATCTTGTGTGACACCACGCCTTCCAGATGACGCAGATCGTCCAGAATTTTACGTTTCAGATCGACTTCAACCTGATCGCGCTGGCAAATTTGATCCAGCTCATCGATGACATAGCGCAGGTTAGGGCTGATTTCCTGCACTTCACGGTAGCCCTGCGACGCATTATCGGCGACGACCGTTTTACGCTGACGAGGGTATTTAAATTTCACGCTTTTAGCGAAAAATTCGCCTTATCTTTGCGGAAATAAATTTTCAAAATATCGTTATTCGCTTCCTGACGCAGGCTGTAGCGATCGATATCGTCGGGGTTACTAATGCCTAAGCTCTTAATATTGTCATACATAACGTTTTTTCCACCAAATGATAAGCGCGCAGAATTGTTCATGACTTAATGACTGTAGACATAAATAACATGAATCAGTGCGCAACAGGATTTAACTGGCGCGAATTATGACCTGGATGAAAAGTAAACGCACCCGTTGGTTCGCGTTGAAAAACAACATTACCCGTAACAGCTGTAAACAAAAGATGACGGGCTGTCAGGCAGCCCGTCCACAAGCTTAGTCGATCGTGCGCAGCAATTCATTAATGCCGGTTTTGGCCAGTGTTTTGGCATCCACTTTTTTCACGATAACCGCGCAATACAGGCTGTAGCTGCCATCTTTTGACGGCAGATTACCCGAGACGACGACCGATCCGGCAGGTACGCGTCCGTAATGAATTTCACCGGTTTCGCGGTCATAAATTTTGGTGCTTTGACCAATATAAACGCCCATTGAAATAACGGAACCTTCTTCAACAATCACGCCTTCAACAATTTCAGAACGTGCGCCGATGAAGCAGTTATCTTCAATAATGGTCGGATTAGCCTGCAGTGGCTCAAGCACCCCACCGATGCCTACGCCACCAGATAAGTGGACATTTTTACCAATTTGCGCACAGGAGCCCACGGTGGCCCAGGTGTCCACCATCGTTCCTTCGTCAACAAAGGCACCGATGTTCACATAGGAAGGCATCAGCACGGTATTACGTGCAATAAAGGCACCTTTACGCACGGCGGCAGGCGGTACGACGCGGAAACCGGCGGCCTTAAAGCGCGCATCGTCCCAGTCAGCGAATTTCATTGGCACTTTGTCGTAAAAGCGTGTTTCTGCGCCTTCCATGACCTGATTGTCATTGATGCGGAAAGAGAGCAGAACGGCTTTTTTCAGCCACTGATGCGTTACCCATTCACCGTCGATTTTTTCAGAAACGCGCAGCTCACCGCTGTCCAGTTTGGCGATAACCTGATTAATCGCGTCGCGGGTTTCAGTATCCACACTGGTCGGGGTGATATCAGCGCGACGTTCGAAGGCAGATTCAATAACACTCTGTAACTGTTGCATATTTTTTCCTGATCTGTCATTTATGGTGCCGGTCAGCGACCAGCACAGGTAAAAAGTGAAAGTTCACAAATCGAAGCGGGTCACACTTTATCGTTTGGATTAAGGGCCTCTGTCAACCGTTGTTGCAGGGTCTGGCGCATTTCCTCATCCAGTGCCCGGCGTTCGCTATTGGCCAGAATAAACAAATCTTCGACACGTTCTCCAATGGTACTGATGCGCGCGCCATGCAGTGATACGCCGAGATCGGCAAACACCTCGCCGACGCGCGCCAGCAAGCCCGGCTGATCGAGCGCCACCAGTTCCAGATAACTCCGGCGATCGGTATGCGTCGGCAGAAAGTTTACTTCGGTATCCACGCTGAAATGGCGGAGTCGGGCAGCCTGACGGCGGGTACGTGGCGGCACCCAGTCTGACTGCGTAATCGCCTGTTCCAGCGCCTGAATGATCAGCGCATGACGATCGGGAGCCAGCGGGCTGCCATCCGGCTCCAGCACGATAAACGTATCCATCGCCATACCATCGCGGCTGGTAAAAATCTGCGCATCATGCACGCTGAGATTGCGGCGATCCAGCTCACCGGCCACGGCGGCAAACAGGTGGGGCCGGTCCGGGCTCCAGATAAAAATTTCTGTACCGCCTCGTGTAGCCTGTGGGCTTACCAGCACCAACGGTTTACGCAGATCGTGTTCCAGTAAATGGCGCGCATGCCAGGCGATCTGATTCGGCGTGTGACGCAGGAAATAGTCGGCACGGCACCGGTTCCAGATGTGGTGCAGGCGGGCTTCATCGATGTTGTCCATGCGCAACAGTGCCAGCGCCTGTAAACGGTGATGACGGACACGCTCACGGAGATCCGGGCTGTTCTCCATGCCGCGGCGCAGCTGTTTTTCAGTGGCAAAGAACAGTTCTCGCAGCAGGCTTTGCTTCCAGCTGTTCCACAAGCTTTCATTAGTGGCGCAGATGTCGGCAACGGTCAGGCAAACCAGATAACGCAGCCGGTTCTCGTTCTGCATGACTTCGGCAAACTGTTGAATGACCGTAGGATCCTGAATGTCGCGGCGCTGCGCGGTAACTGACATCAGCAGATGATGACGAACCAGCCAGGCCACTAACTGGGTTTCACGTGAGTTAAGACCGTGCATCTCCGCAAACGCCAGCGCGTCCTGCGCACCCAGCACGGAGTGATCGCCGTTACGCCCTTTCGCGATGTCGTGTAACAGCGCAGCCATTAACAGTAATTCCTGTTGTGGCAGGCGAGGCCAGAGTTCAACGCACAACGGATGTTGCGGGCGCGTTGCTTCATTGGCAAAGCTCTCCAGTTTCTGCAACACCCGGATAGTGTGCTCATCGACGGTATAAGCATGAAATAAATCAAACTGCATCTGCCCGACAATGTGGCCCCAGAGCGGCGTATAAGCCCAGAGCACGCTGTGGCGATGCATCGGGACCAGCGCGCGACTGACCGCACCGGGATGACGCAGAATCGACATAAACAGGCGACGCGCTTCAGGCAACTGGCATAAGGGTTGCTCAAGATGACGTCGTGTATGACGCAGGCGGCGCAGTGTAGTGGAGTAGATCCCTTTGATGTTTTCATTGCGTACCATGACATAGAACATACGCAAGATCGCCTGGGGTTCCCGATCAAACAGGGTTTCATCACGCAGATCGATCAGGTTACCGCGCAGCTGGAAATCGTCATCAATGGCATAGGGTTTTTCATTGGTGGAGAGCGCCAGAATGGCCTCATCGAACAGTTGCAACAGCATCTGGTTAAGCTCACCGATGCGCCGCGTGACGCGGTAAAAATCTTTCATCATGCGTTCGACCGGTTCGTTGCCTTCTCCCTCATAATTCAGGCGCCGGGCAACGCTGAGCTGGCGGTCAAACAGCAGGCGGTTATCGTACCGTGGCAGAGACAGGTGCAGGGCAAAGCGAATGCGCCAGAGAAACGCCTGGCACTCATTCAGCTCGCTGCGCTCTGCGTCCGTCAGGAAACCAAAGCCTGACATCTCATCCAGCGTGGTCGCGCCAAAGTGGCGACGGGCAACCCATTGTAAGGTATGAATGTCACGTAACCCGCCGGGGCTGCTTTTGATATCCGGTTCCAGGTTATAGCTGGTACCGTGATAACGTGTATGGCGTTCCTGCTGCTCGTCGATTTTGGCGGCAAAAAAGCGGGATGATGGCCAGAAGCCATCGCTGAAGACATTTTTTTGTAATTCCAGAAACAGCGCGACATCGCCGGTCAGCATTCGGGCTTCAATCAGATTGGTCGCTACGGTCAGATCGGACAGCCCTTCCAGCAGGCACTCTTCGAGGCTACGTACACTGTGGCCGACCTCCAGCTTGAGATCCCACATCAGCGTCAGTAGCGCGCTGGCGCTCTGCGCCGCCTGCTCATCCAGCGGCTGACGGCTGAGAATTAAGATATCGATATCGGAAAGGGGATGCAGTTCACCGCGACCGTAACCGCCGACGGCGACAAGCGTGATGGCTTTCATGCTGTCGAAGCCAAAAAAACGCCACAAACGGCGCAGCAGGCGATCGATAAACAGCGTTCGGGCGTGAATCAGATCTTCGACAGGCTCACCGGCATCAAACGCCGCCGCCAGGTGCTGCTGGAAGCCCTCCAGACGTTGCTTTAAGACGTCGCGTGTCAGCGTATCGTCTTGCCACTCGCCAGGGGAATCATTCAGGCCGTTTTTCACTTCTTGCGACAGGCTCATGCAACGCTCTCATCATTAACCATAAAAAAACCGGCAGAGCGCCGGCTTTTTTATTCGTGGTGGAATTACTCCTGGTTAACTAACACCGCAGGCAGGGTGTCGTCTTTTCGCAGGGTTAAAATCTCACAGCCGTTATCCGTCACCACAATAGTATGCTCGTACTGCGCCGACAAGCTGCGATCTTTGGTTTTCACCGTCCAGCCGTCTTTCATGGTACGAATGCGGTAATCACCGGCGTTCACCATCGGTTCAACGGTAAAGGTCATTCCTGCCTGCAGGACCACTCCGCCGTCATCCGCGTCGTAATGCAGCACCTGAGGCTCTTCATGGAAGCCTTTGCCAATGCCGTGACCGCAGTATTCCCGCACGACAGAGAAGTCATTCGCTTCGACGTATTTTTGAATCGCGCGGCCCAGCTCGCGCAGCCGAATGCCCGGCTTAACTAAACGCAGTGACAGATAAAGGCTTTCCTGCGTCACGCGGCACAGACGTTCGCCCTGAATGGTGGGTTTACCCACGATAAACATTTTGGACGTATCGCCATGGTAATCGTCTTTAATCACGGTCACGTCAATGTTAACGATATCCCCGTCTTTTAACGGGCGATCGTCACTGGGAATGCCATGGCAAACCACTTCATTCACTGAGATACAGACAGATTTAGGGAAACCGTGGTAACCCAGGCAGGCAGACACCGCCTGCTGCTTCTCGGTAATGTGCGCATGACAAAGGCGATCCAGTTCGCCCGTCGTCACGCCAGGCTGCACGTGCGGTTCGATCATTTCAAGCACTTCCGCAGCCAGCCGACCTGCGACGCGCATTTTTTCGATTTCTTCGGGAGTTTTTATTGAGATTGCCATTAAATTATTCCGCTGTTGCTGAAATTTTCAGCAATAATGAACGCTGTGCTGTCATGTTAACAGCAAGCCAAAAGGGCTGCCAAACGGAGAACGCATCGCGCGCCATAAGCGAACAATTATTGGCGTCCAGAGCCTGATTGTGGTATAAAGCGCGCCGACGATTCTCTGTGGGCTGCAAGGTCAACGGGAACCGCAATAATCTCACTATGTGTACTAAAACACACATGTATCGACACATACGCCGGGGTGCCTTGAAAGAGGTCGGTTGTATGGGATACATGGAGGCCCAACCCCAATTAAACTAGAGGTAGTAATCATGGCAACTGTTTCCATGCGCGATATGCTCAAGGCTGGTGTTCACTTCGGTCACCAGACCCGTTACTGGTGCCCAAAAATGAAGCCATTCATTTTCGGTGCGCGTAACAAAGTTCACATCATCAACCTTGAGAAAACCGTACCAATGTTCAACGAAGCTCTGGCTGAGTTGACCAAAATCTCTTCCCGTAAAGGTAAGATTCTGTTCGTTGGTACCAAGCGCGCTGCTGCCGAAGCGGTAAAAGAGTCTGCACTGAGCTGCGACCAGTTCTTCGTAAACCACCGCTGGTTGGGTGGTATGCTGACTAACTGGAAAACCGTTCGTCAGTCTATCAAACGTCTGAAAGAGCTTGAGACCCAGTCTCAGGACGGCACTTTCGACAAACTGACCAAGAAAGAAGCGCTGATGCGCGCTCGTGAGCTGGCCAAGCTGGAAAACAGCCTGGGCGGTATCAAAGACATGGGCGGTTTGCCGGATGCACTGTTTGTTGTCGATGCTGACCACGAACACATCGCAATCAAAGAAGCAAACAACCTGGGCATCCCAGTATTTGCTATCGTTGATACTAACTCTGATCCGGATGGCGTTGATTACGTTATCCCAGGTAACGACGATGCGATCCGTGCTATCAACCTGTACCTGACTGCCGTTGCGACTACCGTTCGCGAAGGCCGTTCTCAGGATCTGGCTGAGCAGGCTGAAGAAGCGTCTTTAGAAAACGCTTAATTAAGGTTTGCTCTGTAGAAGAGCCCTTAGCATTCAGATGTGATCTGTAAGGGGCCAAACATGGCCCCTTTATTTTATCCAAGTCTGTAACGCCCCTGTTCAGGTCGGCGGGACAGAGTAAATTTTCCGCAAATAAGTACCTGTTGATGCACCCGTGCTCAGGTACGAACCGAGGATTCTGGAATGGCTGAAATTACCGCTGCACTGGTAAAAGAACTGCGTGAGCGTACTGGCGCAGGCATGATGGACTGCAAAAAAGCGCTGACTGAAGCGAGCGGCGACATCGAGCTGGCGATTGAAAACATGCGTAAGTCTGGCGCAATCAAAGCAGCGAAAAAAGCAGGTAACGTTGCTGCTGACGGCGTGATCAAAACCAAAATCGTTGGTAACTACGGTGTGATTCTGGAAGTAAACTGCCAGACTGACTTCGTTGCAAAAGATGGCGGCTTCCAGGCATTTGCTGACAAAGTGCTGGACGCGGCTGCGGCTAACCGCATCACCGACGTTGAAGCGCTGAAAGCACAGTTTGAAGAAGAGCGCGTTGCACTGGTTGCCAAAATCGGTGAAAACATCAACATTCGTCGCGTTGCAGTGCTGGAAGGCGAAGAGCTGGGCAGCTACCTGCACGGCGCACGTATCGGCGTTCTGGTTTCAGCGAAAGGCGCTAACGAAGATCTGATCAAACAGATCGCGATGCACGTTGCGGCAAGCAAGCCTGAGTTTGTTAAGCCAGAAGACGTTTCTGCCGAAGTGGTTGAGAAAGAGTACCAGGTTCAGCTGGATATCGCGATGCAGTCTGGCAAGCCAAAAGAAATCGCAGAGAAAATGGTTGAAGGCCGCATGAAGAAATTCACCGGTGAAGTTTCTCTGACCGGTCAGGCATTCGTTATCGATCCAGCCAAAACCGTTGGCCAGGCGCTGAAAGAGCAGGGCGCTGACGTGATCAACTTCATCCGCTTCGAAGTGGGCGAAGGCATCGAGAAAGTTGAGACTGATTTTGCTGCTGAAGTTGCAGCGATGTCCAAACAGTCTTAATGATCTGAAAGAACCGCCAGATGGCGGTTCTTTTTTGTCTGCCACAGGCAAAAGATACGTTTTCAGTTTCATCCCAATAGCAATTCTTTTGCTGTAAGCGGATGATTGATCGGAATTACTTCTCACTCATCATATCTTCCAGGAAGAACTGACCATGGCGACCAACGCAAAACCTGTTTATCAACGTATCCTGCTAAAACTCAGCGGTGAAGCACTGCAAGGTGCAGAAGGTTTTGGTATCGACGCGAGTGTGCTTGACCGCATGGCTCAGGAAGTTAAAGAGCTGGTCGAACTGGGTATCCAGGTGGGCGTTGTGATTGGCGGGGGCAACCTGTTCCGTGGAGCGGGTCTGGCACAGGCGGGCATGAACCGCGTTGTCGGCGACCACATGGGGATGCTGGCCACCGTAATGAATGGCCTGGCAATGCGTGATGCGCTGCATCGTGCCTATGTTAACGCCCGTCTGATGTCGGCCATTCCCCTGAACGGCGTGTGCGACAACTACAGCTGGGCAGAAGCCATCAGCCTGTTACGCAATAACCGCGTTGTCATCTTCTCCGCAGGTACCGGTAACCCCTTCTTTACGACGGATTCTGCCGCCTGTCTGCGCGGTATCGAAATCGAAGCCGATGTGGTGTTGAAAGCCACCAAAGTTGACGGCGTTTATTCTGCGGACCCCGTGAAGCACCCCGATGCAACACTGTACGAAAAACTGACCTATGCGGAAGTGCTGGATCAAGAGCTAAAAGTGATGGATCTCGCCGCGTTTACGCTGGCGCGCGATCACAAACTGCCTATCCGCGTTTTCAACATGAACAAGCCTGGCGCATTGCGTCGCGTAGTGATGGGTGAAAAAGAAGGCACCCTGATTACGCATTAATACCCGAGGCGAGATAAAATAGGGTATATTCTGTCAGTGCGGCGCGGTATTGCCGCACGCCATTCAGGATTATCGATGCTTATCGATCCCGCTTCCGGTAATGCCGGAACTGGCCAGGTCAAACCGAATCCAAGGGTTTTAACGTGATTAACGACATTAAAAAAGATGCTGATACGCGCATGGATAAATGCGTGGAAGCATTCAAAACCACTATCAGCAAGGTGCGCACAGGTCGTGCTTCACCTTCACTGCTCGACGGCATCATCGTTGAATATTACGGCACGCCGACGCCACTGCGTCAGCTGGCTTCCGTCACTGTTGAAGATTCCCGCACGCTGAAAATCAACGTGTTTGATCGCTCTCTCGGCCCGGCCGTTGAAAAAGCGATTATGGCGTCTGATCTTGGGCTGAATCCCAGCTCTGCCGGTTCGGACATTCGTGTTCCGCTGCCTGCACTGACCGAAGAACGTCGTAAAGACCTGATTAAAATCGTGCGCGGCGAAGCCGAGCAGGGCCGTGTGTCGGTACGTAACGTCCGTCGCGATGCCAACGATAAGATCAAAGCGCTGCTGAAAGATAAAGAGATCAGCGAAGACGACGAACGTCGCGCGCAGGATGAAATCCAGAAAATGACCGATGCGCACATCAAGAAAGTCGATGCAGCATTGGCCGAAAAAGAAACGGAGCTGATGGATTTCTAATTCCATCTTCGCCGACGAAAACGCCGTACAGGGAGGCCTTCTGACTGAATGCCATCTCTGGCGGCGTTTTACGTTGTGCCCCACGCTTTTACCGATACAGGGACAGCATTATGAAGCGATTAACTCTGCTGGGTTCGACCGGATCAATCGGCACCAGCACGCTGGCCGTCGTTAAAGCCAATCCGGCGCTTTACCAGGTCACGGCGCTGGTGGCGGGCAAAAATGTAGCCCTGATGGCAGAACAGTGTGCACAGTTTCAACCGCGCTACGCCGCCATGGCAGATGAAGACGCTGCCGCCGCGCTACGTGAGCGACTGAGAGCATTGAAGATCAGGACTGAAGTGCTCTCCGGCGTTCAGGCAGCCTGTGAACTGGCCGCGCTGGATGAGGTTGACCAGGTGATGGCCGCGATTGTGGGTGCATCGGGGTTATTACCCACGCTGGCCGCCATTCGCGCCGGCAAAACGGTCTTGCTGGCGAACAAAGAATCGCTGGTCACCTGCGGCCGTTTATTTATGGAGGCGGTACGTCAACATAACGCGCAGTTGTTGCCGGTCGATAGCGAGCACAATGCCATTTTTCAGAGTTTGCCCGCTTCCATCCAGCATCAGTTAGGTTACGCTGACCTGCAGAATAACGGCATTGAGTCGATTATTCTTACGGGATCGGGTGGCCCTTTTCGTGACACAAATTTAGCGGATCTGAGCAATATGTCGCCAGATCAGGCTTGTGCACATCCGAACTGGACAATGGGGCGTAAAATCTCTGTTGATTCGGCCACCATGATGAATAAAGGTCTTGAATACATTGAAGCGCGCTGGCTGTTTAATGCCAGCGCAGCGCAGATGGAAGTGATTTTGCACCCACAATCGGTGATCCACTCCATGGTGCGGTATTGCGATGGCAGCGTGCTGGCCCAGTTAGGTTCGCCTGACATGCGGACACCAATCGCCCACAGTATGGCCTGGCCCGCACGTATTGAGGCTGGGGTCACACCGCTGGACTTTACCCGCATGTCGGCACTGACCTTCTCGGCACCTGATTTTGGTCGTTACCCCTGTCTCAAACTCGCGATTGATGCCTGCGAAGCCGGACAGGCAGCGACCACCACGCTCAATGCGGCCAATGAGATTGCCGTGGCGGCTTTCCTGGATAAGCAGATCCGTTTTACGGATATTGCCGCGTTGAACAGCGCAGTGCTGTCGGCGCATCACTGTCAGGAGCCGGACTCCGTGGATGCGGTCATTGACATTGACCGAAGCGCACGCGCGGCGGCAACAGAAATGTTGTCCCATTTCACGTCGTAATAACGATTACGCTGAGGCTATTTGTTCGCTTCGGGTGAAAATGTTATAGTCGCTGGCTCGCGTTTAACGGTCTGTCACCGAATTCGGTGTGGCCCGGCAGGCAATGTCGGGATTTGTACCGGGCGCAATGTATTCAGAAACCACAGCATTTCTGATGAAAGGAATTGATTACGCGTTATGTCGTCTGAAAATCACAACAACACCGATGACCAACAGGGTACCGGTCCGCGCCACGTCGCTATCATCATGGATGGCAATGGCCGCTGGGCTAAAAACCAGGGAAAACTGCGTATTTCCGGCCATAAAGCGGGCGTGAAATCAGTACGCCGCGCCGTTAGCTTTGCTGTCAATAATAATCTGGAAGCGTTAACGCTTTACGCCTTTAGCAGCGAAAACTGGAGCCGTCCTGCGCAGGAAGTGACAGCCTTAATGGAACTGTTTGTCTGGGCGCTGGATAGCGAAGTGAAGAGCCTGCATAAACACAATGTCCGCTTACGCATTATTGGCGATATCAGTCGATTCAGCCCGCGTATTCAGGAACGTGTCCGTCGGGCCGAGGCGCTGACGGAAAATAACGATCGCCTGACGTTAAACATCGCCGCTAACTACGGCGGACGTTGGGATATCATCGAAGGTGTTAAAAAGTTGGCTGAACAGGTACAGGAAGGCTTGTTACGCCCTGATCAGATAACCGAAGAGAGTCTGACGTCGCAGCTGTGTATGAACCAGCTGGCGCCAGTGGATTTAGTGATAAGGACCGGGGGAGAGCATCGGATTAGCAACTTCCTGTTGTGGCAGATTGCCTATGCGGAATTCTATTTTACTGATGTGCTCTGGCCGGATTTTGATGAACACGTTTTTGAAGGTGCACTGAATGCATTCTCTCTGCGGGAGCGACGCTTTGGCGGCGCTGCACCAGGCGGCGCCTGAGCAATCTGGGGGTAACCTTTGCTGAAGTCTCGTCTGATCACCGCGCTGATCCTTATTCCGCTGGTGATCGCTGCATTGTTCTGGTTACCGCCTGTTGGCTTTGCAATTGTTACGATTATCATCTGCATGCTTGCCGCCTGGGAATGGGGGCAGCTGTCCGGTATGGCATCGCGTCAGCAACGTATCTGGCTGGCCGTGATCTGTGGCCTTGTGCTGACGCTTATGCTCCTTACCCTTCCCCCTTACGAACATAACGCCTATCTGCCGCAGGTTACAGGCTGGCTGTGGGCTTCGCTGGCCTGGTGGACGGGCGCGCTGCTGTTGGTTCTGTTTTATCCGGCCTCTGCGACACTCTGGCGTCATTCCCGGCTTCTCCGCCTGCTGTTCGGTGTCTTAACCATTATTCCTTTCTTCTGGGGCATGATGGCGCTCCGCCAGTATCACTACGAATCTGATCATTTTGCCGGTGCATGGTGGCTGTTGTTTGTCATGTTTCTGGTCTGGGGGGCCGATTCAGGTGCCTATATGTTCGGTAAGCTGTTTGGCAGGCATAAGCTGGCCCCCAAAGTGTCACCCGGTAAAACCTGGGAAGGATTTTTGGGCGGACTGGTCTCTTCCGCGCTTATTGCTGTGCTGTTTGCCAGCTTTGCGCCGCTGACCATCCCGACGGGCACGCTGGTCATGTGTGCGGTGATTTCGACGCTCGCATCAGTCCTGGGCGATCTCACGGAAAGCATGTTTAAACGTGAAGCCGGTATCAAAGACAGCGGTAACCTGATCCCGGGACATGGCGGCATCCTCGACCGCATTGACAGCCTGACAGCAGCCGTACCGGTCTTTGCCTGCCTGTTACTGTTGGTGTTTCAGACACTCTAAGGGCAAACGACGATGTTAAGCGTAATCTGGAGTTTTGCCGCATTCATCATTGCACTGGGCATATTAATTACGGTGCATGAATTTGGCCATTTTTGGGTGGCGCGGCGCTGCGGGGTCAGAGTCGAACGTTTTTCAATCGGTTTTGGTAAAGCGTTATGGCAACGCCGTGACCGCCATGGGACCGAATTTGTTCTTGCCCTCATTCCACTTGGCGGTTACGTCAAAATGCTGGATGAGCGGGTCGAAAGCGTCCCTGCGGAACTCCGGCACCAGGCGTTTAACAATAAAGCCATCTGGCAGCGCGCCTCCATTATCGCTGCTGGTCCTGTCGCCAATTTCCTGTTCGCCATCTTTGCCTACTGGGTCGTCTTCATTCATGGCGTGCCGGGTGTGAAACCTGTGGTTGGTGAAATTCTGAACGGTTCGGTAGCGGCGGAAGCGCAAATTACACCCGGAACGGAACTTAAGGCCGTCGACGGTATCGAAACGCCTGACTGGGAAGCTGTGCGCATGGCGCTGGTCGGTAAAATCGGTGACAGCAGCACGACGCTGACAGTGGGTCGCTTTGGCGAACAAGGGACGCAGCAAAAGCACGTTGATTTGCGGAACTGGCAGTTTGAGCCTGATAAGCAGGATCCGGTGGTGGCGCTGGGGATACGTCCTCGCGGTCCACAGATCGAAACGACACTGGCTGAAGTGCAAAAGAATTCACCCGCCAGTGAAGCCGGTTTGCAAGCGGGCGACAGGATCGTTAAAGTCGATGGTCAGTTATTAACGCAATGGCAGCTTTTTGCGACTCAGGTTCGGGATAACCCCGGAAAAAGTATGGCCCTTGAGGTCGATCGCAACGGTGAAGCGGTGAAGTTGACGCTGACGCCGGAAGCGAAACCCGGAAATAAAGCGGAAGGGTTTGCGGGCGTCATTCCGCGAGTTGTTCCTCTGCCAGACGAGTACAAAACGGTAAGACAATATGGCGCGTTCCCGGCCATTGGTGAGGCCAGTGTAAAAACCTGGCAACTGATGAAGCTGACCGTCTCCATGTTGGGCAAGTTAATAACCGGTGATGTGAAGTTGAACAACCTGAGCGGCCCAATCTCGATTGCGCAAGGTGCAGGTTTGTCAGCCGAGTACGGAATGATTTACTACCTGATGTTCCTGGCGTTGATTAGCGTCAACTTAGGAATCATCAATCTGTTCCCGCTGCCGGTTTTAGATGGTGGGCACTTGCTCTTCCTGGCGATCGAAAAGATCAAAGGGGGACCGGTGTCCGATCGAGTTCAAGACTTTAGTTATCGCATCGGCTCAATACTGCTGGTGATGTTAATGGGGCTTGCACTTTTCAATGATTTCTCACGCCTGTAACCGCTGGAACGCGAGCTTGCGTGGGATGTGTTAGGAAAACGCATAATAACGATGGCGATGAAAAAGTTGCTCATAGCGTCGCTGCTGTTTAGCAGCGCCACCGTTTACGGTGCAGACGATTTCGTGGTGAAGGACATTCATTTCGAAGGGCTGCAGCGAGTCGCCGTCGGCGCGGCTCTGCTGAGCATGCCAGTTCGGGTTGGCGATACGGTGAATGACGATGACGTCAGAAATACCATTCGCTCCCTGTTCGCGACTGGCAACTTTGAGGATGTTCAGGTCCTGCGAGATGGTAATACGCTGATTGTTCAGGTTAAAGAACGTCCTACCATCGCCAGCATTACCTTCAGCGGTAACAAAGCGGTTAAGGACGATCAGCTCAAACAGAACCTTGAAGCCTCAGGTGTGCGCGTCGGCGAAGCGCTGGACCGCACCACAATCTCTTCAATCGAGAAGGGACTGGAAGACTTCTACTACAGCGTGGGTAAATATACCGCCAGCGTAAAAGCCGTTGTCACACCGCTGCCGCGTAACCGCGTCGATCTGAAACTGGTCTTTACCGAAGGTGTTTCTGCCAAAATTCAGCAGATCAACATTGTAGGTAATAAAGCCTTCAGTTCAGACGAACTCATTTCCCGTTTCCAGCTGCGTGACGAAGTGCCGTGGTGGAACGTGGTGGCTGACCGTAAATACCAGAAACAGAAACTGGCGGGTGACCTTGAAACCCTGCGCAGCTTCTATCTGGATCGCGGTTATGCCCGTTTCAATATTGATTCGACGCAGGTGAGCCTGACGCCGGATAAAAAAGGCATCTACATCACCGTTAACATCACCGAAGGCGATCAGTACAAGATTGCCGGCGTTATTGTTAACGGCAGCATGGCCGGCCATTCGGCGGAAATCGAACATCTGACCAAAATCCCGGCGGGCGAGCTGTATAACGGCGCAAAAGTCACGTCGATGGAAGATGATATCAAGAAGCTGTTAGGTCGCTACGGTTATGCCTATCCGCGCGTCGTGACGCAGCCTGAAATTAACGATGCCGATAAAACCGTTAAGTTGCATATCAACGTGGATGCGGGCAACCGCTACTACGTGCGTAAAGTGCGCTTTGAAGGTAACGACACCTCGAAAGATGCCGTACTGCGTCGCGAAATGCGCCAGATGGAAGGGGCCTGGCTGGGCAGCGATCTGGTCGATCAGGGTAAAGAGCGCCTGAACCGTACAGGTTACTTCGAAACCGTTGACGTGGATACGCAGCGTGTACCGGGCTCACCGGATCAGGTTGACGTGGTTTACAAAGTTAAAGAGCGTAACACCGGTACCTTTAACTTCGGCGTCGGCTACGGTACGGAAAGTGGCGTCAGCTTCCAGGTCGGCGTGACCCAGGATAACTGGCTGGGTACCGGGAATACCGTCGGTATCAGCGGAACCAAAAACGACTACCAGACCTATGCAGAGTTCTCCCTGACCGATCCTTACTTCACCGTTGATGGTGTGAGTCTGGGCGGCCGGGTGTTCTACAACAACTTTAAGGCCAGCGACGCCGATCTCTCCGGCTATACCAACAGAAGTTACGGTACAGACGGGACATTGGGCTTCCCAATCAATGAGAACAACTCGCTGCGCGTCGGTCTGGGTTATGTACACAACGACCTGTCGGATATGCGTCCTCAGGTTGCGATGTGGCGCTATCTGGACTCGGTTGGTAAGCCACAGCAGTTAAACCGCAATGGCGATTTCTCGGCTGACGACTTCACCTTTAACTATGGCTGGACGTATAACACGCTGGACCGCGGTTTCTTCGCGACTTCGGGTAACCGTACCAACCTGAACGGTAAGGTGACTATCCCGGGTTCCGATAATGAATTCTACAAAGTCACCCTGGACAGCCAACAGTATGTGCCGATCAATAAAGATCACACCTGGGTTGTGCTGGGCCGTGGCCGTGTCGGCTATGGTGACGGGCTGGGCGGTAAAGAGATGCCGTTCTATGAGAACTTCTACGCCGGTGGTTCCAGTACTGTGCGTGGCTTCCAGTCCAACACCATCGGTCCGAAAGCGGCCTACCTGAATGATGGCTCATCGTACTGTAACCTGAGCGATCCTAACGGTATCTGTAAATCGAGTGATGCGGTGGGCGGTAACGCGATGGCGATTGCCAGCCTTGAGCTGATTACGCCCACACCGTTCCTGAGTGAGAAATATTCGAACTCGGTGCGTACATCGCTGTTTGTCGACGCCGGTACTGTCTGGGATACCAAATGGCAGAACACCGCTGAAACGCGCGCTGCCGGTATTCCTGACTACAGCGATCCAAACAACATTCGCGTCTCGACCGGTGTGTCTTTACAGTGGATGTCACCGCTGGGGCCGTTAGTGTTCTCCTACGCCCAGCCGGTTAAGAAAGTGGACGGAGATAAGTCAGAGCAGTTCCAGTTTAACATTGGTAAAACCTGGTAACGTTCTGTACAGGGATGTGAAAAAAATAGCTTGCAGCTGTGGAGCATTGTTATGCTCCGCACTGCAAACATACATGTTGAGGGTAAGGAGTTTATAGTGAAAAAGTTGTTATGTGCAGTTACTCTGGGTGTTGCATTGGCTGCTTCTGCTGGCGCACAGGCGGCCGATAAAGTCGCAACTGTTGATCTGAGCCAGGTTTTCCAGAAATCACCTCAGCGCGCTGCTATCTCCAAACAGCTTGAGAGTGAGTTCCAGGGCCGCGCCACTGAACTCCGTTCTCAGCACGACAAAATTCAGCAGGAAATGCAGGATCTGCAGCGCAATGCGCCGACCATGAAGGCGAGCGAGCGCAACAAGAAAGAGAAGCAGATCGAATCTGAGCGCAATGCCTTCCAGGCGAAAGCAGACGCGTTTGAGAAAGACAACCAGACTCGTCAGGTTCAGGAACGTAACAAGCTGCTGGAAAAAATCCAGACTGCCGTTCAGTCAGTTGCCAAAAGCGGCGGATATGACCTGGTCCTGAATTCTCAGGCTGTGCTTTATTCTGGTTCTGATGTGAAAGACATCACTGATGAAGTTGCGAAGCAGGTTAAATAATCGATGTCATCAATTCGACTGGCTGATTTAGCCCAGCAGTTGGATGCAGAATTGCACGGAGATGGCGATATCGCCATCTCCGGCATTGCTTCTATGCAATCCGCCACAACTGGTCAAATCACATTTCTTGCCAACAGCCGCTACCGCGAGCAGCTCGCGCTGGTCCAGGCATCAGCCGTGGTGCTGACGGAAGCGGATCTGGAATGGTGTAAAACCGCCGCGCTGGTGGTGAAAAATCCTTATCTCACCTATGCGAGAATGGCGCAGCTGCTCGACACTACGCCACAGCCCGCGCAGGATATTGCGCCAAGTGCTGTGATTGATCCCAGCGCGAGACTCGGTGCCAATGTCTCTGTCGGGGCCAATGCGGTTATTGAATCTGACGTTGAGCTCGGTGATAACGTTGTCATTGGCGCAGGCTGTTTTGTGGGTAAAAAAACCCGTATCGGCAGCGGTACGCGTTTGTGGGCTAACGTCTCGGTTTACCATGAAGTAGTCATTGGTCAGCATTGCCTGATTCAGTCCGGCACCGTCATCGGTTCTGATGGCTTCGGCTACGCGAACGATCGGGGTAACTGGGTGAAAATACCGCAGTTGGGCTCGGTGATTATTGGCGATCGGGTAGAAATTGGTGCCTGTACGACCATTGATCGTGGTGCGCTGGATAACACTCTGATCGGCAATGGTGTTATCATAGATAACCAATGTCAGATTGCCCACAACGTAGTGATTGGCGACAATACTGCGGTTGCTGGCGGTGTGATCATGGCGGGTAGTTTAAAAATTGGTCGTTATTGTATGATTGGCGGTGCCAGCGTCATCAACGGCCATATGGAAATCTGTGACAAAGTAACCGTAACCGGTATGGGCATGGTTATGCGTCCGATAACAGAACCTGGTGTATACTCCTCAGGAATTCCATTACAGCCCAACAAAACCTGGCGCAAAACTGCAGCGTTGGTGATGAATATCGACGACATGAGCAAACGCTTAAAAGCAATCGAGCGCAAAGTCGGCAAAGACGACTAAACGCCATCCCATGACTGACCGGCTTTCATAATAACAGTGTAAGCAGGGAAGCCAGGCGCCACGGAAACTATTTGCGGCCTGCCAACGATCATGATGATCGGTGCAGGCCGTGTTATTGATGTCATCAGATTTTTAGGACAGGAAGAGTATTTTGACTACTGAAACTCATACTCTGCAAATTGAAGAGATTTTAGAGCTGCTGCCGCACCGTTATCCGTTTCTGCTGGTAGACCGCGTGCTGGATTTTGAAGAAAACAAATATCTGCGCGCGGTAAAGAACGTCTCCTTTAACGAACCGTTTTTCCAGGGGCATTTCCCTGGTAAACCGATTTTTCCCGGCGTTCTGATTCTGGAAGCGATGGCGCAGGCCACCGGTATTCTGGCATTCAAAAGCGTGGGTAAACTGGAGCCAGGCGAGCTCTATTATTTTGCAGGCATTGATAATGCCCGTTTCAAGCGTCCGGTCGTACCGGGCGATCAAATGATTATGGAAGTGACTTTCGAGAAAACCCGCCGTGGTCTGACGCGCTTTAACGGCGTAGCGACCGTGGACGGTAAAATCGTTTGTGAAGCGACCATGATGTGTGCCCGTAGCCGGGAGGCATAATTCGTGATTGATCCAACCGCCAACATCCATCCCAGTTCTGTCATTGAAGACGGGGCCATCATCGGCCCTGGCGTTCATATCGGCCCGTTCTGCTTTATCGGGGCGAATGTTGAAATTGGTGAAGGAACCGTACTCAAGTCACACGTTGTGGTGAATGGCCATACACGTATCGGTAAAGACAATCAGATCTATCAGTTCGCCTCCATTGGTGAAGTGAATCAGGATTTAAAATACGCGGGCGAACCTACCCGGGTTGAGATTGGCGATCGTAACCGAATCCGTGAAAGCGTCACCATTCATCGCGGCACGACGCAGGGCACGAATGTCACGGTTGTCGGCAGCGACAACCTGCTGATGGTTAACGTCCACATCGCCCATGACTGTGTGATCGGCAACCGCTGCATCATGGCCAACAACGCCACGCTGGGCGGCCATGTCACGGTGGATGATTTCGCCATCATTGGCGGTATGACCGCTGTGCACCAGTGGTGCACCATTGGCGCGCATGTGATGGTTGGCGGGTGTTCAGGCGTTGCTCAGGATGTGCCGCCCTATGTTATTGCACAGGGGAATCACGCGACGCCATTCGGAATCAATATTGAAGGCCTGAAACGTCGCGGCTTCAGCAAAGAGTCACTGCACGCGATTCGTAATGCCTATAAGTTGCTTTACCGCAGCGGCAGAACGCTGGATGAGGTTAAGCCAGAAATCGAAGCGATTGCTCAGCAACACAGTGAAGTGCAGTCTTTCTATGACTTTTTTGCCCGTTCAACTCGTGGATTAATTCGCTAATTCATGTCAGCGCGTCCCCTTACGATAGCCGTCGTCGCCGGAGAAACCTCTGGCGACATCCTTGGTGCAGGCCTGATTCGTGCCTTAAAAGCGCGTCATCCTGATGCCCGGTTTGTTGGCGTCGCAGGCCCATTGATGCAGGCCGAAGGCTGTGAAGCCTGGTACGAAATGGAAGAACTGGCGGTGATGGGCATTGTGGAAGTGCTGGGACGATTGCGCCGCTTGCTGGCTATTCGTCGCGATCTGACACAGCGCTTTATCTCGCTGAAACCCGATGTGTTTGTCGGTATTGACGCACCGGATTTCAATATCACGCTGGAAGGTAATCTTAAGCGCGCAGGCATTCGCACGATTCATTACGTCAGTCCCTCTGTCTGGGCCTGGCGGCAAAAACGGGTGTTCAAAATCGGTCGCAACACCGATCTGGTGCTGGCATTTCTGCCGTTTGAAAAAGCCTTTTACGATCGTTTCGGTGTCCCGTGCCGTTTTATCGGCCACACCATGGCGGATGCTATGCCGCTACAGCCCGACAAAGCCGCCGCCCGTCGCCATCTGGGCATTGACGACAATGCCCAGTGTCTGGCGTTATTGCCCGGCAGTCGCGGTGCCGAAGTTGACATGCTGAGTGCTGACTTTCTTAAAACGGCGCAGATACTGCGTAAGCGCTATCCGGCGCTGGAAATTGTGGTACCGCTGGTTAACCCGAAGCGCCGCGAGCAGTTTGAGCAAATCAAAGCGCAGGTTGCGCCGGAGCTGCCCGTGCATCTGCTGGACGGGCAGGGCCGTGAAGCGATGGTGGCCAGTGATGCTGCGCTGCTGGCGTCCGGCACCGCGGCGCTTGAATGCATGCTGGCGAAATGCCCCATGGTCGTGGGCTACCGCATGAAGCCGTTTACCTTCTGGCTGGCAAAACGCCTGGTCAAAACCGACTACGTTTCGTTGCCTAACCTGCTGGCCGGGCGAGAGCTGGTCAAAGAGCTGCTGCAGGATGAGTGCCAACCTGAAGCGCTGGCTGCGGCGCTGGATCCGCTGTTACATGCCAGTCATGAACGCGAAACGTTATTGCAGACCTTCCACGAACTGCACCAGCAGATTCGCTGGAATGCGGACGAACAAGCCGCAAATGCGGTACTGGAGCTCGCCAATGGCTGATTTTATCTATCCCAACGCCCGACTGATTGCCGGTGTGGATGAAGTGGGGCGCGGCCCGCTGGTTGGTGCGGTGGTGACTGCGGCGGTAATTCTCGATCCGGCGAAACCCATTCCGGGCCTGGCCGATTCGAAAAAGCTCTCAGAGAAACGTCGCCTGGCGCTGTTTGATCAGATTAAAGAGCATGCGCTGGCCTGGAGTCTGGGCCGTGCCGAACCGGAAGAGATCGACAGCCTGAATATTCTGCATGCCACGATGCTGGCGATGCAGCGCGCGGTGGCCGGCCTGGCGATCACGCCTGATTATGTGCTGATTGACGGCAATCGCTGTCCGGCCTTGCCTGTGCCATCACTGGCCGTAGTAAAAGGCGACAGCCTGGTTGCTGAAATCAGTGCGGCCTCGATCATCGCCAAAGTCACGCGCGATCGTGAAATGGCAGAGCTGGATTTGTTGTTTCCGCAGTATGGTTTTGCGCAACATAAAGGTTATCCTACGGCGTTACATATGGAAAAGTTAACGCAGTATGGCGCAACACCACATCACCGCCGCAGCTTTGCGCCGGTGCGTAATGCGCTCATCGATGCCGAAGTGCTGGCGAGCAGCGCCTCCACGCTGCGCTAATCCGACCCTGTTTTAACCGGAAACTGATATGGCCGAACCCCGTTTTATACATCTGCATGTTCACAGCGACTATTCCATGATCGACGGCCTGGCGAAAACCGGCCCGCTGATTAAGAAAGCGGCTGCGTTAGGCATGCCAGCCATGGCGATTACCGACTTCACCAACCTGTGTGGTCTGGTGAAATTTTACGGTGGTGCGCATGGGGCGGGGATCAAACCGATTATCGGGGCGGATTTTAACGTTGCCAGTGAACTGATGGGGGATGAACTGACCCAGATTACGGTGCTGGCGGCCAACAACACCGGCTATCAAAACCTCACGTTACTCATTTCCCGCGCGTATCAACGCGGTTACGGTGTGGCCGGTCCGATAATCGATCGTGACTGGCTGGCTGAATTACAGGAAGGCCTGATCCTGTTGTCAGGTGGCCGTCGTGGAGATGTGGGGCGCAGTCTGCTGCGCGGTAACAGCGCACTGGTTTCAGAGTGCCTGGCATTTTATCAGCAACATTTTGCCGATCGCTATTACCTGGAACTGGTACGTACCGGCCGACCCGACGAAGAGACCTATCTGCACGCCGCCGTTGAGCTGGCGATTGCCGAAGGCATCCCGGTTGTGGCCACGAACGAGGTCTGCTTCCTGAATGAAGAGGACTTCGATGCGCATGAAATTCGCGTCGCCATTCATGATGGTTATACGCTGGACGATCCTAAACGGCCCCGTAATTACAGTCCTCAGCAATATATGCGCAGCGAAGACGAGATGTGCGAGTTGTTCGCAGACATCCCTGAAGCGCTCGAAAACAGCGTAGAGATTGCTAAGCGTTGTAACGTCACCGTCAGACTGGGTGAGTACTTTCTGCCGCAGTTCCCGACGGGCGACATGACCACCGAGGATTTCCTGGTAATGAAATCCCGTGAGGGGCTGGAAGAGCGTCTGGCGATGCTGTTCCCGGATGAAGCCGTGCGGGCGGAAAAACGGCCGGAATACGATGAACGTCTGGACGTTGAACTGAACGTAATCAACCAGATGGGATTCCCCGGCTACTTCCTGATCGTAATGGAGTTTATCCAGTGGTCGAAAGATAACGGCGTACCGGTAGGGCCGGGACGCGGTTCGGGGGCCGGTTCGCTGGTGGCCTATGCGCTCAAAATTACCGATCTTGATCCCCTTGAGTTCGACCTGCTGTTCGAACGTTTTCTTAACCCTGAACGCGTTTCCATGCCCGATTTCGACGTCGATTTCTGTATGGAAAAACGTGACCAGGTGATTGAACACGTGGCCGATATGTACGGCCGCGAAGCGGTATCCCAGATTATTACCTTCGGTACGATGGCGGCCAAGGCGGTCATTCGTGACGTGGGCCGCGTGCTGGGCCATCCCTATGGTTTTGTCGATCGTATTTCAAAACTGGTGCCGCCCGATCCGGGCATGACGCTGGACAAAGCATTTGCCGCGGAACCGCAGCTGCCTGAAATTTATGAGGCGGATGAAGAGGTTAAAGCGCTTATCGATATGGCGCGGAAGCTGGAAGGGGTAACCCGAAACGCCGGTAAACATGCGGGTGGCGTGGTGATCGCGCCAACCAAGATCACCGATTTTGCACCGCTGTATTGTGATGAAAACGGTCAGTATCCGGTAACCCAGTTCGATAAAAATGATGTGGAATATGCGGGCCTGGTGAAGTTTGACTTCCTGGGGTTGCGAACGCTCACCATCATTGACTGGGCGCTGAAAATGATTAACCCGCGCCGCGAAAAGCAGGGCTTACCGCCGATCGATATCGCAACCATTCCGCTTGAAGACAAAAAGAGCTTCGACATGCTGCAGCGCGCGGAAACCACCGCGGTTTTCCAGCTTGAATCGCGCGGCATGAAAGATCTGATTAAGCGCCTGAAGCCTGACTGTTTTGAAGATATGATCGCGCTTGTGGCCCTGTTCCGTCCGGGGCCCTTACAGTCGGGCATGGTTGATAACTTCATTGACCGTAAGCACGGTCGGGAAGCCATCTCTTACCCGGATATTCAGTGGCAACACGAAAGCCTGAAGCCGGTACTGGAGCCGACCTACGGCATTATCCTCTACCAGGAACAGGTCATGCAGATTGCCCAGGTCCTGTCCGGCTATACGCTGGGCGGGGCGGACATGCTGCGTCGCGCCATGGGTAAGAAGAAGCCTGAAGAGATGGCCAAACAGCGCTCTGTTTTTAAAGAGGGCGCGGAGAAGATGGGCATCGATGGCGAACTGTCGATGAAAATCTTCGATCTGGTGGAGAAATTCGCGGGTTATGGCTTCAACAAGTCGCACTCCGCCGCTTACGCACTGGTGTCTTATCAGACCTTATGGCTGAAAGCGCACTATCCAGCGGAATTCATGGCGGCTGTGATGACGGCGGATATGGACAACACAGAAAAAGTGGTGGGTCTGGTAGATGAATGCTGGCGCATGGGCCTGAAAGTCCTGCCGCCGGACATTAACTCAGGTCTGTATCAGTTCCACGTTAATGATGAGGGCGAGATCGTTTACGGTATCGGCGCCATCAAAGGTGTGGGGGAAGGGCCGATCGAAGCGATCATCGATGCGCGTAACGAAGGCGGTTACTTCCGCGAACTGTTCGATCTCTGCGCGCGAACGGATACCAAAAAGATCAATCGCCGCGTGATGGAAAAGTTGATCATGTCCGGCGCCTTTGATCGTCTGGGCCCACATCGTGCCGCCCTGATGAGCGCACTGAACGATGCGCTGAAAGCGGCAGATCAGCATGCTAAAGCGGAAGCGATCGGTCAGGCCGACATGTTTGGCGTGCTGGCCGATGAGCCTGAGCAGGTCGAACAGTCTTACGCCAGCGTCACGCCATGGCCGGAACAGGTGCAACTGGACGGTGAACGGGAAACCCTGGGTTTGTATCTGACCGGCCACCCGATTAACCAGTATCTGAAAGAAATTGAGCGTTACGTGGGTGGGATGCGTTTGAAAGATATGCATCCGACCGATCGTGGTAAGATTACCGTCGCGGCAGGCCTGGTGATTGCTGCGCGTGTAATGGTGACCAAACGCGGCAACCGAATTGGTATTTGTACACTGGACGACCGCTCTGGCCGTCTTGAAGTCATGTTATTTACCGATGCGTTAGATAAATACCAGCAACTGCTGGAGAAAGACCGTATCCTGATCGTCAGCGGACAGGTCAGCTTTGATGACTTTAGTGGTGGCCTTAAAATGACCGCCCGTGAAGTCATGGACATAGATGAAGCGCGTGAAAAATACGCGCGCGGACTTGCTATCTCGCTGACAGACAGGCAAATTGATGACCAGCTATTAAACCGACTCCGTCAGTCCCTTGAGCCTCATCGTTCAGGGACAATTCCGGTGCATCTCTACTATCAGAGAGCCGACGCGCGAGCGAAGCTACGCTTTGGTGCAGCGTGGCGAATATCGCCCAGTGATCGTTTACTCAACGATTTGCGGTCGTTAATTGGATCGGAGCAGGTAGAACTGGAGTTTGACTAAAACAGGAACATTATGAGTCTTAATTACCTGGATTTTGAACAGCCAATCGCAGAACTGGAAGCAAAAATTGATTCGCTTACCTCGATTGGTCGTCAGGACGATAAACACGTCAATCTCGACGAAGAAGTTAAGCGTCTGCGCGAGAAAAGCGTTGAGCTGACACGTAAAATCTTCGCCGATTTGGGCGCATGGCAAATCGCCCAACTGGCGCGACATCCATTACGTCCTTATACCTTTGATTATGTGCGCAATGCGTTTGACGATTTCGATGAGCTTGCGGGTGACCGCGCTTATGCGGATGACAAAGCGATTGTCGGCGGGATTGCCCGCCTCGACGGCCGTCCTGTGATGATCATCGGTCACCAGAAAGGGCGCGAAACCAAAGAGAAGATTCGCCGTAATTTTGGTATGCCGGCACCGGAAGGCTATCGCAAAGCGTTGCGCCTGATGGAAATGGCCGAACGCTTTAAAATGCCTATTATCACCTTTATCGACACGCCGGGTGCGTATCCGGGCGTGGGCGCGGAAGAGCGCGGTCAGTCTGAAGCTATCGCACGCAACCTGCGCGAAATGTCAGGCCTGAAAGTACCGGTTATCTGTACCGTTATCGGTGAGGGCGGTTCGGGTGGCGCACTGGCTATCGGCGTGGGCGACAAAGTGAACATGCTGCAGTACAGCACCTATTCGGTCATTTCACCGGAAGGCTGTGCCTCTATTCTGTGGAAAAGCGCCGATAAAGCGCCGCTGGCCGCAGAAGCGATGGGCATTACCGCGCCGCGTCTGAAAGAGCTTAAGCTGATTGATTCGGTCATCCCTGAGCCACTGGGCGGCGCGCATCGCCATCCGGTCGAAATGGCGCAGACGCTAAAACAGCAACTGCTGGCCGATCTGGCCGACCTGGAAGGATTAAGCACCGAAGAATTATTAGATCGCCGTTATCAGCGTCTGATGAGTTATGGCTACGCCTGATTCAGTGCTGTGACGTAAAAGCGGACTCCGGTCCGCTTTTTTTATGCCACGAATCTGACTGCGGTTTCGTGGCGTAATTCGCTATGCTTACTCAATGCCTCAACAATCAGGGAGATGTGCATTGAATATTCTGGCGATCATGGGCGCGCATGGCGTGTTTTACAAAGATGAACCGTTACGCGAGTTGGATGTAGCACTGAGTCAGCAAGGTTTTCAGCTCATACGGCCTAAAAACACAGATGATCTTCTCAAACTGATTGAACACAATCCCCGTATCAGCGGTGTGATTTTTGACTGGGATGAGCACAACAGCCCTGAGCTGTGCGGTGAAATTAATCAGCTCAATGAATACCTGCCCCTGTATGCCTTTATTAATACCCACTCGCAAATGGATATCAGCATCAATGAGATGCGGCTACCGCTGCATTTTTTTGAGTACGCGCTGAATGCGGCCGACGATATCGCCTTACATATCCGCCAGTACACGGATGATTACCTCGACCACATTACACCACCGTTAACCAAAGCATTGTTCACCTATGTGAAAGAGGGAAAGTACACGTTCTGCACTCCGGGCCATATGGCCGGGACGGCCTTCCAGAAAAGTCCGGTGGGCTGTTTGTTCTATGACTTCTTTGGCGCGAATACGCTTAAGTCGGATATTTCGATTTCGGTGACTGAGCTGGGCTCGCTGCTGGATCATACCGGACCACATCTTGAGGCCGAAGAGTACATCGCCCGCACGTTCGGTGCGGAACAGAGCTATATGGTGACTAACGGCACCTCGACTTCGAACAAGATCGTGGGCATGTATGCCGCGCCGGCAGGCAGCACGATTCTGGTTGACCGCAACTGCCACAAGTCGCTTACCCACTTGCTGATGATGAGCGATCTGATTCCTGTCTGGCTAAAACCCACACGCAATGCCTTAGGCATTCTGGGCGGCATTCCGCAAAAAGAATTTACCCGTGCCAGCATTGAACAGAAAGTGGCTGCCACGCCGCGCGCCAGCTGGCCCGTTCATGCAGTAATTACTAACTCGACCTACGACGGTTTGCTTTATAACACGCAGTACATCAAGCAAACGCTCGACGTCCCCTCGATTCACTTTGATTCGGCCTGGGTGCCTTACACCAATTTTCACCCTATCTATGAGGGGAAAAGCGGCATGAGCGGTGAGCGGATACCGGGCAAGGTGATTTATGAAACCCAGTCCACGCATAAACTGCTGGCTGCCTTTTCGCAGGCCTCATTAATTCACATCAAAGGCGAGTACGACGAACAAACCTTTAATGAAGCCTACATGATGCACACCACCACATCGCCCAATTACGCGATTGTTTCCTCTATTGAAACAGCCGCCGCCATGCTGCGGGGGAATCCGGGGAAAAGGCTCATCAATCGGTCAGTCGAGCGCGCGTTACATTTTCGTCGTGAAATACAGCGGTTGCGCGAAGAGTCGGACAGCTGGTTCTTTGATATCTGGCAACCAGAGCATGTGGATGAAGCGCAGTGCTGGCCGATCCAGCCGGGAGACGAAGCGTGGCATGGTTTCACCCAGGCCGATCGCGATCATATGTATCTCGATCCGATCAAAGTCACCATTCTTACACCGGGCATGAGCGAGTTAGGTGAAATGGCCGAAGAGGGGATCCCCGCTGCGCTGGTGGCGAAATTCCTTGATGAGCGTGGGATTGTGGTGGAAAAGACCGGTCCGTATAACCTGTTGTTCCTGTTCAGTATTGGCATCGACAAGACCAAGGCGATGAGCGTGCTGCGTGGATTAACCGAATTTAAGCGCGCCTACGACCTGAATCTGCGCGTAAAAAACATGCTGCCGGATCTGTATGCGGAAGATCCCGACTTTTACCGCACGATGCGCATCCAGACGCTGGCGCAGGGGATTCATCGCCTGATTCAGCAACATGACCTGCCGCGTCTGATGCTGAAAGCCTTTGATGTCTTACCTGAGATGAAAATGACGCCGCATCAGGCGTTCCAGCAGCAGGTGAAAGGCAATATTGAGACCGTAAACATAAATGAGCTGGTGGGCCGTATCTCTGCCAACATGATATTGCCTTATCCTCCCGGTGTACCGCTGGTGATGCCTGGCGAAATGATCACAGAACAAAGCCGCGCCGTGCTCGACTTCCTGCTCATGCTGTGTAGCATTGGGCGCCACTATCCTGGCTTTGAGACAGATATTCACGGCGCGACGCTAACCGATGAAGGTGAATATCGGGTACGTGTGCTGAAACAGAGCGGGGAACAGGAATGAAGGACCAACAGGGAGCAAACATGCTACAGCTAACGCACATTCACCATATCGCCATCATTGCGTCAGATTATCATCGCAGTAAAGCCTTTTACTGCGACATACTGGGATTTGAACTGCAAAGTGAGCACTACCGCGAAGCGCGCGATTCGTGGAAAGGCGATCTGGCGTTAAACGGTCAGTACACCATTGAGCTGTTTTCCTTTCCACACCCGCCCGCCCGGGTCAGTCAGCCGGAAGCCTGTGGCCTTCGCCATCTGGCTTTCAGCGTGCCGGACGTGGAAGCCGCGGTGCGCTATCTGGACACGCAGGGCGTGACATGCGAACCCATTCGCATTGACGCGCTTACCGGGAAACCCTGTACCTTTTTTGCTGACCCGGATGGTTTGCCGCTTGAATTGTATCAGGCGTAAACTGGCGGCTTTATGGCTCGTCCCACTGCCTGAGTTATGGAATTATCATGTCTGATTTTGACGCACTGCTGAATGAAAACGACGCGCTGGTAGTGGCGTTTAGCGGTGGCCTGGATTCTACTGTCTTGCTGCATAAGCTGCGGGACTGGCAACAGCACCATCCGGCCTCGCGGTTGCGTGCGCTGCATGTCCATCATGGCCTCAGTGCTAATGCCGACCACTGGGCGGCGCATTGCCAGACCCTGTGCGCAACATGGCAGATCCCCTGCGAGATCCTGCGCGTGCAGGTAACCGATCAGGGCGATGGCATTGAAGCGGCGGCGCGGCAGGCGCGTTATCGGGCATTGCACCAGGCGCTCCATGCGGATGAGAAACTCCTTACCGCACAGCACCTGGACGACCAGTGTGAAACCGTCCTGCTGGCCCTGAAACGCGGCAGTGGCCCGGCCGGTCTGGCGGCCATGCCGGTGGCGGGCTCTCTGGGTAAAAATCCTCTGCTTCGCCCGCTGTTAAGCTGTTCCCGGCAGTCATTAGAGCAGTATGCCCAAACGCATCAGTTGCAATGGGTTGAAGATGAGAGCAATCAGGATGTGCGTTACGACCGCAATTTTCTTCGTCAGCAACTCTTACCGGCCGTCGTGGCACGCTGGCCCCATTTCGCCAGTGCGACGGCGCGCAGTGCGGCGCTCTGTGCTGAGCAGGAGCAACTGCTGGATGAGTTGCTGGCGGAACAACTCGCTGCGCTGATTCAGCCGGACGGTAGCCTGTGTTTCTCCGCGTTACTGACCATGAGTGAAGTGCGCAGTAATGCTTTGCTGCGTCGCTGGCTGGCCGGACAGGGCGCGCAAATGCCCTCACGCGATGCGTTGCGCCGCATTCGTCAGGAAGTGATGCTGAGTCGTGAAGATGCCCAGCCACGGCTACGGTTAGGCCACAGCGAAATTCGCCGTTATCGCCAGCAGCTTTATATTTTGCCGATCAGAGACTCGTTACGCGACTGCGAAATCGCCTGGGAGAATCTCAACCAGACATTGCCCCTGCCGCAGCATATCGGCACGCTGCAGCCCGATTATACAATGCCTTCACTACGACGACCGACGCCGGAGGAACAGGTATTTGTGCGTTTTCACGCGACAGGGTACGTGCATATTGTGGATCGCGCGGGCGGGCGCGAGATGAAGAAAATCTGGCAGGCGTTGAATATCCCGTCATGGCAGCGGGAACGTATTCCGCTCATTTATTATAATCAAACGCTTATTTGTGCGCCCGGCCTGTTCGTGACCCGTGAAGGCGCGGCAGGAGAGGCACAGGGCTGGCAGATTCACTGGCACAAACCTACAGGAGTATCGTTGTGAGGCAATGGATAGTGGCATTAACGTTTTTTACGTTGTTTCCGGCTTGTGCTGCAGGCGATATTCACGCGGGCGAACAGCGTTCGGCGGCCTGTACGGCGTGCCATGGTCCGAAAGGCATTGCGACGGTTCCCCTTTATCCCAGCCTGGCGGGCCAAAACGCCGCTTATCTCGCGCACGCGCTACAGGCCTATAAAAAGGGAGAGCGCAACGGTGGTCAGGCAGAGGTGATGAAAGCGTTTGTTGCGGGGCTCAGCGATGAGGAGATAACAGATTTAGCGGCGTACTACAGTTCGTTAAAGCCCTGATGAGATGGGCGGGAATGCATCCCGCCCGACAGGAAGTGAATTACTCTTCGCTGACCACGACGGTGCCGAGTTCAGGATGGCTAAAACTGGCAATATGATCGAGACGTAACTCGCGCGTTTCACCGGACAGTTCAATGGCCAGATACTCCACGTTTTTACGTGAAAGGATGTCCCTGGCCTTTGCCTTTAGCTGCTCGCCATCTTTTAACGCCAGCGACAGCATCCAGTTTTTTTGGCAGGCGAGTTCCAGATTATCGTAGTCATCGCAATTGATGGGTTTATAAGCTTCATTCATCAACATAGTCGCTCACCAATAAGTTTGCGGCGGCATAAGCCGCCTGTTCCCTGAGAGAAGAGTTTAGCGCAGCATTCGCGGCAATAGCATCAAGCGCGTTAAGCGCGCAGCCGATGGCATCGGGAATATAGCCCAGATCTCCGCTGCCAATTTCGGCATATTTTTGGCGAACTAACTCACAATATTTTTGCACGGGCACCTCCTCAGCAGAGCATAAATACTCTGGTTGATTTGCGACTATATCACAGGCATTTCAAGAAAATCAGCCAGGCGAAAGCAGGAACAGCGAGCAAATCACTGCTAAAGTAGCGGACTACGCCGTATCAGACGTTTCAGGATAAAGCACGAAAGGTTAAGTTGATGAACAGGTCAGAGCGAAAAAACGGGAACCGGACAAAGGCGGGTGGACGATGATTGCGCTGTCACGGAATGTCGAGCTGCCAGACAATGAAATTGAACTGACGGCCATTCGGGCGCAGGGGGCAGGGGGCAGGGGGCAGGGGGCCAGCACGTCAACAAAACCAGCACCGCTATTCATCTGCGTTTTGATATCGCCGCGTCTTCCCTGCCGCCGTTTTATAAAGAGCGGTTGCTCAGTGCCAGCCATCATTTAATTACGGGCGACGGGACGATTATCATCAAGGCGCAGGAATACCGCAGCCAGGAGATGAACCGCGAAGCGGCGCTGCAACGGCTGGTGAATTTGATTCAGGAGCTCACGAAGGTAGAGAAAGTCCGGCGCTCAACACGACCGACACGCGCGTCGAAAGCGCGCAGGCTGGAAGGGAAATCACGGCGCAGCCAGACCAAAGCATTGCGCGGTAAAGTGCTGTAAGACGTGGCCAGAGAATTACCTGTGGTCGTCAGGAGAACGGAGTCGACCATGCGTTAAAAAAAACGCCCCATGAAGGGGCGTTATGGCAGGCTTACTTGTTCAGTGCCTTGAGCAGGAAATCGACAATCTCATCCTGCTTAATCATCTGCTTTTCACCGGCACGACGGGCTTTGTATTCGATCTCCTGGTTATCAAGATTGCGATCGCCAATCACGATGGTATGCGGGACGCCAATCAGTTCCATATCGGCGAACATAACGCCTGGACGTTCTTTACGGTCATCCAGAATCACCTCGACGCCTTTCGCGCGCAGCGTGTTATATAGTTCTTCCGCTAACTCTTTTACGCGGAATGATTTCTGCATGTTCATTGGCAGAATCGCTACATCGAACGGGGCCAGTGCCGCAGGCCAGATGATACCGCGATCGTCATGGTTCTGCTCGATCGCCGCCGCCACTACACGGGTAATACCGATGCCGTAGCACCCCATCGTCATGACCTGATTACGACCATCTTCACCCTGAACGGCCGCTTTCATCGCTTCGGAGTATTTGGTGCCCAACTGGAAAATATGGCCGACTTCGATACCACGTTTGATCTGCAATGTGCCTTTGCCGTCCGGGCTCAGATCGCCTTCTACCACATTACGGATATCGGCAACCTCGGCCATGGGCAGATCGCGTTCCCAGTTAATGCCAACGTAGTGCTTACCGTCCACATTTGCACCGGCGCAGAAATCACTCATCTTCGCCACGGTACGGTCTGCGATAATCGGCATCGTCAACCCGACCGGCCCCAGCGAACCAAAGCCAGCACCCACCACGGCACGAATCTCTTCTTCGGTCGCGAAAACCAGCGGTGACGCAACCAGCGGCGATTTTTCAGCCTTAATTTCGTTCAGTTCGTGATCGCCGCGGACCAGGAAGGCAACCAGAGCATGACCGCTTCCCTCTGCACCCTTGACCATCAGCGTCTTCACGGTTTTCTCAATTGGCATCTGGAACTGATTCACCAGATCGGCGATGGTTTTGGCATTCGGTGTATCGATCTGACGCATCGTTTCCTGAGGCGCAGGGCGTTCGCCCGCCGGTGCCACGGCTTCGGCCAGTTCAATGTTCGCCGCATAGTCAGAGTCGGTTGAGAAGATCACATCATCTTCGCCGCTCTGTGCCAGCACCTGGAACTCATGTGAGGCACTGCCACCAATCGAGCCGGTGTCCGCCTGCACGGCACGGAAATCCAGACCCATACGGCTGAAGATCTGACTATAAGCGCGGTACATCGCGTCATAGGTTTCCTGCAATGATTCCTGCGTGGTATGGAAGGAGTAGGCGTCTTTCATGATGAACTCGCGCGAACGCATCACGCCAAAACGTGGGCGCACTTCATCACGGAATTTGGTCTGAATTTGATACAGATTCAGCGGCAGCTGTTTATAAGAGCTCAGCTCATTACGAATCAGATCGGTAATCACTTCTTCATGCGTTGGGCCGAGCACAAACGGACGTTCATGACGATCGGCAACACGCAGTAATTCTGGACCGTACTGCTCCCAGCGGCCGCTCTCCTGCCACAGGTCTGCGGGTTGGACCACAGGCATTGAAATCTCAATGGCACCGGCGTTGTTCATTTCTTCGCGAACGATGTTTTCGACTTTTTTTAATACGCGCAGTCCGGTTGGCAGCCAGGTATATAACCCTGAGGCCAGTTTACGGATCATGCCAGCACGCAGCATCAGCTGGTGGCTGATCACTTCCGCGTCAGACGGTGTCTCTTTCTGAGTAGAGAGCAGATATTGAGTAGTACGCATTGATTACAATTCCAGTTGATCGGAAATTCACGGACAAAAATAGGCTGGCGGCTAGTGTACCAGTGAGATCACCGGCTAAAAAGCGGGTTTTAACGCGGATCGATGGCCACGACTTCCGTGCCTGCGTGATCAACGCGCCAGCGCACAGTAAACTCAAGCAGCGAGGCGGCATAAATGCGATCCTTTTCCTCACCTTTACGGTAAGCGGGGCGCGGATCCTGCGCAAGAACCTCACGGATAAAGCGGGCAAGATAGGGATAGCGCGCATACTGCTGCAACTGCTGCCCGGCCAGCGGCGAAAACCGCACAGGCATGCTGCTTTCCGGCGCGGACTGCGCAAAACCCGCTCTCGCCTCAGGCAGGGCTTCGGCGAAAGGCAGATAGGGCTTGATATCGACCACCGGCGTGCCGTCCACCAGATCCAGACTGCCCAGCTCCAGAATGACCTGTTGCTTCGCGCAGCGGATGCCTTTGAGCTCAATCAGCGACATCCCAATCGGATTAGGGCGAAAGGTCGATCGCGTAGCAAAAACGCCCATGCGCGCGTTACCGCCCAGGCGGGGCGGGCGAACGGTCGGACGCCAGCCGCCTTCCAGGGTCTGATGAAAAACAAACAGCACCCAGAGATGGCTGAAGTCTTCCAGGCCGCGCACGGCCTCTGCCTGATTATAAGGCGGCAAAAGATGCAGTTCGCCGCCGCCGTCCTGAACCAGACCAGGCTGACGCGGGACAGCGAACTTCTCTTTCCACGGCGAACGGATTACGCCGATCTGCGCAAAGGCAAAATCACTCATTGACTGGTGACTTTCAGCGCCGAACCCTGGCAGACAGCCTGACGGTAGCAGCCCGGGGTGCTGCTCACGATTTCACATTTGTGAAGCAGTACCGCATTAGCTTTCATCTGCGCGGCTTTAATCTGCATACGTTTACGCGCGGTGGCGATATTGGGCGGTGAACTCTGATTGCTCATCTGGCAATCTTCTGCGGAGACTTCACCCAGATCGCGGAAGGGCTTGCTCACCAGATCGGCAGCATCGGTGTACACCTTAACGGGGGCGGGACGATACGTTGGCTTACGTGTCGGTTCGCTGGATTGCTGCGGATGAGAAGGTGCGCTGCTTATTGGGTGGTATTCCCGAACACACCCTGTCAGCATCAATGCTAACAAGCAGAGCGGTAAAAAACGCATAGCAACATCCTCAAGTGTCAAAAAGTGGCGTTATTGAAACAAGGACACGGATAAATAACAAGTCAGCAAATGGCAATAACAGAAAGGGCGGCTAAAAGCCGCCCTGAGGGAAGAGATCAGACGACCTTACCAGCCTTTAACGGCACCACCGTTAAACACTTTATTGGCCGCGTCAGCCACTTCGTCAGACTGATAAGCCTGCACGAATTTCTTCACATTTTCCGCGTCTTTGTTGTCTTCACGCGCCACAATCAGGTTCACGTAAGGGGAGTCTTTATCTTCCACAAAGATGCCATCTTTCGCCGGCGTCAGGCCAATCTGGCTGGCGTAAGTGGTGTTGATCACGGCCAGGGCGATTTGCTGATCGTCCAGTGAACGTGGCAGCTGTGGCGCCTCCAGCTCAACAATCTTCAGGTGTTTTGGATTCTCAACGATATCCAGCGAGGTTGGCAGCAGGCCCACACCGTCTTTCAGCTTGATCAGGCCCACTTTCTGCAGCAGCAGCAGCGAACGGCCCAGGTTGGTTGGGTCGTTAGGAATGGCAACCTGTGCGCCATCCTGCAGTTGATCCAGCGATTTGATTTTTTTCGAATAGCCCGCAATCGGATAAACAAAAGAGTTACCTACAGAAACCAGCTTGTAACCGCGATCTTTGATCTGTTGATCCAGATACGGTTTGTGCTGGAACGCATTCACATCGATATCGCCTTTGCTCAGTGCTTCGTTCGGCAGCACATAGTCATTAAAGGTCACCAGCTCAACATCCAGACCGTACTTATCTTTCGCCACTTTGGCCGCCGCTTCGGCAACCTGCTGTTCAGCGCCGACGATCACGCCCACTTTGATATGGTTGGGATCTTTGGCTTTTTGATCGCATCCTGCCAGCGCAATCGCGCCAATTAATGCACCCACAGCGGCAATGTTTTTAAATTTGAAAGACATATCCTTTCCTTAATAGTGATATTGCTTGCTTATTTATGGGACACAGCACGCACGATGCGGTCGCCACAGAATTGTATGAGATACACCAAAACGACTAATAACACTAATACCGTATTCATCACCGTCGCGTTATATCCGATATAACCATACTGGTAGCCAATTTGTCCGAGGCCGCCCGCGCCTACTGCGCCGCCCATCGCCGAGTAACCTACCAGGGTAATCAACGTAATGGTGGCCGCGTTAACAAGACCGGGCAGGGCTTCAGGCAGCAGGACTTTGCGCACGATTTGCATCGGCGTGGCACCCATCGCGCGTGATGCTTCAATTAACCCGGTCGGGAGTTCCAGTAGGGCATTTTCAACCATACGGGCAATAAACGGTGCCGCACCGACAGTCAGGGGCACGATGGCCGCCTGTAAGCCAATAGAGGTTCCAACGATGACGCGGGTAAACGGAATCATCCACACAAGGAGGATAATGAAAGGGATCGAGCGGAAAACGTTAACCAGGGCGGACAGCACACGGTACAGCCCTTTGTTTTCAAGAATCTGTCCCGGACGGGTAACATACAGCAGTACGCCGACCGGTAAACCCAGAACGAAGCCGAAAAAGCCAGAGACAAAGGTCATCATCAACGTTTCCCAGACGCCGCGCCCCAGCAGCGCAATCATCGCTTCAGACATAACCTAATACCTCGACTTTGACATGATGTTCCTGCAGCCACTGAATGGCGGCTTGTGTATCGCTTTCGCTACCGTGAATTTCCGCCAGCATGATGCCAAACTTCACACCGCCGGCGTAATCCATCTGCGCACTGATAATGTTGTTATTGATATTGAAACGCCGCGCTGCTTCAGACAGCAATGGAGCATCGACGGACTGGCCGGTAAATTCCATACGCAGTAATGGCATGCTGTCAGGGCCCGCTTCGGGCGACAGGCGCTGCTGGTAGTCGTCTGGAATATCCAGATGCAGGGTTGACTGGATGAACTGTTGCGCCAGCGGGGTTTTGGGGTGCGAGAAGACTTCACTTACGCTGTCTTTCTCGATCAGCTCACCCTGGCTGATGACCGCAACCTGATCGCAGATGCGTTTCACCACATCCATCTCATGGGTAATTAACAGAATAGTCAGGCCCAGACGGCGGTTAATATCTTTCAGTAATTCCAGAATTGAGCGCGTGGTCGCTGGATCTAATGCGCTGGTGGCTTCATCACACAGCAGAACTTTCGGGTTACTGGCCAGAGCGCGGGCAATGGCAACACGCTGTTTTTGCCCGCCGGAGAGATTGGCAGGCCAGGCATCGTGCTTATCCGCCAGGCCGACCAGCTCCAGGAGCTCAGAGACGCGCTTTTTAATTTCATCACGAGAAAGGCTACCCAACTCTAATGGCAGCGCAACATTGCCAGCGACGGTGCGGGAGTTCATCAGGTTGAAGTGCTGAAAAATCATACCAATCTGGCGGCGGGCCTGCGTCAGCTGTCGTTCGCTCAGCGCCGTTAAATCCGCGCCATCAACCAACACACGACCTGAAGAAGGGCGTTCGAGCAGATTCACGCAACGAATCAGCGTACTTTTTCCGGCACCGGATGCGCCGATGACGCCATAGATCTGTCCGGCCGGGACATGCAGGCTGACGTTAGATAACGCCTTTATCGTTCGCGAACCTTGCTGGAACACTTTGGTTATATTTTCTAATTTAATCATTACGTTATTTATTGCCGTCTTGCATTATCCGTGGTCTGGTGTGCTGCCATAAAGGACAGCATGCATAAGCTGAATGGATGTTAAGGCATCCAGACGTCTAAATCAATCGAAGTCATGTAAACGGGCATTCTCCCTTTTATGACAATCGTGCGATACTGAGCGGCAATTTTTATAGCAGGAGTTTCTACGTGGCGAATAAAGTCCCGGCCATTTTTCTCGATCGCGATGGCACCCTCAATGTTGATCACGGCTATGTCCACGAAATCGATCATTTCCAGTTTATCGATGGTGTAATTGAAGCGTTGCAGCAACTCAAAAAGATGGGCTTTGCGCTGGTTATCGTGACAAACCAGTCTGGCATCGCACGTGGCATGTTTAGTGAAGATCAGTTTATGCAGCTTACCGAGTGGATGGACTGGTCGCTGGCCGATCGCGATGTCGACCTTGATGGGATCTATTTCTGTCCACATCACCCGGATGCGACGGTAGAAGCGTATCGCCAGCAGTGCGACTGCCGTAAACCGCAACCCGGCATGCTGCTGGCGGCGCAAGAAGAGCTGCATATCGATATGGCTGCGTCTTATATGGTAGGGGATAAGCTGGAAGATATGCAGGCCGCCCAGGCCGCCGGTGTCGGTAAGAAAGTGTTAGTGCGCAGTGGGAAGCCGGTTACGCCGGAAGGCGAGGCATTGGCTGACTGGGTAATAGAGAGTCTTGCGGCGCTCCCTTCCCGTATTAAAAAGGGTTAAAACAGCGCTTTTGTGCAAATTTCAGACGAACAGCAAAAAAGTTTAAATTTGCACTTGCGCTCTGCGAAAGCTTCCCTATAATGCGCCTCCACTGACACGGCACAACGGCTTACGTAACGCGGTGTTCAGCAGAGAACTCCCCGGAGTTTTCGCCGGAGAAAAACTTCTGAAAAAGAAGTTGACTCTGAAGGAGGAAAGCGTAATATACGCCACCTCGCAACAGACGGTTAACCCGCTGGTT
>Ga0157363_1000102_pt1 | contig 65243 bp, 47 predicted proteins | sample AttsexASBM1_FD_111477 | JGI IMG/M metagenome (GOLD analysis project Ga0157363, IMG submission 111477) | Fungus gardens microbial communities from leaf cutter ant in Ribeirão Preto, State of São Paulo, Brazil - Atta sexdens ASBM1 | ecosystem: Host-associated > Fungi > Mycelium > Unclassified ... | reverse complement strand
GCTTTTCTCGGAACAACTTCAGGATATTCCGCCTGACCAGATTCGGGTGGTGGCGACGGCTACGCTGCGTATTGCAGCAAATGCGCAGGTCTTTCTGGACAAGGCTCAACAGATTCTGGGCTGTGCCGTCAATGTGATTAGCGGTGAAGAAGAAGCCCGTCTGATTTATCAAGGTGTGGCGCACACCACCGGCGGCTCCGATCAACGTCTGGTTGTCGATATCGGCGGCGGCAGTACCGAGTTAGCCACCGGTGACGGCTCCCATGCCAGCGTGCTGTTTAGTTTGCAGATGGGCTGTGTCACATGGCTGGAACGCTTCTTTGGCGATCGTCACCTGGCGCAGGAAAATTTTGACCAGGCAGAACAGGCCGCCAAAGCCATGTTGCAGCCCATTTCGGCAGAACTGCGCAAACAGAGTTGGCAGGTTTGCGTCGGTGCATCCGGCACCGTGCAGGCGTTACAGGAAATCATGGTGGCGCAGGGCATGGATGAGCGCATCACCCTGAGCAAACTCCAGCAGTTAAAGCAGCGCGCTATTCAATGTGGCAAGCTGGAAGAGCTTGAAATCGAGGGACTGACGCTGGAACGTGCGCTTGTGTTCCCCAGTGGGCTCTCAATCCTGATCGCCATTTTTCAGGAACTCAATATCGACAGCATGACGCTGGCCGGTGGTGCACTGCGCGAAGGGCTGGTGTACGGAATGCTGCACTTACCTGTTGATCGTGATATTCGCAGCCGTACTCTGCAAAATGTTCAGCGCAGGTTCAACATCGATGTGTGCCAGGCCGATCGGGTACGTCAGCTGGCTGAAAGTTTTTTTCGCCAGGTCAGCGTGGTCTGGAAACTGGATCAGCGCTGTCGGGAATTACTGCTGAGCGCCTGTGCTATCCACGAAATCGGGCTGAGCGTCGATTTCCGTCAGGCACCTCAGCATGCTGCCTACCTGGTTCGCCATCTTGATCTGCCGGGTTTTACGCCCGCGCAAAAAAAGCTGATCGCCTGCTTACTGCAAAACCAAAGCGGCAGCATCGATCTTGCGTTACTGACCCAACAAAATGCCGTACCGCCGCGTCTGGCAGAGCGCCTGTGTCGCCTGCTGCGCCTGTCGATTATCTTTTCCAGTCGCCGTCGCGATGACACCCTGCCTGCCGTACGTATGCAGGCCGATGATGAAGCCCTGAATGTCACATTGCCGGCGGGCTGGCTGGATGTACATCCGCTTCGGGCGGAACTGCTTGAACAGGAAAGCCATTACCAGTCCTATGTACACTGGCAGTTATCGCTGACCTGAGTACTTGCGGTTACGCCTGATCGGCGCATTAACCCTTTTTCGCCTTTTCCAGCATCGCCCGTAATCCGGCCACCCGACTCTGGCCGGTTTTCATTCGCTCTTCAGCACTGACCACCTTACGCTCGGTTTCCCACACCACATCATCCTGCGGCAGCTCCAGCAAAAAGCGGCTGGGCTCGGGGCGAACCAGTTCACCGTACTGACGGCGCTCACGGCATAAGGTGAACGTCAGCTCTTTCTGCGCACGGGTGATACCGACATAGGCCAGACGACGCTCTTCTTCAACGTTATTTTCATCAATACTGCTCTGATGCGGGAGCAATCCTTCTTCCATGCCAACCAGGAAAACATAGGGGAATTCCAGCCCTTTAGACGCATGCAACGTCATCAGCTGCACCTGGTCTGACTCGTCGTCACTTTCGCCGCGCTCCATCATGTCGCGCAACGTAAACCGCGTGACGACCTGGGCCAGCGTCATCGGCTCATCCAGATCGCTCCCTTCCAGCATTTCCGTCATCCATTGAAACAGCGTATTGACGTTTTTCATGCGCATTTCAGCGGCTTTAGGGCTACCGGAGGTTTCAAACAGCCAGCTTTCATAATCGATGCCGCGAATCAAATCACGGACAGCGTTAACGGGTTCCCGCTCACTGAGCTGGATAATCTCATTGAGCCAGTGAGTGAAGCGCTGCAGATGCTCAAGACCGCGGCCGCTCAGGGTCTGCCCCAGTCCCACATCGAAGCTGGCGTTAAAAAGACTTTTACTGCGGATAGTGGCCCATTCACCCAGTTTTTGCAGCGTCGCCGGGCCAATTTCACGCCGGGGAGTATTCACAATCCGTAAAAAGGCGCTGTCATCGTCGGGGTTAGTGAGTACGCGTAAATACGCTAACAGATCTTTTATTTCTGGCCGTGAGAAAAAGGAGGTGCCACCTGAAATCCGGTAAGGGATACGGTTCTGCATCAAGAATTTTTCGAATACCCGGGACTGGTGATTCCCCCGGTACAGAATGGCGTAATCTTTATACTGCGTTTTATTAATAAAGTGATGAGCAATCAGTTCACCCGTTACCCGCTCGGCTTCGTGTTCTTCACTGTTTGCGCTCAGCACTTTCAGTTCACTACCGATACCCAGTTCAGAAAACAGGCGCTTCTCGAACACGTGCGGATTGTTGGCAATCAGGATATTGGCAGCTTTAAGGATACGCTGTGAAGATCGGTAATTCTGCTCAAGCTTCACCACTTCCAGCGTCGGGAAATCCTCATTCAGCAGGACCAGATTTTGCGGACGCGCTCCGCGCCAGGAATAAATCGACTGATCGTCATCGCCAACGACAGTAAAACGCGCTCTGGCACCCACCAGCAATTTAACCAGTTCGTACTGGCTGGTATTGGTATCCTGATATTCATCGACCAGCAGATAGCGAATACGTTGCTGCCAGCGCTCGCGCACTTCCTGATTACGCTGTAGCAGAAGGGTCGGCAACAAGATCAGGTCGTCAAAATCCAGCACATTACAGGCTTTAAGGTGCTGATCATACAGGGCATAGCAGTGCGCGAAAACGTTATCGCGCTCCGAACGGGCTAATGCCGCCGCCTTGGGCGGATCAACCAAATCATTTTTCCAGTTGGAAAGGGTGGAAATCAACTGCTGCAGTAAGGTCTTGTCCTCTTCCAGCCACTGGCTGGTCAGGTCTTTAAGCAGGGCCAGTTGATCCTGGTCGTCGAACAGGGAAAAGTTAGACTTCATTCCCAGCGCTGCATATTCGCGCTTAATAATCTCCAGTCCCAGGGTATGGAATGTCGAGATCATCAGGCCGCGCGCCTCCTTACGCCCCAGCGTTTGCGCGACGCGCTCTTTCATTTCACGTGAGGCTTTATTCGTGAACGTCACGGCCGCAATGTGGCGCGCCTGGTAACCGCACTCCCGAATCAGATGTGCGATCTTATTGGTGATCACGCGGGTTTTACCCGAGCCAGCCCCCGCCAGCACCAGACAGGGACCGGTGACAAATTCGACGGCACGTTGTTGGCTGGAGTTTAAACGCATAGGGAATCGCTCTGTTGAAATAAGATACCCGCTTCGCCTCACTCGCGTGCCAACGGCATGAACGCGGTGCCGTTAACGTCTCTGCGATTTGAAAAGACGGGTTTATAATGGAGGGCAATTATACACAACAGAGACACCATCATGGCGAAAACTGCCGCGGCTTTACATATTCTGGTGAAACAGGAGGCAGAGGCGAGAGTCTTGCTGGAGAAGTTGAAAAAAGGGGAGAATTTCCAGCAGCTTGCTAAAAAACACTCCATCTGCCCTTCAGGCCGAAACGGCGGCGATCTGGGTGAATTCCGGCGGGGAAAGATGGTAGCTGCATTTGATAAAGCGGCCTTCACCTGCCCACTGTTACAACCCTTTGGGCCGGTGAAAACCGCGTTTGGTTACCACATCATCAAAGTGCTCTATCGCACCTGATTATTTTTTGCTTTTCATCTGCTGCAATACCCGGCTGCACTGATTTTCATCATTATCGCTGGGGGAAATCAGTGCCAGTAAGGCCGCCGCCGGTGCTACCACGGCACCCAGGGCAACGGCTGCCGCACCACGCGCCAGTAGTGGCCCGGTCTTCACACCGGCATCCGGATTTTTAAACGTACCGCGGACGTACAGCGGTGAGCGCAGGGTCACGATACGAATGCCTTTACTCTCTGGATTCACAGACAGGTCCAGACGTTCTGTGGCGAAATTCGCATTTCCCGTCACGTTGATGACCGCATTTTCCGTATCGAACACAAACAGGTTTGGCGTGGCCAGACCGTTTTGCAATTTCAGATCCGTTGCCGCACAGTTGATGCGCACCTCATCATCACCGAACAGCTTACCAACCAGATAGTTACCGACATTTAATCCGGCAATCTCCATCAGATTGCGGCTAATCAGTCCGTCGTTCATTAGCAGCTTGAGTTGGCCGTTACTGGTTGCGAGCAGGTCAGCCACAGAATTGCCCGTGCCCGTCAAGCTGGCATCACCGTTAAGCTGTCCCAGACTGTTTTGCATTGCCTGTACATTGGGAAACAACTGGCGCAGGCGAAGTTTGCGCGCATGAATATCCGCGCGGCCTCGCATGGGAGAGCGATCGCCTTCTAAACGAATAGTGCTGTTCAGGTTGCCCCCGGCCATGCCAAAACGCAGCGGATCGAGCAGTAAATTACCGTTATCAAGCTGCAAATGCGTGTAAAGATCGCTTAACGGCAAGGAATTACTGTGTTCGATACGTTTACCACTGAACTTCACGTCAGCATCCATCACCGACCAGTTTTTCGTATCGAATTGATCATGAGGCAAAACACGATCGGCAGGCTGTGTCGATTTTTCGCCGCGCTTTGCCTTAGCCTGTTGCGTTTTCTCACTGCCTTTGCCGGAGTCAACGCCAATAAGCGGCCCCAAATCTGCCATACGCAATTGGTCAGATCGCAGTTCCCCCACCAGTTTAGGGCGAGGTTTGCCCTGGCTGTAGGTCAGGGAGCCATGAATATCGCTATCGCCAATGTGCCCATTGAATGCCTGATAGCGGAAAACAGACCCGTCTTTACCAGTGAATTTAGCAATAAGGCGACCATCTGTTTCATAGGGCGGCGTATCCGGTAATAACACGCCCGTCAGGCCATACAGATTCGCCAGCGTGTCGCCAGAAAAACGCAAACGCACATCCAGTCCGCCCAGATTTAACGGATCCTGCACACCGCCAGAAAGCTGTACCCGTGTAGTACCGTTACGGACATCCGCCTGCACCGGGAACGGTGTCGTCTGGCTTCGCAGTGATAACATGCCGCCGAGCTTACCCTGGCCCGTGAGTTTTTCATTGTTATAGCGCCCTTCGGCCTGCCAGCCGAAAACAAAGTCGCCCGCCCCTTTTTGGCTGTCGTCTCCACCCGCGATTTGCGCGAAAGGCACAGGTTTGCCAAGCGAATTGAGTTTTACAGTGACATCAGCCTTGTTAACCGCATCGCGATAAAGCAGGGTTCCCTGATCGAACAGAATATTGTCCAGCCGAAATGACCAGGCGGAAGGCGGTGCATTGTCATCTTTGCTGTCACTTTCAGCGAGCGTAAACGTCCAGTTGTTTTTCTTGTCGGCGGTTTGAATCAACCGGGCATCCGGCTGCTGTAGCTTTATCCAGGGGATAAAGACTTGTTTGTGCAGCAGTGCCAGCGGCGCAAGCGTTGCGTCGACGCGCTGGAGATGAATCATGGTGACATCGGGAATATCAGGCGGATTGCCCAGCATGATGTCTTCGGCGTGCAGATGCGGCCAGGGGATAAAACTGCGCCATCCCGGTTCGTCGCGTTGTCGTTGCCACGCGATACCCAAATCACCACGAATGGCAAAAGGTCGGTTCAGTTCTGCTGAGACTTTTTTGTTGATGGTCGGCTTCAGGCGATTCCAGTCGAATGTGGCAATGACAATGACCACGACGACGATCACCAGGACTAAAATTCCCGCTATCCAACTGACTATTTTTCCAGCGCGTGACATTAGGCATCCTCCCTGCTCTTTCACGGTCTCCGTTAAAGATAGTCGAGAGCGAGCCGGAAGGGATCAATCAAGCTGGACAGGCAGGTACGCCAGTTCCGAAAAAGGGGCGGGGCGTGAGAAAAAATATCCCTGCGCCGCAATGGCCGGAGAGGCTTTTACCTGCTCCCATTCATCCTGCGTTTCCACGCCTTCAACAATAACGCCGTTACAGTAGCGGTTAATCAGCGACAACAGCATAGGAAAGAGTGTTCGCCCTTCCCCCGATGCACACAACAAAATAAACAATTCGCGCGACAACTTGATGTAGTCGTATTTCAGCTCCGTCAGGGCAGAAAAATTTGCCATCCCTGAGCCGAAATCATCCAGCCAGAGCGGCCCCAACTCCGGCATTTGCGCCACCATCTCTTCCTGAGGCAAAACGTGGTGCTCGGTCAGTTCAAAGCGCACCCAAGGCAATCGGGTGATAAGGCTGCGAATCGGCAGATGATGTTGTATTAATGACAGAGAGGGGCCGTCAATATTGACTGATGCCATGACCTCATTATCGGCAAAGAAAGCTTCCCACTGGCTAAGCAACGTTAACTGCTCCTGCACAACGTCAAGGCGCTCTGCTATCTCCAGCTCAGCAAAATACGCTTCCGGGGAGAGTTTTTTTTCAGGTTCAGACGGATGCATGACCGCCGTCAGCAACTCAATCGCCAACAGCCGCCCGGAGACTTTGTAGATAGGCTGAAAGGTATACTGGCGTTGACACTGTCGCCAGAAGAGGCGCTTTTTCTGCTGGGGAGTGATGTCAACTGAAGAAGGTAGCCATTGACTAATATTCTCCATAACCATGGTCTTTTCCTGGTTGATAGTAAGCGCCTTCATTTGGGCGGCTTAGCGGCAATTATCGTTTGTATTTCGATACATAGTGAAAATCTGGCCACATAGGAGCCACGAGTCTACGCGAGTTTTGACACAACAATCGCCGAAACAGGGCGCGTTATCGGGTTAATTATCATGTTTTAGCGCCCTAAATTAAATTAAAACACTGTTTTAAAAAGTTGACGACAGGCCTTACAAACGCGAGACTGAAGCGAACTTTTACTACAGGCCTGAAACCATGACGCAGATAAAGATCGCTATTATTGGTGAGTGCATGATTGAGTTGTCCGAGAAGGGTGAGAACCTCAAACGCGGCTTTGGCGGTGACACGCTGAATACTGCGGTTTATCTGGCCCGGCAGGTCAGTCAACAGGATGTACGGGTTGATTATGTCACCGCACTGGGCATTGATCCCTTTAGCGCAGAGATGATGACTCGCTGGCAGGCGGAAAACGTCAATACTGCACTGATCCAGCGCCTTGCAAACAAAATGCCGGGTTTGTACATGATCCAAACCGACGATCAGGGCGAACGCTCCTTTTGGTACTGGCGCAGTGATGCGGCAGCCCGTTACTGGCTTGATGGCCCGGGTGCCGACGACATTTGCCAACAGCTTAAACATTACGACTATCTTTATCTGAGCGGAATCAGCCTGGCTATCCTGCCTGACGACAGTCGCGCCCGGCTCATGCAACTGCTCGCAGACTGTCGGGCAAACGGGGGGAAAGTGATATTTGATAATAATTACCGCCCGCGCTTGTGGAAAGATAAGGTCACTACTCGCCAGGCTTACCAGACAATGCTCGAAAACACGGATATGGCGTTCCTGACGCTGGATGACGAGCACCAGTTATGGGGCGAACAGTCTGTTGAGGACGTCATTGCCCGCGCACGTGATGCGGGCGTAAAGGAAGTCGTCATCAAACGCGGGGCGGAATCGTGCCTGATTGCGTTTGAAGACCAGCCATTGGCCGAGGTACCTTCCGTCGCGCTGCCAACAGAAAAGATTGTCGATACCACGGCCGCCGGGGATTCATTCAGTGCGGGCTACCTGGCCAGGCGACTTGTCGGCGCGACGACAGAAGAAGCGGCACGGCGCGGTCATCTCACCGCAAGCACAGTGATTCAGTACCGCGGTGCGATCATTCCGCGTTCGGCAATGCCGGAATGATTGCCAGTCGCTCATAACGGGGACACCGGTACAGGCTGCATGTCTGTGCCTGAAGGAAAACGGGGGTGGATACGAAGCACATTAATCTGGTCTGTCTGGTATACGCGACAGGGAAAAAGCGTCAGGCTTTTACAAAGCGAGTGGGTGTAAGACGCAGATTATTGAGCCAAATCCCCCCATCCTGTTTTTCAAAAACCGCGGTACGAAGCCCAGACGTTATCCGCAGGCAAAGGATATTCAACGATACGGTACCGTCTGCGCTCGCTGAAGGCAGCTTCAAAGGCATGGCTTTTGCCATCAACGCAAAGGCGCAGAATGACGTCGATGCGCTAACAGCGCTGGCAGAAAACCGTGGGACACCGTAGTAAAGCCGCCAAAACTGTTCACGAAGGTAAATCAAGGGGACAGTTCCGTGATCCGGAGGGCTGTTACTGAAACGCCACCTGAACGCCTTCTGGAGAGTTGACGGTCAGGATACACTGACGATTAATAAGCCCCCATGAAGCGGGACGATATATTGAGCCGCAATGGCATCGTACCGTCCGGCATCCAGACATTATGTTTCCTGAAACATCACAGGGGAATAAATTCCTGCTATTTCCGTCAGGGCAACATGAAAAACCGCTCATTTAGCTTAAGTCAGCTCAGCCGTTTTAACGCCGTCGCCTCTGGTCCTCATCTGTTAACAGTTTCTAATCTTAATGCATTTTTATTCCTTTTAAATTATCAAGTTAGCCAGGCAGCTTCAACGCCAGGCATAGTCCGAATCTCATGTATAAACCGCTTTTAGGTTGGACGATTACATTAAAACAGGCCATCTTTTAAACAGCGACAGCAGGATGCTGTTCTCACGGCCGCGAACAAAACAACGACAACATCTCTCGCATCAGGACACTGCTATGAATACAGAAATTATTAATATCTGGCCAAATGGTGATGCGCCAGGCGCCAGCGATTCTCGTGCTCAGCCCCAGATTGTGGATACCGCAAAAGAGTATGAACCCTACGACCGCGTAGCAACCGGTGTACGCTGCCCGGAAATGGCTATCTGGCATCCTGTTGAATCCAATGGCATCACCTTGCTGGTTGCGCCAGGGGGCGGCTACCAGCGCATCATGATTGATCGTGAAGGCAGTGCGCTGGCAACGTTCTTTACTTCGATGGGTTATACCCTGGCGGTAATGACTTATCGCCTACCCTATGATGGACATCACGAAGGACCAGATGCACCGCTGGCCGACGCACAGCGCGCCGTGCGCGTACTACGTGAACGGGCACAGCGCGGGCTAAACGGAAAATATATTGTGATGATGGGCTTTTCTGCTGGCGGCCACGTCACCGCGAGCCTGGGTACACGTTTCGGCGAAAAACTTTATCCCGTTCAGGACAGTGCAGAAAACCTGTCGCCTCGGCCGGATGCAATGGTTCTGGTTTATCCGGTCATCAGTATGCGCGATGGTCTGGCCCATGAAGGATCACGCACACGCTTATTAGGTGCCTGGCCCGATCAAAAAACTATCGATGCCTATTCACTCGAGACCCGGGTTCACAGTCAGGTGCCACCTACGTTGCTGATTCATGCCGCCGATGATGATGACGTGCCAGTGAATAACAGCATGGTATTTTTTAGCGCGTTACGGGAACATAACGTCCCCGTGGAAGTGCATTTTTATCAGAAAGGCGGGCACGGCTTCGGCATTCGTGGTGTAGCGGATTTGCCCCTTGCCAGTTGGCCGATGCTGGTGACCGAATGGCTCAGGGCAAAAACCTGATCAATCAGGAGGCCGGTGGGGCAGCGTCACCTGCGGGGCTGCTCTCCGGCTGGCTGACGTCAGTGCCGCCTGACTGCGCTGCCGACGGAGCAGGTTCCCCCATCAGTTTGTCCCAGTCAGCTTTAAGGCTTTTCACATTGGTTTCTGTTTCGCCTTCCGGCTGAATCAGCACCATCATGAGTTCCTGACTGAGCTGCTGCCGTAATTCCTGATTCATCTGATCACGTGTCAGACCTGCCAGGAAATCCTGCCGCAACTTTTGATACTGTTCCGGCGCGATATCCACCACAGAATTACGTTGCGAGCGCAGGCGCTGACTGATCAGCACGTCCGTATCAGTGCGGGCATAGGTGGTAAACAGCTTATTCAGTTCCAGCAGCTTCTGAGCCATCAGCGCGTCAAACTCTTCCTGAGGCAAACCGTTATCGCGTACGGCGGCCAGCTCACGTGCCACCAGATTCATATTCTGTTCCAGGCTGTCGTTGCGCGTGTCCATATTAATAGAACACTGGGCGCGTTGATAAAGCACCCGGCAATCAAAGCCAACCTGAACGCCCTGCGCTTTGCTGTTGCTCAACGCACGTTGAACGTGCCAGAACAGCGCCTCACGCGCCAGGTCGCCCCGCCAGTAACGCTGGAGGTTTTGTGAATCACGGATAGGCTGCCAGGGTGTATCCCACACCAGAGAAAGGCGGTCCTGCGCGCCACTGCCGCTTACCAGATTCACTGGATCATGCGGTAACGGGGACAAGGTCGGCACCGGCGCAGCCGAACTGCGCTTGCCTTCCAGCGAGGAGAACGCTTTATTGATCTGCTCAGAAAAACTACGGCTGTCGACATTGCCGACCACATACAGAGTGATGGCATCCGGCGTGTACCACTGCTGATAAAAGCTTTTTAGCTGTGCGATATCCACCGGCGCGCGCGGTTTCTCTGCCGGATCGTGCGCTAATAGCGCGGACCCTTTCAGTCTGTAGCGCCACCAGACATCCTGCGTATCCGTTGGCCAGGTTTTAACCGGATCGGAAGCAGATAACGCGGTGTCTACCACCTGATTAGTGATCGCCATATCGCCAGCCGTCGCAGCCAGCCAGTTCAGGGCTTCCTTTAACAGGTCTGGACGGTTATTGGGTAAGCTTAAGTTATACTGCGTGTAATCATACGATGTGATGACGGGCGGTAACGGGCGCTGTGGATCGATGCCCTGCTGCCATAAAGCACGCTGCTGATTTGTATCCAGTGCGGTGTTATGAACCAGCGCCAGACGTGACAAAAGGTGGCTAAAACCGGTTTGCTGCGCACTTTCTACCAGTGAGCCTGTGTTAACCACCATACGCAATTCAATGCGGTCGCTTGGCCGTTGCGGTGTTGCCAACAGTTGCCAGCTAAATCCGTTGTCCAGTTTTCCCTGTTGCCAGGCTGGATCAGGTTGCAGCGTTTCAGCGGATGCACCGTAACTGGTCGCTGCCAGCACTAGTCCACCAACCAAAAGCCGAATTCTGGTGCCCTGCATGTGAACCCCTACTCAAACAATTCAAAAAATCGTTATCACTGGCACGTTTAGCCGCGTTTATAAGCGAACCGGTCATTGCCGATTCGAGCTGCCGATCATTAACAACAGGTTTGACCACAGGAAGACCGGGATGTCACGCAACGAAGTGAAAAACGTTGAAAAAAAACAAGTGGGGTTATTATCCAAATGCCCGCTGTCAGGGCAAGTGACAGCGGGCATTTGAGAGGATTAAATCACATTCAAGGATTAAATCGTGGATTCAGACGGGTCTTTTGCGCCATTTTTGCCCGCTAATGTTTCACCCAACTGTTTTTTATCCAGTTGATCAACCCATTTCGCGACCACAACGGTTGCTACGCCATTACCTACCAGGTTCGTCAGCGCACGGGCTTCTGACATAAAGCGGTCGATACCCAAAATCAGCGCCAGGCCGGCAACGGGTAAATGTCCCACTGCCGACAGTGTTGCAGCCAGAACAATAAAGCCGCTGCCTGTAACGCCCGCCGCCCCTTTAGAAGAGAGCAGTAATACCACCAGCAGGGTAACCTGATGGAAGATATCCATATGCGCATTTGTTGCCTGAGCAATGAAAACGGCCGCCATCGTCAGGTAGATAGAGGTACCGTCCAGGTTAAAGGAGTAACCTGTGGGAATGACCAGTCCCACCACGGATTTCTTACAACCCAGCCGCTCCATCTTATCCAGCATACGCGGCAGCGCCGATTCGGATGAGGACGTTCCCAGAACAATCAGCAGTTCTTCTTTAATGTAGGCAATGAATTTGAAGATGCTAAAGCCACCGAAGAGGCGGGCAATCAGCCCCAGCACAACGACGACAAACAGCACACAGGTAATATAGAAACAGATAATGAGCTGGCCAAGCTGCACCAGTGAACCTACGCCATATTTACCAATGGTAAAGGCCATGGCACCAAAGGCCCCGATAGGCGCCAGGCGCATAATCATATTGATGATGCCGAAAATGACCTTTGAGAAGCTCTCGATCACATTGAAAATCAATGTGCCCGTGTTGCCCAGACGATGCAATGCGAAGCCAAACAGCACGGCAAACAGTAATACCTGCAGGATATTGCCACTGGCGAAGGCGCCAATCACGCTACCCGGAATCACATCCAGTAAAAAGGCCACAATGCCTTGCTGCTCAGCCTGTTGCGCATAGATGGCAACCGCTTTGGCATCCAGCGTCGCAGGATCAACGTTCATTCCCGCGCCAGGTTGCACAACGTTAACGACGATCAGGCCGATAATCAGCGCAAGGGTACTGACGATTTCAAAGTAAAGCAGCGCAACCGCACCGGTGCGGCCCACGGCTTTCATGCTTTCCATTCCGGCAATACCGGTAACGACTGTGCAGAAAATCACGGGGGCGATGATCATCTTGATCAGTTTAACAAAGCCATCCCCTAGCGGCTTCATCTGCGTCCCTAAATCAGGATAGAAATGGCCCAGAAGCACGCCGATGGCGATGGCGACCAGAACCTGGAAATAAAGGCTTTTAAATAGTTTCATAAACAGGTATCCACTAACGAGAGGTAATGTTGTCGGATTTTTTATTGTGACTGTCTGACAGGGCTGGCAGGTCAGGCAGTGGACAGAAAATAACACTCTGTTTACGTGATTAATACAGGGCTGCAAAGTCAGGGGAAATGATAGGCGCGTAATTCTGAACTGAAACGCTTCAGCAAGGGGTTTTGTAACTAAATTTCTCGCAAAATCAAGGAATCAGGTCGTTATTCCTCCTCCAGGGCATTATCCAGCCATTGATGAGTAAATTGCGCCAGCGGCACGGCTTCAGAATAAAGATAGCCCTGACCAATCGTGATACCGCGGGCCAGCAGCCAGTCACGCTGTTCACTGGTTTCTACCCCTTCAGCAATGACATCCAGGTCAATAATGTCAGCAATGGCCGCCACGATACGCACCATCGTGTCGTCCTCAGGCAACGCGGCAACAAAGCTGCGATCCATTTTCAGTTTGTTAACCGGTAAGGCTTTAAACTGATGCAGGTAGTTAAGATTGGAATAGCCCATCCCAAAGTCATCCAGTGCAACGGCAACGCCGGTTTTTTGCAACATCCGCAGCAGGGAAATAGCCTGCTCAGCATCGCCTATTTGCGCGGTTTCGGTAATCTCCAGCACTAATGTGCCTGGCGCAATTGAATGGCGCGCCAGCAAGGATTGCAGATGATTCACAATGCTGACATCGCGTAACTGAACGGCAGAAATATTGATACTCAGCGGGACCCTCATCCCATGGCGCTGCCAGCCAGCCAGAATGCGGCATGCTTCTTCAAATACCCAGCGGCCAATCGCTGAAATCACCCCGATTTCTTCCGCGCTGGCGATGAACTCTTCGGGTAATCCGTACCGGCCGTCCGCCTGACGCATACGCAGTAGTGCCTCCGCACCCGCCAGCCTGCCGGTGCGCATATCAATCTGGGGTTGCAAATAGAGGGCAAACTGCTCGTCGTGCAAGCCCTGTAAGATATCGTGTTCCTGAGTTAAGCGCTTTTGCGCCCGTTCGGTGAGGGCGGCATCAAAAAACAGGATCTGATTTTTGCCCTGACGACGGGCTGACATCATTGCGGAGGTCGCACGATCCAGCATCTCATTAGCCCCCGTCGTTTCATCTTCTTCGCTTAACGCCAGACCGATACTGGCATTGGGTCGCAGTTGTAGCTGATGCAGAGTGACAGGCTGATTAAGGCGAATCATCAGATTGCGGGCCAGCCGCATCGCGCGAAAGGGGTTGCTGGCTGATTTCATCAGTAAGACAAAATCACTGGTAGCAGTCTGTGCCAGCAATGTCTGATCATCAATGGTGCTGCGAATTTTCTCAGCCAGCGTCAGCATCAACGTATCGCGCTGTTCATCACTGAGTACACCATTCGCTTCCTGCAGGGTTTCGATGCGTATCACCATCACACTAAAAGCATGGCGACGAGCGCGGATAAACTGTTCCAGTAAAGCTAAAAACAGCGCCCGATTCGGCAGATCGGTGACGTCGAAATGCGTTGTTAACCGACTCATCTGATCATGAATGGACTCAAGCACCTGCTGGTTGCGGTTATAGCTGCGAATCAACATACCGATTTCATCGTCACGGTGATCGGCTGGCACAGACAGTTTGTGGGTCAGAATCGCCTGCGGTGGCAGTTCCTGTATTTCACGGGAGATACGGCGCAGCGGATGCACCACCAACCGGTTTATACACCAGCTAATTGAAACGGACAGGATGAGTGCCAGCAGCAAATAGGTGATGATCATCGTGGAGAACGTGCTCAGAATAAACTGGTAAACACGAAATGAATTCGCCTGCAGTACCAGATAAGCCAGCGGCTTCGGTAAACCGGTATGCTCAACAGAGTAGAGCGGTAAGGTGATTTGCACCGGCAGTTCAAAGATCCTGGCGATCAGTCTGGGAACGGGTTTTTCGTTTTCGAAGTTCGCATGCAGCGCCTGGAACGCATTCGGCAGCACCACATCAGCACGCGACAAAATCCCGGCGGGTTTTAACGAATTAAGAATGCGTTCAGCCTGAGGGATGTCCGCTTTCAGCACCGCTTCAGACAGCGGCTGACGCACGGTATGCGCGATATTCTCCATCTGCTGGGCGTAGTCGATTCTGCGCTGTTGCACAAAATGAAACAGTTGGATAACGATAAAAATGCTGATGGTCACTGTCGCAATCAGCGAGACTGTCGCCATCTGTTTTATCGTCAGCGATCGGCTTACGCGCAAAAATTCACTCCCGGCTCGTGACGAGCGTAGACATCAGAAAAGAAAAGCGCGTCAAGTATATCCTATCGCAAGATGTATTTGTGGCTTAAGGGGGCGGAAGCAGACGAATCGGAATTGCGGTCACGTCAGTGACCACATGAAAAGCGGCATGCCGGAACAGCATGCCGCAGAGCGGGCATCAGGCGCTTAGTGCTTCTCCTGCCAGGCTGTCCAGGTCAGCAACTGGAGGCTGGCAGAAAAGTAGTTCTGCCCGGGCGACAGCTTGTCGCTCAGGTAGCCGGTTTGGTTCAGCACCAAATCCCGTACCGCCAGTAAGCCGCCGTCCATATTATAAGGGGCCGCCGTATTGGCCAGAACATCAAACCAGGCTGGCGTATTCGTGCGACTATAACCTTGCCAGAGGCGCTGAAAGGGGCCCAGCGCCAGGCTTTGCGGATCGTACCACCAGATGTTGAGCGGGACGCGAATCGCGTCATAACTGAATCGGTTTGAATAGCCCACTGCTGGCGCAACGGAACCATCCGCATTCAGCGCTACCCAGTCCAGCGGCAGGTCGCTGTTGCCGAAATGCATTTTGCCCAGCAAGGCCATTCCACCGTCAATCAGCTTATTCCATACCTGTAGATGGCTGCGCTGGCCAAACTCCTGCCAGGCAACAAACAGAAAATAAGACGGGTTCAGCACCACATAGCTGTTTTTGTTGAAACCCTGCGCACCGGGCATCAACACGGTGTAACCGCCGAAATTCGCCACATCCAGTTTTACAATGGCACGCTGAATGCGGTCTGATTCCTGTTGGTAATCTGCGACGTTCCACTTTTGCGCCGCACGCTGTAACGCCCAGGCAATTAACACATCGCCATCAGAAGCATTGTTTTTATCCGCTACCGGGTCCTGTGCTCCGGGAATATAGCGCCAGTAGAACAGATCGTTTTGCGGATTTCGCAACGTGGTGCGCGTCCATTTCCAGAGCCGGTCAAAAGCCGCGCGGTCATCGTAGGCGACCGCCAGCAACATGCCGTAACCCTGCCCTTCGGTATGGCTGACATTATTATTTCCCGTATCAATAATGCGCCCGTCTGACTGCAGGAAGCGGCTTTTGTAGGTATCCCACCCGTTGGCCATCGCCTGAGCACTAAAAAACATCACCATAAAACAGACCAGAATTCCTGACCACACTGACTTAAGTCTCATCAGAGCACCTTATTGATATCGGAAATGCAACGTATTGCCGTCATTAAGCTCCAGCGTTACCGGTACGGCTTTACTGCCGCCCTGTCCCTGAAGCCAGCCGGAGAAAAGCCCCGCGAGAATGGCAGCAAATGCCGTCTGCCAGTCGGCGGCAGGCTGATAACTGTCGCCTGCGGGTGCAGCGTGGTGCTTAATTAAGATGGCACTATCCTGCGGCTGTAACTGAACAAACCCCCAGTTGAAGCGGGCCAGTTGCAGGTTACATTCACGCTCCAGATCCTGCACGGTACGGGCTGCGGGCAACGCATAACGTGCCGCAAGTGATTCACCCATGTTATATAAAAAAGCCGTGGCCTGCTCCTGGCCCGCGTTGGCAATCATGCCTTCGACCAGAACGCTGACCAGATCAAACCAGCCAGGCTGATGTGGGTGGCTCGGCCCACTCAAAGCTTCACTCATTAGTTGTCTCCGAACAGGTAGCGGAAATAGAGCTGCGCGCTGCTTTCGTTATAATCACCAAAGGTGTCATAACCCAGTTGCCCGCCAATCGTGACATCTTTATCGATTTTATAATCGGCACCTGCATGCAGGTTGTAACCTACACCGTTTTTACTGTTGCCCTCGTAGAAGGCGCTTTTGACATGCCCGTTGGCGGCCAGCGCTTCCAGCTGTGCCTGACGGGACGGATCGTTCGGGAAGTACGCACTCTTATCCTGGCTGTAACTCTGGTAACCCAACGCGCCGCCAATATTCACCTTCAGGTCATCGAAGGTGCGCGTGAAGTCGATCGGGAAGGAGATGGACGCATAATCCTGCGGGCTAAAATAGCCACCCTGTCCGTAGCTGAAGTAGCTGAGATTTTTCGAGAAATCCATCCACGATAAACTCATACCGACTTTAAGTTCACGATCGTCAGCATGGAATGGACGAACATAGACGCCCGCATTGGCTTGCAGGTTGTTGTTACTGGCTACGTTTTCACCTACATAGCTGTAAGCGCCAGCCCCGACATACATGCCGGCGTCGCCATTATCGTAGCTCAGTAAGGCATTACCGCCGTTTTTGGTGACGTTCCCCCAACGCTTGCCGCTGGATTTATCTTCAGTCCCGACATAGGACAGCAGACTGTCAGTAATCGCACGCCGTTCCCCGGTCAGGATAAGCGTCAGGAAGTCCGTGATTTTGGGCGACCACTGCACACCACCGACCAGCGTATTCAGGTCCTGGCCCAGCGGCGTACTGCCTAAATCCACTTTGTAGCTGTCGCCCTTAAGCGCCAGGCTTAGCTCAACCCCAGAGGCCGTTTGCGAATTGGTCGAGGCCGTCGGCACGTCGTCCACTTTTGCGCCATTGGCCGCCACCACTTTGCCTTGTTCCAGCGCGTTGGTGCCGAAACGCCGCCATGCATCGCCCGCAGCGCTGCCCGCCGTCAGTGACACTGGCGTCATGGTAAAGTCGAACCGTGCGTCGCCGAACGGCACAGTTGAGAAAGTGAGTGGAGCTTTCGCTTCTGTCAACTGACTCAGGCCCGACTCACCGTCACGTCCGCGTACCTGTACCGTGCCCTGTGCCCAGGTGCCCGTTTTTTCCTGGAGGGTTTCCATCATGGCATCAATATCATGTAACGTCTGAGCCTGCTGAGAGGGAACATTCGTCGTACTGGCCACGGTGGCATCCGGCGATGTGCCTGATGAGGCCGGCGCAACCTGCCAGGGCAATACCGTGCCATACGTCGACGGCGTGCGCCCAACAGGCGAGGTGCTGCGGTTCACAAATGGGTTGTCAGCGAGTGCCAGTCCGCCGATGGTTGGCGTGGTGCCGGGCTGCGCACCTTGCAGACCGATAATTTGTCCCCGCGCCGTTCGCAGATAACGCATGGCCTGGCTATGGTCGCCATTGGCTTCTGCCACCTGCGCGAGCAGCAGCTGACGCTGCGGCGTCGGGTCGGGCGTCAGGCCACGGGCCAGTTCATTGGCACGCTGCACATCGTTTTGCGCCAGGGCAACATTGATCGCGCCAACGCGCGCGTCCTGCGACGGCGTATCCTGCGTCATTAAGTAGTCATAGACGACGCCCGCGTCTTTATTCATTTTGCCGTCCTGATAGAGACGGGCCATGGCAAACATTAAATCGCGGTTTTGTGGATCGCGCTGCAGCGCGCCAATTAACTTATCGTACGCGGCGGCGTACTGTTTCTGCTGACGCAGACGATCCACCTCGTTAATCAAATAGCCTTCACGCAAGTCGGCCAGTTGCTTAGGCGTACTGCGTGCCTGCAGCGCAGGCGTGCTCAGAAAACGTTGTGCTTCACTCTCAAGTCCGGCCTGGTTCAGCACGGCCACCTGTGCAGCATAGTCACCGGCATTGCCCTGAACACCCCGTTGCATATTGCCACGCACGACCGCTACGGCACCGGCAAGATCGCCTGCTTTTGCCAGTTTCTGTGCCAGATTTCCCGCATCAACCGGATTATCCGGCGGGTTGACGGCAAGGGCTTTTAACGTATTCGCCGCTGCCGCATCAGATCCTTGAGCCAGATACTGATCGGCCGTGGCCATTTGCAGATTAAAATTTACCCGCTGTGCCAGTTCCCGCATATCACGCGTTTGTGCACTGGCGGGAATACGGGCCAGCAATGCGCTTGCCTGCTGCCAGGCACCACTTTCGCTGGCGTTTAACGCACCGGCATAAAGCTCAGCCGTGCTGGCGCCGTCGCGCATCACTGGCTGCATCACGCTCGCCGCCTGGATTGAATCACCTTGTTGCCGATAAAGTCGCGCCAGATCAAGACGTAACCAGCCATCCTGCGGATAGCGCTGAATGCCCTGCTGCAAGGTGGCGATAGCCGCACTGATGTTGCCCGCTGCTACCTGCCGCTTCGCCAACTGGCGAACAGGATCGACGCTGCTGCCACGCGGCGCCACACTTTGTCTGACGCTTTCTGGCAGCGAAGCCAGTAATGTATTGGCCTCCGCAGTGCGATTCTGCTGGCGTAACACATAGAACAGCCCTTCGCGCGCATTGCGGTTATCCGGATCGTTTTTTAAGATTGTGCGATAAGCCTGCTCAGCCTGCTCAGGTTGATTGCTTCGACGTAACACATCAGCGCGGAATAAGCCTGCTGCCACGCCTTTTTCGCCTTCCGCCTGAGTAAGGGGGGCGCTGAGTGCCAGTGCCTGCGCACTGTCACCGTTTTTAAAAGCCTGTTGGGCGTTGGCTAACTGGGCATAAAAACGCGCATCAGCAGCCTGCTTCTGCCGATCGGCGCTCTGATCGCCGCCCAGTTGTGCCGCGCGCTGCAAGTAGTCAGCCGCCTCCTGATAACGGCCTTCTCGTTGAGCCACATAACCCATACCAGCCAGCGCATCCGCATCCTGGGGGTTCGCCTGCAGCACTTTGCCAAAACTGGTTTCTGCGCTGTTCACATCACCGCTGTTCAGCGCGCTAAAACCTGCCCCCTTCTCAGCGCCGCCGACATTTTTACGGTAATAGTCCATCACCGCAGTATCCTGGGGATGACGCTGCTGCCAGGTTTGGTAAAGCGGCGCATCTGAAGCCTGGGGCCCCAGCCATAAAAGTGCCTGGCGAAGAGAGCGATCGGCATCCTGATTGCCGCTGGCCAGTGTACTGAGCAGCTCAATCCCTTCACGTCGGGTTGAATCCTGATATGTCAGTGCTTTTCCCAGCGCCAGTCTGGCCCCCATATCCTGCGGATGCTGAGCCGAAAACTGGCGCAATGCTTCAATCGCCTGCGGCAGCAGGGCACGGTCACCCGCCATGGTCAGGTAATATTCCGCAGCAACGCTGGGGGGCGGCTCATTGCCGCTAAAGGTATTGCGCCAGGTTTGCAAGGCCGCCGCGATATTTCCACTCCGCGCCTGCTGGCGAGCCAGGGAGAGCTGTGCCTGAGGAATGCTTTGCAGCTGGCGAGCGTTATCCAGTTCAGCCAGGTGCGGATCGTTGGGCGAAACCTGGCTGAGGCGCGCACGGTACTGCATCGCGCCCGCATTATCGCCACTTTGCTGAGAATAGAGCGCCAGCAGGTAAAGTGCCTGGGTGTTATCAGGCTCCACCATTAACACTTTCTGCAGGGACGCCTTCGCCAGATCATCGTGCGCTTTTTGATGCCAGTAGGTTGCCTGATCAAATAACGCCTGCAGCGCAGGATTGCTGCTCTCCGCTGCCTGAAGCGGCAGAGATAAGGCGATTGTCCCGCCCAGCACTAACGCGCGACAGATCCCGGCACTGATTTGGTTTTTATTCATTATTATGGCCCTTACTTCTTACCGGCATCGCGATTATCATTTGCCTGCAGTCGACGCGAGGCATGTCGTTTCAACATGGCCCACGCGGCACTGCCTACCACGGCGGAAAACAGCAGTGCAGCCAGCGCCATTAATACCGAGTGCTGGTTGGCATACCATACCACCATCATGTACCACGGCATTTCCCCACTGGGAAACTGCGGCCCAACCCGGAAACTTCGGATGCCATTCTCGTCGGTAATAATGGCAGTATCGCCTCTTACCGCCGCATTAATGCGGGCAGAGCTGAGGTCACCATGTAATCTCAGCAACTGGTCGTCACTGGTAGCAACCGCCATCACGACCAGACGATCCGGGTTCCATGTCGAGCGGTAACTCAGAAAACCACGCCAGGATTCATTCGAAGAGAAATAGCGATCGGCATCCAGTGGTTGACGATACCAGTCACCCATCAGCCAGCTGCGCAGTTTTTCAAGCGTGGTCGGTTCTTTCACACCCAGCGCGCTGCCGTTAGCGTCATAAGGCGAGTTTTCGAGCATTGCCTGATTGAATGCGCTGTTTCCGGTCGTGCTCACGGCCAGTAAATCCGTTTGCTGAACCCGTGCCAGGTTATTGCCGCCGTTTGGCAGACCAAACAACACCTGATTCTGTGCCAGGACAACACCCGTCGCATTTCCCGCGCGAGCGGACAGATTTAACAGCGTGGAAATTTCCGCATCACTGGGCTGCCCGGGCAGCAGTAGTGTGGTTTGTGAAAAGTCCGCCAGACGGGAAAACGGAAACGAAGCGCCCACAAAGTAGGACAGGTTAGGCAACATGCTAAAGTGCCGCGTGTGACTCAGATCGATCCAGGAGTCCTCTTCAATTCGGCTCTTAATATTGTTGTTGAGTAACACGCCGCAGGGCGCATCGGCCTTGGGCTTAATATTAAAATAGAGCGCCAGCTGGTTATCGCCGTAAATCAGATAGGGATCGAGGTTAATCTGGTAATGCTCCTGACGCGCATCGCCACCCAGGCGGTGCCAGACGCTTTCCAGAAGCCCCTCTTTATTGACGGTCAGATTACGCAGGAAAGTTCCGTTCAGGGTGACATTGAGCAGTGAGTTTTTCTCATCAATCCAGGTCTCTGACGGAAAGCGGTAATGCAAATGGAGCGGAACCGTATCCCCATCCCACAAAAACAGATCGGGCGCTGCGCGGAAATTAACCCGCATCGCATCGTGCCAGATACCGGTTGCGGTAAGGCTTTGATCTTTGCGCAACAGCTGACCCAGACGGACAGGATGGAGCGTATTGATCCAGCGAGGCGCATCGTAAGGACTGCGACTGGCAATGGATTGCGGCTTAACCTGTAACATGCTGCCATCGGTAGTCAGGGGCTGGGTTGTCAGACGATTCGCGGCCTGGCGCAACTGATTTTCGTCTGCGCCACTCACCAGCAGCAGCTTATACACCGGATTGCCTGGATTATCGACCATTTGCAGGGTGGGCCCTGAACTGGCAGGAAAGGTCAGTGTGCCAATCTTGTCACCGGGATGACCAAACAAGATGCCGTTTTTTTCCGGCAGCGTACCGCGGACGACCGGGAAGCTGATGCCGCGGTAATCACTTTGAATGCCCAACCAGGATGCCACCAGCACTGCCGCAGTGACCGTGTCGGGTGAGACGCTGTTGGTAAAGGCGAACGTGACATCCGCTGCGGTCATACGTTGCGGGTCAATAAATGGCCGCGGGAAGTTACGCAGGCTGGTGCCAATATTTAACTGCTGGCCTTCAAGGCTCAACATCGTTTTGGGCAGAATAGTCACCTGATACTGTTCCGCACTGTCTTTTTCGCACAACAGCTTATCGGCGTCGTTAATTTTAAAACTCAGGTTGTTGTTGGACACGATCATGGCCGCCGGAATGTCCAGCTGGTAATCGCTTTCATCACTGTCGCCCGAACCTAACGGCAGCGTACCGAGCGGTTGGCCGTTTAACATTAACTGCAGAGAGGTATTACGTGCCGCCAGCGCCTGGGAAACGCGCAGCGACAGGTTAAGGCGTGCGTTGGTCACTACCTCATCGCCTGGCAACGTAAACAGGATACCCGATTGCAGTTGACCACCGGTCAGCGTAATCCCCTGCCGCTGCCCCATTTGCGCCACGCTCAGCGTGCTGCTGACGGGCTGATTGAGCATGCTGCTGGCCATCGCGGTCGCCGTAGCCTGACCCGGTGCATAAGGGGTTGCACCCGCCGCCGCTTCCAGGGCCGGTTCTGCGTTATCAAGCCCCGCCGGTGGCGGTACGCTCGACAGCGCGCTGCTGTCATGGGTGACGGTAGCAGGGCTGCTGGCAGACGGCGCAGCGGCTGTCCCGCCATTCGGCATCGCCGATCCGGAAGCCGCCTCATGAGTTGAGGTTGATACCGCAGGGTTCTCTGCCCCGGTGCTGGCTGCTGGGGCTGCGCTGTTATTCAGCCCGGCATTGCTGTCTGGCGCTGGGCTGTTGTTTGGTGTGGTATTGCTATCCGGTGCAGTCCTCATGATCGGGGCAGCACTGCTATCTGGCACAGGGCTGTTGTTGATTACTGCGTTGCTGCCAGGTGCGGCGCTGTTGTTGAGGGTGGTATCGCCATCCGTTGCAGTCCTCATGATCGGGGCAGCACTACTACCTGTCGCAGGGCTGTTATTGATTACTGCGTTGCTGCCAGGTGCGGCGCTGTTGTTGAGGGTGGTATTACCATCCGCTGCAGTCCTCATGATCGGGGCAGCACTACTACCTGTCGCAGGGCTGTTGTTGATTACTGCGCTGTTATTCGGCACCGCGCCACTTTCCGGTGCCGCGCTGTTGTTTAACACCGCATTGCTGTCCGTGGTCTGGCCGTTATTTACCGCAGTAAGGCTGGCGTTATTACCGGCAACGGGCGCCTCTGCCGACGCCGGCAGAGCCCACAATGCAGCCGAAAGCGACCCTGCCAGCATCGACTGTATCAACATTCTCATACTGCACTGTCCTCTTTCACCGCCACGTTTTGCGCTCCGCCTTTACGTTTCTCACGGCGATCTAACCAGGTCAGCCAGAACAGTTCGAAAACAGTACGAATAATGGTGCCCAAAGAAGTAAGGGGGTTATCTTGCTTATATTCAGGCTGAATCCATGCATCCGCTCGCGCCAGTACCACTCGCACCAGTTCGCGACGACGCGACAGCGGCATTGCGCCAAAGCTGAGACGAATGCTCTCTTCATCGCCGGAAATTTTGCTTGCCGGGATAGTAATCGTGCCGGATTTCAGCAACAGATCGATCTCTTCAATCGTGTCATGCTCATGACGGTTATCCGGTGCGTCCAGATGCGCGCCACCCATTGAGAGATCGCTGGTCATAGTGCGCGAGGAAATACCGCTGGCGTAATGAATAATGGCCGGAATCTGCACCTCGATACGAATCGTTTTTCGTACCTGCTTGGTTTCACGCGCGACCGCAATCGCGGCCATTAAAATAATTAAGCTGAAGATCGCCCAGCCTACGTTAAGGGCAATCACGTAAGGATCGACACCAAAATAGTCATGCATCGTCGCACGCACGATACCCGCTACGATGCCAATGCTGAGCAATAGCGCAACGATGACGTGCGGGCGAACAATATGGAAATCGAAGAAGCCCTGATCCAGTACACCGCCTTTGTCCGTTACGTTAAATTTGCCATGCTTAGGTGACAGCAATGTCAAAATCGTCGGAATCACCAGGTGGAAACACATGACGGTTTCATAAATTTCCCCCCAGAAGGTGTAGCGGAAACGGCCATTCATACGCGAGTTTACCGACAACGACAGCACCAGATGAGGCAGGACATAAGCAAAAATAAGCGATGCTGACGAATGGATAATATTCAGATTGAACAACAGATAAGCCAGCGGCGCGGTCAGGAAGATGACGCGCGGCAGACCAAACTGGAAATGCAGCATGGCATTGAGATAGCAAAGCCGCTGTTGCCACTTTAAGCCACGACCCAAAAGTGGGTTATCGACGCGGAAAATCTGCGTCATTCCGCGGGCCCAGCGGGTACGTTGTATTACGTGCAGGCCCAGACGTTCAGTCGCCAGACCTGCAGCCAGAGGAATGGCCAGAAAGGCCGATCCCCACCCACGACGCTGCATTTTCAACGCCGTATGGGCATCTTCGGTCACCGTTTCGACGGCGAAACCGCCAATCTCTTCCAGCGCAGAACGACGAATGACGGCACATGAACCGCAGAAGAAAGTCGCGTTCCAGTTGTCATTACCCTGCTGCACCGGACCATAGAACAGCGCCCCCTCATTAGGAATACTGCGCGCTGCGCGCAGATTGCGTTCAAAAGGATCGGGCGAATAAAAATAGTGCGGCGTCTGTAACAGCGCCAGCTTAGGATCTTTCAGGAACGGGCCCACCGTTGCCTGTAAAAATGTGCGGGTCGCTACGTGGTCGCAGTCAAACACGCAAATCAGTTCACCTTTTGTGATCTTCATTGCGTGATTAAGATTACCGGCTTTGGCATGGCTGTTATCGTCGCGCGTGATGTAGCCCACACCCACGTCGGCCGCGAATACAGCAAACTCCCGGCGTTTTCCATCGTCAAGCAGGTAAACCTTTATCTTGTCACGCGGATAGTCAATGCACTGTGCGGCCAGAACAGTGTCACGTACGACATCAAGACTTTCATTATACGTGGGGATATAGACATCAACCGTTGGCCACAGGCTGGTGTCCTCCGGCAGGGGTTCAATCGTTCGCTTTAATGGCCATGTGGTTTGCAGGAAGCCGAGTATAAGGATCAGCCAGACATACAGTTCCGCAATATATAAGCCAATGCCAAGAATCGCTTCGATTTCAGAATTAAAATACAGTGTTTCCGTCGTCCGCCACCATATATAGCGGGATGACATCAGGGCGGAAAGAATAACCATCACTACCGTTATTTTACGGCTTTTACTGAACCCCAATAAAAACACCATACCAATGCTAATCAAGCCAAAAATATACTGTTTTTGACTATCCATCGGCGTGATAATAATCACCGCAGCAACAGGCGCAAGCACCAGCAGCAGCAGGTAAAACCCAAGTTTACCCATGACCCACCCTGAAAGAGCTGTTTTTTTAACCTGCCGGAGCAGGTCATTACATTTAGTAGTTACCGGTGTTAATTTGCGCCTGAACTTCGCCATTCCCCACCGTGATATTCAGAATACTGGCGACACGCTTGGTGATCAGTTCGATATCAAAGGCAGCAGCAGAGGCAGGGCTGAAATCATAAACGGATTGCTGCGAGGCGTTGGCCTCACCCACACTTTCATCACGATGAATCTGCCCCAGGAGCGTATCGCCCAGCCGTTGCTGAAGAAAAGCGGTCACATCGCGATTGATATTCCGGCGATTGTCGCACTGGTTGAGGACAAAATAGTGACCGTGCCGGCTGTTCAGCGGCTGCCCAATCAGGCGGTTTTCTTCAATATGGGGTAACAGTGACACGGAGGCGGTATCCGCCAACATAACGACCAAATGCATATCGGCTAATGCCCTGATGGCTTTAAGCGCAGGTCCGGGTCCGGGAGGAAAGTCCGCTACCATCACCAGGCCGGGATAGTTCAGTAACGTATCAAGGCCTCGCTTGAGAAAATGCGGGTCTTTAGTCAGATTCTCTTCGAACCGCTCACGCTGGGCTTCGGTAACATTGCCGTAAGGCAGAACAAAAATGTTCCCTCCGGTCGTCAAAATAGACTGGCTCCAGTCAGCCTGCTCTTCTGAGCGAGCAACGAAACCCCGTCCGTCATTCAGGGGAACGCCGAAATGAAGACGCAATGCATTCTGTACATCAAAATCAATTGCCAATACCTTGCTACCCGATCGGGCCAGACTCCAGGCCAGATTGGCTGCCAACGTAGTTTTTCCCACCCCACCTTTGGGCGAGCACACACAAACTAACGGCATAAGGCAATCTTCTCCAGTAACGGTTTTAATAACGTTTCTTTAGGTAAATTCTCTGACGCGCTGTTACGCGCACGGAACAGATCGCTGAAGCGACCGTTCTCTGCTTCAGGACGTGCCGGGATTGAGGGGGCAGTGTCAGGTGCCGTTACCGGCGCATGCGTCTTCTGTACAGCGACCCCGGCCTGAGGCGTTGCTGAGGATGTCGGGAACAGGGAAGAGGAAGCGTGTGAAGCAGGCTCAGTCACGTCAGGAAGCGGCTCGCTGGCTGACAGGCTGTTTATGAGGGAACGGGAAGAGGCAGATGCAGGCGTCGACACCTGCGCGCTCTGAGTTAACGCTGAACCCATGTCCAGACTAAACTCATCACCCTGAATCGGTTGTGGCTGGGGTAAATCAATACGCTGGCCACCACTAAACGGCATTTGCTGATCGTCACTCGCCAGTTGACGAATGAGAGACCATTTACTTTTCTCCGCCGCTTCCTGCGATTGGCCTGACATATCCTGAAAGGCGATATCGAGCGTTTTTGTCTTTTCCTTAAAACGCTGTAAGTCGTCGTAATTCTTCATACACCACAACCTAAAACATAGGGAGGATTTTTCCAGGAATATATCATAATAATTTGAACACAGTGAGATAATTCTGATTACAAAAACAACAGATTCAATAAGAAAGCTTAATGCTAATTAGTTGTGTTTAGCAAAAAATGAGCACTAACTCACATATATTTCGTAAAATTATTGAGACAGCCTTAAGTAAAATATCAGCCTCAATGATTAACATCTAAGTATCTACTAACCCGGGGAGCATGGCTAACACAACTCCTTGTATTGGAAAGCAAAAAAAAAGCTGTCTCGTGTACTGTCGTTTTTACAGCATTCAGACGTTGGTGCTTAAGGGTTGTGAGAATATTGAATTATGGTTGGTAAAGTATTACTACGCGAATGCGTGGCCAACAAAACCTGTATTCTTCAAATCCGGCGGCACGTCACATCCCAGGATTTATGAATGCCGCGAACGGGCAGAGGAAGAACGTGCCACTAACCAGCGGTGCATTTTGGCGATGAGTGATGCCAGGAAGGTAACGACAGCGTTGCGGGCTTCTACAGTCAAGCGGAATCACCTGTCGTTTACCTACAAGGATTCCGCCTGAGAGGACATCTCTAGCGCGTCACATCACCTGACGCAATCAGTTGGTTTTCATCCTGATCAACCGCAAAACAGGCTATCTGCTGCTCACCGTACTGCTTCAGTTTCGGCTGCAACTGAACACAGGTGCCAAAACGGCGACGGCAGCGCGCATTGAACGCGCAACCCGGAGGCGGATTGAGCGGGCTGGGGAGTTCACCGGTCAGCTTGATACGTTCACGACGATCGTCAGGATTCAGACGTGGCGTGGCCGACAGAAGCGCCTGGGTGTAAGGATGGCGGGGATGAGCAAAAATCGCCTCTTTACTGCCCTTTTCAACGCAGCGTCCCAGGTACATCACCATCACGTCATCTGCAATATGTTCAACTACCGACAGATCGTGAGAGATGAAGACATAAGACAGCCCCATGTCTTGCTGCAGATCCATCATCAGGTTAAGCACCTGCGCACGCACTGACACGTCCAACGCCGAAACCGGTTCATCTGCGATTAAGACATCCGGATCGAGCATCAGGCCACGCGCAATCGCAATACGCTGACGTTGTCCTCCGGAAAACATATGGGGATAACGGTCATAGTGCTCGGTTTTCAGACCGACTTTGGCCATCATTTCCAGCGTTTTTTCACGCCGCTCGGCTTTAGTGAGCGAAGTGTTAATGATCAGCGGCTCTTCCAGAATCTGGCTGACTTTTTTACGCGGGTTTAGCGAACCATAGGGATTTTGAAACACGATCTGAATTTTCTGTCGACGCAGCTTTTGCGCCTGCGGATCGTGTTTTAATAAATCCTGACCATGCCAGTAAAGCTGCCCTTCCGTCGGCGTTTCAATCATAGTCAGTAAACGGCCTAACGTGGATTTGCCGCAGCCTGACTCCCCCACCACGGCCAGTGTTTTTCCGCGCTCCAGGTTAAAAGAGACACCATCCAGCGCTTTGACCAGCCGCTCCTGACCAAATAAGCCTTTTTTCACCGGATAGTGTTTTTTCAGGTCAATAGCCTGCAGCAGATAGTCGTGCTTCGTTTTCTCAGGACTCATAGGTTGGTCTCCCGGCATCGTCCAGCGGATAGTGACATTTGGACTGACGTCCCGGAATCGTCCGCAGTTCAGGTTCTTCTTTACGGCAGCGATCGTTAGCATAAGGGCAGCGTGGATTCAGCAGACAGCCCATTGGACGATCGTATTTGCCTGGCACCACCCCCGGCAATGAGGCCAGGCGTGCTTTATCGGCCGCGAATTCTGGCAGCGCACGCAATAACGCCTGCGTGTAAGGATGACGGGGGGCTTTAAAGATATCGGACGCTTTGCCGCTCTCTACTACCTGGCCGGCATACATCACAATGATATGGTGGGCCGCTTCTGCCACCAGTGCCAGGTCGTGTGTGATCAGGATCAGCGCCATGTTTTCCTGCTTTTGCAGGTCCAGCAGCAGTTCAATGATCTGCGCCTGAATCGTCACGTCCAGCGCGGTCGTCGGTTCATCGGCAATCAGCAGCTTTGGACGACAGGCGATCGCCATCGCGATCATCACGCGCTGGCTCATCCCACCAGACAGTTGATGCGGATACACATCCAGCCGCGAGGCCGGATCGGGAATCCCCACCTGATTCAGTAGATCAATCGCCCGCTGGCGGCGGGTACTTTTATTACCGCCCTGATGGACCTTAATGGCTTCCATGATTTGGTAACCCACGGTATAGCAGGGATTCAGGCTGGTCATCGGGTCCTGAAAAATCATGGCCACTTCGGCGCCCACCAGCTGACGGCGCTCTTTTTCAGAGATACGTTTTAGATCGCGTTGGTTGAATTCGAGCTTTTCCGCCATCACCTTACCGGGGAAATCGATCAACCCCATGATAGCCAGAGAACTGACGGATTTACCCGAACCCGACTCACCGACAATGCCCACCACCTGGCCCTGTTCAACCTGATAACTGATGCGGTCTACTGCGCGGAACGGTGCCTTATCGTCGCCGAAATGCACCGATAACTTATCTACATTTAATAACGCCATCTCGGTGCCTCTTTACTGCTTGAGTTTCGGGTCGAGTGCATCACGCAAACCATCGCCCATCAGGTTAAATGCCAGCACGGTCAGCAGAATGACTAATCCGGGGAACGTCACCACCCACCAGGCACTTTGCGCGTACTGCAATACGTCGGAGAGCATAGTGCCCCACTCCGGCGTTGGCGGTTGCGCACCCATACCGAGAAAGCCCAACGCCGCCATATCAAGAATGGCGTTGGAAAACCCTAACGAGGCCTGAACAATTAACGGGGCCAGGCAGTTAGGCAGAATATTCACAAACATCTGACGCAGCATACCGGCACCGGCGACACCTGAGGCCGTCACATAGTCACGATTGACCTCAACCAGTACCGCCGCGCGTGTCAGACGGATATAGTGCGGCAGCGCGACAAAGGTCAGAGCAATAGAAGCATTGACGATCGACGGACCAAAAATGGCGACCAGAACAAGGGCTAACAGCAGGCTAGGCAGCGCCAGCATAATGTCGACCAGACGCATAATCGTGGCATCAACCGCTCCACCGATATAGCCCGCCAGCAGGCCGAAAATCACGCCAAAAATCAGCGACAACACAACGACCATGCAGCCCACCAGCAAGGAAAGGCGCGCGCCGTACATCAAACGCGAGAGGATATCGCGCCCCACATCGTCGGTGCCCAGGATATAGCTCCAGCTTCCTCCCTCCTGCCACACAGGTGGATGCAGCAGGGCATCACGGAACTGCTCCGCCGGGCCGTGCGGTGCCAGCACCTCGGCAAAAATGGCAATCAACAGCATCAGAATGATGTAAACCAGCCCGATAACCGCGCCTTTGTTACGTTTAAAGTAGTGCCAGAACTCCTGAATCGGGGTCATCGGCTTAGGTGCGACATTCACACTCGCGGGATCAACGACAGACATGATGCCCCCTTATTTCTTATGACGTATGCGCGGGTTCACCACGCCATACAGCAGATCAACCAACAGGTTGACCAGGATAATCAGGATGGCCGTCAGCAGCACACCGCCCTGCACGACCGGATAATCACGGCGTTGCAGCGCTTCGATCAGCCAGCGCCCCAAACCCGGCCAGGAGAAGATGGTTTCGGTCAGGATGGCCCCTGCCAGCAAGGTGCCCACCTGCAAACCGATGACCGTCACAACCGGCAACATCGCATTACGCAGAGCGTGAACGACGATAACGCGCATACGCGTCAGGCCTTTCGCCCGGGCGGTGCGGATATAGTCTTCACCCAGCACTTCCAGCATAGAGGAGCGCGTCATGCGCACGATGACGGCCAGCGGAATGGTGCCCAGCACAATCGCGGGCAGAATCATATGCATGACGGCATCTTTGAAGTCGCCAGGCTCGCCCCAGATGAACGTGTCAATCAGCATAAAACCGGTCAACGGATGGCTGTCGTCCAGAAACACCGTATCTGCCACGCGACCTGAAACCGGTGTGAGATTGAGCTGGACCGACACCAGCATAATCAACATGATGCCCCACCAGAAAATCGGCATCGAGTAGCCGGTCAGGGAAATCCCGACCGCGGTGTGATCGAATACAGAACCACGTTTTACTGCGGCCAGAACGCCAACCGGAATCCCCACGGCGACGGCAAACATCATGGCGCAGATCCCCAGTTCCAGGGTGGCTTTAAAGCGCGGGACGAATTCAGTCCATACAGGAATGCGGCTCTTCAGTGAAATACCTAAATCACCGTGCAGCACACCGTTGATATAGTGCAGATACTGTTTCCACAGCGGCTGATCGAGCCCCATCATCGCCATTAACTCAGCATGGCGCTCGGGGGAGATACCGCGTTCACCTGCCATGATCAGCACCGGATCGCCCGGGATCATATGCACAAACGCGAAGGTCAATAATGTAATACCGATGAACGTTGGGATGACAAGCCCCAGACGCCGGAGTATGAACTGCAGCATAGGCGTAATTCTCAGTCGTTTTCCTCTGGCCCTGGCCAGAGATAACATTGCTCATTAACCGCATCCCGCGACAGCAGAACGCGACGCAGGAAGCGCTTCTTTTTGTAAAAGTAATTAGCCGGAAAAAAAAGAGCAGATAACAGGCGACCTGACACGGTCGCCTGAGGGCCGGTAAAACCGGCCCTGACTGCAGTAATCCGAAAGGTTATTCCTGAATATCGACGGTATCGAAGTGATGTTTACCTAATGGATCAACGACATAACCAGTAACTTTCTTGCTTACAGGCTCATAAACGGTTGAGTGAGCGATGATCAGCGCAGGCGCCTGGTCATGCATGACAACCTGAGCCTGCTTGTAGTACTCAATACGTTTGTTGTGATCGGATTCCGCACGTGCTGGCTGAATCAAATCTTCAAACGGCTTGTAGCACCAGCGCGAATAGTTAGAGCCGTCTTTCGCCGCCGCACAGCTGAACAGCGTTGCGAAGAAGTTATCGGGATCCCCATTATCGCCAGTCCAGCCCATCATGACCGTCTGGTGCTCACCCGCTTTGGCACGTTTCAGGTACTCGCCCCATTCATAGGTGACAATCTTGGCTTTCACGCCAATTTTCGCCCAGTCAGCCTGAATCATCTCTGCCATACGGCGCGCGTTCGGGTTATAAGGACGCTGAACCGGCATTGCCCACAGATCGATAGAGAAACCATCCGGCATACCGGCTTCTTTCAGCAACGCTTTGGCTTTCTCTGGATCGTAGGCATAGTCTTTAACATCGTTGTTATAGCTCCACATTGTCGGTGGAATCAGGTTTTTCGCTGGCTGGCCGGCGCCCTGATAAACCGCATCAATGATGGCTTTCTTGTTTACCGCCATGGTCAGTGCCTGACGCACTTTCACGTTATCCAGCGGTTTTTTCTCGGTGTTGAATGACAGGTAACCGACGTTCAGACCTGGCTGCTCCATCAGGTTAATTTTGCTGTCTTTCTTCATGCTGGCGATATCAGCCGGATTCGGATACGGCATGATCTGACATTCGCCTTTCTGCAGCTTGGCGTAACGTACTGACGCATCGGGGGTAATCGAGAAAACCAGACGATCGATTTTTGGCTTGGTTCCCCAGTAATCCGGGTTGGCTTTGTACAGGATACGTGAGTCTTTCTGGTACTGCTGAAGCACAAACGGCCCGGTGCCCACTGGATTCAGGTCAATTTTTTCAGGCGTGCCGGCTTTCAGCATGTTGTCAGCGTATTCTTTGGACATGATGGAGGCGAAATCCATGCCCAGATCAGCCAGGAAAGGCGCTTCAGGACGCGTCAGCACAAAGCGAACGGTATGATCGTCTACTTTTTCGATTTTGCTGATCAGCTTTGGCATATCCATACCTTCAAAGTACTCGTAGCTGCCGCCAGAGACGTTGTGGTATTTGTTGTTTTTGTCTAACTGACGCTCAAAAGAAAACACGACGTCATCCGCGTTAAATTCACGCGTAGGTTTGAAATCTTTAGTCGTTTGCCATTTCACGCCGTTGCGTAAATGGAAGGTATACGTTTTGCCATCAGCACTGACGTCCCACTTTTCAGCCAGTCCGGGTACCAGTTCGGTCGTACCCGTTTTGAATTCAACCAGACGGTTATAGATTGGAACAGAGCTGGCATCGTACGTCGTACCCGACGTAAAGAGTTGCGGGTTAAACCCTTCCGGAGAACCTTCAGAACAATAAACCAGGGTTTTCGCCTGAACACCTGCGGCTACGGTCATGGCGACGAGGCTCAGACCGACCTTCAGCATCCTGGATTTGGCCAGGGAGTTGATCATGCTTTTGCTCCATTGTGATGTGTTGTTGTGTGCATTGCCCGACCTCTGGTTTTTTTATGCGGTTCAGGCGGTCCACCCTGATCGGGTGATAAGAGTGAGATATTTTTGTTTTGATAATGCTGATTGATAAGTACCCATCAGAAAAATCTGTATCTGCACCGTTATTGACGCATCAATTTGTCAACAGTTGCAAAGAACGTCAATACAACGGTTAGTTATTTACACAGAGTGTGAGGAATAGCAAGCAACGATAAAAAAAACCCTGCGCGCGCTAACGCCCTATATTGCACAGTGGCGTGGCTTTATTTCCGCGCATTCTGCTACGACAGTCATCGTTAAGCAGTCATTACCACTAAATAAAATCGTACATCATTTAGCGCCAAATGTTGGATATCTGAACGATTCCCTGTGCGTTATGACGTTCATACAGCGGAAAATGCTGATATTTTCTCGCAAAAATTTAACATTTTGCTTTTTTACAGCATAACCAAAACTTATATTTCTCCTGCCAGCATCCCTCAGGCAACAAGGCCTGCATCGCCTTGAGATGGCAAAATAGCGGTCTGTCATGAAATTGCGCTGCAAGGATGTGTTATTGGTTTTTCACAAAATTACTGACATGAGATTTTCTAATAACAAACCCATAAAGGCTTGCTGTGATGACGTAATTTTCACAACACGTTATAAGCCCCGTCATAAACACAGGTGACGATGACTATGTCAGGCCGCAGCAAAAAAGCTGTTTTATCATTGGGTTAAAAACTAAACAGAAAGAGTAAAGAAGGCACCCTTTATTAACGAAACCCTACGCATGCACGGCGCAAGCTGCCTTCGGCAGTTCTCACCCGCTTTTATTCAGGCGAAAAAAAACCTGTCTTTGCAGACAGGTTTCTTAAACAGGGTCGGCGAGAGAGGATTAGGCTTACTGCGTAAGCCCCTTCGGGCCGTTGCGTTCGCAACGTTGTCTCGCTTCGCCCGGCGCAAACCGCCTCCGGAGGTTCTCATCCTCTTTTATTCAGGCGAAAAAAACCTGTCTTTACAGACAGGTTTCTTAAACAGGGTCGGCGAGAGAGGATTAGGCTTACTGCGTAAGCCCCCTTCGGGCCGTTGCGTTCGCAACGTTGTCTCGCTTCGCCCGGCGCAAACCGCCTCCGGAGGTTCTCATCCTCTTTTATTCAGGCGAAAAAAAACCTGTCTTTACAGACAGGTTTCTTAAATATGGTCGGCGAGAGAGGATTCGAACCTCCGACCCACTGGTCCCAAACCAGTTGCGCTACCAAGCTGCGCTACTCGCCGATGGGGGCGCATGTTACTGCTCCCCCTGATAAGCGTCAACCGCTTTTTGCGCTTTTAAGGCCAATCGCCTGGAAAGCAGGCGGTCAGCGGCTTCTCGGCGTTATCAATCCAAAATCCCTGTGTGATTACAGCGCTTTAGTCGCCGTTCTGGCTGGCGCCTGACACCAGTTGTTCGCCTGCTTAATTCCACCATCGGGCGAGGTATAACCCAGGCAGCCCAGAATCGTATCAAACAGCTCAACATGACGATGGGTTTTGCCCGTGCGCTGTTGCGCCTGCAGTCGTTCAAAGTTTTCGCGATTCGTAGAGTCCGCCAGGTATTTGTCCGATGCCCAGACCATCATCGGCACGCGGAACTGCTCTGGTGGTGCCATCTCACGCGGCGTGCCGTGCAAATGCATATTGTCGCTAATCGATTCACCATGATCAGAGGCATAGAAAACAATCGCTTTCTTATCACGCAGCTGATCCAATACGCTGTCCAGCATGCTGTCGACGTAGAGTACCGAATTATCATAGGCATTAATCAACTGCGCTTTGCTACAGGTTTCATCCACGCCCATGCATTCAGGCTGGTAACGCGCAAAACTGCGCGGATACCGTTGCGAATAGAGGTAATGGGAACCTTTGGTATGCAACACAACCAGATGCTTACCTTTTGGATAACGCTGCAATGATGCCTGCAGCTCAGGTACAAGCAGCATATCATCCACTGACTTGCCCTGATTGCGTGGTTCTGAACCGATCTGCTCACGGAAAGAGAAGTTATTAGCGTTGATGTTATCGTAGAACCAGACTTCACTCTGCATCGCAAACAGCTCTGAGGTGAAGCCTAGCTCTTTCATTACCGCGAAAACATTTTGCTCTTTTAACGTCCGGCCAGGATTATCCATGGTGCCGCCTTCACGTACAAACATACAACGTAAAGACAGCTTGGTCGCGGTATCACAGGATTCACCGCGGAATGCGACCAGATTTTTCTCCTGAGAAAGCTTCGGCGTGGTATTACGCTCGTAGCCCAGCAATCCCATATGGTCCCAGCGCGTGGTTTCGCCGATAACAAATACAACGTAAGTATCATCTAAGCCCGGCGGCGCAACATAGGTAAACTTTTGGGCAGGATCCAGCAGTTCATGGTTTTCCAGCGTTTCGTCGACTTTCGTCCAGGTAAACAGGCCCAGCGCGGCCAGCCAGTTAGAGGGTAAATAGGAGTGCGCAACTACGCCGCCATAACTGGGCAGATCGATATTGGTCACTTCCTCATTGTTTTTTTGCAACTTATCAAGGTAGCGGATGGGCAGCCAGACGAGGGCGACGCAAGCCAGCAGGATAAGCGTCGGCTTAAGACGCTGTCCTGGTGTGCGCAGTTGCTCATTGAGCGTCATGCTAAGACTGTTACGCCAGATGAAGAACAACGGCAGCGCACTGGCCAGGACCATCCACAAAATGAAGTGATAGCCCACGACCTCTTTAGACAGATCGGTATCGGTTGTCATCACGGATGCAACAATGCCATAGCCGATAACCACATTAAAAAAGGCCATGTAATAGGCGGCGGCGACAGAAATCAGCACGATCAACGTGGCCAGAATACGGTAAAACACTCTTCCACCCAGCGATAACAGCCGCATCAGGAAAAACGTTAACAGTACGATAGCCACAACCTCTGTAAGCGCGGTGAGCCAGGCTGTCACGGTTGAGGTTGTCAACAGTCCCGCAAAGCGGCGATAAAAAATCGGCAAATTCAGCAGTATACCGAGATACAAAGCCAGCAAGAGCGACAGCTTTTGCTGTGTTAATGATTTTATATAATTCATGAAAAATGGAGTTTCCCCGGACTAAGCGCTTAACCAAACGTTAATCTGACTGCCATATTTCTGCAGAGTTCGCGAATTAAGCAAGCCGGTTAAATAAGAAGAGAATTCTGAGCGTTTTGACATGCCCTGATATAAAGCGGCACAGTTAAGCACGCGGCCACGCTATAAACCAGAAAATAATCCTGTTCAGCACGATCCGGGAAGTGGGCCAGAAGAGAAAGTAAGGAAGGGCCCGGAACCAGGCCCTTGATCGCTTAGCGAATAATGTTCAGTGTTACGTCAATATTGTTACGTGTAGCATTTGAGTAAGGACACACGATGTGCGCGGCATCAACCAGCTTCTGTGCTTCTGCTTCATCCATGTCAGGCAAGTGGATATTCAGCGTCGCTTCGATACCAAAACCATTTGGGATTGGACCAATTCCGACTTCACCTTCAATCCATGCATCTTTTGGCATCGCAATCTTGTCGCGGCCAGCAACAAATTTCATCGCACCCAGGAAGCAAGCTGAGTATCCCGCTGCAAAAAGCTGCTCTGGGTTAGTGACTTCGCCACCTGCGCCGCCCATCTCTTTTGGCACACCCAGTTTGACATCCAGCACGCCGTCAGAAGACGTTGCGCGGCCATCACGACCACCGGTAGCTTTAGCTTTTGCACGGTAAACCACTTGTTCTAAAGACATCGCTTTTCTCCATTGCACTATTTAATCGCTCGCTACTAATCACAACGTAGTCGAACAGTGAAGGTTAATTTACTGCCTGTACTCATTAGAAAATTTAGCGCGGAGCCATCAGTTTGTCACGTAACTGGTTGAGCTGTAGCTTAAGCGCATACATCTCGTCCTCGCTACAGTCTGACGCACACTGAATGTCATCAGGAATACTTTCAGCCTTCTGACGTAAAGCCCACCCGGCATCCGTTAAGCTGACCACCACCTGACGTTCATCCTGACGGGAACGCTGACGGTTGATTAAGCCCGCATTTTCCAGACGTTTCAACAGCGGCGTCAGCGTCGCTGAATCCAGAAAAAGCCGTTCGCCTATTTCTGACACCGTGAGTGAATCCTGTTGCCACAGCACCAGCATGACCAGATATTGCGGATAGGTAATATCCATCTGGCTAAGTAACTTGCGATAGACTTTATGCATCGCCAGATTGGCGGAATAAAGTGCGAAGCAAAGTTGCTGATCGAGCAACAGTGGCGCTGCTTTCACTTTTTTGTCATCTTGATAACTGTTCATGGAAGTAATATAAATAGCACACTAGTTAATTGCAAGCAATTTATGACAGCCGGGGGTAGTGCATGCAGGATTCTTTGGAAGAACAGGCACGACGCTATGCCACGCAGGTCCATGCTGAATCAGGACAGCGGCGTAAATATACCGATGAGCCCTATATTGTTCATCCGACAGCCGTGGTGGAGTTGGTCAGAAGCGTAACCGATGACCCGGTTATGCTGGCCGCTGCCTGGCTGCACGATACTGTAGAAGATACGGCGACGACACTCAACGATATTGAAAATCATTTCGGCCCGGAAGTGGCCCGACTGGTTGAAATGCTGACCGATACCGCCCCCACGCAGGCAAAAAATCGGGCAGCCAGAAAAATGGCGCATTTCCGTCATACTGCCCAGGCAAGTCCTGAAGCGCAAACTATTAAGCTGGCCGATATTATTGATAACACACGGGCCATCGTCCGCTTCGATCCGCACTTCGCCCGCATTTACCTGATTGAAAAGAAAATTCAGATTGGCCTGCTCAAAGAAGGCAGTGAAGTACTCTGGCATCAGGCCTCGACAAATATTGAAAAGGGCATTGCACAGCTAAGTCAGGCACCGTACAGCGTGCCCGAGAACTGGTTTATAAAGCAGGCAGCGCGGTACGGCGGGTTACGTTGACGCTGACTGAGTATCTTTCTCACAGCAGGTAAACGCCAGCCATAGTCGAATCTGAACGCAGCGCTGGCTGTTCCGGTTCCCGAAATGCGTCACCGGGCCTGTCGTCCGAATCCCTGTGCTGCGAGTACGCCGCTGTTTTTTCCTGATGGCAGACGCCGTGGAAACGTAACGGTGTAATAATAACGACGACAGGGCCAGCAATAGGCTTTTGAAAGAGATCCAAATCCAGGTTAAATCAGTAATAATTTACCTTTAATGAGCACACTTTTATTACTGTGATAATAATCACGATAGCCTACAAAAACGATGGACTTATAAAGATAATGGAATAGGGTAATATGATGTTTAATGAGAGTTGAAACATTATGATTATCTTAAACAATCCTGCCCTGTTATCTAAATGGTTTAACCTTGACAATATTATCGTCAATCATCGCCCTTAATCCTTTCCTTTTACCGTTCTGAGCACTCGCTGGCTTATACCTCCGGTGTCGCGGGTGCACGCACGCGCATCCTGATTTCATTAAGACTGCATAAATAGTGTCGTCCTGTTGCATCGCTTTTCTCGCTCTTTTTACAGGCTACGTACCCTGCCGTCTCAGCGAAATTCATGGACATTTAAATCTAAAAGAATGGCCACGCCTGATTTTTATTTATTTGCAAAAGTCACGGCACCGGCATGCCTGAATAAAAGGAAGAGCAATGAATAACTTTAAACATTTACCGGAACCTTTTCGCATTCGTGTTATTGAACCCGTTAAACGGACGACCCGCGAATATCGCGAGGCGGCGATAATAAAAGCGGGTATGAATCCCTTTTTACTGGACAGTGAAGACGTTTTTATTGATCTCCTCACGGACAGCGGCACCGGCGCAGTGACACAAAACATGCAGGCAGCCATGATGCGGGGCGACGAATCATACAGTGGAAGCCGCAGTTACTATGCATTAGCCGATGCCGTGAAAGCCATCTTTGGGTATGAATATACCATTCCGACTCATCAGGGCCGGGGTGCAGAGCAAATTTATATCCCGGTATTAATTAAAAAACGTGAAAAGGAAAAAGGCCTCGACAGAACCAAAATGGTGGCTTTTTCTAACTACTTCTTCGACACCACGCAAGGACATAGCCAGATTAACGGCTGCACTGTCCGAAACGTTTATATCGAAGAGGCTTTCGATACCGCAGTACGTCATGATTTTAAAGGCAATTTCGACCTGCAACGTCTGGAAGACGGTATAAAGGAAGTGGGTGCCCGTCACGTGCCTTACATTGTGGCGACGATCACCTGCAACTCGGCTGGAGGACAACCTGTCTCCCTGGCCAACTTAAAAGCCATGTACCAAATCGCAAAGCAATATGACATTCCTGTGGTCATGGATTCAGCCCGTTTCGCTGAAAATGCCTACTTTATCCAGCAACGTGAAAAAGAGTACCAGGGCTGGACAATCGACGCGATTACCCGGGAAAGCTATCAATATGCCGACATGCTGGCGATGTCGGCCAAAAAAGATGCCATGGTGCCAATGGGCGGCTTGCTCTCCTTCAAGAACGACCGCTTCTTTGACGTCTATACAGATTGCCGAACACTGTGCGTCGTGCAGGAAGGTTTTCCCACCTATGGCGGCTTAGAAGGCGGTGCGATGGAACGGCTGTCAGTAGGGCTTTACGACGGGATGCGTCAGGACTGGCTGGCCTATCGCATCAGCCAGATTCAGTACCTGGTAGACGGGCTGGAATCCACAGGCGTGACCTGTCAGCAGGCTGGAGGGCACGCTGCTTTTGTCGACGCCGGTAAATTATTGCCTCATATTCCCGCCGATCAGTTTCCGGCTCAGGCCCTGGCCTGTGAGCTGTATAAGGTGGCAGGCATTCGGGCGGTAGAGATTGGATCATTTTTGTTAGGTCGCGATCCGAAAACGGGTAAACAGTTGCCCTGCCCGGCTGAATTGCTGCGTCTGACCCTTCCCAGGGCCACCTACACGCAAACGCACATGGATTTCATCATTGAAGCATTCGGACATGTGAAAGAGAATGCGGCCAACATAAAAGGCTTAACCTTCATCTATGAGCCTGAGGTATTGCGCCACTTCACTGCAAAACTTAAAGAGATTTAACCGTCATACCTGTAAAGTGAGCGGCTGTCAGCGACAGCCGCTCTGCCGCATCGCTCTGTTAACCTCACAACAATAAAAATGATAAACATGAGATACCGTATTGAGAGGACACCATGGACGATCATCCACATCAAAAACATTCCGCCTTTTGGGGCGTGATGGTTATTGCAGGCACGGTCATCGGTGGCGGCATGTTTGCACTGCCCGTCGATCTGGCCGGCGCCTGGTTTTTCTGGGGCACTTTTATCCTGGTGATCGCCTGGTTTTCCATGCTGCATTCCGGTCTGTTATTGCTGGAGGCCAATTTAAATTACCCACCAGGCTCAAGCTTTAATACATTAACCAAAGATCTACTGGGTCAAAAATGGAATGTAGTTAGCGGCATTACCGTTGCGTTTGTGCTGTATATTCTGACGTACGCCTATATCTCAGCCAATGGTGCGATTATCAGCGAAACGTTGTCCGCTCACACGGGCCTGACTTTGCCTGCCCGCGTCGTTGGCATCGGCACCGCGGCAGGTGTTGCTGGCGTGCTGTGGATAAGCTCACTGGCAACAAGCCGGATTACATCCCTCTTTCTCGGCGTTAAAATCCTCGCCTTTATCATTGTTTTCGGTTCATTATTTTTTGACGTTGACTATGCCATTCTCAGCGATGCCAGCAGCCTCAGTGACACGCATTCTTACTTCGCCTGTATCTTTATGGCTATCCCTGTCTGCCTTGCTTCATTTGGTTTTCATGGCAATATTCCCAGCCTGATAATTTGTTATGGCAAGCAGAAAGACAAGCTGGTGAAAAGCCTGGTTCTGGGCTCCTTACTGGCGCTGTTTGTCTATCTTTTCTGGTTGTATTGCACTATGGGCAATATCCCGCGCGAAAGTTTTAAAGGCATTATTGCGTCGGGGGGCAATGTTGACGCCCTGGTGAAGTCGTTTATGGGCACCCATCCCGACAGAGTTATTGCCTTTTTCCTGCTGGTTTTTTCTAATCTTGCCGTTGCCAGCTCTTTTTTTGGCGTCACGTTGGGGTTATTCGATTATCTGGCGGACTTGTTTAACATAGAAAATACCGCCGTTGGGCGAGGCAAAACGGTGCTGCTCACCTTTCTTCCCCCCAGCCTTTTGTACCTGATCTTTCCAAATGGCTTTCTCTATGGCATTGGCGGCGCAGGCTTATGCGCAACGGTGTGGGCCGTCATCGTGCCTGCCCTACTGGCAATGCAGTCCCGGAGACGCTTTCCCGACCAAATTTTTACCGTGTGGGGTGGCAGAATCATTCCCGCCATGGTCATCATTTTTGGTGTCGTTGTGATTGTCTGCTGGGTAGGTAACGTACTGGACGTGTTACCGAAGCTTGCCTGATAAGACGCTGGCAGGAAATACGGATGGCGTTGTGTGCTGGAAGCTAAACAGCCGGCCACCCTTGTGACCGGCCTCACCTGTAAACGGGTGGGTTTTAAAACTTAATCAAGCAGCTGACGTCCAAGATACGGATTGGCGTGAAGTAATTTCATCAATTTCTGTGCCGTTGCTGAAGGGCGCGTACGCTGTGCTTCCCAACTTTTAACCGAAGAAACGCTAACACCCATGATTTTTGCAAACTCATCGACCTGCATTCCCGCCATTTCGCGCAGACGTTGCGGCTCTGGCATTGCAGGTTGACGCTGAGTTTGCAGCGCAACAGGGCTGTTATCACGTGTCAAAACAATCTGCTCAAGGCTGCTGAGCAATTCAAACATAGGATCTTTTAACTCCATAGAGAACTCCTTAAAACTCACTATGAATCACGTGAAAGAAGGTACACGAACCTGAAATCAGGTTCAGAAACCGGACTAAGCAAGCTGCATCCCATAAGAGTTTGTATTTATGATGAAAATCTTATGGGACACAGCCTGTACTGCACCGCTGCTTAAACATGACAACGCAATGCAACATATGCCGGGAGACTAAGTATGGATAGAGACCTGACAATTTGCAGTGCAAATTAAACATTTTTTTTAACTTTACAATTCTGAAAAAAGGCTAAAAACCCTAACCGTTTGATGCAATTGATTTTGTTGATACGGCATCCACTTCGCGTTCCGATCTTTTTTTTCTTCACCCTCTTCGGTGAATAAATCGTCAGAACCCCGCACGCGCTTACAACAAAAGAATTTGCAAAATATGCGCCAGATCTTTCGATTTTCTACAACAAAACGGTCAGTACCAGCAATTTATCAAGCTACGCACTGGCGATGCCGTGGCTGTCGTGCCGCCAGCGCCCAAAGACATAACGGTTATCAGGCAATCACCAGTACGATTAATCCTGCTCTGTCATCTGGACAGGCCCTTCCCATAGCGAGCCAGAGCAACGGGTTGCACTACTTTAAGGCAACTGAACAATGAAAGGGCATTTAGAGGATAGCTGTTATAACAGCCTGCACCCGGTACGGGATGCTCAGGCAGTGAGCGCGGTCCGGGCAGGCTTAACAAAGGGCGTCTGAACAGGCCCCGCTCAGGGTTTATTCTTACTGCCTTTACAGCACGAGCCGCCCCTTATCGGGTATGGAAAAAAGCCTTTTCACTGCTCTTTAAAAGGCTTTGTAAACGGATGAGGCCCTGATTTTACGTTTAACCTCTTTTTTCTTACCCATAATGGCCTGACAGCGCGCTTTCACATTGTGTGGCCATTAACGTTTGTTCTATTCTTTAGGCCACTGCTTACCCGGACATCAGCCAGTTTTACTGACAGGAGTTGAACCCATGGCTTCAGGAATTTCCCGCGTCCTGGCACGCAGCGGCATTATGCTGGCTGGCGTGCTTATCGTTCTGCAACTCACCGCGTGTGGTGATAAAGAAGGCGAACAACGCAAAGCGTTTATCGATTTCATGCAAAATACCGTTATGCGTAGCGGTGAACATCTGCCGAGTCTGAGTGAAAACCAGAAACAGAGTTTTGGTCCCTTTGCTGGGGATTACGCGATTTTGTATGGTTTCTCACAACAGGTGAATAAGACGGTCGATCAGGGCATGCGCCCGGTCGTGGATGAGCTTTCTGCTATTCGCGTGCCGCAGGACTACCTGAGTCGCCGGGATTCTCTGGCTCAGGCCACCAGCGCCCTGACCGTCGCCACCCAACAACTCGAAAGCGCCAAAATGCAGGCGGATAAGAGCAAAGCCGGTCTGAAACAGTCTGACGATCTGAAAAAGGTTTTCGATACCGCCTATGACAAGGTCGTCACTCAGCCTGCCGATCAGTTGATCCCATTGTTACCTAAACTCCAGGCGCTTAGTCAGGATGCGGTTAAAACTGGTGAATTTCTTCAGGCACAGGGGACACGCGTCAGTTTTAATAATGGCGGAGTCCAGTTCCCTACTCAGGAACAGGCTACCCAGTACAACAGCCTGATGACCAGTTTATCAGCGAATGTCCAGGCACTGACTCAGGCCAAGAATGCCGTTCAGGGCACGGGACAATAAATTTCACACGGACAGATTAGCGACTGTTCATCTCATAATCACTTCACCACGCGCTTGCGCTTCATAAAAACGGGCCAGATCAAAATGTGATCTGGCCCGTTTTTTATTAAATTAAGTTGTGACTTTAATCACATTTTATAAACAAAGCAGCATGATAAAAGTGTGATAAATATCACTTAAAGTAAAAAGAAACGGTCAAAAATTGGTCATAACTTTCCTGTATGACCCTTATTTTGTGATCTAAATCACTTAAAACGCCCCTGTCACCCCACCATAAATGTGACCTGCATCACTCATGAGGTCACCCACTACGCAGGCCAATATTCGCGTGATAAAGTCCGCCTGCATACAGTAATACTGACGGCGCATCGCCGTAGTGGCTAAACAAAAACAAACGCGCGCTCCTGTTGCAGCGCGTCTCAACAAGGGGTGGGCTTATGTCCTCATCAGTAAAGGTCAAAGTTCAAAGCTTTGGTCGCTTTTTGAGTAATATGGTGATGCCTAACATCGGCGCGTTTATCGCCTGGGGTATTATCACCGCGCTGTTTATTCCAACGGGCTGGATTCCAAACGCAACACTGGCGAAACTTGTCGCCCCGATGATCACTTACCTGCTGCCATTGCTAATTGGCTTTACAGGTGGACGTCTGGTGGGAGGCGATCGCGGCGGTGTGGTGGGTGCCATCACGACAATGGGCGTGATTGTCGGTGCTGATATGCCGATGTTCCTCGGCTCGATGATCGCAGGTCCGCTTGGTGGCTGGGCAATCAAGTCATTTGACCGCATGGTTGACGGCAAAATCAAAAGCGGCTTCGAAATGCTGGTTAACAACTTCTCTGCCGGGATCATCGGCATGTTGTTGGCGTTGCTGGCCTTCCTGGCGATTGGTCCCCTTGTCGAAGGTTTGTCACATATTCTGTCCGCTGGCGTCAATTTGATGGTGCAAAATAACCTGCTGCCATTGACGTCTGTCTTTGTCGAACCGGCGAAAATCCTGTTTCTTAATAATGCTATTAACCACGGCATCTTCTCACCGTTGGGGATTCAACAGGCAAGCGAAGCCGGTAAGTCAATCTTCTTCCTGATTGAAGCCAACCCAGGCCCGGGTATGGGCGTACTGATGGCCTATATGTTCTTTGGTCGTGGTAGTGCGAAGCAGTCTGCCGGCGGTGCGGCTATCATCCACTTCCTGGGCGGTATTCACGAAATCTACTTCCCTTATGTCCTGATGGCACCACGCCTGCTGCTGGCCGTGATCCTCGGCGGTATGACCGGCGTGTTTACTCTGACGGTTCTGCATGGCGGCCTGGTTTCCCCTGCCTCACCGGGTTCTATCCTGGCGGTATTAGCCATGACGCCAAAAGGCGCTTATTTTGCGAATATTGCCGCCGTCTTCGCTGCTTTTGCTGTTTCCTTCGTGGTCTCTGCTATTTTGCTCAAAACCAGCAAAGTGAAAGAAGACGATGATATCGAAGCGGCTACGCAGCGCATGCATGATATGAAAGCCGAGTCAAAAGGGCAGGCGGTGTCAGGTGCCGCGGTTGCCAGCGATGCGATGAGCGTTGACCTGAACCATGTGCGTAAAATCATCGTGGCTTGTGATGCCGGCATGGGGTCAAGCGCTATGGGGGCAGGCGTACTGCGTAAGAAAGTTCAGGATGCAGGCTTAACGCATGTGTCGGTAACCAACAGCGCCATTAACGCGCTGCCGGGTGATGTTGACTTAGTCATTACGCATCGCGACTTGACCGAACGCGCCATTCGTCAGGCTCCTCATGCCCAACACATTTCACTGAATAACTTTCTGGACAGTGCTCTGTACAGCACGCTGACCCAGCGCCTGGCGGCGGCAAACCGGAGTGAAGCGAACCGGGAAGTCGTACAGAAAACATTGGGTGACAGCTATGATGACGGCAGTGCCAACCTGTTTAAACTGGGGGCGAGCAACGTGTTCCTGGGACTGAATGCCAGTAATAAAGAGCAGGCCATCCGCTTTGCGGGTGAGCAGTTGGTGAAAGGGGGTTATGTTCAGCCCGAGTACGTTGATGCGATGCTGGAGCGGGAAAAGCTGACGCCGACATACCTTGGCGAATCGATCGCGGTCCCGCACGGCACGGTTGAGGCTAAAGACCGGGTGCTGAAAACCGGTGTGGTTTTCTGCCAATACCCTGCTGGCATGCAGTTTGGTGATGAACCCGATGAGGTGGCGCGCCTGGTCATTGGTATCGCCGCCCGCAATAACGAGCATATTCAGGTGATCACCAGCCTGACCAACGCACTTGACGATGAGCAGGTCATTGAAAAACTGGCTCATACCAACAGCGTTCAAGATGTGCTGGATCTGTTATCAGGCAAGCCAGCGTTAGCCTGATTCGGTCCGACATTTTCCCTGGGGCGGTTATGCCCGTCCCACTTTGTTGGGGCGGACATGCCCGCCCCGTTGTCATTTGATATGGGTCAAAATTATGAAAGCGTTACATTTTGGAGCGGGTAATATTGGTCGCGGTTTTATTGGTAAACTGCTGGCAGACGCAGGTATTGAGCTGGTTTTTGCAGATGTGAATCAGACGGTACTGGATGCCCTGAATGCCCGTCATGAATATCCTGTGCATGTCGTCGGTGAACAGGCCAACGTCGACATCGTTACAGGCGTCAGCGCCGTTAACAGTACCAGCGACGATATTATCCCTCTGATCGCTGAAGTTGATCTCGTTACCACTGCGGTTGGCCCGCAAATCCTGGAACGCATCGCCACCAGCGTCGCCAAAGGTCTGGCCAAACGCAGTGATAACGGCAATGTTCAGCCGCTAAATATTATCGCCTGTGAAAATATGGTTCGCGGTACCAGTCAGCTCAAACAGCATGTGCTGCAGGCACTACCGTCCCAGTATCACGCCTGGCTTGAGGCGCATGTTGGCTTTGTCGATTCTGCGGTTGATCGTATTGTACCGCCTTCTGAAGCCGGCAGTGAGGATCCGCTGGAAGTCACCGTGGAAACCTTCAGCGAATGGATTGTGGATAAGACCCAGTTTAAGGGCGATCTGCCCACCATTCCGGGCATGGAACTGACTGACAACCTGATGGCCTTTGTTGAGCGTAAGCTTTTTACACTCAACACCGGCCACGCGATTACGGCCTACCTGGGACAACGGGCTGGCCACCAGACCATCCGCGATGCCATTCTTGATGAGGGTATTCGCGCCGTCGTTCAGGGCGCCATGGAAGAGAGTGGCGCGGTGCTCATCAAACGTTATGGGTTCGACGCCGATAAACATGCTGCCTATATCCAGAAAATCCTGGGCCGCTTTGAAAATCCTTACTTAAAAGATGATGTTGAACGCGTGGGTCGGCAGCCACTTCGTAAGTTAAGTGCGGGCGATCGCCTGATTAAACCAACGCTGGGCACTCTGGAATACGGGTTGCCGCATGCCAATTTGGTGAAAGGGATTGCGGCCGCCATGCACTACCACAGCGACCAGGATCCGCAGGCGCAAGAGCTGGCTGCACTGCTGGCGGAAAAAGGGCCACAGGCAACCCTGGCTCAGGTATCTGGCCTGGAGGCTGACAGTGAGATTGTAAAAGAAGCCGTTAGCGCCTGGCACGCCATGGCATAATAACGCCATGTTAGCAATCCAGATCGGGGGCGATGACGTCGCCTCCGACAGCAGTACGACATTGACGCAGGCCATAATGGAAGAAAAGCAGGCTTTTGAAAATCGTGTGCTTGAACGTCTGAACGCGGGGCGATCGGTGCGGAGCTTTCTGTTCGCCGCAGTTGAACTGCTGGCCGAAGCCGTTAATGTGCTGGTGTTACAAGTATTCCGTAAAGATGACTACGCCGTGAAATACGCCGTGGAGCCCCTGTTGCTGGGCGACGGCCCGCTCGGCGAGCTGTCGGTCAGGCTTAAGCTGATTTATGGCCTTGGGGTGATTAGTCGTCATGAATATGAAGATTGTGAACTGCTGCTGGCCCTGCGCGAAGAGCTGAATCACGACGCGGGCGATTATCGTTTTACCGATGATGAAATTCTGGGTCCTTTCGGTGAATTGCATTGCGTCTCAGCCTGGCCACCGGTTCCCACCTTACAGGCAGACGATCCCGCTTTACAGGCGATGCAGCAGCAACGCTACCTGCAAATGGTGCGCTCCACGATGGTCCTGTCTCTGACAGAACTCATTTCCCGTATCAGCCTGAAACAGGCGTTTAAGAAGGCATCCAGCTAAATCCTGCGGGGAGCCTGAACCGCTCCCTCTTTCACCCTTCTACCGAGAATCTGTCGTGAATTTGGTGTATCCTTAGCCTGTTTTCCTCAACGAGTTGTTGTCATGAAAGAGCAAGAAAAGAACGAAATTAAACGCCTCAGCGATCAACTGGACGCGCTGAACCGTAAAGAGCCTCAGCTACTGGAAGCGGGTGATGCTGAAAAGCTGGGCGCGCTTTTAAAAGAGAAAGAAACGCTGGTGACGGAAATTGAACGTCTGCGCAATCAGCGCGACGCCAAATTGAGCCAGGAAGCGCAAAAGCTGCAGAAACTGCCGTTCAGCCGCGAAATTACCAAAAAAGAACAGGCCAACCTGGGTGCCTTAAAGAAAAGTGTACGCGGCCTGGTTGTCGTGCACCCTATGACCGCGCTGGGACGAGAAATGAACCTGCAGGTCATGACAGGCTTTGCCAAAAGCGCCTTTTGATGTGTGCGATCAGGCAGCCGCCTGATCCACCGCATGCTGGCCAGTAGCCGTATTCACCTGCTCTGCCAGCGTATCCAGCAGCGTATAACGACGGCGGTATTCGGCCCGCTTCTTGCTGGCAATGTCCTCAAGCGTTTTTCGTGGCAACATCAGCGGCAGTGCAAACATGCCGTCAGCGCGGGCCTGACCATTCAGCGTCAGCCAGAATTCACTGTAGCTGGCGAAAAACTTATCACCTTTGCTATGACGATAACGCAGGCTACGAAAAACATGGGTTTCGTCGCCAACCGCCGCAATTTTCTTAACGCCGCATTGCTGAGCCAAAATAAATACAACTTCCATTAACAGGCGTTTAGGAAATAAGCCGTGTGCGGCTTTCGTTGCATCACGAATAACATCATTTGAGATATGTTTACGTGGTCCCTGCAAACCACCAATCAGCAAAGTTCGCTGTTTTTCGTCATTCATAATGGTAAATGACAGAGAAGCCAGCGCCTCATTTTCATAACGTAAAACAACCGTGACTTCCCCTTCACGATCGAAATATCCGGAGCGACAAGTAATATTGAACGCTTCATTATTTTTACCTTCAAACCTGGCAAGGACTGTCTCCTCTCCGCTTTGCAGAATCTGGCGAAGCTGACTGTTCTCCAGACTTCCCATCAACGCATAATGATCAAGAATCGCCTGCGCCCGTTGCGCGACGCTCATCCCCGCACGCAGATAGGGGCGATGAAGTTTTGCAGGTAACAGCCCCTGTACGTGCATTAACTGGGTGATTCTTGGTAACGCAGAAAGTTGCTGTAAATAACGCAAAGTCGTAACAGGCGCAATAAGCGTTCTTAAAGCAAATTTAAGCCGGAAAAGACGGCTACGCCAGAGTTTGTTGGGGACGTACTTTCCGCTAAGTAACTGGAAAAATAAACCGGCGCAGGAATCCGCCGTCACATCATGTGTAGTATAAATAGACATAGCCTACGTTCTTATTAGTCTGATAGTGACACTGATGATAAAACGACCGGCATCAACGGCAGGTTAATGACTCAAATTGTTAAAAATTTAGCGGGATAAACTCACGCTTCGTTTAATGATTGTTTAGAATGCTAAGCCTGTCTGGCTGTTGCAGGTAAGAACGGCGGTTTCTGAATTGTAAAATGCGGGGCGGCAGCATCGCTAAGCAAGCGTTACTATTGCGTCAACGAGGATTATCAGGGGTAAGGAACATCCTGCGGGCGTAAAAAAACCGGCAGAGCCATTCTGCCGGTTGAAAGTACCTGTGGCGCTTAGCGCTTACTTAGCGGATGCGAAGCGCGCTGCCGCCTCGTCCCAGTTAACCACGTTCCAGAAAGCTTTGATGTAATCCGGACGTTTGTTTTGATACTTCAGGTAGTAGGCGTGTTCCCACACATCCAGACCGATGATAGGGTAACCCGATACGCCAGCGATCGCTTCGCCCATCAGAGGGTTGTCCTGGTTAGCGGTTGAAACCACGGCCAGTTTGTCACCTTTCTTAACCAGCCAGGCCCAACCGGAGCCGAAACGGGTCGCTGCCGCTTTTTCAAACTCTTCCTGGAATTTTTCTACGCTGCCGAAATCTTTTTCAATCGCGGCTTTCAGCTCGCCCTGCAGCGTGGTGCCGGTTTTCAGGCCTTTCCAGAACAGGCTGTGGTTAGCGTGACCACCCGCGTTATTGCGCAGCGGGCCTTTTTTATCTGCTGGCAGCTGATCCAGTTTGGTGATCAGTTCATCGACAGGCAGATCGGCAAATTCAGTCCCTTCCAGCGCCGCATTGGCGTTGTTGACATAAGTCTGGTGGTGTTTGGTGTGATGGATTTCCATCGTCTGCTTGTCAAAATGCGGTTCCAGTGCGTCGTAAGCGTAAGGCAGGGATGGCAGTGAATAACTCATGTTCTTCCTCTCCATTTAGTGTTTGAGCAGCACGACAATGTCGGCACGTGCCGCGTAAGCAGTCGTATCATTATAGTTAAATTCATGATCGGTAAAAGCGTAATCAATGCCCTATTAAACATAAGGTTTTGAAAAAGCATGCAAAGCAGCCAGATTTTTCGGTGGCGGAAAGCCTGGGTGCGTAAAGAGGATTACCTGCAAAGCGCCCCGAACACGCAGACGTTATCTCAGCCGCTGCGGATGACTATAGATGGTGGCACGGCCCGGTTTACTGAATCCTACCAGGGTAAGATGACAGCGTTCGGCCACCTCCACCGCTAACTGGGTTGCGGCAGACACGGCAAACAGAATTTCAACGCCGCACATTGCCGATTTCTGCACCATTTCATAGCTGGCCCGGCTGGAGACCAGTACGGCACCATTGCCCCATTCGGCCTGACTGCGATAGCCCAGCAGTTTGTCCAGTGCCACATGGCGGCCGACATCCTCACAGCCATGAATCAGTCCACCCTCAGGATGTATCCAGGCGGCCGCGTGCGTGCAGCCTGTTTTTTGCCCGACGGGCTGGACGTCCTTGAGCTGCGCCAGCGCGCTGTCCAGCTGCGCCAGGGGAAAAGTCTGCGTAAACGGCAACGGCGTCAGCGGCTTTCCGATCTGCTCCAGTTGCTCCACGCCACATACGCCGCAACCCGTCCGGCCGGCCAGCGCTCGCCGTTGGGCTTTCAGCGCCATAAAACGTCGGCTGGATAATTCAATCTGCACCTCAATGCCGTGACAACCGGTCACCACATCCATTCCGAAAATATCGGCCGGAGAATCGATGATGCCTTCTGAGAGTGAAAAACCGACAGCAAACGCCTCCAGGTCCTTGGGCGTTGTCATCATCACAACGTGAGAAATACCGTTATACACCAACGCCACGGGCACTTCTTCGGCTAACCAGTCGGCCTGAGCATGGTGCAGGTCGTCACGTTGCCAGACATGGATTTCACGCAAGCCTGCTCGCTCACTCGCACCGGTTTCCTCTTTCACTTCGTTGTTCTTCACGTTGTTCTGACCCTGAGCTGTTGCGGATGGCGTAAAGGTAACCCTGTTGCGCCATGCTGAATAGCTTCTATTCTGTACCCTGCGCCGTGCTGCAACAAGTCTGTGGGGGGCAGACAGCATAAAGCGTGAAAGGCCCACCGATTTGCCGTTATTCACAATGCGTTATGCTTGTTGTCGCCGGCGAAAAATGTATTTCATACTGAAGATAAAGGACTGGACTGCTATGCTCAGCCTGGTGGGACCAGTTTTGCACTGTGGTTTCCTGACGCGGTTTTCCGCCTGCTTTGCTCGCTGAGAACCGCTCACGAGGGAAAATGGCGAGAGATCCGGCCCATAACGGCTATTCGTAGCCGATACAGACAACCTCATTTTTGCTGGTGTCGTGAGTAGCGTAATCAGCCAACAAACAGGAAAATGCCTTTTATGCGCATCCGCATTATCCCGAAAGACCCGTTGGAGAAGAGCGAAAAAAACCCAGCGGAAATGATCCCGCCGTTACTCTTCCCCCGGCTGAAAAATTTATACAGCCGTCGGGCGGCGCGTTTGCGTGATCTGGCGGCAAAAAATCCTTTGGGTGACTATTTACGCTTTGCCGCCGTCATCGCCCAGGCGCAGGAAATCGTCCTGTACGATCATCCTCTGCAGATGAACCTTCACGCACATCTGCTCAGGAGCGCTCAGGAAGATAAAGCGCCGCTGGATATTCATACTCTGTCGCGCGATCCACACTGGCATCGCCTGCTGCACTCGTTAATTGCGGAGCTAAAGCCCGAAATGAGCGGTCAGGCGCTGGCGGTGTTAGAGAACCTGGAGAAAGCTTCAGCGACCGAGCTGGAAACGCTGGCCAGTGCCCTGTTTGCGGGTGAGTACGCGCAGGTGAGCAGTGATAAAGCCCCTTTTATCTGGGCTGCGCTGTCGATCTACTGGGCACAAATGGCGGCATTGATTCCCGGTACGGCTCAGGCGGAGATGGGCGCACAACGCCAGCACTGCCCGGTATGTCACAGCCTGCCGGTCGCCAGCATCGTACATATGGGTTCGCATGAAAGTGCGCGCTACCTGCACTGCAACCTGTGCGAAAGTGAATGGCACGTCGTGCAGAACACCTGCTCTCATTGCGACCAAAACCGCGATCTGCATTACTGGTCACTGGACAGCGAGCACGCGGCCGTCAAAGCAGAAAGCTGCGGCGACTGTGGCAGCTACATGAAAATGCTTTATCAGGAAAAAAATCCGGCCATTGAACCGGTCGCCGACGATCTCGCCTCTTTAGTGCTGGATGCACGTATGGAGCAGGAAGGTTTTGTACGCAGTGGCCTGAATCCTTTTATGTTTCCCGGTGAATAGTTTTTTGCTGATGAAACCTCGCTAAACGGGAGTAACGCAATGAAACTGATTGGCAGCTATACCAGCCCCTTTGTCCGCAAGATTTCTGTCATCATGCTGGAAAAAGGCATGATGTTCGAATTTGTTAATGCGTCGCCCTACAGCGAAGACAGCCATGTTCCGCAATATAACCCGCTGGGTAAAGTGCCCGCGCTGGTCGCGGAGGATCAGCAGGTCTGGTTCGATTCCAGCATCATTGCGGAGTACCTCGAACTGCGTGGTCAGGCACCGGCTTTATTGCCCGCTGATCCGCTGGCGTCTTTAAAGGTTCGTCAGCTTGAAAAGCTGGCCGATGGCATCAGCGATGCGGCACTGGTGATCGTACGTGAGCAAATGCGGCCAGGTAACGCCCAGTCAGAAGAAGTGCTGTTACGCCATCGCGACAAGATTCAGCGCGGGCTGGACAGCCTGGAAAAAGAAGTGAGTGAAGGAAAGTGGATCGATAATGGCGAACTGAATCTGGCCGACATTGCCACAGGCTGCATGATTGGCTACCTGAATTTCCGTCGCGTTGTCCCTAACTGGTGCGTTCAGCGGCCCGCACTGGTCAGGCTGGCCGAAACACTCTTTCAACGGGAAAGTTTTGCCCGAACCACGCCGCCGGCATCCTGATCGGCGAGGCTGTCAGCGCTGATGCCGGTAGCGGTGCTGACAGCCTGTTTCCTTAGCGCATTTCAGTCTGCAACCCTTGCTTTCCCACGTAAAGGGCTGTCGACGTCTCCGTTATTCCCCTTACCCATCACCACGGAATGGCACATTCGCGCAGTAGCCTGAACCTGTCCGTCGTGACCAGTATAAACAGGGGATGAACTCCGTGAGAATAAGCGTAGCCATCTCTTGCATTGCTGCAGCGGCTCCGATATACCTTTCGGGCAGCCCTGTTCTGAGACAACCCGCGCGCTCAGGATGAAAAGGCGGCACAAATATTTATGTATGCTCACGCCCCGTTTCGGGCTGTGAGGCCTGACAGATCACTGCCTCAGCCAGACGATAACCGGACAAAATGACGACCATCCCATTACGCTTCAGAACGGCATTGTGTTGCCTCCTGCTCGGTAATATTACGCATGCCTGGGCTGAGGGGCTGACCCTGGGTGCGCAGGGGGAAGCGAACTTTACGCCCTATCGCGCGTATAAAACTCAGTTTTCTGGCCTGCCCTATGTGGGCTATGACAATGATCATGTCTATATTGATGGCACAGAAGTGGGCGCCTATTTTATCAAAGATGACACCACACAACTGAAAGCGCGCTGGTGGTATCTGGATAACGAATTTGATCCGGACCAGACTTCTGATTCGGCACTCCGCCAGTTACGCATCCGCCACAGCACCATGATGGGCGGCATGAGCTACCAGAAGATCACGCCCCTTGGTGCGTTTCGAACCGAATTGTCTGGCGATACGCTGAACGAAAGCCGGGGATGGCTGGGTACGGTTGCCTGGGCAGGCCAGATCTCTCTGATGCAACTGGACGTTTATCCTCAGGCCGGTGTGGACTGGCTCAGTAAACAGCAGGCAAGCTATTACTACGGGGTAAGCGAAGAGGAATCTGCCCGCAGTGGTTTACCGACCTGGAACCATCAGGGCGTAACGCCATGGCTTGCCGTGGCGTTTGACTGGCACCCTGTAAAATCCTTCCATGTCTACCTGCAACCCAAAGTCACCTTCCTTACAGGGGCCCTCCGCGACAGCCCGATGACGGATCAACAGTATTTCTGGACGCTGTCTTCAGGCGTGACCTGGACATTCTGAAGCTGCACGCCGCGCAGTGCCGCAGCCCATTACAGGGTTCGTGGCCGTCCGGCTTTAATAACAGCCCCTGCGCTGCCAGGACGCCTTCGCAACCACAGGTGTTTTCAGTTTTTTATTGCGACTGCAAAAAGATAAAGTGCCACCAGCAGGTCGGGTGGCAGCATAAAAAAAGGGACGATATCTCGTCCCTTTTATCTGTATCAGAACCGATTACTGCAGCAGCGAGATATCGGCCACCTGCAGGAACAGCTCACGCAGTTTCGACAGCAGCGTCAGCCGGTTAATTCGCACCGCCGGGTCTTCTGCATTCACCATTACTTTATCGAAGAAGTTGTCTACCGCTTCACGCAGCTGCGCCAGTTCAATTAACGCATCCTGATAACGTCCTTCTGCAAAGTAAGGCTGCAGTTTGCTGCTCAGGGCGGTCACAAACGTGGCCAGTTGGATCTCTTCATTTTCTTTCAACAGTGATGCCTGAACGCTGTCATTCAGCGGTTCTGTTGATTTTGCCAGAATATTCGAGACACGCTTGTTGGCCGCCGCCAGCGCGGCCGCTTCATCAAGCGTACGGAAATGCGAAACCGCCTTCATACGTGCATCAAAGTCCGCCGGACGGGTTGGACGACGTGCCAGCACCGCCTGCAAGGTATCGATGCTGTGGCCTTCTTCCTGATACCAGGTACGGAAACGGCCCAGCATAAAGTCGATGACGTCATCAACCACGTTCGCATTGCTCAGCTTGCTGCCATACAGACGTACGGCCTCTTCGGTGAGCGTTTGCAGATCAAGCGGCAGATTTTTTTCCACGATGATGCGCAAAACGCCCAGCGCGGCACGACGCAGAGCAAAGGGATCTTTATCGCCTTTAGGGTGTTGACCGATGCCGAAAATACCGGCCAGCGTATCCATCTTATCAGCAATGGCCAGCGCACAGGCTACCGGGCTGGACGGCAAATCATCACCTGCGAAACGCGGCTGATATTGCTCGTTCAGCGCCACAGCGACATCTTCGGCTTCACCGTCATGACGCGCATAGTGCATGCCCATAACGCCCTGGGTGTCGGTAAACTCAAACACCATGTTAGTCATCAGATCGCATTTTGACAGCAGGCCTGCGCGCGTGGCGTGATTCACATCTGCGCCCGTTTGTGCCGCAATCCAGCCCGCCAGCGCCTGAATACGATCCGTTTTATCACGCAGCGAACCGAGTTCCTTCTGGAACAATACGGTTTCAAGACGCGGCAGATGATCTTCAAGACGTTTTTTACGATCGGTATTAAAGAAGAATTCAGCATCCGCCAGACGCGGGCGCACCACCTTCTCATTACCAGAAATAATCTGCTGCGGCTCGCTCGACTCAATGTTGGTGACGAAAATAAAGTTTGGCAGCAGTTTGCCTTCCGCGTCATAAACCGGGAAATACTTCTGATCGCCTTTCATGGTGTAAACCAGCGCTTCAGCCGGCACCTTAAGGAATTTTTCCTCGAAGGTGGCGGTCAATACCACCGGCCATTCCACCAGCGATGTTACCTCTTCCAGCAGGCTGTCACTCAGGTCGGCTACGCCACCTAAACGCCGTGCTGCGGCTTCCGCATCGGCTTTGATCATGGCTTTGCGGACCTGATAGTCGGCAATCACCTGACCGCGCTTTTCCAGCACATCCGGATACTGATCGGCGTTCTCAAGCGTGATTTCACTTTCGCCCATGAAGCGGTGACCACGGATAACGCGATCGGACTTGATGCCAAGAATCGTGCCGGGGATCAGTTCATCGCCCAGCAGCATCGTAACTGTGTGCACCGGACGCACAAACTGCACGTCGCTGTCGCCCCAGCGCATCAGTTTCGGTACCGGCAGTTTGCTCAGCGCCGTGGCAATCATGCCCGGCAGCAATGCCTGCGCCGCTTCGCCTTTCACCTGAGCGCGATAGACCAGCCATTCGCCTTTATCGGTGCTCAGACGTTCAGCCTGATCGACCGTGATACCGTTACCCCGTGCCCAGCCTTCTGCCGCTTTGGTGGCATTGCCCGCTGCATCAAAGGCGGCGGCAACGGCAGGTCCACGCTTTTCTACTTCACGATCGGGCTGGGAGGCGCTCAAATGGGCGACTTTCAGCGCCAGGCGACGCGGTGCAGCAAACCAGCTCACTTCGCCATGGTTCAGATTCGCGGCATCCAACTCGGCCGTCACCTGGGCAGCAAAGGCTTCTGCCAGGCTACGTAATGCTTTCGGTGGCAGCTCTTCGGTGCCGATCTCCACCAGGAAGGTTTTCTCAGTCATGGCTGCCTCTTACTTTTTGTTATTGCACATCGGGAAGCCCAGCGCTTCACGAGAAGCGTAATAGGCTTCAGCCACGGCTTTGGTCAGGGTGCGAATACGCAGAATATAACGCTGACGTTCGGTCACCGAGATCGCCTTGCGCGCGTCCAGCAGGTTAAAGCTGTGTGCGGCTTTCAGAATGCGCTCGTAAGCAGGCAAAGGCAGCGGTTTTTCCAGCGCCAGCAACTTCTGCGCTTCCTTCTCATACTGTTCGAAACAGGTGAAAAGAAAATCGACGTCGGCATATTCGAAGTTATACGTCGACTGCTCCACTTCATTCTGATGGAACACATCACCGTAGGTAGTTTTGCCTAACGGACCGTCGCTCCAGACCAGATCGTAAACGCTGTCCACGCCCTGGATATACATGGCCAGACGTTCCAGACCATAGGTGATCTCGCCGGTAACCGGTTTACACTCCAGGCCACCGACCTGCTGGAAATAGGTAAACTGCGTCACTTCCATACCGTTAAGCCAGACTTCCCAGCCCAGTCCCCAGGCACCCAGCGTCGGGTTTTCCCAGTTATCTTCAACAAAGCGAATGTCGTGTACGTTAGGATCCATACCCAGCGCTTTCAGCGACCCGAGGTACAGCTCCTGAATATTGTCCGGCGACGGCTTGATGATCACCTGGAACTGATAGTAGTGCTGCAAGCGGTTCGGGTTTTCGCCATAGCGGCCGTCGGTAGGACGACGGGATGGCTGCACATAGGCCGCAGCAATCGGCTCCGGGCCAAGTGCGCGCAGGCAGGTCATTGGGTGTGAAGTACCAGCGCCCACTTCCATGTCCAGTGGTTGAACAATGGTGCAGCCCTGGCGCGCCCAGTAATCCTGCAATGTCAGGATCAGGCCCTGAAAGGTCTTGGTATCAAACTTTTGCATGATGAGTTCGCACGCGGTTCGGCTAGATAAAAAAAGAGTGCGACAGTATACCCTTTGACCGCGTGATATGCAGCCGGAAATCCGGCGGCGCAGCCGCGAGAGTGGATTTTTGGTGTCAGATTTAGCCTGCTGGCGGCCTGTCATCGCCTGATTAACCGATACGGTTATGCGTTTTCATGCGATCCTGTGCACAGAGGGTTCTGAATCCCCGCTATTGCGCTTGTTGACGTCGACGCGACTGGCTACGCTTTGCACCGGGACGCACTGCGCCAGAGGACACCATGTCGCAAAAGATTTACTGGATTGATAATTTGCGGGCGATTGCCTGCCTGATGGTCATCGTCATTCACACCACAACGTGGTATCTGACCGGGCCGATGGCCATAAAAGGTCACTGGTGGGATATTGCTAACCTGTTCAATTCAGCGTCACGCATCTGTGTGCCGCTGTTTTTTATGATTTCAGGCTATCTGTTCTTTGGTGAACGCAGTACACAGCCGCGCCACCTGTGGCGACTGCTGGGATGTCTGGTTTTTTACAGTGCCGTGTCACTGGTTTATATCAGCCTGCTGACGCCAATTGGCGAAGGCCGTTCAATTTTAAAAATGCTGCAGAAGCCGGTGTTCTACCATCTGTGGTTTTTCTTCGCGCTCATGGGGATTTACCTCTTGTCGCCCCTGATTCAGGTAAAAAGCGTGCGGCCGCGCTACGTGGCGCTACTGGTGCTGATTGTGGTGGTCCTCGCGAATCCCAATACCATGGACCAGTCGTGGGGGCGCTTTCACTGGTTGCCCATTAACCTTTACCTGAGCGGCGACAGTATCTATTACCTGCTCTACGCCTTATTAGGCCGGGCGATCGGTACCATGGACACAGAAAGACGCGCTATCACACCGTTGGCTGCCGTGACCTTTGTGGCCTGCGTGACCGGCATTATGCTGGGTACGAAGCGCGCGTTAATCGTTAATGGTGCCTTTAACGATACGTGGTATCTCTATTGCGGACCGCTGGTATTCATTGCCGCAATAAGCGCGCTGGTGGTGTTCAAAAATGCCTTTAATCAACGTACGCTGCCCGGTCTGGCCATCATTTCGCGCTACTCTCTGCCCATCTACGGCTTTCACGCCCTGTTCATCCATTTTATTCGCACCCATCACTATGACGATATGGCGCGTCCCTGGCTCGACCTGCCTGCCGTTTTTACCGTCACGCTGGTGGGCAGCTTATTACTGGGAATGCTGCTCAGTCGGGTGGATAAACGACATTGGGTGACCTGAGTCAGTGCGTCAGGTTCCAGCCTCTGGCGCGCCACAGCGCGGGTAACGCGGCCATATCGGTGAACACGGTCACCAGCGGATGATGGAGTTCGGGATTATGAGCGTCGGCACAGTAATAAAACACCGGCATGCCTGCTGCGATACCGGCACGCGCCCCCGCTTCGGAGTCATCCACCAAAATACAGCGCTCGACGGGTACCTGCATTTGTTGGGCTGCGTGAAACATCAGCTCGGGTTCGGGCTTCCAGTGGCCAATATCGTAACCGCTGTAAAGACGGTCAGCGAAATGATTCAGCATGCCGGTGAGGCCCAGCGAGTGCTGCATCTTTTTCACCGTGCCGTTTGACACCACGCATATCGGTACTGCCATTTGCCCGACCAGTGCCTTCGCACCGGCTATCGGCTTCAGTTCACGGTCAAACAAACGGGCCACTTCGCGCCGGTAAGCCGGTTCAACGTCCTCCAGCGGCAGAGCGACCCGATGCGTTTCACTGACGTCGCGGATGATGTCATACAGCTTTACCCCTTTGTACTTTTCGAACATCTCCTGCAGAGAGAGCGTAATCCCGTACTGGGCAAAGGTGGTGACATACGCGCGGGTGCACAGGACTTCACTGTCAACCAGGGTACCGTCACAATCGAAAAAGACGCATTCAACAGACATCTGACTCCTCCTTTTGTTCGGGGTACCTTAACACGTCAGCGTGGCCCTGAGGGGCCGGGATATGGCAATCGGTTGCGAAAAATCATTGTATTGCCGGGGCAAAATCGCCAGGATACGCGCCGGTGAAATTTTCTTCTGGATAAATGGCATGAATAAACAAGGCCTTTTTCAGCGCGTATTCAAACTGCAGGAGCATGGTACAACGGTTCGTACCGAAGTGATCGCAGGCATTACCACGTTTTTGACCATGGTATACATTGTTTTTGTGAACCCGCAGATTTTAGGTGTCGCAGGCATGGATACCCGGGCAGTGTTCGTAACGACCTGTTTGATTGCCGCGTTCGGCAGCATCCTGATGGGGCTGTTTGCCAATCTTCCTGTCGCCCTGGCCCCGGCGATGGGCCTCAATGCCTTTTTTGCCTTTGTGGTCGTCGGCGCGATGGGTTACTCATGGCAGGTCGGCATGGGTGCCATCTTCTGGGGCGCACTGGGTCTGCTCATCCTGACTCTGTTGCGGGTACGTTACTGGATGATCGCCAATATTCCGCTTAGCCTGCGCGTAGGCATCACCGCTGGCATTGGCCTGTTCATTGCCATGATGGGCCTGAAAAACGCCGGTATCATTGTGGCCAACCCGGATACGCTGGTCAGCGTGGGTAACCTCAGCTCACACAATGTGCTGCTGGGTGCGCTGGGATTCTTTATTATCGCCATTCTGGCCTCACGCAACATTCACGCCGCCGTGCTCATTTCGATGATCGTAACCACGGCGTTGGGCTGGCTGCTGGGCGACGTGACGTTCACGGGCGTGGTTTCTGCGCCGCCATCTGTCACCGCGATTGTCGGTCAGGTTGATATTAAAGGCGCGTTCAACATCGGCATGGCAGGCGTCATATTCTCCTTTATGTTGGTTAATCTGTTTGACTCGTCCGGCACCTTGATTGGCGTGACCGACAAAGCCGGACTGGCTGATGAAAAAGGCACGTTCCCGCGCATGAAACAGGCGTTGTATGTCGACAGCATCAGTTCGGTAACGGGCGCGCTGGCAGGAACGTCATCGGTGACCGCCTATATTGAAAGTACCTCCGGCGTAGCCGTCGGCGGCCGTACCGGATTGATGGCCGTGGTCACAGGCCTTCTGTTCCTGCTCGTCACGTTTTTATCGCCCCTGGCGGCCATGGTACCGGCCTATGCTGCGGCAGGCGCGTTAATCTATGTTGGCGTGCTGATGACGGCCAGCCTGTCCCGCGTCAAATGGGATGACCTGACCGAAGCCGTCCCGGCATTTGTAACTGCCGCCATGATGCCCTTTAGTTTTTCGATTACAGAAGGCATCGCACTGGGCTTTATTGCGTACTGTGTGATGAAGCTGGGCACCGGTCGCTGGCGAGAAATCAGCCCCTGCGTCGTCATTGTCGCCTTGCTGTTTGTATTGAAAATCGCCTTTATCGACGCGCATTAAAACCGTACGCAAAGGGCGGGAAAGCAGTGAGCGTTACGGTAAGCACGTAACGCTCCAGTAACTCAGACGAACTGGCAGGCCTGCTCCAGGCTCAGCCGGGGTAATCGGGGCGGGAGCTTGTCGGGTAAGCCATAGCCCAGGTTAATGAGCAGGTTGGCCTGCCAGCTGGTACCGGCAAAAAAGGCCGCGTTCACTTTAAGCGGATCGAATCCTGACATCGGGCCTGCATCCAGCCCCAGCGCACGCGCGGCCATGATCAGATAGCCTGCCTGCAGGCTACTGTTACGAAATGCGGTTTCTTTAACCAGATCGGGTGTGTTGGTAAACCAGTTTCGCGCATCGGCATGTTGAAACAACATGGTCAGATGCTGATAAAACTCGCTGTCCCAGGCAATAATCACGGTGACAGGGGCGCGCAGGGTTTTCTCAAGGTTGCCGGAGGCCAGGGCCGGCTTCAGCTTTTCTTTTCCCTCCGCAGAGGTGACAAAAACAAAGCGACCGGGTGAGCAGTTGGCCGAGGTCGGTGCCAGGGCAACCATCTGATAGAGCTTCTCCAGCAGCGACTGCTGCACCGGTTCAGGCTGCCAGTGACTGTGCGTACGGGCCTGGTAAAACAACGTATTCAGCGCGGCATCATCGAGCGGTATCGTCATATAACTCTCCAGGAAAACATCCAGTATTTAACCTGTACGTTGCGTTCACGCTTTTGGATGCCTATTCGCCCGGTTTAGTGTGAATGACCTGGCACGCCGCAAAACGTGAGCAATCTTATCCCTCGTTATCATACCTTGCGTTACGGCAACCGATGCGCAACGCACGGCGGATTGCGTTTCTGGATGCACATTTCCACCGCCGTCTGCCCGCTGAGCTACTTACCAATACAGAAACTGGAGAAAATCCGGCCTAACAGATCGTCCGAGGTAAATTCACCCGTAATTTCACTTAGCGCCTGCTGCGCCAGACGCAACTCTTCTGCCAGTAATTCCCCTGCCCATGCGCCCAGCAGTTGATGTTTTCCCTGCTCCAGGTGGGTTGCGGCTAATTCCAGTGCCTGCAAATGACGACGGCGCGCCAGGAAGCCGCCTTCCATATTGTCGGCAAACCCCATGGTCTGTTTGAGGTGATCACGTAAGGTATCAATCCCTTCGCTGGTACGGGCAGACAGTCTGATCAGGGCATGACCATTGACGTCCGTCAGGCCGAGCGTTTCACCGGTGATGTCCGCTTTATTACGCACCACGGTGATCGGCAGTTGAGACGGCAGGCGAGCGACAAAATCGGGCCAGATTTCCGCCGGTTCGGTCGCCTGCGTGGTGGTGCCATCAACCATAAACAGCACGCGGTCCGCCTGTTCTATTTCATGCCAGGCGCGCTCGATGCCGATACGTTCCACCTCATCACTGGCTTCGCGTAAACCGGCGGTATCAATGATATGCAGTGGCATACCATCAATATGGATGTGTTCACGCAGCACATCGCGCGTGGTGCCGGCGATATCCGTGACGATAGCCGCTTCACGCCCGGCAAGTGCATTAAGCAGGCTCGATTTTCCGGCATTTGGCCGACCGGCAATGACGACTTTCATCCCTTCGCGCAGCAGGCTGCCCTGTCTGGCTTCCGCGCGCACCGCATCGAGATCGCGAATGACAGCATTAAGCTGCCCTTCGATTTTGCCGTCAGACAAGAAATCGATCTCTTCATCTGGAAAGTCAATGGCCGCTTCCACGTAGATACGCAGGTGAGTCAGGGCTTCCACAAGCTGGTTAACACGGACAGAGAATGCGCCTTGCAGGGAATTTACCGCCGAACGCGCGGCCTGTTCTGAGCTGGCGTCAATCAGATCGGCAATGGCTTCCGCCTGGGCCAGATCGAGTTTGTCGTTCAGAAACGCGCGTTCAGAAAACTCCCCAGGCTGCGCGATACGTAATCCGGGCAGGGCCACAATCCGTTTCAGCAGCAGATCCAGAATCACCGGGCCGCCGTGACCTTGCAGCTCCAGCACATCCTCGCCGGTAAAGGAGTTGGGGCCAGGAAACCATAGCGCGATGCCCTGATCCAGCACGCTGCCATCACTGTCGTTAAACGATAAGTAGTCGGCATAACGTGGTTTAGGGAGTTTACCCAGCACCTGGCGGGCAACCTCGGCGGCCTGCGGACCGGAAACACGCAAAATGCCAACGCCGCCGCGTCCGGGCGGCGTGGCCTGAGCAACAATGGTATCGCTATGGCTCATACATTTTCTCTCACTACAAAAAACAAAGGCGGTCGCTTTGACCGCCTGAGCATAACCTGTTTTATCGCGGGAGACCTCCCGCGACGGTTTTACGCTTTCTTCTTGTCGCGGCTGTGTAAGCCACGTTTTTCCAGCCCGCGATAGATCAGCTGCTGCTGGAGAATGGTCACCAGGTTACTGACGATGTAGTACAACACCAGACCTGACGGGAACCACAGGAAGAACACGGTGAAAATTACAGGCATATACGTCATGATCTTCTGCTGCATCGGATCGGTCACCGTCGTCGGTGACATCTTCTGAATGAAGAACATGGTGATGCCCATCAGGATCGGCAGAATATAGTACGGATCCTGCGCTGACAGGTCATGAATCCATAAAATAAACGGCGCATGACGCAGTTCAACCGAGCCAGACAGCATGTAGTACAAGGCCAGGAAGATAGGCATCTGAATCACCAGCGGCAGACAGCCACCCAGCGGATTCACTTTTTCAGCCTTATACAGCGCCATCATTTCCTGGCTCTGCTTCTGCTTATCATCCCCTAAACGCTCACGCATCGCCTGAATCTTCGGCTGCAGCATGCGCATTTTCGCCATCGAGGTGTACTGCGCTTTCGTCAGCGGGTACATGATTCCACGCACGATGAACGTGATGATGATGATGGAGAAGCCCCAGTTACCGATAAAGCTGTGAATGAACTTCAACAGTTTAAACAGCGGCTGAGAGATGAACCATAACCAGCCATAGTCCACAGTCAGGTCAAGATGCGGCGCAATCGCGGCCATTTTATCCTGAATTTCCGGACCTACCCACAGTGTGGCATCCAGTGCCTGCTGTGCACCCGGTGCAACGGTGACCGGCGCAGATTTATAGCCGATAGCCGCCACGCCATTTCCCAGATTGCTGGTGTAAAGCGTGTTGGTTCCCTGCGTGCGCGGCACCCAGGCGGTAGCGAAATACTGCTGCAACATCGCCACCCAGCCATTGGTGGTGGTGGTGTTGAGGTTTTCGTTATCGGCGATAGTATCGAACTTAATCTTTTCGTATTTCGATTCGCTGGTGGAGTAAGCCGTACCGCGGAAGGTATGCAGCGCAAAGTTATTGCTGCCGGTATCGCGGTGCTTAGGCAAATCGATGGTCTGTTTTAACTGACCAAACATTGACACTTCCAGCGGCTGCTGGCTGGTGTTGTTAATGTTGTAATCAACGTTAACTGCATAGTCGCCACGCTTGAACACAAACGTTTTGGTATAGACAACGCCGTTTTCAGCCGTGAACGTCATCGGAACACGCAGCTCGCTCTGACCGTCAGCCAGTTCGAAGTGATCCTGTGCCGTGGTATACAGCGGACGCGCACCGTTGTTCGGGTTGTCCGGACCATTACGGCCAGTCAGACCGCTCTGCGCCTGGTAGACAAACGATGGTGTGGTTTCAAGCAGCTCAAACGGCTTGTCAGAACCCAGCTTATCCGGGTAAGTCAGCAGCAGCGCCTGATCAACATCGCCACCGCGAGTGTTGATGGTTAATGACAGGACATCGGTCTTAACGGTGATCGTTTTACCCTGGCCACTGGCGGGAACACCGGTAGCATCACCGGCAGCGCTGTTGGTGTTTTGCGTGGTCTGGGTCTGCAATGGCTTCGGAGCGTGGTCCGTCTGCCAGGCTTGCCAGATCATGAAAGACACGAACAGAAAAGCGATGAGAAAGAGATTGCGTTGCGAATCCATCGTTAATGTTCTCTGGTATCAAAGGTTTTTGGCGGCACAGGATCGTCACCACCCGGGTTCAAAGGGTGGCATT
>Ga0157363_1000101_pt1 | contig 65255 bp, 60 predicted proteins | sample AttsexASBM1_FD_111477 | JGI IMG/M metagenome (GOLD analysis project Ga0157363, IMG submission 111477) | Fungus gardens microbial communities from leaf cutter ant in Ribeirão Preto, State of São Paulo, Brazil - Atta sexdens ASBM1 | ecosystem: Host-associated > Fungi > Mycelium > Unclassified ... | reverse complement strand
CCCAGACTTTCCAGACTTTTATAAACCAGCATAACGGTACCGCGTGAAACTTTATAGCGATCACTCATCGTACGTATTGATGGCAGAAAATCGCCCCGTTTCAGGGTGCCAATAAAAATCATTTGACACACATCATCTATGATCTGTTGTTTAATGGTTTGTTTGTTCAGCATTTAAACATGTTCCCTATGAATATTACTGAATTATTCTTGTATAGATAACATGTAACCAAAGGATTTCGCAAGATAAATAAAATATTGTTACCAGTTTGTGTTTAATTATTTTTCGGGTGTTATCATGAGACTGTGAGGTTAGTCTTTAAGAATAAATATCAGAAAGTAGTCAGGTAATAATAAACAAGGTGATGGAATATTCCTATGGGGAGATATATCGTAGCGGTAGATGTAACGCTATTGATTAATGGTTTTGGTCAGTGATTTCGGTGATATACACTGCCCTGGTCAGATTGATTTTAAAATAAGGCCAGTGACATTTTTAAATTTCAATTTTGTTACTTGTTTATCCCCGGGCTGAACGTATCATGAGGTCGTTAACCAGGGCGCCCGGTAACGCAGTATGAAGGATTATTGTTAACTATATTTAATAGATACTATCATATTTAAGGATGACTACCCATGATTAACCAACTGACCTCATTGTCACTGAAAGCACAGATCGCTGTGAAAGAGAGCGGGTACCGTGCATTCCAGGCGCTGTCTAAAGAAGATGGTGTCACCGCCATCGAATATGCGGTAATTGCGGTTGCTATCAGTGGTATGTTGCTGACCTTATTTGGTTCAGATGACGCGACATTCCTGAAGGCGATCAAAGATAAATTTACCCTGCTTGGGGATAATATCACCAGCGCGAATGCCGTTCCAAAATCTTAACCGATAATTTAATTAAGGAGGCGTGACTGGCCTCCTTGTTTTGTAAAGTCATATGCTTATATTTCTTTATGGTCTGCTGGCCTTTATGTTGTTATCAGTGTGCTATACCGATATTTCCTCCAGGAGAATAAAGAATAATGCGGTTGTCTTTATTGCGGTGTTGTCGTTGACAATATCTGTCGTTCAGGGCAACGGCATTAATATATTCTGGCCATTTATTACGCTGGTGTTGGGAATGTTTTTGGTGACCATGAATGTTATCGGGGCCGGTGATATTAAGCTTATTTCAGCGCTCAGCCTGTCTCTTCCTGCGAAGCAGATGGCTGATTTTATCTTCTGGATTACATTATCCGGAATACCACTGATTCTTATTGTGGTTGCCTTACGACTGTGGCATCCGGGGAGCAAAAAAATGACGCTCCCCTATGGTGTTGCAATCAGTTGTGGTTATTTACTTCATCTATTGGGATAAACAGGACATTCAGTGAACCAGAGACTATTGGTAATTTTGGCTGTTTTATTACTTATTGTCGGCGCATTTGGCTTGCTGATGAGTAACGGTACCCCGGAACCCACCGATACCCCGGTCTCCTACCGGCTGGTGAATTATTTTGTCAGTGAAAAAGCACTCCCCGCAGGCAGTTTGTTAAGAGATGAGGATTTAGCCATGAAAACCGAATCTTTGCCCGCGGACAATGTGACAGGGTCGGAAATGACGGTTGAATCACTGCGAGGGATGTTTCTGGTCACCCCAAAACAGCCCGGTGAGCGCATTTTGGCCGGAGATATTAGTCCCGACGATCCAAAGAACAAGCTGGCCGCCGCCAATATGATTCGCTACAACACGGTGATTAATGAGCGGTTTACCGGTGCGATACAGCAACTACGGCCGGGGGATTATGTGGATGTTTATTTGCGATTTATGGCCGAAAACACCCGGCCCCGGCGTAAGAACAGCGAAGGCATTTTGCAGGGAGAATCCTCGCTGAATTTATTTCGGATCTTCGAAGCCAGAAGGGTGATCAGCCGGCCGGAAAGAGCCTCATCATCGCTGCTGGAGCGCCAGTCATTGTCAGAGAGCCGGGATGACAAAGCCACAGGGAGTCTGTCTCTCGATTTAGAGCTTAGCCCGGGCGATCTGAAAAGGCTGTATCTGGTCACCCAGAAATACGAAGTGATTCTTTTTCCTGTCACCCAGGATAAGGTTCAGCGGAAGGCTACCAGCGTAAAGCCAGCGACAGCTAAAGGAACAGCTAAATGAATTGCCTGACCCGACATTTACCCCGTTGTTATGGATTACGGTTGTGGTCTGTCGCTTTGTTGCTGGCTGGCTTGCTGTTGCCGTTATCCTCTTTTGCCGAAACCCTGTACCTGTCGAAAGGGGGGGCCCGGACCCTAAAAATGAATACCGTGATTGATACCGTATTTACCACCGATCCGGAAATCGTCGATTACAACCTGATCAGTGACCGTGAAGTGGTGATCTATGGCATCCAGAACGGGATTGGCGAGATTCTGCTGGTACAGAACGATGTGACGCGAAAAATTAAAGTGGTGGTGGATCCGCTGGTGGGAAAACTGGCCTCTCAGATACAGGATCAGTTTCCCGGTTCCACCATTGAACTGAGGAAGGTCGGTGACAGCTATATTCTCGCGGGGGTTGCGGTAGATGAAGAGAGTCGCGACGCGATTTACCAGATAGTCGGTGAAGCGTTGGGGATGGAAGCCGAAATTAAGGATACCACTATTAAAACTGAGAATACCGGTGAGTTAAAGATTACCGCGCTCAGGCAATTCCAGTACAGGAAACTGCAAAACCGTATGCGTCTTCCGCAGGCGAATCAGGTCAATGTCAAAATTTCGATAGTCGAACTGAACAAAACCTACAGTGACAGCCTGGGAATCGAGTGGGGGCAGGCACTGGATGTGGGCAACTTTGTCCTCAATAAACTGAAGTTTAATGCCAACGAACTGACGTCAATGATTCATGCGTTGGGGAATGAATCGGTGGCCAGAGTACTCGCCGAACCGAATTTGTCCGTTTTGTCCGGTGAAACCGCAGATTTCCTCGTCGGGGGAGAAATTCCTGTGGTGACCAGTTCATCGAACGGGACTTCCGTCGAGTACAAAGAAATCGGGGTCCGGATGACCATTGGTGCCAAGGTCGAGAACAGCCAGAAGGTCAAGCTGATGATCTATCAGGAAGTCAGTAATGTCGATTCTCAAAACACATCCACCGGCACCAGTTATATTCTTCCTACGCTGAAGTCGCGTAAAGCCAGGACCACTGTCGAGCTGGCAGACGGCGAGAGCTTTGTACTGGCGGGTTTACTGAGCGAATCGGAACAGGAAGTGCTGAAGAAAGTTCCCTTTATTGGCGATATTCCGGTGCTCGGCGCATTTTTCCGTTCAACGGCGGCTCACCGGGAGAAAACAGAACTGGTGGTGGTGGCCACGATTAATCTGGTACGGCCTATCTCCTCCAGTCAGGTCACCTTACCGGCCTGGCAGCGCAGTAGTTTGCTGGAGCGCTATTTTAATATCAGTAACGTGAAAGGCAGCAGCGCAGAGAAAGGTGTAGTTAATTTTATAGAGCAGGGCGGTTTTATTTATTAGCGAGGCAGTGTATGCGGCAATGGATTCTGCTGTTTATAGGATTATGGAGTTGTGCCGCCACGGCCGCTCAGGGGTATCAGTTTCAGTTGAAAGGTCGCAGCGATATAGATCAGGAGATTCTGGTCTCTGAGGTCGTTTCCTTTCACCAGTTTCTCGGCGGCTCACTTGCTGTGCAATGGTATCTCAATGATGCCGATGCCCTGGCGGAGCGCATCAGGCAGCGGCTGATTAATGCCGGAATTTCGCCTAACCGGGTCCGGTTACAGAAAAAGCCGGTACAGAACACCACCTCACAAGTAGCGCTGGTGAGCATTACTCTGACCACCCAAAAAAATGATGCGTTATGTCAGTCGAGAAAAAGCACTTACCAGTTCGACAGTTACCCCGAACTTGGCTGTGCGATAGACAATAACCTCAATACGTCATTGCGCCGGTAATTGACTGACTCACAGAGCGGCAGGGAGGCCGAATGCTGTTATTTTCCTCCAATGAAAAAAGCCAACAGACCGATAGCGAAAGTGTCCTGGTGATCGCTGCGGATACGCAGGTGATGGATAAAATTTGCGAGCAACTGACGATACGGGATACCGGAGAAATTCGTCGTTTTGCCGGTTCGGTAACGCAACTGGAAAATTATACCGAATCTGCGGATGTCAACGTGGTGGTTTTTGAAGTCAGTGAAGCCGATACCCCCGAATCGGTCGCACAGCTGATGGAGTTGCATATTTCACGTACCGCAATCCAGATAGCTATTGGTCACCGGGATTCACTGATGCTGGCCGACAGTTATCTGCAACAGCGCATTTTTTACTGCCATTACCCGTCACAGCTTAATCGCATCGGTTCGCTTATTGCGGCGAAAAGCCAGCCAGGCAGAGATGTGAACAGCGCAGTTAAAATGTCTATCCTGGGCTGCAAAGGGGGGATTGGGACTTCCTCTCTCAGTTACTACATCGCTGAAGATATTGCCAGACTTCGCCAGTCAGCCACTTTACTGGTGCAGGGGAGTGGAGGCAGCCGCAATCTGGATCTGATTTCCCGTGTTTCGATCAGCAATGAAGTCACGTTGTTGCAGAACAATTTTTATGCAATGTATGAAGAGAAAAGCCATGCGTGGTATTTCAACAATCCGGTCTATGACCGTCATCAGTGCGTGATATTTGACTTCAGTGCCTATAACGCCTCTGACGAAGATATCGAAAATGTACTGACCCATTCTGATTGTGTGTTGTTGGTCTGCGACCGAAATCTGTCTTCTGTCCGTGTGGCGAAGAAAATCATTGAAGCCAATACCCATCTGCAAAGCAGCAATAACGGGATAAAACGACTCTATCTCTGCTTTAACCAGCATCATCCGAAAGTCAGTGGCGAAGTCAATGCCCGTGAAGCCGGAGACCTGGTAGGACAGCCTGCGGATGTTGTTGTCCCTTATCTGCTGAAATCCGGAGACCCTTCAATGTCGCTGGATTTCAGCGGTAAGCACAGAGCTACCCTGCAAAACATCAGTTATCTGCTGTTAGGCAAAAAAAGGACCACTGCAGAAAAATCAACCTCGTTATTTTCGGACCTGAAAAAACGGCTCACAAGGACGTCTGAATAATTATGAATCAAAAGTATGCAGAGCTTGCCCGGCAATTACGCAGTCTGGCCTTACCCAGGCTTGATCTCGATCAGATAGACAAAATGCTCGATGACCGTAATGCCCTGATCCGCGAAATATCTCAGGTCATCCACCGGACCAGCGTCGAGCACAGTCAGTACCTGCCTGCCGAAGAGACCCGTGAACTGGCATCGGCCATGGCGGATGAAATTCTTGGCGTCGGCCCGCTACGTGAACTGATGGAAGATGAGTCTGTCAGCGATATTCTGGTTAACGGTCCTGAGAATATTTTCGTAGAACGCAGTGGCAAGCTGGTTTTCACCGGTAAGCGTTTTGTTGATAACCAGCAACTGACGGATATTGCTAAACGTCTGGTCAGCCGGGTGGGTCGACGGGTGGATGAATCCCAGCCTCTGGTGGATGCCCGTATGGCTGATGGTAGCAGGCTGAATGTGGTGATTAATCCGGTGGCGCTGGATGGCACCTCCATCTCTATACGTAAATTCAGCAATGTCTCCCGTACCCTGCGTGATTTAGTCAACTGGGGGGCGATGAGTGAACAGATGGCCAATTTTCTGTCCATTGCGGTTCGCTGTCAGGGCAATATTGTGATTTCCGGAGGGACAGGTTCAGGTAAAACGACACTGCTCAATGCTCTGTCACAGCATATCAACAGTGATGAACGCATTATTACTCTGGAAGATGCCGCAGAATTAAAACTGCAACAGCAACATGTGGTGAGGCTGGAAACCCGGATGGCCGGGGCAGAGAACACCGGCCAGATCACCATGCGGGATCTGATGATTAATACTCTGCGTATGCGTCCCGACAGGATCATTGTCGGGGAGTGCCGTGGCGGTGAAACTTTTGAAATGTTGCAGGCCATGAACACCGGACATGATGGTTCAATGACCACTCTGCATGCTAACTCACCGCGAGATGCGGTGGCCCGTCTGGAAAATATGGTCATGATGGCCAATCTCAGCCTGCCGATTGAAGCTATTCGCCGCAATATTACCTCGGCGGTTAACCTGATTATTCAGGCGAGTCGTCTGCACGACGGGTCGAGAAAAATTACCCATGTGACCGAAGTGATGGGGCTGGAAGGCGATACTATCGTATTACAGGATATCTTTAATTTCGCGGTGGATGACAGTGTGCAGGGCAAAGTGGTCGGGCGTTTTGTCACCCCCGGCCTGTCTGGTCGATCCAGCGTCTACCAGCGTGCCAGAGAGCATGGCTGTGAAGACCTGTTAAAATCGGTCTTTGGGTAATCCGATGAACCTGTTATTCATTTTACTGCTGGTCATGGCGGGACTTTGTCTGCTGATTGTACTGCAGAGGAACAAGTTTACCCGCCAGTCGCTCTCTTATTCCGGACAGCGGAAACAGGTACTGATGTCGATTATCAGTCAGAAAACGGCCACGGTTTCTGATGAAGCATCGCTGATTGACCGGCTGAAATCCGGGACAGAAGATCGGCTGTCGGCGATTTTCCGGGTGTTTCACGCCGGCAGCAGCGCCACACTGATAAAAAATCTGCTGATTCCGGTGGTGGTGACGATGGCGCTACTGGCACTCAATGTACTGTATATCGGTTTTCCACTGAGTTGGGTGCTGGCCGTCGGGCTGTTTGCCAGTTACCTGGTCACCTACAAAATTTTGAAAAAACGTCGTTACCAGCAGTTCTCTGTTGATTTTAGTGAAGCGCTGACCACCATTGGCGGCGCGATTTCTTCCGGCCGGACATTTTTACAGGCCATGTCTGATTACAGCCAAAACTCCAACAACTCTCTGTCCCGTGAATTTACGGCAATTTCCCGTCGCCTGAATTTTGGGGAACAGGCCGAAGTCGTGTTTATGGAGTCCTGGCGAAATTATCCCTACCGGGAATATTACTTTTTCATTGTCGCCATTCTGCTGAATATCAACAGTGGGGGCAGGTTGCGGGAAGTTCTGAACAAGTTGCAGCGCTCTATTTCCAACAGTATCGCCATGGAAAAAAAGATGCTGTCGATGACCTCGGAAATGCGAATGTCTTCAAAGATAACCGGCGCCATCCCGTTTGTTTTTCTGATACTGCTGAAATTTATCAGTCCGGAAAATTTCCATTATGTACTGGAAGATGAGGATGGCCGGGTATTGCTGTATTACCTGATTGGCAGTGAGACTTTGGGGCTGCTGGTCATCAAATTTCTGATGAGGAAATTGTAATCATGAGTCCGATGCTGATTATGCTGATAACGGTGGTGATAGTGGTGGCCGGTAACCTGGTGCTTAACAAAGTCAGAGCCAGCAAACTCAGGCAGGCGCTGGTGGTAGAGGACGCCACCGTACACAAACTGAAAATACAGCAACTGAAAGAACACCATCACACCGAAATTGTCCTGGAACAGAACAATCCCTTGCTAAATCTCTACCGCAGGCTGGATGCCAATATGGCTTATAAGATGTTGATGTCACTGGGAATGTTTTTACTGATTATGCTGGCGGGCAAGCTGACCGGACAATCTCTTAGCCGTGAGTCGTTGTTGATGGCCGCCATGATAAGTCTGGTCACGACCATTATCCTGCCAGGCACGCTGCGTTCTTTGTTTGTGAAACGGCGGGTTAAAGTCCTGAGTTCTGAGTTGCCCTGGATGATTGAACTGCTGGCCATCAGCGTGCAGTGCGGGATGACTATCGAGCAATCTTTCCGGTTTTTATCTGACAAGATGTCCGGCATCAATCCGGATTTTGTGCCTTTTATCAACCGGCTGGTGCGAAGAACCGAGGTCAGTGGCCTGAGTTCGGCGCTGGACCACTTCTACCGCGAATTACCCTCGGCAGAGACCCGCATGTTTTGTGCGATGTTGCAGCAAAGCCTGCAGTACGGATCGTCGATGTACGAACAACTGACCGAACTGGCCCGTGAAATAAGGGAAGTCCAGTTACTGGCCACCGAAGAAAAGATTGGTCAGCTTGGCGCAAAAATGAGTGTGCCGTTAATTCTGTTCTTTATGTTTCCGGTAATCATTATTGTTGCTGCACCGGGTGTCATGAGACTGATGGGACAAATGGGAAATTAATGACGTGAAAATGCTAAAACGGATAGCAACATCAGCAATGATATGTGTTCTGGCCGGTTGCAGTCAGCCTTCCACCACGGTAGCCGGTAAACGTTTTGCTCTGAATGAGGGAAAAGCAGACGAGCAACTATTGCTCAGGACCGGGAACTACTCCGGGCTTATCAAAATGAAGCAGCAGGAACTGAAGAAAAATAATTCACCGGAGACCCGCTATCAGTTGGCGGAATATTATTATCTGTCAGGTGATTTCAACTCTTCATTATTCCACCTGCAAAAATTACTGGCAGCAGGGGGCAGCCTGAAGGTGTATTTACTGGAGAGTAAAAACCTTAGTTCGTTAAAGAAATATAAAGAAGCCCTCAGTATTGTGGCAATGGCTTTGAACAAAAATAAAAATAATGGTGAGGCGCTGAACCTGAAAGGGGTTATTCAGGCTGAAATGGGCGATCTTAAGGGGGCATTAGCCAGTTTTGAACTGGCACGCAATGCTTATTTCCAGGAAGAATCTGTGGTTAACAACATCGCCATGATTTATATCGTGCAAAAACGTTATCACGAAGCGGTACAGATGCTGTTGCCGGTCTATCTCAGGGGCTACCGTAATCCTCAGCTGGAACATAACCTGGCCTTCGCACTGGTGAAAACCGGTGATTTACGCTACGCCAAAGAGATTATTAAGCGCGGCAACTATGCCAAAAACCCGGATATGCTGGTGGCGGATCTTTTCAGGGTAGAAAGTTTCTGATGTTATTACCGGAGCATGTTATGCGTATCATGATCAGAATGATAAAGCGTTTAGGGAACCGTGAACACGGATCGATCACCCTGGAATTTGCCTTTATATTTATTATTTTCGTCTTTTTTGTGTTTCTTATTTTTGAAGTCTGCCGGTATATGTATATCTCTGCCTCGGTAGATTTAACCTTAGCTGAAGCCGCAAGGATCACATCGCGCTCAGAAGAAATCGTGGACTACCCTGATTTATTCGCCCGAACGGTGGATGAACAAAGTGATCTGTTATCGATGTTTATCGATCCTGATGATTTCACCTTAAAAATTACCTATTGCAGCTCTGTCAGTGCTGCCATGACAGGAAATTGTAGCAGCGGTAGTGGCAGCAAATATCCGCTGGCGATTTACAGCGCAAGCTACCGCTACCAGCCGTTACTGTTTAGCTATGATGATGACAGCAGTATCAGCCAGCTTCTCACCAGCCTGAATAAGCCAATTAGCCGGCGGCTGGTCTATGTACAGGAATATGAACGGGGAGATCAGTGACATGACATGGAAGAGAGTGCTGTTACGGCAGGGAAGATCGGAGCAGGGTTCTGTCATCGTTGAAGCTGCCTTTATTTTTCCTTTGCTGGTCATACTGGGTTGTGGCGCGATGGATTATGGGTTCTGGCTGTTGACCCGCAGTAAAGCTGAGCGGATCACGGCGTCTCTGGCCGCAGTGATCCGCGAGCGAACCACCCTTTATGAAGGCCGTGAGACCTTAACCACTACCGATGTGAACCAGTTGGTGAGTCTGGCCAAATATATGGCGAATGATAGTAGTGTCGATAAATTATGTGTACAGGTGGAAAGCCTGAGTTTCAAAAGCGTCACCACCACTCCTCAGGCCGATCAGTATCAAAAACTGACGGGCGGGGCCGCAAAATGCTCCCCCGGGGTGACGCCACTGACCAGTTACAGTGAACTCTCGCCGATGAGTATTCGTGGCCGATGGGTGCCGCTCTATCAGGTGACACTGAGCGTCCCCGCCCCCAAGGGGAGTATCTCTGCTCTGCTGAATCACCTGGAAGCACTGCCTGAGACTATTACGGTGTCTAATATCGTGCTGGTACGCTAAACAGAGGCCGGAGATGAAAAGAGGCTTCCACGCGCTGTTGATCGGTAGCTGTTGTTTATCGGTGGCCGTGGCAGCGACAGGTAAACGGACGTCACCTGCGGCTCCTGTGGCAGGCAGAGCCCAGGCTATTATTTTTATCGACAGTAATACTCCCACTGATATTCGTATTAGCCGGGAGATAAATCATCAGTTGTATCTGAGTCCGACTCTGGCACGACGACTGGCAGTCACGCTGATAGACATTAATCCGGCAGGATTCAGTTTGACAGGGGCAGCAAGATATCTGAAAGACCCGGCGGGAATCTGGGTAGAGAAATACCGGCCGCCGGGGATACCGGCTCTGTTTTGTCTGCAAGGCACCCGCCAACAATTTTATAATCTAACTACAGCGGAAGACATACGGAAATGTTTATAAAAAGGCTGAACTCTGTGCTACGCCGGTTCAGGAGTGAACGTGGCGTCATGATTATTCCTCTGGCGATTCTATTCCCTATATTATTCGGATTGATGGCCTTAGGCATTAACAGTGTCTCTATGCTGGCAAACAGGGCGCGTATGGCCGATGCGGTGTCAGAGGCAACCCTGGCAGTATCGACCGCCACTATGGCCAATGATAACCAGACGGTCAGCGGCCGGCAGGAGATAGAAAAAATGCGCGGCACCGTGGCATCGTGGATGAAATACTATTTTCCGGCGATGAAAAGCGCACCGGAAGTGGAATTTACCGTGATAGAAGGACAGCAACTCGCCAGCTCCGAGACCCGCTACACCTATTATAATGTTGATGTTGCCGTCACTTTACCGCAACTGTTCCTCTACCAGACAGTGACTGTAGATAAGACAGACTATACGCTGAGGGCAGGCAGGGGGCATGTGAACAAATATGTCTCGAAACCGGCCGATTATGTGTTTGTGGTCGATTTTTCCGGATCTCAACGGGGTGCCCGTCTCAATATTCTGAAGAGTGTGTTTGCTGAGATTACTGACTTCGTACTGAAAAACAGCCCGGGCTCGAAAATTGCCATCGTTCCCTTTAGTACCGGGGTGTCGGTGATTATGCCGGGAACCAATCAGCGTGGCGGGCAAAACGTCGGATGTTCGGTGCTGTTTGTGCCCAACCCCGGGTGGGATATTAATTATGCGTTCTGGGGAGATAAGAACGTTTCCACCGCCTACGCGAACAGTCCGATCAACACCCAAACGTACTATATGGACTATTACCGTTATAATTTTTACAGGGGCTATGTTGCAGCCTCTTCCCCGACCATTAATCTGGCAGACATGCGCAAGCGCTGGTGTCGTCTGAACCCTACTTTTGGTGTCAAAGAGGGGCGGGTACAGTATTCCTGTTTTGATCCCCGGGATAAATACCCGGACCCGTCGGACCCCCGTAATCAGCTGGAAGATATTTTCAGTGATGAGTCTCTGAAGCTGATTAACAGTGAATATGCGAAGGCGGCCAGGGTCTATTCAAAGCAGATAACAACATGGACTATTGAACACGATGCGGCGATCAATTATCCGGCCACACTGGAAAAAATGTTTGATAATGATGCCATTATTACCTTTCCGGTCCTCTGGACAGCGAATACATCATCTTATCGCCCTTACTACCAAATGTGTCAGCAGGTGGGCTGGTGGAAGTATACCACAGGCAATGACCTGACCAAACAGAGTGCCAGGTCGTGGCTGATACCGCTGACGGATTCACAGTCATTACTCGACCAGTTCCAGACGATGGATGCTTATGGCTATACCCATCTCTCTTCCGGGCTTATTCGCTCGGTTCCGGTCATGATGGAGGGCACCAACCGCCGTAAGGTATTTATTATGATGTCGGATGGTCAGGAGAGCGACCACCCGCAGATTACCACCGATAAATGGCTGAAAACCTATAAACTCTGTCAGAAGATTGAGGAGGGGTTTCTGTCCCGACCGAAAACTAATACCGGCAGCGTTGAGCTCTATTATATCTCCACCACCAATGCTACAAAGTGGGTAAATTACTGGGCAGAAAACTGTACCGGCGTGGCCCGTTCCAAAACCGCGACTGAACGCGACGATTTAGTGAAGCTGATTAAGGGGATTATTACCGATGAAACCGGCCATCTGGCGGTAGATTAATTCACACGGGGAGTCTGAGGTTCGCCGGCGCCGCAGGATCAGACATGATCTGCGGCGCCGGATCTGTAATAATAGCCGATTACTTAAACACGACTATTGAGCCAGTAATGCAGTACCCGATTAACGAAATGTTTCAAACCCTTCAGGGCGAAGGCTTTTTCACCGGTGTGCCGGCGATATTTATCCGTTTACAGGGTTGCCCTGTGGGCTGTGCCTGGTGTGATACCAAACATACCTGGGAAAAATTACCGGAGAATGCGGTCCCGGTAGGGGATATTCTGACCAAGACGGTCGAAAGTGATCAATGGGGCAATGCTGACGCTCTGACTATCCTGAAAATGATTGGCCAGCAGGGCTGGACTGCCCGCCATGTGGTAATTACCGGTGGAGAACCGGCGATTTATGATCTGCGACCCCTGACGGAAGCGCTGGAAGCCTTTGGTTATCGTTGCCAGATAGAGACCAGCGGAACCCATCCGGTGCAGTGTTCGGAGGACACTTTTGTCACGGTTTCTCCGAAGGTTAATATGCGTGGTGGTTATGACGTTCTGACCCCGGCGTTGCTTCGTGCCGATGAAATTAAACACCCTGTGGCACGGCAGCGGGATATCGATGCGCTGGATGAATTGCTGGTCAATATTCAGGATGAGAAATCACGGGTTATTGCGTTGCAGCCCATCAGTTGTAAGCAGGATGCGACAGAGTTATGCATCAGTACCTGTATCGCCAGAAACTGGCGACTCTCTATGCAGACTCATAAATATCTGAATATTGCCTGACCGTCAGGCAGGCGGGAATAGCTGGCGGATCACTCCTGATCCGCTGTGATTATCCGCGATAGGTGCAGCCTGCGGTGCAGGTCTCTTTGATCATAACGGCGCTGAGCAATGGCAACTGAGGTTTCATTTTCTGCCAAATCCAGATGGCCAGCACTTCACTGGTAGGATTTTCCAGCCCTTCGATTTCGTTCAGATAATGGTGATCGAGTTGTTCATACAGCGGTTTAAAGCGTGCTTTTAGCTCAGCAAAGTCCATGACCCAGCCGGTATGAGGATCCACTTCGCCGGTAATCTCCAGACGAACCAGGAATGAGTGGCCATGCAGGCGGCCACATTTGTGTCCATCCGGAACATGTGGCAGGTAGTGAGCGGCTTCAAACTGAAATTCTTTGAATAATGTGGTAACTGACATAATAGGTTCCAGGCGTTAAAGGCGCAGATTCTACCGCAAAACCCGTGTTATCTCACATTTTTCCCGGTAATTTTCCCCGGGGTCAGCATGATTAAGCTGGCATCACCGGTCATTGATCTGCTTACCACTTTTTCTGGTTAATACTACCGATAAAACCATTTAGCTAATTTGGTTATGTGATATGCATAAGCCGTCTTTAACGTGCATACTTTTGCCGTTAACCTTACAGTCTTTATTCCTTTTCCGCCGATGATACTGGAATCATAAACGCAATGACCAATCAGGCCCCACAGCTTCCGCTCTCGGCGGAACAGCTGACACAACTACAAAAGACCACTCAGGATTTTTCCGTTACCCAACTGGCCTGGCTTTCCGGCTATTTCTGGGGAAGAGTCAGTGGTGAAACCACGGCCCAGCCAGGCGCTACGGCACCGGCGGCTGCCAGTACTGTGAGTCAGGCTCCCGCAGTGACGGTCATTTCTGCTTCACAGACCGGGAATGCACGCCGGCTGGCAGAACAGTTACGGGATGATTTACTGGCCGCCGGGGTGACCGTCACTCTGGTCAATGCCGGAGATTACAAGTTTAAGCAGATCGGGCAGGAAAAATTGCTGCTGATCGTGACCTCGACTCAGGGGGAAGGTGAGCCTCCGGAAGAAGCCGTGGCGTTGCATAAATTCCTGCTGTCGAAGAAAGCACCAAAATTCACCGATACGGCTTTCGCGGTATTCGGTCTGGGTGATACTTCTTATGAGTTTTTCTGTAAGGCAGGGAAAGATTTTGACCAGCGGCTGGAAGAACTGGGGGCTGAACGTCTGCTGGCCCGGGCCGATGCGGATGTCGATTTCCAGTCCACCGCGGATCAGTGGCGTCAGGAAATTGTCGCGCTGCTGAAACAGCGCCTGCCGGCCTCCTCTGCGGTTGAGGTTTCACGGGCAGCCAGCGGGGCGACTGATGAGATTGACAGTACGCCATACACCAAAGAACAACCCCTGGTCGCCTCGCTGTCGGTCAATCAGAAAATTACCGGCAATGATTCGGAAAAAGATATCCGCCATCTGGAGATTGATTTAGGCAGTTCCGGGTTGCGTTACCGTCCGGGTGATGCGTTAGGCATCTGGTATGAAAATGATCCTCAGCTGGTCGAAGAGTTGCTGGGACTGTTGTGGCTGGCTGGATCACAGCAAGTCAGCCTGAAAGGGGAAACTCTGCCGCTCTCCGCTGCTCTGCAACAGCATTTTGAACTGACGGTGAATACCCCGCAAATTGTCGAAAAGTATGCCCACCTGTCTGGCAACAGCGAATTACTGGCGCTGGTCAGTGATAAAGCGGCGTTACAGGCTTACGCACAACAGTGGCCGATTGTGGATATGGTGCGGCACGCGCCTACCGAACTGCATGCGGAACAACTGACCGAACTGTTGCGTCCGTTGACACCGCGTCTGTACTCCATCGCCTCTTCACAGGCCGAAACAGAAGATGAAGTGCATATTACGGTGGGCGTCGTACGCTACGATATTGAAGGCCGTGCCCGCAGTGGCGGAGCTTCCGGTTTCCTTGCCGACCGTTTGCCGGAAGAGGGTGAGGTTCGGGTATTTATCGAACATAACGATAACTTCCGTTTGCCGGAAGACCCTGAAGCGCCGGTGATTATGATAGGCCCTGGCACCGGGATTGCCCCCTTCCGTGCCTTTATCCAACAGCGTGACAATGATGCTGCCGGCGGTAAAAACTGGCTGTTCTTTGGCAACCCGCACTTTACGGAAGACTTCCTGTATCAGGTGGAATGGCAACGGTATGTCAAAGAGGGTCTGTTAACCCATATTGATCTGGCCTGGTCGCGTGACCAGCAACAGAAAGTCTACGTTCAGGACAAACTGCGGGAGAAAGGGGCCGAGGTCTGGCGCTGGATTGCCGAAGGTGCGCACCTGTATGTCTGTGGTGATGCCAGCCGGATGGCAAAAGATGTGGAACAGGCGCTGGTGGATATCATTGCCGAATATGGACAGATGGACAGCGAATCAGCCGACGAATATTTGAGTGAGCTGCGCATAGCGCGCCGTTACCAGAGAGATGTGTACTAATGAGTAATAAAAATCCGGGTCCACTCGTGGTGGAAGGCAAGCTCGCCGATGCAGAGCGTCTTAAAAAAGAGAGCAATTATCTGCGTGGTACGATTACTGACGATCTGACCGATGGTCTGACAGGTGGCTTTCGTGGTGATAACTTTCTGCTGATCCGTTTCCACGGAATGTATCAGCAGGATGACCGTGATATTCGTGCCAGCCGTGCCGAACAGAAACTGGAACCGCGCCATGCCATGATGCTGCGTTGCCGGTTGCCGGGCGGAATTATTACGCCTCAGCAATGGCTGGCGATCGACCGTTTTGCCAGCGACAAAACCATTTATGGCAGTATCCGGCTGACTAACCGTCAGACTTTTCAGTTTCACGGGATTCTGAAGAAGAATGTCAAACCGGCCCACCAGATGTTGCATGAAGTCGGGCTGGATGCATTAGCCACGGCCAATGACGTTAACCGTAACGTACTTTGTACCTCGAATCCGGTGGAATCGGAACTGCATCAGGAAGCTTATGAATGGGCGAAACGCCTGTCTGAGCATCTGTTACCCCAGACCCGTGCCTATGCAGAAATCTGGTGGGATCAGGAAAAGGTCGCCACCACTGATGAAGAACCGATTCTGGGGTCCACCTATCTGCCTCGTAAGTTTAAAACCACGGTGGTGATCCCACCGAATAACGATGTGGACCTGCATGCCAATGATATGAACTTTGTAGCAGTGGCCGAAAATGGCAAGCTGATCGGTTTTAACCTGCTGTTAGGCGGCGGTTTGTCTATCGATCACGGCAATAAAGCCACCTATGCCCGCACCGCCAGCGAAATTGGCTTCCTGCCGCTGGATAAAACACTGGAGGTTGCGGCGGCGGTGGTCACCACCCAGCGTGACTGGGGTAACCGTACCGATCGTAAAAATGCCAAAACCAAATACACCCTGGAACGTGTGGGTGTGGATGTGTTTAAGGCAGAAGTGGAGCGTCGTGCCGGAATCACTTTTGAAGAAATTCGTCCTTACGAATTTACCACCCGTGGCGACAGATTCGGCTGGATTAAAGGCATTGACGGCAAATGGCATCTGACGCTGTTTATCGAAAATGGCCGTCTTCTGGACTCACCGCAACGGACGTTAAAGACCGGTGTCGCTGAAATTGCTAAGATTCATCAGGGCGATTTCCGGCTTACCGCTAACCAGAACCTGATTGTCGCCGGTGTTCCGGAACAGCAAAAACAGGCGATAGAAGATCTGGCCCGTGCACATGGTTTAATGGAGTCGGTGACGGCTCAGCGTGAAAACTCCATGGCCTGTGTCGCTTTCCCGACCTGTCCGCTGGCCATGGCAGAAGCTGAACGCTTCCTGCCGGCGTTTGTCGATGAAGTCGAAACCCTTATGGCACGCCATGGGGTGGCAGAAGAGCACATTGTATTACGTGTCACTGGCTGTCCTAACGGGTGTGGCAGGGCGCTGCTGGCAGAAGCGGGCTTAGTGGGCAAAGCGCCGGGTCGCTATAATCTGCATCTGGGCGGTAACCGGATTGGTACCCGTATTCCACGGATGTATCGTGAAAATATCACCCAACAGGAAATCCTGGCGGTGCTGGATGAACTGATTGGTCGCTGGGCGAAAGAACGTCAGCCTGATGAAGGTTTCGGTGACTTCGTGATTCGTGTCGGGGTAGTTAAACCGGTTCTGGATCCGGCCCGGGACTTCTGGGAATAACGGAGGAAACGATGGCAGAGTTGCAGTTATCTGAACTGAATACGCTGGATAAGTCACAGCAACAACAGGCGCTGGCAGAAGTCAATCAGCATCTGGAAACCCTGAGTGCTGAACAACGGGTGGAATGGGGGCTGGCGAATCTGCCGGGTAATTTTGTACTCAGTTCCAGTTTCGGCATTCAGGCTGCGGTTTGCCTGCATCTGGTGACCCGCCAGCAGCCGGATATTCCGGTCATTTTGACCGATACCGGCTATCTGTTTCCGGAAACCTATCAGTTTATCGACCAGCTGACTTCTCAGTTACAACTGAATCTGCAGGTGTTCCGTGCGACAGAATCAGCCGCGTGGCAGGAAGCCCGTTACGGGAAACTGTGGGAACAGGGCGTTGAGGGTATCGAAAAATACAATACCCTCAATAAAGTCGAACCGATGAACCGGGCCCTGGAAACGCTGCAGGCCGCCTCATGGTTTGCCGGTCTGCGTCGTGAACAATCCCAAAGTCGTGCCGGATTACCTGTGTTATCGGTACAGCGCGGGGTATTTAAGCTTTTGCCGATTATTGACTGGGATAACCGTCAGGTTTACCAGTACCTGAAACAACATGGGCTGCAATATCACCCGTTGTGGGATCAGGGGTATTTATCGGTAGGGGACACCCATACCACCCGTAAATGGGAACCCGGTATGGCAGAAGAAGAAACCCGCTTTTTTGGTCTGAAGCGGGAGTGTGGCCTGCACGAAGGCTAACCCAACTGCCGCCGGTGTTTAGCCGGCGGTAGTGTTCATTTGCCTGATGAACGGCAACAATATACTGACAACCTCACGGCTGCGTTTTGCCAGCCGGCCCGGCATCCGCTGGTCTATGTATTCCAGATTATCTTTGTCGGTCAGATCACCCAGTAAGGTTGCCTGGCGGCGATGTCCATCACTGTCTGCGGTGACCAGCAGGTAAGGCAGCCCTGCTTTATCGAACGGCGTAGCCTCGCGATTATCCGCGCCACTGAGCCGGGTCGCATGGGCCGGTATCCCCAACCGGTGTGCAATCGCCAGTGCTTTACCGGCGCTATCTGCCTGCTCTGTGGCGGAGGTTTTGACGCCACTGACAAAATCCAGGCGTTTACCGGCGATGAGTTCATCCAGATTGATGACTAACCGCGTGTTTTGTCGCTCGCTATCACTCATCCGGGAAAGGTAATTTTCCATGCCCTGCATGCTGTTTTCGGTGGCACTCAGCGCCACAAACCGGATGCCATAACGCAGACGATCAGTAGCCAGCTGCTTCGCCAGTTCCAGCATGACACCCAGTGCAGCAGCATTGTTATCCACTCCCTGCAAACGTAATCCGCCAATATCCTGTTGCTGCTGGCGGGTATTTTCGGGGATGCGGGTATCAAGGTGAGCCATAATGACTATCTCACCAGGTAACAGGCCATTTTTGGCTGCGATAACCGATGTCGCCGTCACCTTCTGCAGGACCGGCGCACCAGACTGAGGCTGCCAGCGGTAGGCGGTATTCTGCTGACGTGTGTCACTCTGGTATCCCAGTCTTTTAAGGTGCTGATTAATATATTCTGCAGCCATTAGCTCGGCGGGGCTGCCGGCCATCCTTCCCGGAAACAGACTGGCAATTTGTCGGGTTTGTTGGTCAGCATACTGCCCGGCGGAGGCCGCAGACGCCGCAATGGCACTGAAACTCAGGCCGCAACAGAGCACCAGCAGGCAGGCTCTGTGGCGGAAAGGGGCTGGCATAGTACAGATTCCTCTGGGATAAAGGGCAAAGCCGGAATAGCGGTTAGTATGAAACTCTGTCAGGTAATCCGCCATACCTGTTTATCCGAAAGCCTGGCTGTTTTGTGCTGTTTTTAAAGGCATTGATTTGTATATATATTCCATTCTGTTACTGCTCATTCCAAAACGACATTTCAATACCGGCTGGTCAGTCGTATAGTGCCTGTTATTCAGAATAAAAATACCAGGGATACTGTGGATTATCTTCCAGTCTTTGCAGACCTCACAGGCCGGCCAGTTTTAGTGGTGGGCGGTGGGGATGTTGCTGCGCGAAAAATTCACCTGTTGCGTCGCTCAGGTGCCGTCGTTCAACTGGTTGCTCGTGAGTTATGTCCAGAACTGCAGGAACTCCACCAGCAACAGGAGATCCAATGGCAGGCCACGGAGTTTGCCGAACAGCAGCTGGATACCGTCTTCCTGGTGATTGCTGCGACCGATGATTCGGCGCTGAATCAGCGGGTGTTTGAGGCGGCTGAGTTACGGCAAAAACTGGTGAATGTGGTGGATGATCAGTCCCGTTGCACCTTTATTTTTCCTTCGATTGTTGACCGTTCTCCGCTGGTCGTCGCTATCTCTTCCGGCGGGACTGCACCAGTTCTGGCGCGGATCTGGCGCGAAAAACTGGAGGCATTATTGCCGGTAAGCCTCGGAGATATGGCCCGGATTGCCGGCCAGTGGCGGGATAAGGTGAAACAGCAGTTTCCTTCGATGAAACAGCGCCGTTACTACTGGGAACGGTTACTGGGGGGACGTTTTGGTGCCCTGGTCGCCGCCGGACGCTTTAAAGAGGCGGATCAACTGGCGGAAAGAGAGTTACATCACCAGGATAATCCGAAAGGTGAAATTTATCTGGTGGGTGCGGGCCCGGGTGACCCGGGACTGCTGACTCTGCGTGGATTGCAGGTGCTGCAACTGGCGGATGTGGTGTTGTATGACCACCTGGTGAGCGACGAAGTCCTGGATCTGTGCCGTCGTGATGCCGACAGAATTTGTGTCGGTAAACGTGCCGGTGCGCATCTGGTCATTCAGGAAGAGACTAACCGGTTGTTGGTCAGTCACGCATTACAGGGTAAACGGGTCGTCCGGCTGAAAGGCGGCGATCCGTTTATTTTCGGGCGGGGCGGCGAAGAATTGCAGGTCGCAGCTGAAGCCGGGATTCCGTTTCAGGTGGTACCGGGAATTACCGCCGCTTCCGGTGCGACGGCCTATGCGGGGATTCCGCTGACCCATCGTGATCACTCGCAGAGTGTGTTGTTTATTACCGGACATTGCCGTGCGGGCAGTGAACTGGACTGGCCTTCACTGGCCCGGGCCAGACAGACCCTGGCGATTTATATGGGGGCTGTAAATGCTGCCACCATCAGCAGCCAGCTGATTGCCCATGGGCGGTCAGGGACAACGCCGGTGGCGATTATCAGTCGCGGGACCAGAGCGGATCAACAAATTATAAAAGGCACATTAGCCGGCCTCGAATCACTTGCACAACAGGCGCCTTCTCCGGCGTTACTGGTTATCGGCGAGGTGGTCCTGTTACAGGATCAACTCGCCTGGTTTCAAACTTCATCATCGCAGCTTCACGAAGACCCGCTGCTGAACCCTTCTGTTTGAGGAACGTTGTATGGATCAAAAACGATTAACTCATCTGCGCCAGCTGGAAGCAGAGAGTATTCATATCATCCGCGAGGTGGCTGCCGAGTTCAGCAACCCGGTCATGATGTATTCCATTGGTAAAGATTCCTCAGTGATGCTGCATCTGGCCCGCAAGGCATTTCATCCGGGAAAATTGCCTTTCCCGCTGCTGCATGTGGATACCGGCTGGAAATTTCGTGAAATGTATGAGTTCCGCGACCGCACCGTAAAAAATATTGGTGCAGAGCTGCTGGTGCATCGTAACCCTGAAGGGGTCGCGATGGGGATTAACCCGTTTGTCCATGGCAGTGCCAAACACACCGACATCATGAAAACCGAAGGGCTGAAACAGGCGCTGAATAAATACGGTTTTGATGCGGCATTCGGTGGCGCCCGGCGGGATGAAGAAAAATCCCGTGCCAAGGAGCGAATTTATTCGTTCCGCGATCGTTTTCACCGCTGGGATCCGAAAAACCAGCGTCCGGAGTTATGGCACAACTATAACGGCCAGATTAATAAAGGCGAGAGCATCCGTGTATTCCCGCTGTCAAACTGGACCGAGCTGGATATCTGGCAATATATTTTCCTGGAAAATATCGAAATTGTTCCGTTGTACCTGGCGGCTCCGCGTCCGGTGCTGGAACGTGACGGTATGCTGATGATGGTGGATGATGACCGGATCAATCTGCAACCGGGTGAAGAGATTAAGCAACGGATGGTTCGTTTCCGTACCTTAGGCTGCTGGCCGCTGACCGGTGCTGTGGAATCTGAAGCACAGTCACTTCCAGAGATTATTGAGGAGATGCTGGTCTCAACCACCAGTGAGCGTCAGGGCCGGGTGATTGACCGCGATCAGTCCGGTTCGATGGAACTCAAAAAACGCCAGGGATACTTCTGAGGAGACTGCCATGAATGAATTATTAGCACAACAGATTGCCGATCAGGGTGGCGTAGAAGCCTGGCTGACTGCACAACAACATAAAAGCCTGCTGCGTTTTCTGACCTGCGGCAGTGTCGATGACGGAAAAAGTACCCTGATTGGTCGCCTGTTACACGATACCCGGCAGATCTATGAGGATCAGCTCTCTTCACTGCAAAATGACAGTAAACGTCATGGTACTCAGGGTGAGAAACTCGACCTGGCATTACTGGTCGATGGTCTACAGGCCGAACGTGAGCAGGGGATTACCATCGATGTCGCTTACCGCTATTTTTCGACCGAAAAGCGTAAGTTCATTATTGCGGATACTCCGGGACACGAACAGTATACCCGCAATATGGCCACCGGTGCCTCTACCTGTGATCTCTCTATTTTACTGATTGACGCTCGTAAAGGGGTACTGGATCAGACCCGTCGTCACAGTTATATCTCCACGCTGCTTGGGATCAAGCATCTGATTGTGGCGGTGAATAAAATGGATCTGGTGGACTATAGCCAGGAAGTTTTCAATAACATTCAGACCGACTATCTGGATTTTGCCAGTCAGCTACCGGATGACCTGGATATTCGTTTTGTCCCGCTTTCCGCGCTGACCGGCGATAACGTGGTCAGTACCAGCGAAAATATGCCGTGGTACAACGGTCCGGGGCTGCTGGAAATTCTGGAAACCGTACAAATACGCCGCGACACAGAACAGCAGGCCATGCGCTTCCCTGTTCAGTATGTTAACCGTCCAAATCTCGATTTTCGTGGTTATGCCGGTACGCTGGCGTCAGGACAAGTGCGGGTGGGCCAGCAGGTCAAAGTGTTGCCTTCGGGCGTAAAATCGACGGTCGCGCGGATTGTTACCTTTGATGAAGATCTGACCGAAGCTTACGCCGGGGAAGCGATTACGCTGGTGCTGGCTGATGAAATTGATATTAGCCGTGGCGATCTGCTGCTGGATGCCGAAGATACTTTGCAGGCGGTTCAAAGCGCAGAGATTGATGTGGTCTGGATGGCGGAACAACCCCTTAAAGTGGGTAGCAGTTATCAGGTGAAAGTGGCGGGCAAACAGGCCCGTGCCACCATTGATAGTATTTTGCATCAGGTGAACATTAACACTCTGGAAACCTTTGAAGTGGATGAACTGCCACTTAACGGAATTGGCCGTGTGGTCGTGACTTTTGATGAGCCAGTGGTGATTGATGCGTATGCCCAAAATGCGGTGACCGGTGGGCTGATCTTTATCGACCGGTTAACTAATGTGACCGTCGGGGCAGGGATGGTATTTGCGCTGCGTGATTCTCTGGCGCAACAGGATGCACAGCAATACGGTGCCTTTGAGCGTGAATTAAATGCGTTGATTCGTAAACATTATCCGCATTGGGGTGCCCGCGATATTTCAGGGGGACGTTAATGGCGGAACATGATGAAAATGTAGTCTGGCATCCGCACACCGTCACCCGTGCGGATCGTGAACAGCGACAGGGTCATCGTGGTGCAGTGGTGTGGTTCACCGGGCTGTCAGGGTCCGGTAAATCCACGCTGGCAGATGCGGTTGAACAACAGCTGTTTCAGGCCGGGGTAAACACCTTCCTGCTGGACGGTGACAATGTGCGGCATGGCTTATGCCGTGATCTTGGTTTTAGTGATGCCGACCGGAAAGAGAATATCCGCCGTGTCGGTGAAGTCGCCAGACTGATGGCAGATGCCGGGCTGCTGGTACTCACCGCCTTTATCTCGCCACACCGTAGCGAACGGCAGATGGTCAGAGAATTACTGGAAGCGGGGCAGTTTATCGAGGTATTTGTGGATACCCCGCTACATATCTGCGAAGCACGGGATCCGAAAGGACTTTACCGTAAAGCACGTGCCGGTGAACTGACCAATTTCACCGGGATAGATGCTGTTTATGAGGTGCCGGAACAACCGGAATTGCACCTGAATGGCGAACAATTAGTTACAAAACTGAGCGAGGAAATTATCGATCTACTGCGCAGGCAGGATATTATCGATCTTTAAGACGGCGGGGCGTTTCTCAGACCCCGACGGTTACTGACAGGATTGATATGCAGAACGTGACGACCTTACCAGCCAAACAACATGACACCCCCGTAGAGCGGCCGGCGGCTTCTCTTTCCGGGGGGATCATCGGCTTTTTTGCGTATCTTCTGGCGCTGGCGACACCGTTTTTCTATTTCGGTGCCAGCGTGTTGTTCTTCTTTATGTATACCTGGCCTTTCTTTCTGGCACTGCTTCCGGTCTCCGTCATTACGGGGATTGCCCTCAGTATCTGGTTTAATAACCGCCTGGTCCGGACGTTGATATTCACACTTCTGATTGTGATTTCATTTTTCTGGGTGTTATTTTCCTTCCTTGCTGGCTGGAAATAGCCATCAGCCGCGGTTCCCGCGGGACAAAAAAATGCCTTTGTCGCCCGGGTTTCACGGTCCCACCGTCTGAATTATCATGAAAAACACGACATTTTTCTCTCCACAGTGGAGTCCTGCCAAAAGTTATGGGATGATTGAGCCGTTTTTCAGGGGGCGGGGATGGGAAAACTGACAATATTGTTACTGGTTTTACTTGGCTGGCTACAGTACTCGCTGTGGCTCGGTAAAAACGGTATTCATGATTACACCACAGTAAATCAGGAAGTGGCGGTTCAGCAGGCTGGCAATGCCAAACTGAAAGCGCGAAATGATCAGTTGTTCGCTGAAATCGATGATCTGAACGGTGGTTCTGAAGCTATCGAAGAGCGGGCACGTAATGAGCTGGGAATGATACGACCCGGCGAAACTTTCTATCGTCTGGTGCCAGAGCAAAATAAACGCAACGCGCAATCCGCAATGCCAAACCAACAACGATAAAAAAGACAATAATGAATAGCACCGTATCCCTTCCGGATGTGATTGCTGTAGTCCCGGCCGCCGGCATCGGTAGCCGGATGCAATCCGATCGTCCAAAACAATACCTGACCATTGGCCAACGTACTTTGCTCGAATACAGCATTGTGTCTTTGCTAAGCCATCCGGCGATAAAACAGGTGGTGGTTGCCCTGCATCCCGATGATCGGCAATTCTTCAGGTTGCCGTTATCTGCTGACCCACGAATTCGTACCGTCACCGGCGGTGATTCGCGTGCTGATTCTGTGCGTGCGGGTCTTGAGGCCATTCATGATGCCCGATGGGTACTGGTTCACGATGCGGCGCGACCCTGTCTGCATCCTGACGACCTGCAACGCCTGCTGGAGCTGACTCTCAGCAGCAAGTCAGGAGGCATACTGGCTTCTCCGGTGCGCGATACCATGAAACGGGCTGAACCGCGTAACCCGCTGATTGCCCATACCGTTGACCGCGAAGACCTCTGGCATGCGCTTACCCCGCAGTTGTTTCCGTACCGACTTCTGGCAGATTGCCTGCAGCGGGCGATAGATGAAGGGGCGGTGATCACCGATGAAGCTTCTGCACTCGAACATTGTGGTTACCATCCGCAACTGGTCTACGGGCGCAGTGATAATATTAAAGTGACCCGGCCGGAAGATTTAGCGTTGGCAGAATTCTTTTTAACCCGCATACACTCAGAGGAGAACGCATGATGCGTATCGGCCATGGTTTTGATGTTCACGCATTTGGCGGAGAAGGCCCGCTGGTGATAGGCGGAGTCAGAATTCCGTTTGACCGTGGATTTATTGCACACTCGGATGGTGATGTGGCGCTACATGCCTTAACCGATGCATTGCTGGGCGCGGTGGCGATGGGAGATATCGGCAAACTGTTTCCGGATACTGACCCGGCATTTAAAGGCGCCGACAGCCGTGGGCTGCTGCGCGAAGCCTGGTCACGGATCAGTAGCAAAGGATATCAGATAGGCAATGTGGATATCACGCTTATCGCCCAGGCGCCAAAAATGTTGCCACATGTTGCTCAGATGCGGGTCAACATCGCTGAAGATTTAGGTTGCCATATGGACCAGGTGAATGTGAAAGCCACCACCACCGAAAAACTGGGTTTTACCGGGCGTGGTGAAGGCATTGCCTGTGAGGCTGTAGCATTACTGACGGTGACCGGAAAATGAACATGAATGACCTCCTGTATCTGCATGGTCAGCCGCAGATATCAGGTTTGATAAAAACGGTAGCTGAAGACTTCCGGGTTACCGAAGACCTGGGCTATTCACCCGATGGCGAAGGCGAGCAGTTACTGGTCCGGTTACGTAAAACCGGGTGTAACACCCGCTTTGTGGCCGATGCGCTGGCAAAATATCTGAAAATTCCGGCCAGAGAGGTCAGTTTTGCCGGGATGAAAGATCGTCATGCGGTCACTGAACAGACGTTTTGCCTGCGCTTACCGGGTAAAGATATGCCGGATATGAGTGGTTTTGTGCTGGAGGGCTGTGAAATCCTGCAGGTCAGCCGTCACAAACGTAAAATCCGCACGGGTGCGCTGGCAGGAAATGCATTCAGCCTGATACTTCGCCAGGTCAGTGATCAGGCGACTGCAGAACAGCGGCTGTCTTTGATTGCCCGTGACGGGGTGGTGAACTATTTCGGTGAGCAACGATTTGGTCGTAACGGCCATAATCTGACCATGGCCGGCCAGTGGGCGAGGGGAGAAATCACGGTTCGTGATCGCAGTAAGCGTAGTTTGCTTCTCTCTGCGGCGCGAAGTGCTATGTTTAATCAGGTAACCAGTGCACGGCTGGCTGCTCAGGGAAATTTGACCACCCTGGTTGAAGGAGATTGCGTACAGCTGTCCGGGCGGGGAAGCTGGTTTGTTGTGACAGCCGAAGAGCTCGATGATGTGCGCCAGCGGTTGCAGCAGGGAGAACTTCGCCTGACCGCACCGCTGGCAGGCAAAGGTTCCGCAGGTCCACAGGCTGAAGCCTTAAGTTTCGAACAACAGATTCTGGACAGCCACTCTGAGCTTTGTGCATTGCTGGTCAAAGAAAAAGTGGACGCTGCACGACGAGCCATGCTGGTCGTTCCGAAAGAGTTGCGTTGGCACTGGCTGGACACGACTACGCTACAACTGGATTTCTGGCTGCCTGCGGGGAGCTTTGCAACCAGTATTGTCCGTGAACTTTTACAACAAGGAGGTGGGTTTGAGGATATTGCTGAGTAATGACGACGGGGTATTTGCCCCGGGCATCCAGGTCCTTGCGGGTGAGTTACGGAAAATGGCCGATGTACAGATTGTCGCTCCGGACCGCAACCGCAGCGGTGCTTCAAACGCCCTGACGCTGGAGTCACCGTTACGAACATTTACTCACAGCAATGGCGATGTTGCGGTATTAATGGGCACCCCAACCGACTGTGTCTTTCTGGGGGTGAATGCACTGATGCAGCCAAAACCGGATATTGTCGTCTCTGGCATCAATGCCGGGCCGAATCTGGGTGATGATGTTATTTATTCGGGCACTGTGGCCGCGGCGATGGAAGGACGCCACCTGGGGTTACCCGCGCTGGCGATTTCGCTCAACGGACAGACTCACTATGCCACGGCTGCTGCGGCCGCCTGCGCGATTTTACAGGCTTTACAACGTGTACCGTTACGCACCGGACGCATTCTGAATATTAACGTCCCTGATCTGCCGATGCAGGAGATTAAGGGCTATCGGGTCACCCGATGTGGCCGGCGGCATCCTTCTGACCAGGTCATTACCCAGAAAGATCCGCGCGGTGAAACTATCTACTGGATTGGTCCACTGGCCGGGGTTCTGGACGCCGGACCGGATACGGATTTTTCGGCTATTGAACAAGGTTACATTTCAATTACCGCACTGGATGCCGACCTGACTGCACATCGTGCTCAGGAAAAACTGGCAGACTGGCTGGAACTGGCTGAGGTTGCATTGCCATGCTAAACAAACGCATTGAAACGTTACTGACATTGCTGCGTAAGCAGGGAATCACTGATGAGCATATTTTACGTGCCATCGCCGATGTCCCGCGGGAACATTTCATCGATGAAGCGTTTGAACATAAGGCCTGGGACAACAATGCATTACCGATTGGTTATGGCCAGACGATTTCTCAGCCCTATATGGTGGCAAGAATGACGGAGCTGCTTGGGCTGACTTCCCGGTCCCGGGTACTGGAAATTGGTACCGGATCAGGATATCAGACAGCCATCCTGGCTCATCTGGTGGATCATGTTTATTCTGTAGAACGGATTAAAGGACTGCAGTGGCAGGCAAAACGGCGGCTGAAGCAGCTGGATTTGCATAATATCTCTACCCGCCATGGCGATGGCTGGCTGGGTTGGCCTTCCCGTGGTCCATTTGATGCTATTATTGTAACCGCTGCACCCCCGGAGATTCCGGCAGCCTTATGCGGCCAACTGAGTGAACAGGGCGTGATGGTCCTGCCGGTGGGGGATGAGCATCAGGTATTACGACGCATTCAGCGTTCAGGGGATAATTTCATCGACGATGTCATCGAACCTGTACGTTTTGTACCCCTGATTCAGGGTGATCTGGCCTGATATTAATGATTTACTGAACGTTACTATATCGCGTAGCGTGGCACTGTCAGGATTGTCAGTACCACCCGCCCTTTAAGTGACCGTCACGACCGAGCGGAAGGAAGGCCTTCTGTAACCGTGGCTGGTCATCACTCTTCCGCTTGTTATCATGGGGGAAAAATGATCACGGGAAGCACACTATTTCAATTTCGCCGTTTTGCGGTAATGGCTATCGCCGCGGCCGTACTGGCAGGATGCAGTTCCGAAAATAATCAGGCCCCAATTTCCGCCATTGGCGGTACTGCAGGTGGACACAGCGGCAGCGCTCCGCTTAACAATTCCGGGCGTGCTGCCGCGCCTCAGATGAACAGCACTGTTCCCTCTGGCCCCGGTAACGGGATGACGGCGGCGTCACCGCGCGTCGAATCTTCCTCTGCTGTACCGGCGCAAGCTCCGGTCCGGACCGAAAATGGCCATATTGTTTACAATCGCAGTTATGGGAATATTCCGAAAGGCAGCTATAATGGACCTACCTACACAGTAAAACGGGGCGATACCCTGTTTTACATTGCCTGGATCACTGGCAATGATTTCCGCGATCTTGCACAACGCAATAATGTCGCGGCTCCCTACAGCCTGAGTGTGGGCCAGGTATTACAGGTAGGTAACAGTTCCGGTCAGCCGATTACCGGTGGCAATGCTATTTCGATAGCTGATTCCTCTCAACCTTCCAAAAATCAATCGGTGACACCTACTCCTCGCACGGTTGCGCAGCAGCCAGTAATTACGTACTCTGAAGATTCTGATGACGAAACAAGCAGTACCGTAAGCAGTGGCAGTAAATTGCTGCCGTCAAAACCACTGGTCACAGGAAGTGCTTCTGCACCGATTACCGCGCCAGCGAATCCACCGACGGCTAGCAGTACTTCAGCCAGTTCAGCGCCAATCACCGGATGGCGTTGGCCGACTGAAGGTAAAATTATTGACAATTTCTCTGCCTCCGAAGGCGGCAATAAAGGTATTGATATTGCCGGTTCCCGGGGACAGCCAGTTGTCGCTACAGCTGCAGGTCGTGTTGTTTATGCGGGTAATGCGCTCAGGGGCTACGGCAACCTGATCATCATTAAACATAATGATGATTACCTGAGTGCTTATGCACACAACGATACGATGCTGGTCCGCGAACAACAGGAAGTGAGCGCAGGACAAAAAATTGCAACCATGGGCAGTACCGGTACCAGCTCAGTAAGATTGCACTTTGAAATTCGTTATAAGGGGAAATCCGTCAATCCGTTGCGCTATTTACCGCAACGTTAACAGGCAGAGCTGAAATGGCTCTGCCCGGGATAAGGGGAGGAGCCATTGATGAGCCAGAATACACTTAAAGTTGATGAGTTACATGAAGATGCGTTTGATGAGAATGGTAGTGAGACCTTCGATGAGACTGCACTGGTAGCAAATGACTCTAAAGATGATGAAGTTACGGATGATGACCTGCTATCTCAGACAAGTAATCAACGGGTTATGGATGCAACCCAGCTCTACCTGGGGGAGATTGGATATTCACCCCTGTTGACAGCTGAAGAGGAAGTGCTGTTCGCACGCAGAGCACTGCGCGGGGATGTGGCTGCACGCCGCCGGATGATCGAAAGTAATCTGCGGTTAGTTGTAAAAATCTCACGTCGTTACAGTAATCGTGGGCTGGCGTTGCTGGATCTGATCGAGGAAGGAAACCTTGGCCTGATTCGCGCGGTAGAAAAATTTGATCCGGAGCGCGGATTCCGTTTTTCCACCTATGCGACCTGGTGGATCCGCCAGACTATTGAGCGGGCGATTATGAATCAGACCCGGACCATCCGGTTGCCGATTCATATCGTGAAAGAGCTGAACGTTTATCTGCGTACTGCGCGGGAATTAGCTCACGTACTTGACCACGAGCCAAGTGCCGAAGAGATTGCCGAGCAACTGGATAAACCCGTTGAAGATGTCAGCCGGATGCTGCGCTTAAACGAAAGAATTACCTCAGTAGATACCCCGTTAGGTGGAGACTCTGATAAGGCGTTGCTGGATATCCTGTCGGATGATAACGATACCGGACCGGAAGATCGTACCCAGAACAATGATATGAAACAGAGCATTGTGAAGTGGTTGTACGAGCTGAATCCAAAACAACGTGAGGTTCTGGCAAGACGTTTCGGCTTGCTGGGCTATGAGGCAGCGACTCTGGAAGATGTCGGCCAGGAAATTTCCTTAACCCGTGAACGTGTCCGTCAGATTCAGGTGGAAGGTTTACGCCGGTTGCGGGAGATACTACAGGGACAGGGTTTGAGCATTGAAGCGTTATTTCGCGAGTAACATGGACAGTTAACAGGGAATGTGTATTCGCGAAACAATCCTTTATCATTGATGATGAAAACTGAGAGCAGCCTGTTTCAACAGGCTGCTTTCTTTTTGGCTGCGGTTAAGTGTAAAGCGCAACCACTACAGATTCAGACCAGATTTTTTAACCGGTATAACCACTCCAGTGCCTGGCGGGGCGATAAACTGTCCGGGTCTAAGGCTTCAAGTGCCTCTACGGCAGGTGAGATCTCACTGGTCAGCAGGTTTAGCTGAGAACCATCGGCTTGTGAAGGAGGGTTCTGAGCCGAAATTTGCTCGAGTTCACGCAGTTTTTGTCTGGCCCGTTTTATCACATCTTTTGGTACTCCGGCCAAAGCCGCTACCGCCAGCCCGTAACTTTTGCTCGCCGGACCATTCTGCACACTGTGCATAAAAGCAATGCTGTCACCATGTTCCATCGCATCCAGATGGACATTCTCCACTCCCTCAAGGCTGTCCGGCAATGTGGTCAGCTCAAAGTAATGGGTGGCAAACAAAGTCATCGCTTTAATGCGGTTAGCCAGATTCTCGGCACAGGCCCAGGCCAGTGACAAGCCATCGTAAGTTGAAGTCCCCCGGCCAATCTCATCCATCAACACCAGACTGTGTGCCGTAGCATTGTGCAGAATATTAGCCGTTTCGGTCATCTCCACCATAAAGGTGGAACGGCCGGAAGCCAGGTCATCGGCAGCGCCCACGCGGGTGAAAATCCGGTCAATAGGGCCCAAAGTCACGGTATCTGCCGGCACATAGCTTCCGGTCCAGGCCAGCAGCGCAATCAGCGCTGTCTGACGCATATAGGTACTTTTACCGCCCATATTAGGTCCGGTAACAATCAGCATCCGGCGTTGCGGAGAGAGTGACAGCGGGTTGGCAATAAACGGCTCTTTCAGCACCTGCTCAACCACCGGATGGCGTCCTTCACGGATAGTTATTCCCGGAGATTCCTGCAGTTGCGGGCAACAATAATTCAGCGTTTGTGCCCGCTCAGCCAGGTTACTGAGCACATCCAGTTCGGCCAGAGCACTGGCACTGAGTTGCAGCGCTTCAAGATGCGGCAGCAGTTGGTCAAAAAGTTCGTCATATAACGCTTTTTCCAGAGACAGCGCCTTGCCTTTGGAAGTGAGAACTTTATCTTCGTATTCTTTCAGCTCAGGAATAATGTAGCGCTCGGCATTTTTCAGTGTCTGACGACGCACGTAATGCATCGGAACCTGGTGGCTCTGCCCACGGCTCACCTGAATATAGTAGCCGTGAATGGCATTGAAGCCGACTTTCAGGGTATCCAGACCGAGTTTTTCGCGCTCCCGAATTTCCAGCTTATCCAGGTAATCGGTCGCACCGTCAGCCAGTGCCCGCCATTCATCCAGCTCAGCATTATAGCCGGGGGCGATAACTCCGCCATCACGGACCAGCACCGGCGGTGATTCAATAATGGCCTGTTCCAGCAGTTCACGCAGCCCGGTAAACTCACCACTCTGTTGCGCCAGGGTGGTTAAACGCGGGGTGGTGACCCCCGCCAGCAGCTGCTGAATTTCCGGAAGCTGACGAAAAGCATGGCGCATCCTGGCCAGGTCACGGGGCCTGGCGGTGCGTAATGCCAGGCGAGCCAGTATCCGCTCCAGATCGCCAATCTGATGCAGCAGTGGCTGCAACTGCTCGCTGAGATCCTGTAATTCGGCAATACAGGCCTGGCGACCCAGGATCACCTGCGGATCGCGCAGTGGCATATGCAGCCAGCGTTTCAGCATCCGGCTGCCCATTGGCGTGACCGTTTTATCCAACACTGCGGCCAGAGTGTTATCAGTACCACCGGCCAGATTCTGGGTAATCTCCAGATTGCGGCGGGTCGCAGCATCCATAATAATGGTGTCCTGCTGTCGAACCATGCTTAGCGAACGAATATGGGGCAGAGAGGTGCGCTGGGTATCACGCACATACTGCAACAGACAACCAGCCGCCGGCAGGCCAGCCAGTGATTCTTCCACCCCAAATCCACGTAAATCGCGGGTGCCAAACTGCAGATTGAGTTGCTGCCGGGCGGTATCTGTTTCGAATTCCCATAACGGACGGCGGCGAAGTCCACGTCGCCCGTCTATCAGGGCCATGGCCGTAAAATCTTCAGGGTAGAGTAATTCCGAAGGGTTGGTGCGTTGCAGCTCAGCGGCCAGCGCTTCCTCATTTTCCGGTTCGCTGAGTAAAAAACGCCCCGAACTGATATCCAGCGTGGCATAACCGAAACCGGCGCCTTTCGGACTGGCATAAACCGCGGCCAGCAGGTTGTCCTGGCGTTCATTCAGCAGCGCTTCATCGCTGATGGTTCCCGGGGTGACAATACGTACTACCTTACGTTCTACCGGACCTTTACTTAATGCCGGGTCGCCCACCTGCTCACAGATGGCGACAGACTCTCCTAACTGAACCAGTTTTGCCAGATAGCCTTCCACCGCATGGTAGGGTACCCCGGCCATCGGAATCGGCTGACCCGCAGAAGCCCCACGTTTGGTCAGCGAAATGTCCAGTAACTGCGATGCCTTACGGGCATCGTCGTAAAATAATTCATAAAAGTCCCCCATCCGGTAAAACAGCAGAATTTCCGGATGCTCTGCTTTAAGGCGCAGATACTGCTGCATCATCGGGGTGTGCGAATCTAAGGTTTTGTTGTCAGTCATAGACATAATTTATGTATTCCATTGAATTTTAGATAAATTGTGATTTTAGTTATTATCATTGAGTATCACGTTGTCTGATAAAAAAGTCGCTTAAGCCCTGCTGGTCAGAAAAGGTTGCGCCAGGGGGGGATTACGCCCGGTAAACCCACCACCGACATCAGGCCAGAACCCCGGGATTTTGCCTGTTTAAGTCAGGGGGCGATTCCTGAAATGGATCTTATATGACGGATAAACCGGCAGGCAAACCTTTGTCGTGTAAAGCAGGTGCAATGACGGGAAGCCGGACAAAAAAAAGCCAGTACGCTTCAGTACCGAAGGCTTGCGGGTCACCTGCAACGCTTCGTCTGTCAGACGCTTTTCCTGCCCCTTATACTATCCTGGTAACCCGTCAGCTGTCACAGGCAAAACCCGGACGTTTGCCGCAAACCTTGTTATTAATGGCGGTAAAACGTTGTAGTCAGTAAATCCAGCCACCAACTGTAAGTATCCCTTCAAAAAAGAACCATTCACTTTTAGAGGTCTTCCGGCATACTCTCATTTTACTTTAAACCGTCGTGTTAGCATTGGAGTATTGCGCCCCGGGGGAAATAATATGACCGTTTAATTTGGGTAGATCTACATTGAGATTTTTTTAAAATTTATCTAAAGATTCATGCAGTTCATCGCCGGGAACTTCAAATAAATCAGAATGAAACGCCAAAGTAATTTCCTTCCAGTTGCTGTCTAAACATCCGGGGATTTCTTCCCTGAAGAGTGTCAACACTTCTTCTTGTATTATGTCCGTTAAAAGGATTTCCAATGTTCGCCTGGATACATATTCGTTTTGCGCTTATGGCATAGTGTTCCGCTGTAACATACCCGCAGATCTTTGTTCATGCCTGACGTTAAGTATATTGGATGTTTCCATTGAGATTTCTGTTGGTATGCCCAACACGGCACATAATGATTCTATGCCATAAAATCAGATAGTCAGACTTGAACATCTGTTAAACGAGGCGCACCATAACCACAAAAATTATAAGGTTATTAGGTGGCTTATGGCTCTACATGGAAAGTTTGTAGTCAATGATGCCTGTTACTCCCCTTTATCATTTCCTGGGGTTGGCACGTTTTTGGCGTTCTCTGGTGATGGTGCATACCGTAACCGGGGGGCATGTGGAATGATCCCTAAGATGGGGCCTGTGCCAGCAGGTAAATACTGGATTGTTGACCGTCCAGCAGGTGGACTCAAATCACAAATAAATGCGGGGGTCAGAGATATCTATAATCACTTTGCCAGTGGTGCCAGGTTCAGGCACTCTGAATGGTTTGCACTATGGCGGGATGATTGGGAGATCGATGATTACACATGGATAGAAGGCGTTAAGCGCGGTAACTTCCGCTTGCACCCCGGCGTTTTCTCAGAAGGTTGTATCACTCTCCCGCACGATTCCGATTTTGCCATGCTACGTAATGCTCTACTGCGAACTCAGAAAATGGATGTTCCTTGCATGAGGAAATTAAAGGCATACGGCACGATTGAGGTGATCGCAAATGGCAAAACATGCCCTTAGTTTATTCATCAAAATAGCATTGTTTGCCGTGGTTATGCTGCTCGTCGCTAAGGTAATTCCCTATGATGGTTTAGTTAACTCACTCACAGGATTATTCGATTTCCAGAGTGCCAGTAAAGTTACCAGTTTCATACTGGGTGAGCCTGATTTAGAAGTGTGGGAATCGCTACGTGATTACTTTGGTATCCTAATCAACACCCTTATCAGTGTTCCACTCCTTAGTGCGATCATTACTGCTTACAACGCAATTACACGCAAAGCTGATCAGTCAGGGCTTACGAAACAGTGGGCGGTATCCACTTTAAGACGGTTTGCTAAAATATTCGTTTTTACCTTCCTGTTTTGGGTGTTATTCCGTTTTCTACCCTATGAATCAGTCCTCCCCGATGGCAAAACGTATTCGACTTTTATCACGTCGGCATTTGTGGGCTTCAACCTGTTACTAACGGTTGCTTGCTACTGGTTCATCACGAATATAATCACAACCAAAAGGAGTTTGTAGAATGCCTATCCCCGCTTATATGTGGCTTAAAGACGATGGTGGTGCAGATATCAAAGGATCTGTAGATGTTCAGGATCGTGAAGGTAGTATTGAGATTGTAGGGTTTAGCCATGGTTTAAACATTCCAGTAGACAGTGCCAACGGTAAGATCACTGGTAAGCGTTCCCATTCTCCTATGATGATTGAAAAAGAGTTTGATAGTTCCAGCCCCTATCTTTACAAGGCTGTCGCTACTGGTCAGACGCTGAAAAGTGCCGAGATTCGCTGGTATCGCATCAACCATGCCGGGCAAGAAGAATGCTACTTTATCATGACCATTGAAGGCGTTAAAGTTACTGGCATTAACCCTGGAATGCCAAACGCTAAAATGTCAGGCAACTCGCAGATTAATCACATGGAGTCAGTTTCCCTGATGTACGATAAAATCACCTGGCGTTATGTTGATGGCAATGTGCAGTATATGGACGATTGGAACGTGAGAGCGTAACTAATAGAAAAGGGAATACACCCACAATAATCGAAAAAGAGCCAGCGCAAGTGCTGGCTTTGCTTTTATAACGAGTTTGCTCAGTCATAAAACCTTTTTCCTGCTTTGTCACTAAGGCAACATCCGCCCACGACAGTAAATATAATGGCCTGTTCTTTTGATAAAATGTATCCCATCAGTAACCCAGAACCAATGATGAAATCACTTTATTTTTATATTTCAATTGGTTAATTATTTAAAAAAGGTACTGCTGCATCATTGGGGTGTGCGAATCTAAGTTTTTGTTGTCAATCATAGACATAATTTATGTATTCCATTGAATTTTAGGTAAATTGTGATTTTAGTTATTATCATTGAGTATCATGTTGTCTCATAAAAAGTCGCTTAAACCCTGCTGGTCAGTAAAGGTTGCGCCAGGGGGAGTCCCTGAAATGGATCTTATATGACGGATAAACCGACAGGCAAACCTTTGTCGTGTAAAGCACGTGCAATGACGGGAAGCCGGACAAAAAAAAGCCAGTACCCTTCAGAACCGAAGGCTAGCGGGTCACCTGCAACGCATCGTCGATGAAAATAGCTTTCAGTCATCTGCATTTTAAAATTTCGCGCTAAATTCTGAAAAATATCGCTTCTGTTTAGTTTCTTTAAAAAAAGGTTTATCCTTTATTGGTTATCATCGTGATTGTATCTGATAAAGGATACGTTATGGAAAGGGAAATTAGCCGCCAGGCAGGGTTTCAGGGGGGAATCTGAAGTTAATACCATTTCGCAATACAGGGCTATATTGCCGGCTTCTCTGTTATAAGCGGATAATGCGATGAATAAGATATTTGTATTAATTCCGGTTTTATTGATGACTTCCTGTCATATAAATGATCCGCGCCCCGAAATTCATCGGGCTATGGTGAGTGTGGTTGACGACAGAGTTTGTATTACGCTTCCAGATACAAAAAACGAAAGCATCTCTTTATTAACTATCAGTGAGACAGGCCATGGTGAAAACAGAATAAACAAGGCGTTCGCTTTGGAAAATAAAACTGAGCTATATCATGATAAATGCCTCTCTGTTTTCGGTTTTACCTTTGAACCCGATAAGTCATATGTGTTTTCTGTGAATACCCTAAGGACAGAAGAAGGGCGCATGATGAAAAACGGAAATAGTTATAGCGTTACTTTTTCTGTGTGGAGAGATAATGGCGGGTTACAGGTGAATGATATCAACTAACTATGTCCGTGAAACGTTATCTTCAGGCATCAGAGGATTTCTCTTCCGCCGTTGAAGATATTTTCCTCTGAAATGATAAAGCCTGAGTCAGAAGGTATTGTTGAGTTAATACTTAGAGTGATTAATTAATCACTGATGATTTTCATTCTTATCAGTTTGTTATCCCGAAATGCTAGTTGTCGCAGTGTTTATAGTGAATTTTTTTGCCATCTGTATGGATAAACTCTTTACCATCTGTGCTCACTCTGAGCGCAACTGCAATGTAATTAAGATAACCTCTGTTTTATATGTGATTAACCATTGTTTTCCCCGGTGAATGCTATCTGGAAACCTTTCCATGATGATATCGATTTTCAATCAATCGATATCACTGTCTGTGTAATTACTATGGTCACCCGCCTGCCACTGATTATGAGTCTGTGGGTAATGACTGCTCTGGCGTAAAGCTATTGATCATCCGACGGTAGTGCTGACGCTGGGCATCGGTAAACTCTCCGTGGCTGGCCAGGGTAAAAATAATCAGTTTTCGTTGCTGTGGATTACGCTGTGGGTCGGCGGGCAGGGTAATGACAGAAGATATCTGATTCATCCATTTCCCCTGATGCAGATATTTGTTGGCGGTCTGAACCACTGGTAACTGCGCCGGACCAATCTGATGACGGATTTGCTCTGGTTCCGGGGTATACCCCGGGGTAAAGCGTTGCATTCTTTCGGCCTGGGCATTCAGGAAGTCATCTACCGTTTCGTCTGGTTTGAGTTCCGCCCGGTTGACGATAATGTCATAGGCATGATGTTCCGGATCGAGAAAGCTCAGAATATTAATCGTTTGGTCCGTCGCCGGAGACAGTGTCAGGAAACAGCCTTCGTGCAAGGGGTAAGAGATGGGTTGTGTATTCATGATATTTTTCCCAAAAGCATGTGTGAATTAACGGCGGTATGCTCACTGGCTACCGGCGTGGGTTTGTCTGGTTGCTGTCTTTCACCAACGAAATTCTGTCACTGGTCCCCAGCCAGCTAACGGCTGCCAGCCACATAAACGGATAGTGTCGGGGGGATGTCCTGACTTTCCGCGGAAGGCAATGTTGAGTTGTGCCGGCGGATTATCGGGGAGTAATGGCAGCAGGGAAGGTGACAATTCGGTTTTAAATAACAGCTGGTTGTTTGCATCAAAAACAGCCAGCAGGAAATACTGGTACTCCTGTTCGGCAGAGTGAAGGTCAGTGGTTTTCACCGTCAGTTGTTGCTGGTATTCGTAACGGAACTGCTCTGCCCATGCAGCATCACTTTCCGGAGGAGTGGCGAAGAAGGCCCGGGGATTTTCCGCCGTCACTTCGGGAATTGTCAGGCGGTTTCGAAAATCGACGCCGCAGCGGTATTCAAATTCCCGCAGGGTCCTGAGTGTTCCGGGGCCATAATCAGGTGTTATATCGGTATCAGAGATCAGTCCGAGCAACGCTAAAACCCGTTGTTTCGATAACTGGTCCCGCTGCCACCAACTGACAGAAATATCTCCTCGCTGGCAGGCCTCATCGGTGTGGTCCTGCCAGACTTTAGGGGAGTCCTGACGCTGGTAATAGTGCCAGAGCAGGATTTTATGCGGATGGTAGATATCATAACCATGGGTAAAAGCGCGCACTGCCATCGCAATCTCTTCGCCGCTGAAAAAAATGTCCGGGTCATTGGGAACATCCCGCACAAAACTTCCGTAACTGAAAATAAATCCTCCGGCCAGATAACTCCCGGCGACAGGGTGCTCTGCACTAAAAAGGAAGGAACTTGTTTCCGGCAGCCCTGACGCAGAAAACTCCCTAAAAATAAGCCGACTCACGGTGGTTCCTCTGGCAGAGACCTCATCATTCTCAGGCCGGTAAGCCGGGGGATAGGCGCTCAGAACGGGTAAGCGACTCTGTTGACTAAGCTGTTCCAGCAGGCGAATCATTTGCTGGTCCCAGCCACAGATAAAGCGTGAATGGGCATCAATCTGTAAAAAGTATTCTTCACCTGCATACAGGGACTCACAGCGATGGCGTGCCCAGCCGACCCCCCTGGCAGAAAAATAGTGGCAGGGCAACAGCCGGATACTGGCACCGCCAAAGGTGAAACTCAGCATATTTTCACCCGTAGTGATACCTGCCGGGCAGGGACGAAAACCAGCCAGTGAAAAGATCCCGGGACTGGCGTCATCCTGCCAGCAAACCGCAATGCGGAGTGCCTGCGGGTCCGCCGCCTGACAAATAAGATCCATGAGTGTCGGAATCAGTTCTGTATCGCGGTAACTGGCAATGCTGACAAAAATCCTGGAAGGTGTGTGCATCAGAGCTCTCTGCATCGCTGTTTACTGAATATCAAACACAATCTCAGCTTTGGCCGAGAAGTTACCCGCGACAGGGGAGGTGCTGCCCACCGGTAACAGGGTTGCGGTCCAGTGGAATTCGGCATCACTCTGGCTGACAGTGCTGCTCAGTTGCTCACTGTTGCTGCCGTTGACCATAATGGTTTTACCACTACTGTCTTCAATTTTTATCTTCAGCCGATCGGTATTGCCGCCTGCATCGGTGACCAGAATTGTGCTGGCATCGGCAGAGGGCGTTTTGGTGGTGAGTGATGCCGAGGCGATAAAGCTACCGTAATCACTCTTACAATTGATGGCGAAATCGAGTTTCTTTGCCACACCGTTACGTAACATTACCGGAGTAACCTGCTCAAAATTCACTGTTTTTGCACTGTCAGCCGTACAGACCGGGGTACTGACCAGCCGGATTTCACTGACTGCTAATTTGGTCAGGAATGCAGACGGATCACTGTTCATCAGATAGGTATAGGCAATATCCCCCGGAGTAATCAGCACATCACCATCAGGATCAGAAAGTTGTACATTATCGGAAATTTTAAAAAACTGAATTTTGAACTTAGAAATTGAAGGATGGTAATAGATAACGGTGGGAGAATCGCCATGCGGTGGAATATAACTGGTGGATGGAAAGCGCCCCCATCTTCCGTCGCCGTTCTGCCATAACGGTTTAATCACAATTCCGGGAACATTGGTTTTAAAGGTACGTTCTGAGGTGTCGTAATCCAGAAGATCGATCACCCGCTTTCCGTATTCAGATCCAATATCACAATGAGAATAGATAATATCGTGTCCCAGTTGTGAGCTCTCAAATTCGGCAATAGGTTTGCTGCCGTCCACCGCAGTATCGGCACTGATCTGAATAGTGGCCGGAGGGATAGTAAAAATACTGCGTGCGCCCGAGTTAAACCTACAGACTGCGTTGGCACTATTGGCGAACAGTAATCCAATACTCAGCAGCAGAGATATCCTTATCATAATATGGTCCTTAGTGATGTTTCAGAAGTGAGATAATTTCCGGGGGATACATGTCCAGTAGCTCGGGAAAACTTTTGCCAATCCCTGCCTCGGTTAGTGCCAGCAGTTGAACCGCAGGACTTCCGGGTTCGGCCTCACTAAACCAGTGTCTTAACTGCTGTAAATATTCTAATGCCTCATCTCTGTGGCGAATCACCAGACGACTGGCGGTCTCCGAGGCAGGTATGACCGGTTGTCGGGTAACCGCATTGGTTTCCTCCGGTTCCGGTATGCAGGAAAATTGCTCCGTTGACGAAATAGCAGGATGAGCGGCATGTTGGCCAGAGTTAAAAAGTGACAGCAATCCGGCAAGCCGGTTGATATCCGGAGCCAGAGGGGCGAGATTTATCTGTAACTGTTGCTGTAATAATTCCAGCATCTCCCCGGCCTGCCGTAGTGCAATGATTTCCGGACAGTCTGTTGTCTGCCAGTGTTCAGATAAGCGGGCGGCAGTGTCGGCCGATACCGTACCGCGGCTGGCTGGCAGGGTTCGGGCTTTTGCATATTCCCCTATGGTCATTTGTATCCCTGCCGTTTTAGGCAGAGGGTAGTGACGAATATCGGCGAGCAGCCCTTGCGGATCTTCTAGTTCCGCAAAAGCATTGGCCCGAATCTGTGGAATAAACTCTCCGTCGTCGTATAACTGAGGGTGAAGCTGTTCCGGCCAACGTTTTAGCAGCTCAAGTAATACCTGAATCCCCCCGGCCAGAGCGGAAAGGCCTGTGGCTTTTATCCGGCATCGCATCAGGATAATAATCAACCGGATGTCTTTACTGTTAGTCAGTAGCCTGCTGGCTAAGCTGGCACAATCCGCCCAGTTCACTGGTTCTGCCGCTTCGTAATAGTCTCCGTATTCTGTGTCAGATTTTGGCCGCAGGCTGGCCTGTAGTAGCAGAAATTGCGGGTCATCATCAGGATTGTCACCACAAGGGGAAAGCGGACTGACCGGGAGATATAAAGCCCGGTAGTCTGTATCGGGTGGTGGTAAATCCGGGAATTTCGCCTGTGTCATGATAATTCCTGTGAGTTTGTATCGCCGCAGATTTCCGGCTCAAAGCACATTCCGGCCAGTGGCAGAGGGGAGGGATGACGTTCAAGCCATACCGCATGCCCAAGCTGATGGCAGCCATTCAGACTGGCCAGTGGTACTTCGCTGGCGGAAAGTAGTAGCCGGACGTCCCAGCAATATTCCAGCCCGGTGAAAAAGCGTACCCATTCCCTGAGTACCGGCAGGTCTCTTCCCCACGGAGTGAAAGAGAGATAATCATTCAGTGACAGAGGGCCAATGATTAACCGGAATTTATGCTGTCTGTCCATCAGCTTGTCACCCAGTATCGCGCCATCGCCGAGCGTACACGCAGTATGCGGATGACCGAGAGAGGTGTGGTCGGCCGGGTCCAGAGAAATCCACTGCGTAACATATTCTTCAACCCTTGCCGGGAAACCAAAATAGTGTTGCAGGGTATTCGCCAGAGCTTCCGGATTTCGGGCTTCACGTAATAAATGAGAGACAGCTGAAAGCTGGGCATGTGCCGGTAGCCGGGCCGGGTCTTGTTGCGGGAATGTCAGGCCCGCCAGACAACTGAGACGGGCAGAAAACAACTCATCCTGAGAGTTATCCAGAGTTGCGCAGTCCTGGCACACAAACCAGGCCCGGTAAAACAATGATAATGCGCGGTGATGGAAGATATCGGTGAAATCATTCAGCACCGGGTCCTGACGACTGGTCCTTAAATAGGCCATTTCAGTCAGGTGTAATGGCAGAATACTGTGCGGGCCCCAGACTCCCAGTGAGTACAGCGAAATTTCCGGGCAGGCGGTATTGTCACTCAGCCCGGCAATTTCACCGGGCGGAAACAGTAAACTGGCGGTCTGTTTGAGACGGAAGGGATCTTCAGCCGGCAGACCGGCCGTCCCTGGCGCAGGGGCCGCAGGTGAACGCGCTGTAATGACCCGCATCAGACTGATAAACCCGCTGTTCCACGGGGCGGCGCTGTTATACCAGTGGCTAAGATCGCCGGTCCGGGGACTGTTTTGCGGAGTCATAATATGCCTCGCTTACCGGGCCTTGCGGGCCACTGACCAATACAACCGCGTTGTACAGACCAGAGCCAGGTTTCGGTGAACACGTTGATTGCCGCATGCCGGGAAAGATAATTTTCCATCACCAGACCAAATAACCAGGGACTGCAACCGGAAAAGCCTTGTTCATCAATCGTCAGGGTACAACGGACCCCGCGACCATAGTTGAGTAGTCCATCTCCCTTCAGTCTGCGGGTTACCGCTTCTGTACGACATCCTGTCAGGCTGTTTATCTGTGTCGCGGCTTGAGGGTCATCCCCGCGGGTATATAAATGCAGTAACTCCCGTAGTGCCTCTGCGCCGGCAGGCGCTGTGACCCCGGTAAAGGGCAGGTAATTCAGGCTTAGCTGGCGGATAAGCTGCCAGGCAGATTCTCCGGTAGCCAACGGGGGGCGGGGAGCTGTTACCGGAATGACAAACCGTGCGGCTGACACCGGTACCCCTTCCGGCATGGTCAATCCGCAGGTCGCATCACTGGTTAACTGCCGCGGCCAATCCCGGTTGGTGACCATCGCTTCGACCCTCAGATAGCGAAGATCGTCACAGTAGGGAGCATCATGCTGGTCGACCAGAGAGATAAACAGTTCGGTACCCTGATATTGACTCACTGGCGAATGTCCGCCCGTTGGCTGAAGCGTCGGTTTCCTTTGCAGTGAAAAATAGCGCCCGCCAGGGCCCGGTGAGTTATGCCGGGTCTGATACAAAGGTTTAAACATCATTTCCGGACGGTGATTGCCGTCCATACCGCTGACGCTCTCCACCGAGAATACTTCATACTCCATCGGATTGCAGCGATCGGGGACGAGATGAAAACTATTTTTGGCGCGATCAATCACCGTCTGATCGAGTTGCTTCGGGAACAGATTAATCACCGGGGTACAATACAGTAAGAAGCGGCTCGCATTGACATGAGCTATCAGATGTTGCGGCAGTTCTTTCAGCAGGATAATGATGTCGGCCTGATTGCTGTGGATGTTTTTTAAACCGTGCGCCAGTTGCCGCAGGGTAAAAAAATAAAAACGCTGACGGAAACAGAAATACTCCTGCAGCAGATGATGGCCGTGAAACATATTCCAGCGAACCGGCAACAGGCTTTGTTCTGCAGACAACCCTTCGAAACAGAGCGCTTCCCGGCCAGCCATCATAGTGGGTTGTTGGCTGTCGCCCCCGATAACGCACAGTGCCACACACTGACGATGTATCAGTTCAAACAACTGCGAAACAATATGCTCGTCTCCCTGAATGTAAAACGGCAGATTGTCCGGCCCTTCAATGGCAGAAAAAGTCTGCTCCCCGGCCAGCTCTAACCGGAGTCGCAGTGCCCCTTTGCAGTCAGAAATATCTACAGGTCCGGCAGAGAGCGTTTCCAGGGTGGCGGGGAGGGTGCTCAGGCTGGCCGCACTGAGGGTCAGTGGCCAGAGCGTCACCGGCTGGCTGTTGCGGAATTCGCAGCGGATATTGTGGCCCGGTAACAGTTTACTCCGTATGGCTGTGTGGCGTGGGACGGTATAGCCCCGGGATAAATCGCCGGCTTGCAGGTCCGGTGTCAGTTGGACTATGCCCATCGATGGCGTCGGCGCGGTAAACTCAGGGCAGAGGATATCCAGCAGTCGCTGAGTAAACTCCGGGAATCCGGTATCCAGTTTTATCTGTGTACGGGCAGACAAAAAGCAGAAAGCCTCGATCATCCGTTCGACATAAGGATCGGCAATCCCCGCCCCCTCTATTCCCAGACGACCGGCAATGTGCGGATGTTTAGCGGCGAACTCCAGTGCCATTTCGCGCATGAAGGTGAGTTCGCGGTTGTAATATTCAAGAAATTGTTGTTCCACGGCGTTCCCTGCCTGGCTGTTAATGAATGACAGTCCCTCATTCCGGTCAGGGTAACGGTCGCCTGTCATATATTCAGATACTTTTTGTCTCTGACTAAAACCACGGGTCTGCGGGAAAACAGCAACAGTCATTCCGTTATTGTTGCCGTACCCGTAATACTTACCTGCTGGAGTTATTGATCTGTTAATCAATGATTGAATTAAACCCGGTGATAAGCAGCCATAACTCTTCGTCAGTCTCTTATCGCTGGTGATAATGATTCTATTATCGCTTTCTGTCATGCGGGAAGATAAGCCGAAAGTCTTTTTTTTATTTTTTTAGGAATTTGCATCGGGCTGTTTTCTTAAATTAATCCTGATGTGAACAGGATGTTTTTATTTGGTCAGTGGTTTAGTTATTCTCTGCCGCGAAGTGAAATGGATATCACTGCAGTCTTATTGTTGAAAATAGGTACTGCGCTTACGTCAGACAGGATGAGTTATTATGGAAATCTCCAGAAGAACGTTATTCGGAAAGCTGAATCCGCTACTCTCAGAGACTCTGGAGCGCGGAACGGATCTCTGTCGTCTTAAGGGGAATCCTGAAGTAGAGTTAGTACACTGGCTGAATGTTTTATTAATGCAACCAGACAGTGACCTGCAATGTGTCCTGCGCTTTTTTGCTGTGGATCATGCGCAGCTGGAGACGGATATTTTGCTGACCCTGAGCCGGTTGCCTGCCGGGTCCGCTTCGGTAAGCGATTTTTCGCCGCTCATCGATCAGGCGATAGAAAGTGCCTGGATGATTGCCAGCCTGGAAGACGCACCCGCCCCACTGATTCACAGTGGGCATCTGTTAGTCACATTGCTCACTCAGCCTGAATTGTGTCGGGCGTTACTGGCTATTTCGCGGGTTTTTGCTGTGCTGTCAGCCGATGAAATCCGTCGACAGTTTACCACCATCACCGCACACTCGCCGGAACGTCAGTTTACGGTGAATCCGGGGACCGTGCCGGGTCATCATGAAATCAGCCATCAGAGTTCATCGCTTAATAACGCACTGGCCATTTATACCTCAGATCTTACGTTACTTGCGGGTCAGGGGAAAATTGACCCGGTCTGCGGGCGGGACAATGAAATCACCAGCCTGATTGATGTGCTGTTGCGCCGCAGGCAAAACAATCCATTACTGGTGGGGGAGGCCGGTGTCGGCAAAACTGCGGTGGCAGAAGGCCTGGCGCTGGCGATTGCTGCCGGTGAAGTTCCACCACAGCTCAGTGATGCCCGGATACTGGCCGTCGATCTGGTGGCTTTAACCGCCGGTGCCGGAACCCGGGGAGAGTTTGAAGCTCGCCTGAAGGCAGTGCTGGACGCTGCGACACAGTCGGTGTGGCCGGTGATTTTGTTTATTGATGAAATCCATACTCTGATGGGAGCCGGTGGGGCCGCCGGCACGGGTGACGCCGCAAATCTGATGAAACCTATGCTGGCCAGGGGCGATTTACGGACGATAGGCGCGACCACCCGCGGGGAATACAAACGTTATATCGAAAAAGATCCCGCATTTTCCCGCCGCTTTCAGGTCATCAGGATCGAAGAACCGTCAGAGGACCTGGCCATACAGATGCTCAGGGGCGTCTTACCGGTGCTTGAACAGCATCACCATGTTCTGATCACAGACCAGGCCGTCCGGGCTGCCGTCAGGCTCTCCTACCGTTATCTTCCGGAACGGCAGCTACCGGATAAAGCCATTAGCCTGCTGGATACGGCCTGCGCCAGAACAGCCGTGGCGGAATATACGCCACCGGCAGAACTGCAACGGCTGCGGTTTCTGGCAGAGTCAGCGCAGAGAGAGCTGGCACTGACCGACTCTCCTCGTCGTCTGGCCGGAATGACAGCAGATCCGCTGCAGTTACAGGAACAGATTTTCCGTTATAACACTGAGGCTGACATCATTGAACAACGCTGGCGTCAGCAATGTCAGCAGTTGTCTGAAATCCGTGAGTTGCGTTCACAATGGCAATTTGCCGAAAGGGAACAACAGCAAAATCTGGAACAGCAGTTGCAGCAACTGCAGCCGGATTTCAGTGATCAACAGGCTACCCCGGCTCTGGTGCGGACTGAAGTTAATGCCGCTGCAGTGGCCGATATTGTTTCCCAGTGGACCGGTATTCCTGTGGGGCGGGTCCTTAAAGACGATCTGCAGGCGTTGCAGGAACTGCCTGATAAGCTAAACCGCAGAGTACGTGGTCAGGTTCATGCCACGCAGCAACTGAGCAAAAATATCAGCATCGTCAAAGCAGGACTGGCAGACCCGCAAAAACCCTGTGGGGTGTTTCTGCTGACCGGCCCGTCAGGCGTTGGCAAAACTGAAACGGCATTGGCGCTGGCGGCGGAGCTATACGGTGGCGAGCAGCATTTAATCACCATCAATATGAGTGAATATCAGGAAGCCCATAGTATTTCCGGGCTGAAAGGTTCACCCCCGGGTTATGTGGGCTATGGCGAGGGCGGGGTTCTGACTGAAGCCGTACGGCGCAGACCTTACAGCGTGGTACTACTCGATGAGATTGAAAAAGCCCACTCTGATATTCATGAGCTGTTTTTTCAGGTGTTTGATAAAGGGCGCATGGAGGATGGTGAAGGGCGACAGATAGATTTCCGGAATACACTCATTTTAATGACCAGCAATATCGGCAGTGAATTACTGGCGAATACGACAGAGGAGGCAGAGAGTACTTTACTGACAGAACAATTGTACCCGGAACTACTCAACTATTTCCCCGCTGCGTTTTTGGGAAGAGTCTGCGTGATACCATATTTCCCACTGTCTTCCGGGATACTTAAAGATATTGTCCGGAGTCAGATGGATAAAGTCTCTGCGCGTTTCTTTCAGCAGCACAATATGAGTCTGAAATACTCTGAGTCGTTACTGAATTATATTATTAACCTTAGCCGGACAACAGGTTCTGGTGCGCGAGGCATTATCCATGTGATTGAACGGAAAGTATTACCGGTAATAGCCGCTTATATTTTGTCACCGTCCAGTCCGGATGTAATAGCGGTTGAGGGTGTGATGGTCAGCTATTCTGACGCTCATGGAGTGACAGTGAATCCTCAGGGAACCTCGCAAGGGGGAATAACTGAATAATCCGCCAGGATGCCGTAATACATTGTCGTGTTTTGCTCTGTTGAATATCATTAAATAGGGAATTTTTATGAAAATAACAAAGTTATCTGCAACTCTGCTGGTTTTAATCCCGGCAATATCATTACCTGTTTCTGCATTACAGGTTGGTCAGGGGCTGGTGACCTTTAATGGTGAGGTGGTGACGGATACCTGCACTATTGAGAATGATAACCTGGTCGTGTTACTGCCTACTGTTTCCAGCCAGTCTATGCAAACCGCGGGTATTGAAGCGGGCATCAAAAACTTCAATATCAAGGTCAAAGACTGCCCCGGCTCCTTTAAGAAAGTCCAGGCACATTTTGAACCGCTCGGCAGTATCGGCACCGGGGAAATTAACTATAAGACCTGGAACCTGGTCAACGATTATACCGCTACCAGCGGGACCACCAATGCGGCCACCAATGTTGAGGTGAGGTTATTTAACTCAGACCATACACAAATCCGTCCGGGCGATACAGGCGCAGAAGTGGATGTTGTGAACGGTGCCGCCACCATGACTTATGCCGGGGGTTATTACTCTACCGGCGCTGTCGGGGCTGGTATGGTTAGTGCACATATCGTTTATACGCTGGCTTATCCGTAACCCGCGTCACCGATATACGTTAAGCCCGGGGGCAGGAGTTCAGGTTTCCTGTTCCCGGAAGGCCCGGTTTCATTTTTTAATCCACGGTTATGAATATGAGATGTTACAAGGCAGTACTCTCACCACTGACAGCGTTATTTATGCTACTGGCGGGATTCTCATCACCGGCCAGTTCAGGTGTCACTATCACCGGTACCCGGATCATTTTTCCGGGGGCTGAACGTGAGGCGACTGTGAGGACAATCAACCGGGGAGGATCTCCGGTACTGGTTCAGGTCTGGGTCGATGATGGCAGTAAGAACGCTGACATTAATACGATGACCGTGCCATTCACGGTGACTCCCCCGGTCTACCGGATAGACCAGGGGAAAGGCCAAAGTGTGCGGCTTATCTATAACGGAATGAAACTCCCCGACGACCGTGAATCGGTGTACTGGTTTAATTTGCTGGAAATTCCTGCGGTGAATGAGGAATACCAGCAAAGAGACCGGCTGGAACTGGCTTTTCGCACCAGGATAAAAATATTTTACCGCCCGGCCAGCCTGACGGCAGACAGTACTTTAAATGCCGAAAAACTGCGTTGGACGGTAACGCGCTCAGGTAAATCAGCTGGGGTGTTAGTGAATAACCCCACTCCTTATTATTTTAATTTTGGTCGGATGCAGGTCAGCGCTGGCAATTCGGTGTATCCGCTGGGCCCCGGGATGGTCGCGCCTTATTCTGAAGCGGTTTTTTCTCCCACCGGCAAGAAAGGTCTGCCGCAAAATATTAGCTCAATAGATTTTGATTTACTGAATGACCATGGCACTGCGATTACGGGGAAAGCCTCCTGGCGCGCGCCTGAAGGGTGGTCAGTGAATTTTCCGTCCGCCGATAATTCGTAACCGGTAACCGGAACGCCGACAGGATATAGCCGGCAGGAACACGATATCCGCTTCAATGAACTGAAAGGAGTCAGAGAGTTGAAAATGTTAGCCTCGGTAGTTGAACAGTGCAGCGCTGTCCGCAGTTGTAAAAAACTGTGGGTTCCGGTGCTCAGTAGCACACTGATGATAGCGCCGGTTGCCCTGGCTTCCTCTCCGCCCCCTGTACAGATCATCACGGAATATGCGGACGGGACGGGTGAAACTTCGGTGGTCAGATTTAACAGTGCTTTTGTTCACGGGCTGACCATTGATGTTGGCAGTTTTTCCACCGGAAACCCGGTGCCGCCAGGCAAGACCTCAGTCAATATTATTGTGAACGGACAGACCCGTGGGCGCTTTTATGTCTATTTTGTCCCGGTGACCGGCAGTGACAGTGCACAGCCTTGCTTCTCATTTGATCAGTTACAGCAGTTTGGGATCAATCCGCCGCTGATGGGGCAGCGCCCTCAGACGACTAACGACAGTGCTGCACAGTGCAGCCGCTTGGAACAATGGGTGGAAGGGGGGAGCACTCAGTACGATCAGTCTGACTTTAATCTGCAACTGGCGGTTCCTCAGGTCTATTTAATTAAATATCCGCAAGGGTATATCGACCCGTCCAGATGGGACAGTGGTTCCAACGTTATTTTTTTAGACTACAGTACCAATTTTTATAGCCAACAGTTATCAAAAGCCTACAGTGGCGGCAGAGGGCATAGTGTCAGTGCTAACCTGGGGTTATTGACCGGGATTAATGTTTACGGCTGGCGATTCAGAACCCGTTCAACCAGTATTCTCTCTGACACTTCATCTGCGAAAACCGACAACCTCTATACCTGGCTGCAACGGGATATCCCACAGTTGAAAGGCCAACTGACACTGGGAGAAACCACGACCGAGGGAGAGCTGTTTGACAGCGTTGGATTGCGGGGGGTTCAGCTGGCTTCTGACGACCGCATGCTGCCGGAAGGTTTACGTAGTTACTCTCCGGTCATTCGGGGAACCGCCGAAACCAATGCCAGGGTCCAGGTCACCCAGCGTGGACAGCTTATTTATGAAACCACGGTTCCTCCCGGCCCTTTCGAGCTGAACAGTGTCGGAGCCATGGGATATGGCGGTGATTTACAGGTGACCATTATCGAAGCCGACGGTCAGCGTCGTAGCAGTCTTGTCCCATTCTCTGCTCCGCCAATGCTGCTGCATACCGGTGTTTCCCGTTATTCTGTTGCAGCCGGAGAACTGGCAGAAAGCGGAATGCAGAAAAAACCCTGGTTTTTACAGGGGTTCTATCAGTACGGGTTAGGCAACCTTTACACCTTATATGGTGGCGGGCAGTTTTCGGAAAATTATCTGTCGGTGGCTGCCGGACACTCCTTTAATACGCCGTTGGGCGGGGTATCGATGAATATTACCCGCGCCAAAAGCCGCTTAAAGAATAATAAAACCTCTACCGGGAATAGTTTTAATCTTGGATTCAGCAAATATATGGATATTACCGGCACTAATATCAATCTGGCGGCTTACCGTTACTCATCGCGGGGCTTCTATTCACTGCGGGATGCGGCTGCCGAACGCTACGGAATGTACCGTGATTACTATCTGACTGACTACCGGACAAAGCAGCGCTTTTCTTTAAATATTTCTCAGCCGCTACCGTGGAATAGTCGTATTACACTGTCCGGAAGTTTTTACCAGTACTGGAATGATCGTCGTCCGGTGAATCAATATGCCATCACTTTCAGTAAATCACATCCATGGTTTTCGTGGTCGATCGGGGTAGGGCGTAGCTTTGACGGTGAGGGGAATAACAATAACAGTATTCTGCTGTCGGCCAGTATTCCTCTGAGCCCCCGGTATAACATCAGTGATAAACCGTTGTTTAACAGTTTTTATTCAACATTCAGCCACGACAGTAGTGGTAATAACTTCCTGCAGATGAATGCCTCGGGAAGCCGGGGTGAACAAAATGCGCTGAGTTACGGTATCGGGACGACAACGACTAAAAGCCGGGATGATACGACCCACTATGCATTTAATGGCAACGGTAGCTACAACACGGCCGCGGGGCAGTTTAGTTCGACCCTGTCGGTGGGCGATCAGTCACGACAGTTATCACTCAGCGCCAACGGCAGTCTGGTCGGGCACAGCGGCGGAATCACTGCCGGGCCTACGCTGGGTGATTACCCGTTCGCTATTGTCAATGCACCAGGGGCAACCGGAGCCCGTCTGATGAATGGTTATGGGGCGGAAATCGATAGCCGGGGGTATGCCATCGCTCCATCATTAACGCCTTATCGTGAAAATCAGGTATCGGTGAATACCCGTGGTCTGCCGGATACGGTGGATGTGTTGGAAAATGAACAGGTGGTTGTTCCGCGCATGGGAGCGGCGATACCCGTCAAAGTAAAAACGATTGTCGGAAAACCTCTGATTTTGGTTATTCGTGATGTGTCAGGAAATTTCCTGCCTATTGGCAGCCAACTGGTCGATGGCGAAGGGGCTTCAATGGGCATTGTGGGTCAGGGGGGAATGGCTTTTATACGTGGATGGAATGCAGCGACGGCCCATCTGTATGTCAATTCGGCCACCAATAGCCGGCTTTGTACCATCGGCACCAGCCAGGCGGTAGCCAAAATAATGGCCTCAGGCACAGACGGCAAGCTCAGCCGTGCGGAGGTGATATGTCGCTAAGTTTACGCAACACAGGCCTTTGCTGTTGCCGGTATCTGTTGCTGTCGGTTGGTTGTTTTTCGGCTCAGGCAGTGACTTTTGGTACACCGCTGAATGTGGATTTTCAGGGAGTATTTGTCGATGAAACCTGTGATGTGGTGATAAATGGCAACAGCAGCAGTGAGACAGTTGTCATGCCAAGGGTTTCCAATATCACCCTGAGAAATAACGGAGGAGAGGCCGGCAGTACGCCTTTTAGTATCCGACTGGAGGGATGTCCGTCGGGTAAAACGATGAAACTGGTATTCAACAGTGATCCGGCAGCGATGGATAATACAACCGGAAATCTGCTGAATCAGACCGGGACAGGCTACAGTCGCAATGTTCAGGTTCGCGTACGTAATGAAAGCGGTGCTCAGATGGTGATTAATGATTCCGCAACGGCACAGGATTATGTCATTCCGGTCGCGGGAGGGGCGGTGAGTCATCAGTTTAGTGTGAGCTATTTCTCTGCACGACCGCTCGCCGCGACTTCTGGTGATGTGCATTCGGTAGCCAGTATCACCGTCGATTATCAGTAGTACAGGCACTGAGCGGTAGGGCGCTTACGCTGTCCTGTTCTAATGACACGTAACAGTTGCCTGTAACAGTGTTGTAATTTTCTTCAACCAGAGAGTAACAGCCATTATGTCTAAGGAAAATTCACAGAAGTTTATCGCCAGGAATCGTTCTCCACGGGTGCAGATTGAATATGATGTTGAAGTGTATGGCAGCGAAAAAAAGATTGAACTGCCATTTGTCATGGGCGTGCTGGCCGATTTATCCGGACTGAGCAAAATCCCCCAGCCTGCAGCAGAAGAGAGAAAATTCCTCAACATTGATATTGATAATTTTGATGAGCGGATGAAAGCGATCCAACCACGGGTAGCTTTCACAGTGCCTAATACCCTGAGCGACGGCGGGGTGATCCCTGTCGATATGACGTTTGAAAGCATTGATGATTTCCTGCCAGATGCGATTGCGCGCAAGGTCCCTGCGTTGGCAGAACTTCTGCTGGCCCGCACACAACTGGCAAACCTTCAGACTTATATGGATGGTAAAGCCGGGGCAGAGAGTCTGGTCATGAATATTTTGCAGGATAAAACACTGCTTGCCAGTCTGGCGAACAGGCCTGATGTACAAGACTGTTCTTCTGAGGAACAGGAAAACAGATAATCCGGAGGAATCGGAGATGGCTATTCAGGAAGAAAAAGCACTACAACCCATGATGACAACCACAGAAGCAGGAGATTTCAGTGCGTTGTTGGCAAAAGAGTTTAAGCCCCGCAGCCGGCAGACCCAGTCCGCGGTCGAAAATGCGGTGAAAACCCTGGCAGAACAGGCGCTGGCCAGTTCGCTGATACCCCAGGATGACGCTTATCTCAACATTGCGGCACTGATTGCTGAAATAGATCGTAAGCTGACGCAGCAAATTAATCTGATACTGCATCACTCCCAGTTTCAGACGCTGGAAAGTGCATGGCGTGGACTGCATTATCTGGTTTCGAACTCAGAAACGGATGAAAAATTAAAACTGCGTTTTATGGATATTTCCAAGCAAACGCTGAGACGTAACATAAAGCGCTATAAAGGCATCGCCTGGGACCAGAGCCCGCTGTTTAAACAAATCTACGAAGAAGAATACGGGCAGTTGGGTGGGGAACCTTACGGATGCCTGGTCGCCGATTATTATTTTGATCACTCGCCACCTGATGTTGATTTGCTGGCCTCTATTGCTCAGATTGCAGCCTCTGCACATGTTCCGTTTATCTCGGGTGCCGCCCCGGCGGTAATGCAGATGGAAAGCTGGCAGGAGTTGGCTAACCCGCGGGATCTCACCAAAATATTTACCCAAAACCTGGAATATGCGGCCTGGAATACATTACGACAGTCTGAAGATGCCCGTTATATCGGCCTGGCAATGCCACGTTTTCTGGCCCGTCTGCCCTATGGGGTTGCTACCCAGCCGGTGGCCGCGTTCAGCTTTGAAGAGGCGACTGACGGTGCGGATCACAGCAAGTATGTGTGGGCGAATGCCGCCTATTCCATGGCAGTGAATGTGAATCGTTCATTCAGGCAGTATGGCTGGTGCACTATGATCCGCGGGGTGGAAAGTGGCGGGTTGGTGGAGAATCTGCCCTGCCACACCTTCCCGACCGATGACGGCGGGATTGATATTAAATGTCCGACAGAAATTGCGATATCTGATCGCCGTGAAGCGGAGCTGGCGAAAAACGGGTTTATTCCGTTGATTCACCGTAAAAATACCGGCTACGCCGCGTTTATTGGTGCTCAGTCGTTACAGAAACCGGCGGGATATTATGATGCGGATGCCACGGCTAATGCCAGCCTCTCTGCGCGTCTGCCTTATTTATTCGCCTGTACCCGATTTGCTCACTATCTGAAATGTATTGTCAGGGACAAAATAGGCAGCTTTAAAGAACGTGAAGAGATGCAAAAATGGCTGAACAACTGGATCATGAATTATGTAGACGGAGATCCGACAAATTCTTCTCAGGAAACTAAAGCCAGGAGACCCCTGGCCGCGGCTGAGGTCATTGTCGAGGATGCAGAAGATAATCCGGGATATTATCAGGCGAAATTTTTTCTGCGCCCTCATTTTCAGCTGGAAGGTCTGACGGTATCACTGAGAATGGTTGCCCGACTTCCTTCACTAAAAGATGTTGCCTGAAAACGGCAATAAACGATTGAATATCTGACCAGAACAGAACCTGCGGATATATTACTCAGAATTGCAGGGGGATGATTTTTTCTGCGTTCTGATATTCAATTCCATTATCACTTGTTTCACGAACTGTTCATAAAAGGATTATTATGGCTCAGGATATGTTTTTAAAAATAGAAGGCATTGAAGGTGAATCACTGGATGCCACCCACAAAAATGAAATTGAAGTGCTTACCTGGAACTGGGAGAGTCTTCAGCATTCAAATATGCACAGCGGTTCTGGTGGGGGAGCCGGAAAAGCGACAGTGGAAGATTTTAATTTTTCTCATTATGTCGATAAGTCCAGCCCTAACTTATTAAATTTCTGTTTGTCAGGTAAGCATATTAAAAATATTGATTTTGTAATACGAAAAGCGGGAGGTGACCCCCTGGAATATCTGACGATAAAATTCAGTGATGCCATCATTACCCGGGTGAGCCTCTCAGGTAATGCCAGTAATGATGACCGCCCTGTAGAGGAAGTGACCTTCTCTTTCACTAAGTTCACTGAGGATTACGTCATACAAAATGCCGAAGGTAACAAGTCTGGGATTATTTCGGCCAGTTATGACATTAAAGCTAATCAGAAAAACTAATCGTTATGCCGGATGGCGGCGTGGCATCCGGCAGTATTCGTGAGAACGAAAAGCTCATCTTAAGATAATAGTGACTGCCTGTGAATTATCCGCAGTGAGAGAATCACTGTGACTGGCGGGAATTATCAGGGCTTAGGAGCAGGATATAAAGGATAATGATAAGACCGATGTTATTAGTGATAATGATCACTGTTTCTGCTTCCTGTAGTTTTTTTCGCCCTGAAACATCCGGAGGGATTATTAATGTCACATTAACAGCTGATGGCGATATTAATCCGAATATTTCCGGAGAACCGGCCCCTTTGCGTATTATGTTGTTCAGTCTGGCAGACACTGAATTTTTCACGCAGAGCAATTACTTTGATTTTACTGGCAGGAGGCAAGGCTCTTTACAAAATGGAATTACAAAGTTGTATGACGGGGTATTAACACCCGGAGAAACAAGGAAGTTGTCGCTGCATATTACAGAACAGGTTGCGGCAATTGGTGTGATCGGTGGCTATCGTGAAATTGAACATGCGCGCTGGAAATCCAGTGTAAAACTTTCGCCCGGCTGGAAGCCAACAGTGTGGCGCAGGCTAATTCTCCCGCAACACAACGCCTTTTATGCGCATTTTCAAAAATCCGAACTGACTATTGGTGAAACGGAATGAACCATGAAAACGAATAAAGTCGTCTGGAGTGAGGGGCTTTTCCTGCGCCCACAAATTTTTCAGCAACAGGAGCGTTATCTCGAATATTTTATTCACCGTCGCTCCGGTTCATCAGGCATTTTTTTCTGGGGTTTTAGCCGCTGTGAAACAGACCATGAGGCGCTGAAATACGGAAAACTCGTCATGCGGAGTGCTGTGGGTGTTTTCCCCGATGGTACGCCGTTTGATTTGCCCGGCCATGCGGCATTACCTGTGCCAGTAACCTTACAGCCCTCAGATGCCGGTAAGGTGTTCTGGCTGGCCGTGCCGCTGCGGTTAGATAACTGTGATGAGACCATTTTTAATCCCGATGAACCGGGCTCTTTGGCCAGATTTTGCGCCATGGAGGAAGATATCTGCGACAGTAACGCGATCCGTCAGGGGGTAAAACCTGTTCAGCTGGGCAGATTACGGCTGGCACTCCGTTCTGAAACGGAAATGAATGAATCATGGATTGGCCTGCCCGTAGCCCGTGTCAGGACAATCCGCCCTGATGGCAGTGTGGAACTGCATGATGATGATTACCTGCCGCCTGTCACTCAGCTCGGGACCAGCGCTTTACTGACCGACTGGTTGAATCATTTGAGCGGGCTTTTGAAGATTCGGGCAGAAATGCTGGCCAGCTATTTGTCGTCAGGTCAGGGAGCTACTGTTGCCGGCGGAGACCTGACAGATTATCTGTTATTGCAGATTTTTAATAATTACCAGGTGCAACTGGATTGCCTGAAACAGATTCCTGAATCTTCACCGCTAAGGTTCTACCAGACTCTGGCGTCCCTGGCTGCCGAATTATCGACTTATATTCGGGTCGACAGCAGGAGACCCTCGCCTTTACCGGGTTATCAGCATTCACAGTTATATCTCTCTCTGCGTCCATTGGTTGACGAAGTTCATGATCTGTTGAACCAGGTATTAGTCAGAGCCGGGGAGATGATTGAGTTACAGCCGCAGGGCAATGGCCTGTGGACGGCGAAGCTGCTACCGGCAGAATTTGCTGCATTTTCGGCAGTCGTTCTGGCCGTTCAGGCCGGAATGGCTCCCGATATCCTGCAACAGCAGTTTGTATCGCAAAGTAAAATCAGCTCCCCCCAACAACTTCCGGAACTGGTGCGTTCTCATCTGTCGGGGCTGTTATTGCTGCCATTACGCCAGCCTCCCAGGCAGATTCCGTGCCAGGCGGGTTATGTCTATTTCGAATTACTGCGTGACAGTGATATCTGGCGCAGCATCGCTGCCAGCGGTGCACTGGCTCTGCATGTTGCCGGGCATTTTCCGGGCCTGAGCATGGAACTTTGGGGGATCAGAGCATCATGACCAGTGACCAATACTCTGAAGATTCTCAAACCACCCGTGCTGCAGGTACTGACAGTGACCACTCCGCACAATCCTGGGGCGATTTTTTACTGGACCGCCAGGATATCTGGGAGTCAGGAGATTCTGCAAATCATACCGCGCCTGGCTCTGAACCCTGGACAACAGCCAGTCTGTCGCCAGAACTCAGCGCACTGCTCCTGTCTGTGGAGGCCGACAGGCAGACCCCCGAATCTATTCTTTCTGCCGCTTGCCCACTGCAGCAAGCCTGCGCGCCGTTGCTAAGGGTACTGGCTGACCTTCCGGATTCGATTGAAGATCTCCAACATGTTCTATGGCTGAAAGAGATCCTCAAAAGTGAAATAACCCGGTTCACCCAGCTATGCGACGAAATTAATATTCCCTGGAAGAAAATGGCCATTGTGCGTTACTGCCTGTGTACAGCTCTGGATGAGGCAGCGCACAGTAAAACGTGGGGGGTTGCGACCGGCTGGTCACAGAGTAACCTTCTGAATTATTTCGAGAATGATAACGATGGTGGTAATAAATTTTTCCTGCTGATTGGCCGGATTTCAATGCATCCTGCTGACTATTCCGATGTACTGAATATCCTGTTACGCATTCTGGGGCTGGGATTCGAGGGACGTTACAGCATTTTACCCGAAGGGGACCGGCAACTTTACGGGATCCGTCAGCGTCTGCTGGTGCTGGCGGAGAACTACCAGAAAACCGCCCAGCTACCGGTGATTATGGGGGATTTGCCCGGGGATCCCCCACTTCCTGCCAGGCGATTTGCTGTTTCCTGGCCTAATGGTCTGGTGGTCGCGGTTGTGATACTCGGTGCTGTCTGGCTGGCAGAAAAAATGGTGCTGTTTGCTGAAAAGCAGCCACTGATTGCCGGGATTTATGCGCTACAGAATTTTCGCTATCCATCGCCGGTCACTGTGAGCCGGTTGCGCCTGACAGACCTGTTACAGGAAGAGATTCGTAACAACTTACTCACGGTGAATGAGACTCCGCAACAGAGTCATGTGACGTTGCAGGGGGACACCTCTTTTCGATCCGGCTCCGCATTATTGTCTCCTGCGACCAGCAATCTGCTAAAAAAAATCGCTCAGCAGATCATTCGGGTCAACGGACGGGTAGTGATTGTGGGGCACACCGATGCGCTGCCGGTCCGTTATTCCGCCTTTCCTGATAATCAACAGTTATCACTACAGCGTGCAGCGGCGGTTGCCAGGCTGTTTACACAGAATGGGCTTGAGGAGAACAACATAACGGTCCGGGGGCTGGCCGACCAGCAGCCAGTCAGTAGTAACTCCACCGTGGCAGGCCGGGCTAAAAATCGCCGGGTTGAGCTTTTTGTCACTTATTAGGTGAGGTTCTCAATGTCTTTTGTCAGCCGAATTTTTTCATACCCTTTGTTCAGAGTTCTGTTGGGTGTCGTCGTCATTGCTATCCTGTTGTCACTGGTCTGGTTTATTGCTGTGTATCCGGGAAGCGAGGAGGACCGCCATTTCACTGGCATAGCGGTACGTATTCTCAGCGTCCTGCTCATCGCGATACTGGTCACAGTGTTGTTGTCCGGATGGATTTTACTTTATCGCCGCTCAGTCCGGCGTCGCCAGCTACGCGTTACCCGGCAATCTACAGATACGTTCAGTCATACGGGACGGATGCTACGCCGTGTTATCCGCAGGACGACACGACGTCCCCCTGTTTCGCGTGGTTGGCGGTTTATTTTCAGAGAGCCGGTCCATGTTCCCTGGTACTTACTGTTAGGTGCCCGCCGCTCAGGGAAAACAGCGGCCGTTTGTCGTTCGGGCCATTATTTTTCACCGGGGGGGGAATCGGTAGCCGAAAAAGTCCACGAAACTGATGAGGCTGACTGTCACTGTTGGCTGGCAAATGATGCGGTATATGTTGAAACCCGTGGAGAAGTTATCAGCGAACCGGAAACGTCGGCGGATAAATGGCAGGGATTTGTTCGTCTGTTAAAAAAATATCGCCCATCAAAATCGGTTCAGGGAACCATAGTCACTGTTTCAGCGATTGATCTTCTGAGCGGTGATAAATCCCCGGTCAGTGAACTGGCCGGAGTATTCAGAACCCGGTTAGCGGCGTTACAACAGATTCCGGGTATCAGTTTCCCTGTCTATGTTGTAGTGACTCATCTGGATCGACTTAAGGGGTTTGAGGAGTATTTTCATTATCTGAGCGATGCAGAACGACGTCAGATCTGGGGGATTACTTTACCCCGTGAAACAAAAAATACCTCAGTGGCTGATTATGTTCACCAGCAATTAGGCCAGCTCCTGCAGAGGATAGATGCAGGTCTGAACCGTCGTTTGCAGAGTGAGTATGATGTAGAGAATCGTCGGGCAATGTATGCCTTTCCTGAGGAATTACAACTGCTTTGTCAGCAGTTAGAACAATTTATTTGCTCACTGTTTTTTGTTTCCCTCTATGAAGATTCACCGTCGCGAACTGCGCTGAGGGGAGTTTACCTGACCAGCAGTGGGCAGACAGACCGGAAAGCGTGCAGTTATGCCCCGGGGATTATCAGCCGCTGGCATTCGCAGTTCACTGCTGTACAGGAAACTCACACTCAGACTTCTGAAACAGCGGTGCCGGATGCTCAGACAGAAGATATCAAAGGACGTCCGTATTTTCTTCAGCAGCTATTTTGTGAACTGATTATCAATGATCAGCAGCTCGCTCAGGATACTCGCCTGACGTTTCTTCGCTTCTGCAGGCTGCGTTGGCCGGTATATTTACTCTTGCTGTTGATCATTTCCGGGCTGCTTTACGGTATGGCCAACAGCTTTGCCAGCCATTCCCGCTACCTGAAGGGGGTCAGATATCAGCTAAACCTGCTGCATCAGCAACAGGATTACCTGCAACGTGAATATAGTCTGGCGACTATTGCCCGACTGCTGGAAGGGCTAAGGGGATTATCGCAGCAACCTGACAAGGATTCGGGGCGAATAGTCTTTGTGGACGGTGAGGTGGCTAAGGTTTCCGAAGGAGTCTATCTGTCAGCGTTACGTCAGTTACTGCTTCCGCCGGCGGAGGATTATGCCAGAGTGGCACTGGAGCAGGCGGTAGCCAGGGGCGATATGGCAATATTGTTCAGGCAGCTGAAAATTTACCTGATGGTTTACGGGTTAGTCCCTGCTGATGCAGCTTATCTTGCAAGCATGCTTTCTCCGGCACTGCTCCCGTCAGAGGAGAGTCCTGATTATCGTAGCGAAATTGATTTCGGCCCGGACCTGTTAGCTTTATTTAGTTATCCCCTGGAACGTGAACGCGGGGAGGAGGCCGACCCGCAGTTAATCCTGCGGGCCCGTGAACTGCTGGCCAGACAGCCCCGTCCGGCAAGGATTTACCAGCAGCTGTTACAGCGCTTATCTCCTCTTTCACCGCCGGCATTTTCGCTGGCAGCTCTCAGTGAGGGAGCGGAAGGGAAATGGTTTGTGCAACGTACGGATGCCCCGCAACAAAATATCGACGGATGGTTTACTGCCCGGGGATATTTGCAGTTCAGGAAACAGCTACTGCTGTTGTTGTCTGGTCTGGACAGGGAAGACTGGCAGGTAATGAACAGCAGTGAGCACGGCTCCGGGGCTGCGGATATCACAGAAACAGCCGCACTTAGTCGTGATATCCTTATCCGTTATCTGGACGAATACACCCGTTACTGGCAGCAAATGTTGGTCAGCATCCGGATTTCACAGCCGCAGATGACTGGCCCGCAGTCTACAGAAGCAGGACAGCAGAGGGATCTTTACCGGCTTTCACGGTTAGCGACTGCCGGGTCTCCTTTGGTCAGGCTGCTGGAACGGCTGGTGGCTGAAACCACATTGCTATCGGCGGAATCATGGATACCTGCAGTCGCCGGAGCTGTCGCTAACAGCACGACATCACAACGGTTGACGAATGCCGGTCAGCGTGGGTCTGAGACGCTGGATCAACTGGTATGGCTGCACACGGACAGTCACTTTACCGCCTTGCGTCAGTTCGTTACCGGACGTGAAAAAGGCTTTAACAAAAATCAGTCGTCTGAACCCGGTAACGGTCTGAATCAGTTACTGGGTCAGCTTAACGAGCTGCAGTTATTATTCCGACTGAATGAAGACCCGCTAACCTCCAAGGCTCCTGCCACCTGGCCGGCACTGGCCGCCGGGTTGCAGGCCGGTTCACAAAACTGGCCGGACCCACTCAGGAATATCATTCTGCCGTTACTTGATCAGATCTCACTGCGGATCAGGAGTACCTCTGTCGGGCGCAGTTCCAGCGGAATCAGTGAAGGCCCCGGGGCATTTTGCCGCAAAAATCTCGCCGCGCGCTATCCGTTCGCAGACAGCAAACGGGATGTCAGTCTGGCAGATTTTAGCCGTTTTTTTGCACCGGGGGGGATTGCTGACAATTACTTCAGTCAGCATCTGGCCGATAAAGTCGATACCACGGTAAACCCATGGAAATTTATCAATATCCCTGTGGGAGATCCGCAGCATCAGTCTCTGCAACTGTTTCGCAGGGCCCGGGAAATACGCAGCCTGTTTTTTCCACGGGGTGACAGTTATCAGCCCTCGCTATCGTTGAGTTTGTCTGTTCAGTATCTTTCTCCTGCAATTAACCGGCTTGAGCTGGTCATGGGCTCAGAGAAACTGAGTTATTCCCACGGTCCGGTTCGCCCTCTTAATCTGCAATGGCCGGAGGGGATTGCTTCCCGACCGGTAACTCTGAGTCTGACCGCCAGTCAGCCCGGAGATATCGCTGTCAGTCAGTGGACTGGCCCCTGGGCCCTGTTTCGTTGGCTTGAGAGTGCCAGCGCTTTGCGGCTTCAGCCATCGGGAGAGCTAACAGCCGAATTTAATCCGGCAGGAAAAAAAGTGGTGTTTTCGTCGAACGGTCTGGTCTCTGAACAGCAACCGGTCATGAAATTACTCAGGCGGTTTAGCTGCCGTTAACCGAACGGGCGGCGGGTAACGCCAGGGAAGGCCGGAGGGAGTGGAACTACTGTCGGCCAGCAACCCTTCATACAGGTGACATATGCAACGAACAATCTGTTTAAAAAGTGCAGCGATGCCGTACTTAGCGGGTGAACCAGGACTGGTGATTTCGAAGCTACAGGGCGAGGAATCTTTGTCAGGATTATATAGCTACACCCTAACCGTAATGACTCCGGACTCCCCTTCGATTAACTGGCAGACTGCATCGAATATTGATATCCGCTCGCTGATAGGTAAGCAGATGACAGTCAGCATGCAACAGGGCGGAGACTCCCGGCCAGAAGTGACTTTCCTGCCACAACGGGAAATTTCGGGGATCGTTCAGCAAATGCGTTATGTTGGCCGACAGGGGGATCAGGCTGTTTATCAGATAGTGCTGAGACCATGGTTATATCTTGCCGAACTGACCGAAGATTTCCGGATTTTTCGTGATAAGAGTGTGACCGGGATTATTGACCAGATACTTGAAGAATATGATTTCCCTTATGAAAAACGACTGGTGACGGTTTATCCGCCACTCGATTTTCAGGTGCAGTACGGTGAAACAGATTTTAATTTTATGCAGCGTCTGATGGAAGAATGGGGGATTTACTGGTTCTTTGAACACGCTGAAGGAGAGCACAAATTAGTGCTGGTAGATAATGTTCGCAGCCACATAACCTCTCCCGGTCAGCCACTGTCCTACGCGGCACATGCTCCGCACAAAGATGCGGACTATATCGTAGAGTTTCACTATCAGCAGACGATCACGCCCGGACGCTGGGTGACAGATGATTATGATTTTACCCGTTCCCGGGCCGATATTATGTCGCTTGACAGCCAGCCTCAGCAAATCAGTTTTGGTCAACAAGAGATCTTCGACTGGCCTGGTAACTTTGATAATACCGCAACGGGTGAACTACTGGCCAGGGTACGCATGGAAGAGCGGCGGGCAATAGGGCTCCGTAGCAGCGGATCTGGTCCGGTTTCGACACTGGTCACGGGTTGCCGTTTTACTTTACAACGCTATCCGCTGGAACAGGCAAACTGTGAATATCTGGTACTGCGGAGCAGGCTGGAGATCAGTGAGATCCAACAACGCAGCAGTGGTCACAGTTTTAACGTGCATTGTGATTTTAGTGTGCAGCCTTCCTCTGAAATTTACCGGCATCCCCGCACTATACCCAAAAAAAGAACCTGTGGGCCGCAAACTGCACTGGTGGTTGGACCGCCAGGAGAAGAGATTTGGACTGACGAATACGGTCGGGTCAAAGTTCGGTTTTTGTGGGACCGTTACGGCACTAACCGCGAATCCGATTCCTGCTGGCTCAGGGTGAGTCAGCCCTGGGCCGGAACCCAGTTTGGCGGTATCTGCATTCCCAGAATTGGTCATGAGGTTATCGTTGATTTTATTAATGGTGATCCAGACCGGCCGCTCATTCTTGGCAGTCTGTACAACAACTTTACTATGCCTCCCTGGGAATTGCCGCAGAATGCCACGCAAAGCGGGCTTATCAGTCGATCACTTGGCGGAGGGCGTAATAATTTCAATGGTATTCGTTTCGACGACAAACCCGGGGCGGAAATCTACCAGGAACAGGCAGAGCTGGATATGCATCGCCTGACGAAAAGAAATGAACAGCAGATAATAGGGCAGTCGAGAAATGTATTTATTGGTGTGGATGAAACGGTAGCCATCAGTGGTAATAGTCAGCTGGCCGTCGGCGGGATAGTGGGCATCACGGTCGGAGGGGCTCAGAACGATAATGTAGCAGGGGCTAAAGGGATCAATGTCGGCGGTGCGTTTATGACTGCGGTCGGCGGATATCATGCTATTGCGGTGGGGGGCGCTCACCAACTGGCAGCGGGTGGGGCAGCGACCTTCTGCGCTGGTGGAATAATGACGCTTACTTCTGGAGGGGAACTGGTGATTAGCGCACCCAGAGTGCGAATAATTGGTAGTAGTCAGCTCATCCTGCAAGGTGGGCAGGTGGATATTAACCCTGGCGACGGACCTGCCTATGGCCCTGATGTTTGTTGTTGTGGTGCGATAGTGGGTATGCCCGGTCTGCCTTCAGTCGCGGGACTGATAGGCTTATACATCCGTCCGGAACCCCGGCCGACGCCAACACCGACGCCAACACCAACACCGACGCCAACACCGACGCCAACACCAACACCGACGCCGACACCAACACCGACGCCGACACCAACACCGACACCGCCCTTTAGTCCGGATCCGGAGTTGGTGGCGAAAAAAGTGATTAAATAAAGGCAGGTAAGACTAAAAAGATATTATTGAGAAGGAGTGAATATGTTAAGTGCGGCCAGAGTCAGTGAGTTAACCAGCCACGGCGGGACAATCATCTGTGGTGCCTCAACGGTATTTATTAATGGTCAGCCAGCAGCAATCAGCGGTGGAAGTATAGCCACCTGTGCTGCAACTCATGTGGCTGCTTCTGTATGCAGCGGTTCCGGTCAGGTTTTTATCGAAGGATTTCCGGCGGCCAGGTCGGGTGATATTACCGGTTGTGGGGCTGTTATTGTCAGTGGTTCCGGGAATGTTTTTATTGGCTAAGTTTGTCATCGTGTATGCCAGACAGGGTGTCTGTCAGGCGTGAGTAGTCTGAGGCACTTCGTCAGAAATCCATGGCTTCAAAAACAAGGAAACCTGATATGAAAGGTGTGTTACTAATCGATGATATTTTGCCTTCCGGCAGTTATGGGGGCGAAAATCTGACCCGCCAACCCCTGGCCGGTGAAGCCTTGCCGGGGGATGGAGATGTTCTCAAAATGCTGGAACAGGAATACATCCGCTATCTTTCTGAGGGAGAAATAGCCGGGATACCGACACGGGAGAGTCAACCAGTGGCGGTAATACACCGACAGAGTGAACTACAGCCACTGGATGTCGGACAAACGATAACAGAACATCTTCTTGGGCATGGGCGGATGATCGATAAGCTGTTTGCATTGCCGGAACTGGTACAGGAGGCGGATGATCTGTTGTTTGAACCGTCACAACAGCCACTATTATTTCGTCTCTCACCATTAGATCTGACTATTAATAATACCCGGCCCTGTCTACGGACTCTCACGGATAAACTCTTTTTATTCCCCGGTGATGAACAGTGACGTATAGCGACCCATGTGGATTTAAATATAATGAAGCCTTTATGGTATCCGCCCGCATTAGCGGAAAGACTTACAGGAATTAATTCAGGTGGTTCTGGTGAATCCGCTTTACCATTAACCTCTGAAAAAATGCGACAACTGGTAATTAATGAACTGCTGGAGTTATTTAATCACACCAATATTGAGTCTGATCTTGAGGGGAAGGGCTATCATCAGTTAGCCGAATCAGCGATAAATTATGGTATTCCCCGACGATTGGCTTATGATAGTGAACAACAATGGCCGTCGATACGGGAAGATATTCATACTGCTGTTTTACGTTTTGAACCACGGATTATTCCTGAGACATTAACTGTTCGTGTATTAACTACCGGAGAACCTCAGGGGAAGTATGGTGT
>Ga0157363_1000100_pt1 | contig 65334 bp, 60 predicted proteins | sample AttsexASBM1_FD_111477 | JGI IMG/M metagenome (GOLD analysis project Ga0157363, IMG submission 111477) | Fungus gardens microbial communities from leaf cutter ant in Ribeirão Preto, State of São Paulo, Brazil - Atta sexdens ASBM1 | ecosystem: Host-associated > Fungi > Mycelium > Unclassified ... | reverse complement strand
TCGAGATTTACCCCGAGTTTAAGAACCCACCATTATGAATCTTACCGAATTAAAAAATACGCCGGTTTCTGACCTGATAACTCTCGGCGAAAATATGGGGCTGGAAAACCTGGCGCGCATGCGTAAACAGGACATTATCTTCGCCATCCTTAAACAACATGCAAAAAGCGGCGAAGATATTTTCGGCGATGGCGTGCTGGAGATATTGCAGGATGGATTTGGTTTCCTCCGCTCTGGAGACAGTTCCTACCTCGCCGGCCCCGACGACATCTACGTATCCCCCAGCCAAATCCGCCGCTTTAACCTTCGCACTGGTGACACCATTTCCGGCAAGATCCGTCCGCCGAAAGAAGGTGAGCGCTATTTCGCCCTGCTGAAGGTTAACGAAGTTAACTATGACAAACCGGAAAACGCCCGCAGCAAAATCCTGTTTGAAAACTTAACGCCGCTGCACGCGAATTCGCGTCTGCGCATGGAGCGCGGTAACGGCTCTACCGAAGACTTAACCGCACGCGTGCTGGATCTGGCTTCGCCAATCGGTCGCGGCCAGCGTGGCCTGATCGTGGCGCCGCCGAAAGCGGGTAAAACCATGCTGCTGCAGAACATCGCGCAGAGCATCGCCTACAACCATCCTGACTGCGTGCTGATGGTGCTGCTGATTGACGAGCGTCCGGAAGAAGTGACCGAGATGCAGCGTCTGGTGAAAGGCGAAGTGATCGCTTCTACCTTCGACGAGCCAGCTTCCCGCCACGTGCAGGTTGCCGAAATGGTTATCGAAAAAGCCAAGCGTCTGGTTGAGCACAAAAAAGACGTCATCATCCTGCTGGACTCCATTACGCGTCTGGCTCGTGCTTACAACACCGTGGTGCCGGCTTCCGGTAAAGTGCTGACCGGTGGTGTGGATGCTAACGCCCTGCATCGTCCAAAACGCTTCTTCGGCGCCGCGCGTAACGTGGAAGAGGGCGGCAGCCTGACCATTATCGCTACCGCGCTGGTTGATACCGGCTCGAAAATGGATGAAGTCATCTACGAAGAGTTTAAAGGTACGGGCAACATGGAACTGCATCTGGCGCGTAAAATCGCTGAGAAGCGCGTGTTCCCTGCTATCGACTACAACCGTTCCGGTACGCGTAAAGAAGAGCTGCTCACCAGCTCCGAAGAGCTGCAGAAGATGTGGATCCTGCGCAAAATCATCCATCCAATGGGTGAGATCGACGCGATGGAGTTCCTCATCAATAAGCTGGCAATGACCAAAACCAACGATGAATTCTTCGACATGATGAAGCGTTCGTAACACGGCTGGTTTGCCGAAAGAGAGGGTTGAGCGATCGACCCTCTCTTTTTTGGCTTGCGCTGTGGCTTGCCGCAACGGCGCAAGCCGGAAAAAACAAGAAAACTCGGGGAACGCCGCGCTCAGACGTGGCGTTTTTCGTTTATGGGCTATACGATGTTGCCACTGGAGAATTAAATTAAAGGTGCAACCGGCGGAAAATCTGGCTTTTCTGTCGATTTTGTCGCGGGGCACAATGGAAACCAGAATCAAACGGCGTTTTATGGCACAAAAATTGCTGTAACACGGAGATTCTTAGCAGAGAGCTGGTTAATGTGAATTTACTCAATATGAGTACTGAGCTTGCTTTAATATTTTTGTTTTCGCTGGTGTTTCTCTTCTTCGCCCGTAAAGCAGCTGAAAAAGTGGGCCTTGTGGATAAGCCCAACTATCGCAAGCGTCACCAGGGAGTCGTTCCTCTGGTCGGCGGCATCTCTGTTTTCGCCGGCATCTGTTTTGCTTTCGCCGTTACCGATTACTACATTCCCCATAGCCTGCTATACCTGAGCTGCGCTGGCGTGCTGGTGCTGGTCGGGGCGCTTGACGATCGCTTTGACATCAGCGTAAAGATACGCGCCTGCGTGCAGGCGGGCATTGCGGTGGTGATGATGAGCATGGCCAAGCTTTATCTGCTTAGTCTGGGCTTTATCTTTGGTCCCTGGGAACTTATCGTCGGCCCTTTCGGTTATGTGCTGACGCTGTTTGCGGTTTGGGCGGCGATCAACGCGTTTAATATGGTGGATGGTATCGACGGGCTGTTGGGCGGTCTTTCCTGCGTGACCTTCCTGGCGATGGGCGTCATTCTGATGGTCGACGGCCAGCAAAGCCTTGCGATGTGGTGCTTTGCAATGATCGCCGCCATCATTCCCTATATCCTGCTCAATCTGGGCGTGTTTGGCCGTCGCTACAAGGTTTTTATGGGCGATGCCGGCAGTACGCTGATTGGCTTTACCATTATCTGGATCCTGCTGGAAGCGACGCAGGGACAGAGCCATCCGATTACGCCGGTAACGGCGCTGTGGCTGATCGCCATTCCGCTGATGGACATGGTCGCCATTATGTATCGCCGTCTCAGCAAGGGCATGAGCCCCTTTTCCGCCGACCGGCAGCATATCCATCATCTTATTATGCGCGCGGGCTTCACCTCGCGTCAGGCCTGCTTTCTGATTACGCTGGCGGCCGCGCTGCTGGCTGGCGTCGGCGTGCTGGGCGAATCGCTGAACTTTGTGCCGGACTGGCTGATGCTGGTGCTGTTTCTGTTGGCTTTTATGCTGTACGGCTACTGCATCAAGCGCGCGTGGCGCGTGGCGCGAATGCTGAAAAGAGTAAAAAGAAGGCTGCGCAAAGCCCGATAGCCCGTGTCTAACCTCTCTACCCTGATGAAAAGGAATATCATGTATGACGCATCCTGACGTTGCAGAGAACGAACTGGATATCCGCGGGCTGTGCTGCGCGTTATGGCGAGGCAAACTGTGGATTATCGGCTGCGCGCTGCTGTTTGCGCTGCTGGCGTGGCTCTGTTCGCTACTGATGACGCCGAAATGGAGCACCACGGCGGTAACCGATCGTCCTACCGTCAATATGCTGGGCAACTACTACTCGCAGGAGCTGTTCCTGAACAATCTGGACAGCCGCAACAGCAGCGTGCCGGTAGCGGCGCCCGCCATTGCGGATGAAGCCTATCAGGAGTTCGTCATGCAGCTGGCGTCTTATGACACCCGCCGTGAATTCTGGCTGCAGACCGACTATTACAGGCAGCGCAGCAGCGGCCAGGCTCGCGATGACGCGGCGCTGCTGGACGAGCTGATCGCCAATATCCAGTATCAGCCCGGCGACGCGGCGAAAAGCCTTAACGACAGCGTGAAGCTGATAGCGGAAACCGCGCCGGAAGCCAATACCCTGCTGCGTCAGTACGTCGCCTTCGCCGGCCGGCGCGCCTCGCAGCATCTTAACGCCGAGCTGGCGGGCGGCTGGGTCGCGCGCGCGCAGCAGCTGAAAGCGCAGGTGCAGCGTCAGGAAGCGGTGGCGAAAGCAATCTATGATCGGCAGCTCAACAGCGTGCGGCAGGCGCTGAAAATCGCGCAGCAGCAGGGCTTTGAACAGGCGAAGACCAGCACGCCTTCCGAACAGCTGCCCGACTCCGAACTTTTCCTGCTGGGCCGCGCCATGCTGCAGGCCAGGCTGGAAAATCTGCAGGCCAGCGGGCCGACTTACGATCTCGACTATGATCAAAACAGAGCCATGCTGAACACGCTGAACGCCGGGCCGAAGCCGGACAGCGCTTTCCAGACCTGGCGCTATCTGCGCACGCCGGAAGAGCCGGTGAAGCGCGACAGCCCGCGCCGCCTGTTTATGATGATCATGTGGGGCGCCGTGGGCGCGCTGGCTGGCGCGGGAACCGCTTTGATTCGCCGACGTCGCGGATAAGCGCCGGTTTTCGGTTACACAGACGAAGGAAAGAGAACAACAGTGAAAGTGTTAACTGTTTTTGGCACGCGCCCGGAAGCGATCAAAATGGCTCCGCTGGTTCATGCGCTCGCCCAGGATGGCGAGATAGAAGCGCGCCTGTGCGTCACTGCTCAGCATCGTGAAATGCTGGATCAGGTACTGCAGCTGTTTGCTATTGTCCCTGACTACGATCTGAACATCATGCGTCCCGGCCAGGGCCTGACCGAAATTACCAGCCGCATTCTGGAAGGGCTAAAGGCCGTATTCGCTGAATTCAGGCCGGATGTGGTGCTGGTGCATGGTGACACTACAACCACTTTCGCGGCCAGCCTGGCGGCTTTTTATCATCAGATTCCGGTCGGTCACGTCGAAGCCGGACTGCGCACGGGCGATCTCTATTCTCCGTGGCCGGAAGAGGCTAACCGCACGCTGACCGGCCACCTCGCTACCTGGCACTTCACGCCGACGGAAACGGCGCGGCAGAACCTGCTGCGCGAGAATCTGCCCGCTTCGCGCATGTTCGTTACCGGCAACACGGTTATCGATGCGCTGTTCTGGGTGCGCGACCGCGTGCTGAGCGACGAGCAGCTACGTACCAGCCTGGCGACGCGCTATCCCTTCCTGGCCGCCGACAAAAAGCTGATCCTGGTGACGGGACATCGGCGCGAAAGCTTTGGCGACGGCTTCGAACGCATCTGCAGCGCGCTGGCCGATATCGCTCGCCAGCATCCTGAAGCGCAGATCGTCTATCCGGTGCACCTGAATCCTAACGTCAGCGAGCCGGTCAACCGCATTCTCAGCGATATCGATAACGTGGTGCTGATCGAGCCGCAGGAGTACCTGCCGTTTGTCTGGCTAATGGATCGCGCCTGGCTCATTCTGACCGACTCCGGCGGTATTCAGGAAGAGGCGCCTTCGCTGGGCAAGCCGGTGCTGGTGATGCGCGACACCACCGAGCGTCCGGAAGCGGTGGATGCAGGTACCGTCAGGTTAGTAGGCACCGACACACAAAAAATCGTCCGCGAGGTGACGCGCCTGCTGACGGACGAAGAGGCATATCAATCCATGAGCCGCGCCCACAATCCTTACGGCGACGGCCTGGCCTGCAAACGCATTGTGCAGGCCCTTAAAACCAACCGGGTTTCTTTATAATGTTCAATACCATCTCTGTTATCGGGCTGGGCTATATTGGCCTGCCTACCGCTGCGGCCTTCGCCTCACGCCAGAAAAAAGTCATCGGCGTGGATATCAACGCGCGGGCGGTCGAAACCATTAACCGAGGCGAAATCCACATCGTCGAGCCGGATCTGGACAGCGTGGTGAAAACCGCCGTCGAACAGGGCTGGCTGCGGGCGACCACGCGGCCGGAACCGGCGGACGCTTTTCTGATCGCCGTGCCGACGCCGTTTAAAGACGACCACCAGCCCGACCTTTCCTGGGTCAAAGCGGCAGCCGAGTCGATCGCGCCCGTGCTGAAAAAAGGCGATCTGGTGATTCTGGAGTCAACGTCGCCAGTCGGCGCGACCGAACAGATGGCCGAATGGCTGGCGATGGCGCGCGGCGATCTGACTTTCCCGCAGCACGCGGGCGAAGAGGCTGACGTGCATATCGCCTACTGTCCGGAGCGCGTGCTGCCGGGCCAGGTGATGGTGGAACTGATTAAAAACGATCGCGTGATCGGCGGCATGACGCCGCTCTGCTCGCAGAAAGCGTGCGACCTTTACACCATCTTCCTGGAAGGTGAGTGTGTGGTGACTAACTCCAGAACCGCCGAAATGTGCAAGCTGACCGAAAATAGCTTCCGCGATGTCAATATCGCCTTCGCCAACGAGCTGTCGCTGATCTGCGCCGATCAGGGCATCAGCGTCTGGGAGCTGATCGCGCTGGCCAACCGCCATCCGCGCGTCAATATTCTGCAGCCTGGCCCAGGCGTAGGCGGCCACTGCATCGCCGTCGATCCGTGGTTTATCGTGGCGCAAAATCCGGTACAGGCTCGTTTGATCCGCACCGCACGCGAGGTCAACGACAGCAAGCCGCACTGGGTGCTGGAGCAGGTGAAGAAAAAGCTGGCCGAATGCCTGGTGGCCAGCGATAAACGCGCCAGCGAGCTCACCATCGCCTGCTTTGGCCTGGCCTTTAAACCCAATATCGACGACCTGCGGGAAAGTCCGGCGATGGAAGTGGCGCGCATGATCGCCGACTGGCATCAGGGCGTGACGCAGCTGGTAGAGCCGAATATCCACGAGCTGCCGCGAAACATGCCGGATCGAAGCGTGCTGGTTACCCAGGAGCAGGCGCTGCGTGAGGCGGACGTGTTAGTGATGCTGGTGGATCATCAGCAGTTTAAAACCGTTGACGCCGAAACCCTGCATTCGCGCTGGCTGGTAGACACCAAAGGCATCTGGCGATGAAAGCGTCAGCGCTGCACGGACACGTCGACCCCTTGACCTGGGAAAACGCCTTTTTCACCCTTAACAGCGGTCTGTTAAGCCTCGATCAGCACGAGGCGCCGCTCGATATGGCGTCGCTGCAGGCTTACGATTTGGTGCAGGTAAAAATTCCGTCGCAGCAGACAGCGGAACTAGATGCCTTAAGCGCGCTGGGTTTTCGCTTTGTGGAAGGCGAAGCGGATTTTGTGTTGAGCACCGACAAGGGCGGCAGGCCGGAAGGTATTCGCATCGCCCGTAAAGAACATATTCCGGCGCTGCGCGAGGCCGCCAGCGGCGCTTTCGCCTTTAGCCGCTTCCGCGCGCCCTGGTACAAAGAAGAAGACAGCGGACGCTTTTACGCGCAGTGGGTGGAAAACGCCGTGCTCGGCGCTTTCGACCATCAGTGCCTGATCGCTGTCAATGCGCAGGGCGAGCTGCAGGGATTCGTCTCGCTGCGTGAGCTGGCCGACGGCAGCGGCAGAATCGGCCTGCTGGCGACGCTGCCGGAAGCGCAGGGGCTGGGCGTCGGTCAGCGCATGATCGAGGCGGCCATCGACTGGTGCCGCGCGCGAAGACTGACGCGCCTGCATGTGGCTACCCAGCTCGGCAACCTGCCCGCGCTCCGACTTTATCAACGCTGCGGCGGCGTGATTGAACGCACCGCCTGGTGGCTCTACAGGTAACGCTATGATCCCGTTTAACGCTCCACCCGTGGTGGGAACCGAACTTGAATATATGCAGTCTGCGATGGGCAGCGGCAAACTTTGCGGCGACGGCGGCTTTACCCGCCGCTGTCAGCAGTGGATGGAGAACCGTTTCGGCAGCCGCAAAGTGCTGTTAACGCCTTCCTGCACCGCCTCGCTGGAGATGGCCGCTATCCTGATCGATATCCAGCCCGGCGACGAAGTCATTATGCCGAGCTACACCTTTGTCTCCACCGCCAACGCCTTTGTGCTGCGCGGCGCGACCATTGTCTTCGTCGATATTCGTCCCGATACGCTCAACATCGATGAAAAGCTGATAGAAGCGGCCATCACTGAAAAAACCCGCGCGATCGTGCCTGTGCACTACGCGGGCGTCGCCTGTGAAATGGACACTATTATGGCGCTGGCGGCAAAGCATAAGCTGTTTGTCATTGAGGATGCGGCGCAGGGCGTAATGTCCACTTACAAAGGCAAAGCGCTGGGCACCCTTGGCCATATCGGCTGTTTCAGCTTTCATGAAACCAAAAACTACACGGCGGGCGGCGAAGGCGGCGCGACCCTGATCAACGACCCGGCGCTGGTTGAGCGTGCGGAAATCATCCGCGAAAAAGGCACCAACCGCAGCCAGTTCTTCCGTGGTCAGGTGGACAAATATACCTGGCGCGATATCGGTTCCAGCTACCTGATGGCGGATTTACAAGCCGCTTATCTTTGGGCGCAGTTGGAAGAAGCGAAACGCATCAACGAGCGCCGTCTGCGCCTGTGGCAAAACTATTACGATGCGTTGCAGCCGATAGCGGCCAGCGGTCGTATTGAGTTGCCGACCATCCCCCAGGATTGCCAGCACAACGCGCATATGTTCTACATCAAGCTGCGCGACAACGACGACCGCGGCGCGCTAATCAACTGGCTGAAAGAGGCGGAAATATTGGCGGTGTTCCACTATATCCCGCTGCATTCGTCGCCGGCCGGACAGCGCTTTGGTCGTTTCCACGGCGTCGACAGCTATACGCAATCTGAAAGCGAGCGCCTGCTGCGCCTGCCGCTGTTCTATAACCTTTCTGACAACAATCAGAAAACGGTTATCAACTCGCTGCTGAGCTGGTTCTGATGTCGCTGGCTAAGGCTTCGGTGTGGACGGCCGCGTCCACGCTGGTGAAAATCGCTGCCGGATTGCTGGTGGTGAAGATGCTGGCGGTCTCTTTTGGGCCTGCGGGCGTCGGCCAGGCGGGCAACTTCCGTCAGCTGATTACCGTGCTGGGCGTGCTGGCCGGCGCCGGTATTTTCAACGGCGTCACCAAATACGTGGCGGAGTACCAGCAGCAACCCGATCGGCTGCGCGCCGTAACCGGCACGGCTTCGGCGATGGTGTTGGGCTTTTCCACGCTGCTGGCGATCGTGTTTTTACTTTTCGCCGGGCCGATTAGCGTTGGCCTGTTCGGCCACGACCACTATCGGAACGTCGTACGGATAGTGGCTTTTGTACAGATCGGCATCGCCTGGGCGAATCTGGCGCTGGCGGTAATTAAAGGTTTTCGCGATGCGATGAGCAACGCGCTGTCGCTGATTGTGGGTAGCGTAATCGGCGTGGCGGCGTGGTTCGTTTGCTACTGGCTTGGCGGCTATAGCGGCGCGCTGGTGGGCATGGCGCTGGTACCGGCGCTGGTCGTGGTGCCCGCCGCGCTGTTTCTGGCAAAGCGCGACCATCTGCCGCTCGGCTTCCTTAAGCCGCAGTGGCACGGCGATATCGTTCGCCATCTCGGCAAGTTTACGCTAATGGCGCTGATGACCGCGGTGACGCTGCCGGTCGCCTGGGTAATGATGCGTAACCTGCTGGCGGCGCACAATGGCTGGGAGCAGGTTGGCTTATGGCAGGGCGTTACCAGCATTTCGGACGCTTATCTGCAGTTTATCACCGCTTCGTTCAGCGTTTACCTGCTGCCGACGCTGTCGAAGCTGACCGATAGGAAAGAGATTGCGCGGGAGATCCGGCGCTCGCTGGGCTTTGTGCTGCCTGCGGTGATGGCCGTCAGCCTGACCGTCTGGCTGCTGCGCGACGTGGCGATTTGGCTGCTGTTCTCCAGCCAGTTTACCGGTATGCGCGATCTCTTTGTCTGGCAGCTGACCGGCGATGTTTTTAAGGTCGGCGCCTATGTTTTCGGCTATCTGGTGATCGCCAAAGCCTCGCTGCGTTTCTATCTGCTGACGGAAATCAGTCAGTTTCTGCTGCTGACGCTGTTCGCCTGGTGGCTGATCCCGCTGCACGGCGCTATCGGCGCAGCACAGGCCTATATGGCGACCTATATCGTCTATTTCGCGCTCTGCACAGGCGTATTTTTTCTTTATCAAAGACAAGTATGACAACACTGATTCACGTTCTTGGCTCGCCCATTGAGCATCACAACCAGACCGTACTGCGGTTCTTTAACGACGTTATGGCAGAGCCTGGCGAAAAGCGCCTGTTTTGGGTCGTGGGCAAACCCGAGGCCGCCAGTTATCCCGCACTGGAAATTCGCTGGTTTACGAATAAAAAGAGCATTGCCGATGCGGTTACGGCGCGCGCTCAGGCTTCCCGGCAGACGCGCTTTTTCTTCCATGGTCAGTTTAATCCCATGCTGTGGCTGGCGCTGCTGCTGCGTAAAATCCGTCCCGAACAGGCTTACTGGCATATCTGGGGAGCCGATCTCTATGAAGAGGCTGGTGGCGTTAAGTTTCGGCTGTTCTACCTGATGCGTCGGCTGGCGCAGAAGCGTATCGGGCAAGTTTTCGCCACGCGCGGCGATATTACGGTTTTTCACCAGCGCCATCCCAACGTGCCTGCTTCGCTGCTCTATTTCCCGACCCGCATGGCGCAGGTCGCGCTGCCGGAAGCGCCCGTAAACGAAGCGCTGACCGTGCTGGTCGGCAACTCTGGTGACGCCAGCAACCGCCATATCCAGGCGCTGCAGGAGATTCACCGGCAGTTCGGCAGCCGAGTGCAGGTGATTGTGCCGATGGGCTATCCGGAAAACAATCAGGCTTATATTCAGCGAGTGCGGGAAGCGGGCGAGGCGCTGTTTGCCGCCAACCTGACCATCCTGAGCGAAAAGCTCGACTTCGCCGCCTATCTGGCGCTGCTGGCCCGCTGCGATCTGGGCTACTTTATCTTTGAACGTCAGCAGGGTATCGGCACGCTGTGCCTGCTGATTCAGGCCAATATCCCCTTTGTCGTCAACCGGAAAAACCCGTTCTGGCAGGATCTGGCCGAGCAGCAGGTGCCGGTGCTTTTTGCGGGTGACGAGCTGACGCCCGCGCTTATCGCCGAAACAAAGCGGCAGATGACGAAGCTGGATAAATCCGCCATCGCTTTTTTTGAACCGGCCTATGTCACGGGCTGGCGGCAGGCGCTGACGCTGGTGGAAGGAGCAACGCCATGATGTTTTCACAGTTCGCGGGCCTGCTGACGGTCTGGCTGCTGTCGCTGGGGTTGATCCTTACGCTGACCTGGCGAGAATTCCGGCGCGTGCGGTTTAACTTCAACGTCTTTTTCTCGCTGCTATTTTTGCTGACCTTTTACTTCGGCTTTCCGCTGACCAGCATACTGGTGTTCGAATTCAATGTAGCCGTGGTGCCCGCAGAGTACCTGTTGCAGGCGATGCTTGCCGCCACGGGTTTTTACGCTATCTACTACGTCAGCTATAAAACGCGGCTCAGGCCGACGACAGAGAAACCCGCTCGGCAGGCTTTTACTGTTAACCGCGTCGAGGCGCATCTGACCTGGGGCATTCTGGCGCTGATTGCGCTCGGCACGGTGCTGGTTTTCTTTCTGCATAACGGCTTTCTGCTGTTTAAGCTGCACAGCTACAGCCAGATTTTCTCGGCAGAAGTCTCGGGCGTGGCGCTAAAGCGCTTTTTCTACTTCTTTATCCCGGCGATGCTGGTGGTCTATTTTTTGCGTCCCGGCCTGAAAAGCTGGCTGCTGTTTCTGCTCGCTACCGTCGCCTTCGGGCTGCTGACCTACGCCATCGTCGGCGGCACGCGCGCCAACATTATCATCGCTTTCGCGCTGTTCCTGTTTATCGGCATCATCCGCGGCTGGATTACGCTGTGGATGCTGGCCGCCGCCGGCGTGGCGGGGATCGTCGGCATGTTCTGGCTTGCGCTGCGTCGCTATAACCTCGACGTCAGCGGCAGCGAGGCGTTTTATACCTTCCTCTATCTGACGCGCGACACATTCTCGCCGTGGGAGAACCTGGGGCTGCTGCTGCAGAATTACGATAAAATCGACTTTCAGGGACTCGCGCCCATTGTCAGAGATTTCTATGTCTTTATTCCGGGCTGGCTGTGGCCTGACAGACCTTCGCTGGTGTTGAACAGCGCCAACTACTTCACCTGGGAAGTGTTAAACAACCACTCCGGCCTGGCGATTTCGCCGACGCTGTTGGGGTCGCTGGTGGTGATGGGCGGCGTCTGGTTTATTCCGCTGGGCGCCGTAGCGGTCGGCATGATTATCAAATGGTTCGACTGGCTTTATGCTAAAGGGCGTCAGGAGAGTAACCGTTATAAGGCCGCTATCCTGCAAAGCTTCTGCTTCGGCGCGGTGTTTAATATGATCGTGCTCGCCAGAGAAGGGTTGGACGCGTTCGCTTCCCGCGTGGTCTTCTTCTGCCTGATTTTTGCGGCGGCAGTCGTCGCGGCCAAGCTGCTCTACTGGCTGTTTGACAGCGCGGGCGTGATTCGCGCGCGTCCGGTACGGCAGCCAAAACCCCTGGGTCAGTAACTTTAAGGATTTATCATGGATTCCGCTTTTACGCCGCCGCAATACCCGATTCGCGGCATTACGCTGTTGGGCTTTCGCGATATGGCTGAATTCCTCGACTACCTCTGGCTGGGAGAGAAGCTGAAAAGCGGCACGCTGGTAGCGATCAATGCCGAAAAAGTGCTGACGGCGGAAAGCCGGCCGGACATTCATCAGCTGATCGACGAGGCGGAATATAAGTACGCCGACGGTATCAGCATCGTGCGCTCTATTCGCAAAAAGTATCCGCAGGCCAGCGTATCCCGTATCGCTGGCGCGGATCTTTGGGAAGGCTTGATGGAACGCGCCGGACGCGAAGGCACACCGGTATTTCTGGTAGGCGGCAAACCGGCGATCCTGGAGCAGGCCGAAGCGAAGCTGAAGCGCCAGTGGAACGTCAATATCGTCGGCTCGCAGGATGGCTATTTTGCGCCAGCCGATCGCGAAGCGCTCTTCGCCCGCATCGCCGCCAGCGGCGCGAAAATCGTTACCGTAGCGATGGGCTCGCCGCGTCAGGAAGTGCTGATGCGCGACTGCAAGGCAATCTATCCTGACGCGCTCTATATGGGCGTAGGCGGCACTTACGATGTTTTTACCGGCAACGTGAAGCGGGCGCCGAAAATATGGCAGAAAATGGGCTTTGAATGGCTTTATCGGCTGATCGTACAGCCTTCGCGCCTCGGCAGGCAGCTAAGCCTGCTGAAATATCTGCGCTACCATCTTCGCGGCGATCTTTAATCAACGCTGTTTAAACGGCCTGATAGCTTAAAAGAGAAGCATTAACCCGCTAAAACGCCTGTAGTTTAGACAGAACGCACAAAGCGTAAGCAAACGGAATTTTTTGTGAAAAAAGCACTGGACAGGATCGGCCTTAATCCGTAGTATGCCCATCCGCAACGGCGCTACGCGCCCGTAGCTCAGCTGGATAGAGCGCTGCCCTCCGGAGGCAGAGGTCTCAGGTTCGAATCCTGTCGGGCGCGCCATTAAGTTTGTGCGCGAGAGCTGCGGTGGTAGTATTACCGCGTTAAGTAGTAAAGCAGGACGAGTAACAGGTGTGGTGGCTATAGCTCAGTTGGTAGAGCCCTGGATTGTGATTCCAGTTGTCGTGGGTTCGAGTCCCATTAGCCACCCCAGATTTTGTATGCGAAGGTGGCGGAATTGGTAGACGCGCTAGCTTCAGGTGTTAGTGTTCTTACGGACGTGAGGGTTCAAGTCCCTCTCTTCGCACCACAAAATCTTTAGCAGTACGCAGTTTTCGGCGAGTAGCGCAGCTTGGTAGCGCAACTGGTTTGGGACCAGTGGGTCGGAGGTTCGAATCCTCTCTCGCCGACCATATTTTGAAACCTTGCCGAGGCAGGGTTTTCGCTTAAAAACACGCTTTTTAAGCAGCAGTACCGGCAGTATCCGGCGAGTAGCGCAGCTTGGTAGCGCAACTGGTTTGGGACCAGTGGGTCGGAGGTTCGAATCCTCTCTCGCCGACCATCTTAAGAAAAGGCCAGCTTTCGAGCTGGCCTTTTTGCGTCTGTAGTGGGCAGAGGATGAGAGCCTCCGAAAGAGGTTTGCGCCGAGCGCAGCGAGGCAGCGTAGCAACGGCCCGCAGGGGAATAATCCTCTCTCGCCGACCATATAAAAAAAGGCCAGCTTTCGAGCTGGCCTTTTTGCGTCTGTAGTGGACAGAGGATGAGAACCTCCGAAGGAGGTTTGCGCCGAGCGCAGCGAGGCAGCGTAGCCACGGCCCGCAGGGGAATAATCCTCTCTCACCGACCATCTTAAGAAAAGGCCAGCTTACGAGCTGGCCTTTTTGCATCTGTAACGTACGCTATCCTCTTCAGACCTTGTCTCTTAAAGACGACATACAACCCTTTGTAATAACAGATCTTTACCTGTCTCTACATAACCTGTCGTCGGCTGGCGACGCTGCTGCGGTAGGCTGTCGCTTTTTTACAACAACGGCGCAGGCGCGTCATCCGGCGGCGTGCCTGGTAACTCCCTGAATTGATGGCTTTTAAAAAGTAAATTCTGCGGATCTTAAGACCTGGCACGCTACCTGCTATAATCACCCCGTAGATGCTCATTCCACCTCTTATGTTCGCGTAAGCTTCATAAACCCGGGAATGATGCAGAGCCCTTAAGGTACCTGTTGTCCAACTGCCGCTATCGTCGTAAGACCTTAACGGTGTCCGGGACACTACGTTGAGTCAGGTACCAGCCGATTGTCTTTTCGGCCTGTTTTTTACACCCGCCGCTTGGTGGGTGTTTTTTTATCTAAATGCAGGCGAAAAAAAACCGGGCAGGGCGCCCGGTTCTTTTGTTCACAGTGGTTCAGGGATTATTTTTCAGCGTCAGCAGCAAACCATCACGGCGCATCTGCGCCGCTTCTTCCGGCTTGTTCTGGCGATCCAGCGTATCGGCCAGCCAGGCGTAGTCGAAAGCGTCAGGCCGCTGTTTCAGCGCTTCGCGGAAAGCTTCGCTCGCCTGCTCCCACTCGCCATGCTTCATCAACAGCTGACCGAGCGTACTGTGCAGCAGCGGCGTAGCGCCATGCTGTTTAATCTGCTGGCGCAGCGCTTTCTCAAGCTGTTCAGGATTGCCGGTTTTCAGCCGCGGCATCAGCAGCACCAGCCGCTCGTCATAGCCGCGTTTCAGGCCGTCCAGCACGATAGCCTGCGCGCTTTCATGATCGTCGCAGACGATCAGATGATCCGCCATCGCCACCTGTAGCGCCGTCTCATGACGCGTTTTGCGGCTTTGATCCTGCCACCAGCGCTTCAGGCCTTCGCTGCCGCGATCCGCCATCGCCTGGTTCATCAGGCCAAGCCAGGCCTGCTGCTGTAGCGCCAGCCGATGCGCGCTGTCGGCGACTTTCGCTTTCTCCATTGCGGGCAGAATATCCAGCAGCGCGCTCCAGGCGCCGGTGCGCACGTAAGCCTGCTCGGCCAGTCGTAACACTTCCGGATGGCGAGGCGCGACCTCCAACAGGCGATCGATGCCGTTACGGGCGGCGTGATCCTCATTACGCGCCAGCTGCAAACGTACGCGAGTGATTTCGACCGGCAGCTGGTCATTGCCGGCCAGTTCGGCGGCGCGTTCCAGATGCTGGTTAGCGCGAGCCTCATCATGGCGCTGCTGCGCGGCCTCAGCGGCCAGCAGATAGTTAACCACGGGCTGTTCGGCGTGATCGGCATTGCGTGACAGCAGCTTCTCTGCTTCGCGATGGTCGCCTTCCGCCAGTTTGATCAGTGCGGCGTTGGTCTGCTTGCGCGCCCGGCTGCGCTTGCGGCCTTTAAACCAGCCGCGGGTTCTGGCGCCGGTACGAAACAGGCGACGCAGGATCCACTCCACAAACAGAATTACCAGCAGCGCCAGGATTAAAATGATCGCCAGCCCGGTCACGCTGGTTTCGATATTCCAGCCGTCGGTCTGGATCAGCACATAGCCCTGATGGCCTGACAGCATCGGGCCAAGCACGATGCCAGCCATCAGCAAAACAAAAATAATCAGTACCTTAAGCATGCTTATTCTCCCTGCTGCTGTTGAGCACCGGGCTGGGCCAGCAGGTTACGCACGCGGGTTTGCATCAGCTTGTCCAGCATCGGCTGGCTCTGCAGCGCGTCCGGCACATCCATCGAAACGCTCTGCTGGCTCAGCTCATCCAGCTGGCTGAGGAAGGCTTTGGTCGCCGCATCGTTGGTGTCGAACCAGGCGCGCACCCAGGTGGAAACCGTATCGATAGACTGCTTGTAGACCTGATCCTGATGGCGCGGCACGACCTGGGCGGCAATCAGCAGGCGAGAACGAATATTCTCGCGCAGATAGACATCCTGATTTGGCGCCAGCAGCGGTTCGGCCGTGGTGTCGCGGCGGCGGATGGTGATGAAATCATCCATAAAGTTATGCCAGCTTTTCACCAGATTCTGCCGCCACTCGCGCAGGGAAGAGGAGAGTTCGCCGCTGTCGGCGTCCATCGGCGCGTCGTCGCTGTCGTTGTCCGCCAGACGCAGGTTGTCCACGCCGTTGGAGAGCTGATTCAGCTTGAGGATAATGCCGTCGTAGTCCACCTGGCTAATGGCGGAGAGTGAACTGATATCCTGAGTCAGCGCACGTCGCGCGTCGATCAGGCTGGGATCGTTCATATCGGCCAGGCTGGCGTCGGCGCTTTTCAGCAGCGCGGCAGCGGTGGTGACATCCTGATCGCTCCACAGCTTGCGTCCGGCCAGTTTGACCAGATAATCCGCCTGTGCCAGCAGCCAGGTGTTAGCGTCATTGCCGGAAATTGACGCCACTTTCTCTTTCAGCTCGTCCAGCTGTTTGCTCATGGCCGCCTGCTGAGCGCGCGCCTTATCAAGCTCGCTGCTCTGCGCGGCCAGCTGCCGCACCAGATTCTGCTTTTCGCCTGCGGCATCCTGCTGCAGTTCGGCCAGCTGGCCGGCCAGCGCCTGAGTCGCCGCTGCCTGCTGCTGAGCCTGGGTTCGGGCGTGGAAATAGAGGCCGGCGCCCGAGGCCAGCGCGATGGCGATCGCCAGCACCGCCAGTGCCGTCGCGCCGCTGCGCGGCTTACGGTCAGGCTTTTGCTTCGCCGTTGAAATCTCTTCCTCCGGGGTGGTCGCTTCAACCATGGCAGAGGACTCTTTGTGTTCCGTCATTGTGGCACATCCCATATTTAAGTTTATTGTAACGCGCGCAGTAAGGCGTCGTTATCGGCACCTTCGGCCACCCTGATATCGCGCCAACCCAGTTCGGCGGCAAGGGTAGCCAAACGTTCACTGACGACAATCAGTCGACAGTGCAGAAGCCATTCCTCGCGATCTATCTCCGGGAACAGCGAATAAAGCTGCTGCAGCATTTCGCCGCTGGTGACCACGATGGTATCGATCTGACGATCGCGCCAGCGGCGGCCTTCAACAGCGCCCTGGTAAATTTTTGCACAGCGTTGATAGCATTCAACAAACTGTACATCAGCGCCACGCTGTTGCAAGGTTTCCGCCAGTAATTCACGTCCACCGTTGCCGCGCAGGATCAGCGCGCGCTTGCCCGCCACCTGCTGCAAAGCGGGAAGCTGTATCAGGACTTCACTGGTTTCTCGCTCAAGCGGCCAGACAACGTTCAGGCCGCTGACGGTGTGCAGCGCCAGCGCGGTAGTGCGGCCTATAGCATAGTAGTTCAGTCTTGGGGGCCACGCTGCGCCAGCGCGACTCAGCGCGGGCTGGGCATAATGAATGGCGTGCTGCGAAAGGATAAAGACCAGGTCGCCCTCGTTTAACGCCGCCAGCCGCGCCGGCAACGCGTCCAGTTCCGTACCCGGCGTAAACTCGATCAGCGGCATCGCCCAGGCGACCCGGCCAGCGGTGCGCAAACGGCTTACCAGCTCTTCCGCCGCCGGAGCCGGACGGGTCACCAGAATGGTCATTCAGGCGGGTTTCCCTGATATACCTCCGCCAGAATCTCGCGCGCGCCGTTGTTCAATAGCTCATCGGCCAGTGAAACGCCCATTTTCTCGGCATCTTCGCGCGGCCCGCGACATTCACCGCGGATCATGGCGCTGCCGTCAGGCGAGCCGACCAGACCGCGCAGCCACAGTTCGTCGCCTTCCAGCACGGCGAAGCTGCCGATTGGCACCTGACAACCGCCTTCCAGCCGGGTATTCATCGCCCGCTCGGCTTTTACGCGTACCGCCGTGTCCTCGTCGTTCAGCGCGGCAAGCAGCGTAATAGTCTGCGCGTCGTCAAGGCGGCACTCGATGCCGACCGCGCCCTGGCCTACGGCAGGCAAAGACTCTTCCGCCGGCATGGCGTGACGAATGCGATCGCCTAAACCGAGGCGCTTCAGCCCGGCCACGGCCAGGATAATAGCGTCGTATTCGCCCGCATCCAGCTTGCTTAAGCGTGTGCCCACGTTGCCGCGCAGCGAGCGGATCACCAGATCCGGACGGCGCGCGCTAAGCTGGCACTGGCGGCGTAAACTGCTGGTGCCGACCACGGCGCCCTGAGGCAGCGCGTCTACGGAATCAAAGCGGTGCGAAACAAAGGCGTCCAGCGGATCTTCGCGCTCGCAGATCGTCACCAGACCCAGACCTTGCGGAAACTGAACCGGCACGTCCTTCATGGAGTGGACGGCGATATCGGCGCGGCCGTCCAGCAACGCCTGCTCCAGTTCCTTGACGAACAGGCCTTTGCCGCCGACCTTAGCCAGCGGCGTATCTAAAATGATGTCGCCTTTGGTGACCATGGGCACCAGCTCAACCTTCAGGCCCGGATGACAGGCCATCAGACGCTGCTGAACATAGTGCGCCTGCCACAGCGCAAGCGGACTCTGGCGGGTAGCTATTCTTAAAATTTTGTCTGACATGCGGGTTACCGTTTTTATCGTTCACTGATTATCCTATCATTGATACGGGAAGGCTGTCAGTTTCCGCCGCCTGAAACGGCTGGCGCTGGCGGGTATTCCGGCATTGCAGGTTGGTTGAGCGTAAAACGTGCTAAACTATTTGCTAGCGCAACTTTCTTTACCGTCAACCGACCAGGTGTTAGATTGATCACGTTTCCAGCAATAATTCGCCCGACTATTTCTAAATCAAGCGGCGAATTTCGGAAGCAGGGTTCTTTGCAGGCACTGGGATAATCAGGCGAGAAGTCTTGTACCTCTACATTGAGACACTGAAACAGAGACTGGATGCCATCAACCAGCTGCGCGTCGATCGCGCGCTGGCGGCGATGGGACCTGCGTTCCAACAGGTTTACAGTCTGCTGCCGACTTTACTACATTATCATCATCCGCTGATGCCGGGTTACCTTGCGGGTAACGTTCCACATGGCATCAGCTTCTACACGCCTGATGAAAGCCAAAAAAGCTACCTTGATGCTCTGGAAGGCGAATCCGGAGCCGCCGCCGCGCTGACGCCGCAGGGCGAAATGCCGATCACCGGCGTCTACTCAATGGGCAGCACTTCCTCTGTCGGCCAGAATGCCACTTCCGATCTGGATATCTGGGTTTGTCATCAATCCTGGCTGGATAACGAAGAGCGGCTGGCGCTGCAGAAAAAATGCGTGCTGCTGCAGAAGTGGTGCGCCGGCATGGGCGTCGACGCCAGCTTCTTTTTAATCGACGAGAACCGTTTCCGTCATAACGAAAGCGGCAGCCTGGGCGGCGAAGACTGCGGTTCCACGCAGCATATTCTGCTGCTGGACGAGTTCTACCGTACCGCAGTGCGCATGGCCGGCAAACGCATTCTGTGGAACATGGTGCCGGGCGAAGAAGAAGAGCACTACGACGACTATGTGCTGTCGCTCTATCAGAAAGGCGTGCTGACGCCGAACGAGTGGCTCGATCTGGGCGGCCTGGGCACGCTTTCCGCCGAGGAGTACTTCGGCGCCAGTCTCTGGCAGCTCTATAAAAGTATCGATTCGCCCTATAAGGCGGTGCTGAAAACGCTGCTGCTGGAGGCCTATTCCTGGGAGTATCCGGGCACAAGGCTGCTGGCGATGGATATCAAACAGCGCCTGCATGATGGCGAAATCGTCTCTTACGGCCTCGATCCTTACTGCATGATGCTGGAGCGCGTGACGCACTATCTCACCAGTATTGAGGATCACGCGCGTCTGGATCTGGTGCGCCGCTGCTTCTATCTGAAAGTGCGCGAGAAGCTCTCTATCGACAGCGAGCCGGGCTGGCGTAGGGAAATCCTCAGCCAGCTGGTCAGCGAATGGGGCTGGGACAGGCAGCGGCTGGCGATGCTGGACAGCCGCGCCGAATGGAAAATCGGCCGCGTGCGCGAGGCGCATAACGAGCTGCTGGACGCGATGATGCAGAGCTATCGCAACCTGATCCGTTTCGCCCGCCGCAACAATTTAAGCGTCAGCGCCAGTCCGCAGGATATCGGCGTGCTGACGCGCAAGCTTTACGCCGCTTTTGAAGCGCTGCCTGGCAAGGTAACGCTGGTTAACCCGCAGATTTCACCCGATCTGTCCGAGCCGCATCTGACCTTTATTCATGTGCCGCACGGTCGCGCCAATCGCGCCGGCTGGTATCTCTATAATCAGTCGCCGGACATGCAGTCGATCATCAGTCATCAGCCGCTGGAATATAACCGCTATCTTAACAAGCTGGTGGCCTGGGCCTGGTTTAACGGCCTGCTGACCAGCAAAACCCGGCTGCATATCAAAGGCAACGAGATTTGCGATCTGGCGAGACTGCAGGAGCTGGTGGCGGACGTTTCGCACCACTTCCCGCTGCGGCTGCCGGCGCCGACGCCGAAAGCGCTCTACAGCCCGTGTGAAATTCGTCATCTGGCAATTATCGTCAACCTGGAACACGATCCTACGGCGGCTTTTCGCAATCAGGTGGTGCATTTCGACTTCCGCAAGCTGGACGTGTTCAGCTTTGGCCAGCAGCAGCAGTGCCTGATAGGCAGCATCGATCTGCTCTACCGCAACTCCTGGAACGAAGTGCGCACGCTGCATTTTAATGGCGAGCAGGCGATGATTGAGGCGCTGAAAACCATTCTCGGCAAAATGCATCAGGACGCCGCGCCGCCGGATAACGTCGAAGTTTTCTGCTACAGCCAGCATCTGCGCGGCCTTATCCGCACTCGCGTTCAGCAGCTGGTGTCGGAGTGTATTGAGCTGCGTCTTTCCAGCACGCGTCAGGAGCCGGGGCGCTTTAAAGCCGTCCGCGTCGCCGGCCAGACCTGGGGACTCTTCTTTGAACGACTGAGCGTCTCGGTGCAGAAGCTGGAAAACGCCGTGGAGTTTTACGGCGCGATTTCCAACAACAAGCTGCACGGCCTGTCAATCAAGGTGGAAACGGATCAGACGCGGCTGCCGACGGTGGTCAACGGCTACGCCAGCGAAGGGATCATCCAGTTCTTCTTTGAAGATACCAAAGACGATCGCGGTTTTAACATCTACATTCTGGATGAAACCAATCGGGTCGAAATTTATCACCATTGCGAAGGCAGCAAAGAAGAGCTGGTGCGTGACGTCAGCCGTTTTTACTCCTCTTCGCACGATCGCTTTACCTATGGCTCCAGCTTTATCAATTTCAACCTGCCGCAGTTCTATCAGATTGTGCAGGTCGACGATCGCTGCCAGGTGATTCCATTCCGCAGCCAGACGCTGGCGCAGCTCTGCGCGACCGATCCGGGCAACGATCCCAGCGACTATGCGCAGCGCTATCAGATGCACTGAGGCCGCAGGTCAATCGATGCCATTTCCGCCGGGTTTTGGCATTGAGAGACAAACCCTGACTTCCTTATCTACAGAATAAAAATTCCGTCCCGCCCGGATCCCTGTGCTTATTTAAAAAGATACAGAAATGACGCAGCGGCACCGGTTTGGCTTCGCTATTTGCTGCAAGCGGCGCAATTCTTTACGGTAGTAGCCCGACGGCGGCAGGCAATAAAGTTTGGGCTTTATACGCATCAATAAAAGAGGCACCTGCTTAACCCGCAACGGAGCAGCGCTATTTCTGCCTGGCGTTTTTCACGGGCGCTTTTTTTGCAACCGGCATGATCTTTATCAAAATTAATTTTCTGCCGAATAGAAAACCGTCCGTATATGATCAAAATAACGATCTGGTTTATTGCAAAGGAAGCGGTTATGTTTTTCTTTTACAAAAACTCACGACAGGACAGAGTCGGCGAAGGCGTTACGCGTCGCGTGCTGGCGCACGGCGGCAAGATGATGTGCGTAGAGGTTGTTTTTGAGCAGGGCGCCATCGGCCCTGTACATACTCATCCTCATGAACAGCTTACCTACGTGCGCTCAGGCGCGTTTATTTTTACTATCGGCAGCGAGCAGCGCGAAGTCAGAGCGGGCGATAGCCTGTATAAGAAGCCGCATATTCCACACGGCTGCGTCTGCCTGGAAAGTGGCGTGCTGGTGGATATCTTTACTCCGCAGCGCGAGGAATTTTTGTAGCCTGTCCGGGGCGAGCGCTCGCTGTTCATCCGGCCAGCGAGCGTTCGGCTAAACGGAGCCTGTCAATCCGTATGGGCCGCCTAATCCAGCCAACATCATTAACCTGAACCGCCGCTTTCCTTTCTCTCAGCTTCGCCTTTTTCCTGTTGCTTTTAGCACTTCACCTGCGATGATAGTCTACCAACAGGCAGCAACTAATGAGCAGAACAAGCATGAAGAAGATGATTTGCCGAATGGCGCTGGCGCTGGCCGTAGTCAGCCTGGCGGGATGCGGATTGAAAGGCCCTCTCTATTTTCCGAAGCAGGAACAGCCGCAGACAGGCGTGAAGCCGGCGCAGCCGAAAAGCGTCGACGGCGCGCAGCAGTCAAAAACCACCGATGCGGAACGGCAATCGGCTCAGTAACCCATGACGCACTCGCTGGAGCCAAACATGCAGTTCTCCAAAATGCACGGTCTGGGCAATGACTTTATGGTAGTCGACGCCGTGACGCAAAATGTCTATTTCTCCCCCGAACTGATCCGTCGGCTGGCGGATCGGCATCTGGGGATCGGCTTCGATCAGCTGTTGATCGTGGAACCGCCTTACGATCCCGACCTCGATTTTCACTATCGCATTTTCAACGCCGACGGCAGCGAAGTGGCGCAGTGCGGCAACGGCGCGCGCTGTTTTGCCCGTTTTGTACGCCTGAAAGGGCTGACCAACAAAAACGATATTCGCGTCAGCACGCAAACCGGCAGGATGGTGCTGAGCGTCACGCCGGACGAGCTGGTCTGCGTCAATATGGGCGAGCCGAATTTCGAGCCGCAGCAGGTGCCGTTTCGCGCCAACAAGGCGGAAAACCTCTATCTGATGCGCGCGGCGGAGCAGACCGTCATGTGCGGCGTGGTATCGATGGGCAACCCGCACTGCGTGCTGCAGGTCGACAGCGTGAAAACCGCGCTGGTGGAAACCTTAGGCCCGGTACTGGAAAGCCACGAGCGTTTCCCCGAGCGGGTTAACGTCGGCTTTATGGAAGTGGTCAGCCGCGAGCATATTCGCCTGCGCGTTTACGAGCGCGGCGCGGGCGAAACTCAGGCGTGCGGCAGCGGCGCCTGTGCGGCGGTAGCGGTCGGCATTCAGCAGACGCTGCTGGCGGAAAAAGTGCGCGTCGATCTGCCGGGCGGCAGCCTGAATATTGCATGGAAAGGGCCGGGTCATCCGCTCTATATGACAGGGCCGGCCACTCACGTTTACGACGGATTTATTCATCTATGAAACATGTCAGCGAGGCCGCCAGCGACATCCTGCTGGACGATCGAGCCGTCAGCGAATACCTGCTGCAAAACCCGGATTTCTTTATCCGCAACGCCCGTCAGGTCGAACAGATGGTGGTGCCGCATCCGATACGCGGCACGGTTTCTCTGGTGGAGTGGCAGCTAAGCCGCCAGCGGCATCAGATCGCGCAGCTGGAAGAGGAAATCACGCTGCTGATGGAACAGGCCAGCGCTAACCATCGGCTGTTCGAGCAGCTTTTAGCGCTTCAGGCGCGGATGGCGGCGGCCGACAGCCTGCATGAAATGCTCAACCGGCTGCACCGCTGGGCGCGCGAGTTGGGTCTGGCGGGCGCCAACGTGCGCCTGTTCAGCGAAAAGTGGCGCATCGGCGCGCCTTCCGACTTCACGCAGCTGGCGCTGTCGCGACAGGCTTTCGAACCGGTACGCATTCAGCGGCTGGGCAAACAGCAGCACTACCTGGGCAACCTGAACGGCCCGGAACTGCTGCTGCTGCTGCCGCAGGCCAAAGCGGTCGGCTCGGTGGCGATGTCGCTGCTGGGCGAGCGCGGCGAGCTGGGCGTGCTGATCTTCAGCAGCCGCGACAGCCAGCACTACCAGGCCGGCATGGGCACGGTGCTGCTGCAACATCTCGCGCAGATGCTGCCGGAACTGCTGCAGCGCTGGGTGGAAAGAGTATGAGCGCCTCGCCTCTACAGCCGGCCGTAGAGGGCTTTCTGCGCTATCTGAAAGTGGAACGTCAGCTCAGTCCGCTCACGCAAATCAGCTATGAGCGTCAGCTTGGCGCCTGCGTAGCTGTACTGGACGAGATGAAGCTTACCGCCTGGGAGAAGCTGGACGCGGCTCAGGTGCGCTCGCTGGCCGCGCGCAGCCGTCGAGCCGGACTGAAGCCCGCTAGCCTCGCGCTGCGGCTCTCTGCGCTGCGAAGCTTTCTGGACTGGCAAATCAGCCAGGGAAAACTGAAAGCCAATCCGGCCAAAGGCGTCGCCACGCCGCGTGCGTCGCGCCATCTGCCAAAAAACATCGACGTTGACGAAGTGAGTCGCCTGCTGGATATCGACCTTAACGATCCGCTGGCGGTGCGTGACAGAGCGATGCTGGAAGTGATGTATGGCGCGGGACTGCGTCTTGCCGAGCTGGTGGGCATCGATCTCGCCCATCTCAATCTGGCTTCCGGCGAAGTCTGGGTATCGGGCAAAGGCAGCAAAGAGCGTCGCCTGCCGATTGGCCGTACAGCGGTGGAATGGACAGAACGCTGGCTGGCGCTGCGCGAGCTGTTCGCGCCTGAGGATAACGCGCTGTTTCTGTCAAAGCAGGGCAAACGGATCTCGGCTCGCAACGTGCAAAAGCGCTTTGCGGAATGGGGAATAAAGCAGGGGCTTTCCAGCCATATTCACCCGCACAAGCTGCGCCACTCTTTTGCCACCCATATGCTGGAATCGAGCGGCGATCTGCGCGCGGTACAAGAGCTGCTGGGCCACGCTAACCTGACTACCACCCAAATCTATACCCATCTTGATTTTCAACATCTGGCTTCGGTTTACGACGCCGCGCATCCCCGTGCCAAACGAGGAAAAACCTGATGCATTTTTACCGTTCGCTACGCCCGGTTGCGGCCATGACTTTCGATCTGGACGATACGCTCTATGACAATCGACCGGTGATCAGCCGCACCGCCAAAGAAACCCATGCGTTTTTGCAGGCTTATCATCCGGCGCTGGCCGGGTTTACCCCTTTGCAGTATCAGCAGCTGCGCGACAGCCTGCTTGAGCAGGAGCCGGAAATTTATCACGACGTCAGCGAATGGCGCCGTCGTGCGGTGGAGCTGGCGATGCGCAACATCGGCCTTAGCGCGCAGGAAGCGGAGAAAGGCTCGCGCGAAGTGATGGCGCATTTCGCCCACTGGCGCAGCCAGATCGAGGTGCCTGAAGAGACGCACAGCACGCTGGCCGCGCTGGCGGCGAAAATCCCGCTGGTGGCGATCACCAACGGCAACGCCGAGCCGCATCTGTTCGGGCTGGATAAATACTTTAAATTTATCCTGCGAGCCGGGCCGCACGGCCGCGCCAAGCCTTATCACGATATGTATCATCTGGCGGCGGAGAAACTTAATCTGCCTCGCGAAAATATCCTGCATGTCGGCGACGACCTGACAACGGACGTAGCGGGCGCGGTGCGCTGCGGTATGCAGGCGTGCTGGATCAATCTGCGCGACGACAACCTGATGCGGGCTGGCGACAGTCGTTTGCTGCCGACGCTGGAAATTTCGCAGTTGGCATCCCTGACCGCGTTGTTATAATACGCTGGTTAAATATCCAGTGGAGCAACAGCTTCCCTTAACCTGACGGTGCTTATGGACGTTTCTGACCTTCTCGACGGCTTGAATGATAAACAACGCGAGGCCGTAGCCGCGCCGCGCAGTAATTTGCTGGTGCTTGCAGGTGCGGGCAGCGGCAAAACTCGCGTGCTGGTGCATCGCATCGCCTGGCTGCTGGGGGTTGAAAACTGTTCGCCTTACTCCATTATGGCTGTCACCTTTACCAACAAGGCGGCGGCGGAGATGCGCCACCGTATCGAGCAGCTGATTGGCACCAGCCAGGGCGGCATGTGGATCGGCACCTTCCACGGCCTGGCGCACCGCCTGCTGCGCGCTCATCATCTGGATGCGAATCTGCCGCAGGATTTCCAGATTCTGGACAGCGAAGATCAGATGCGCCTGTTAAAGCGTTTGATCAAGGCGATGAACCTGGACGAGAAGCAGTGGCCCGCCCGTCAGGCGATGTGGTACATCAACGGCAAAAAAGATGAAGGGCTGCGGCCTAAACATATCGAAAGCTATGGCAATCCCGTCGAACAGACCTGGCTGCGCATCTATCAGGCCTATCAGGAAGCCTGCGATCGCGCCGGGCTGGTGGATTTCGCCGAGCTGCTGCTGCGCGCCCACGAGCTGTGGCTGAACAAGCCGCATATTCTCAACCACTACCGCGAGCGCTTCACCAATATCCTGGTGGACGAATTCCAGGACACCAACAATATCCAGTACGCCTGGATCAGAATGCTGGCGGGCGACAGCGGCAAAGTGATCATCGTTGGCGACGACGACCAGTCGATCTACGGCTGGCGCTGCGCGCAGGTGGAAAATATTCAGCGCTTCCTTAACGATTTCCACGGCGCGGAAACCATTCGCCTGGAGCAGAACTACCGCTCCACCAACAACATCCTGAAAGCGGCCAACGCCCTGATTGCCAACAACAACGGTCGCCTGGGCAAAGAGCTGTGGACGGACGGCAGCGACGGCGAGCCGATCGCTATCTACTGCGCTTTTAACGAGCTGGACGAAGCCCGTTTCGTGGTTAACCGCATCAAGGTGTGGATGGAAAACGGCGGCGCGTTGAACGACTGCGCGATCCTCTATCGCAGCAACGCCCAGTCGCGCGTGCTGGAAGAGGCGCTGCTGCAAACCAGTATGCCGTACCGTATTTACGGCGGCATGCGCTTCTTCGAACGTCAGGAAATCAAAGACTCGCTAGCCTATCTGCGGCTGATTGCCAACCGTAACGACGACGCCGCCTTTGAGCGCGTGGTCAATACGCCAACCCGCGGCATCGGCGACCGCACGCTGGACGTGGTGCGCCAAACCGCACGCGAGCGGCAGCTGACGCTGTGGCAAACCGCGCGCGTGCTGCTGCAGGAAAAAGCGCTGGCCGGACGTGCCGCTTCGGCGCTGCAGCGTTTTATTGAGCTGGTGGATTCGCTGGCGCAGGAAACCAGCGAAATGCCGCTGCATGTGCAGACCGATCGGGTGATCAAGGATTCCGGACTGTGGCTGATGTACGAGCAGGAGAAAGGCGAGAAAGGCCAGGCGCGCATCGAAAACCTTGAGGAGCTGGTCAACGCCACGCGGCAGTACAGCTATCAGGATGAAGACGAAGATCTGATGCCGCTGCAGGCGTTTTTATCGCACGCGGCGCTGGAGGCGGGCGAAGGCCAGGCGGATAAGTGGCAGGACGCGGTGCAGCTGATGACCATGCACGCGGCCAAAGGGCTGGAGTTCCGCCAGGTCTTTATCGTCGGCATGGAAGAGGGCATGTTCCCCAGCCAGATGTCGCTGGAAGAGGGCGGCAGGCTGGAGGAAGAGCGCCGTCTGGCCTATGTCGGGGTTACGCGCGCCATGCAGAAGCTGACGCTGACCTACGCGGAGACGCGTCGCCTGTATGGCAAAGAGGTTTATCACCGGCCTTCGCGCTTTATCGGCGAGCTGCCGGAAGAGTGCATAGAAGAAGTGCGCCTGCGCGCCAGCATCAGCCGGCCGGTCAGCCACCAGCGCATGGGCACGCCGGTGGCGCAAAACGACAGCGGCTTTACGCTTGGCCAGCGCGTGCGTCACGCCAAATTCGGCGAAGGCACCATCGTCAACCTGGAAGGCAGCGGCGATCACAGCCGACTCCAGGTAGCGTTCCAGGGCCAGGGCATCAAGTGGCTGGTGGCCGCCTACGCGAAGCTGGAAACGGTGTAAGGTCTTACCGGGCGGCGCCGCCCGGTTTGCTCAACGCGAGTAGCGATCGCCCGGCTGCGCGCTGGCGTACCAGGTCATCACTTCGGCCGTGCCTTCGCCGCCTTCCGGCGGCGCCCAGGGCATGCAGTCCTCTTCCGCCAGTGCCCGATAGGGGCCGTGCTTTACTTCAAAAATTACGCCGCCTTTATCCAGCGACAGCACCGCATGCCAGGTAAAAGCGGGCATCTCCTGCAACAAAACCTCTTCGCCCAGCAGAGTGCGATCGGTCACTTCGCCCGCGTCGTTAAACTGCAACACCACAAAGCGTCCCTTCAGCGGCGTAAGCAGCTCCCAGGTTTGCGGATGGCGGTGCGGACGGATGTAGGTGCCTGGCTCCATGGCGATAGCCAGGCGCTGTACCGGCTCGGCGAGATCGTCATGCAGCGTACGGTGCGAACGCAGGCGAGCCACGCTGGCGGCCTGTTCGCTCATGCTGTTTAAATCGGAACGGGTGATCTGTTTCATTCGAATCCTTATTATCCGGGGTTGCTGTTGACGCCATTTTCGGCACAGCGTAACATGCGCGCACTATTACCCTGAGAGGACATTCGCCTTGGACACACCCAGTAGATACTGGCTCATCGACCTGGAAAACAGGTACAACTCCTAAGGCTATCCTTCTCCGCCGATAGCCTTCGTGGTTGTTGGCGACCCGCATCCCGCGTCGCTCTGAGTCAGATCGACCGAATCCTCCCGTGTTCAGGCGCGTCCCATGTTATGACGAATTGGGAGTACAGCTATGCTGAGCGCATTTAAACTTGAAAGCAGCCGCCTTGCCCGCCTTGAGCTGGAAGAGACCGCCGACGAACTGACCAGTTCGGTGTGGGTCGATCTGATCGAACCAGAAGAGAACGAGCGCGATCGCGTGCAGAGCGAGCTGGGCCAGAGCCTGGCGACGCGCCCCGAGCTGGAAGATATCGAAGCCTCCGCACGCTTTTTCGAAGATGAAGACGGTCTGTATATTCACTCCTTTTTCTTTTATGAAGATGCGGAAGACCATGCCGGCAACTCAACCGTGGCCTTCACCATCCGTGACGGACGTCTCTATACCTTACGCGAGCGCGAGCTGCCCGCTTTCCGTCTCTACCGTATGCGCGCGCGCAACCAGACTCTGATCGACGGCAACGCCTACGAGCTGCTGCTGGATCTGTTCGAAACCAAAATCGAGCAGCTGGCGGATGAAATCGAAAATATCTACAGCGATCTGGAAAAGCTTAGCCGCGTGATTATGGAAGGCCAGCAGGGCGATGAGTTTGATGCCGCGCTCTCCACGCTGGCGGAACTGGAGGATATCGGCTGGAAGGTGCGCCTCTGCCTGATGGATACCCAGCGCGCGCTGAACTTCCTGGTGCGCAAGGCGCGTCTGCCGGGCAATCAGCTGGAGCAGGCGCGCGAAATTCTGCGCGATATCGAATCGCTGCTGCCGCATAACGAATCCCTGTTCCAGAAGGTCAACTTCCTGATGCAGGCGGCAATGGGCTTTATCAATATCGAGCAGAACCGCATTATCAAAATCTTCTCGGTGGTGTCGGTGGTGTTCCTGCCGCCAACGCTGGTCGCCTCCAGCTACGGCATGAACTTTGAATTCATGCCCGAGCTGAAATGGAGCTTCGGCTATCCTGGCGCAATCTGCCTGATGATCCTGGCGGGCCTGGCGCCTTACGCCTACTTCAAGCGTAAAAACTGGCTATAGCGTTTTATCAGGCGAACTTAATCAGCACCATGCCGACCAGCAGTATGCCGATGCCGAACCAGCCGCGCCAGGTCAGGCTCTGACCAAACAGGATCAGGCCGGCTGATGCGGTGGCGACGATGCCGAATCCGCCCCACAGCGCGTAGGCCACCGAAAGGTCGATGCCTTTCACAGCCTGCGCCAGCGCGCTAAAGGCGGCCAGTACCGCGGCTATCGAAGAGAGGCCGTAAAGCGGGCGGCGAAAGCCATTGGAATACTTCAGGAAAATATTAGCCAGGATCTCCAGCACCACGGCCAGCGCCAGCCAGGCGATATGCGTCCAGTTAAGCGGCGACATGTTTCGTCTCCCTGCGTGCTACGGTGCCCGATTTTATCAGTGCGATACCTGTCACCAGCGTCGCCAGTCCGGCAATTTTCATCAGGCTCAGAGACTCGCCAAACAGCATCACGCTGAACAGCGTGATAAACAGAACGCCGACGCCTTCCCATATCGCATAGGCGACGCCCAGCGCGATTTTTTTAACGGCGAAACAGAGCGAAATATAAGAAAGGGCGATCATCGTCAGCATAAAAATATAGCCTGCGGCGTGGCCGTTAAGGCTGGCCCATTTCATCGCCAGCGTGCCGACAATTTCAAATACGATGGCCAGCGCCAGTAATAACCAGTACAGCATTTTCTCTCTCCGGAATATGAGATAAATAAATTTGTGCGAATAAACGCGGAAAAAAATCCGTAGAGAAAAGGCTACAGCGCGAAACGCCAGTGCCGATCGGTGATAAGACGACAGAAGGGCCGGTTAAGGGAAAAAGCAGGGAGCATCAGGGAAATGAACAAAGTGTCCATAAATTTACAACTCATCCACGCTATTGCTTCTCATCCTGGTGGAGTGAATATTGTCCTCGGTAGTTAAACACGCCGCTATTCTGGCACTATCCTGAATCACTGTGCCAAAACATTTGCACTGATTTACGAAGATAAATTAAGGTTGCGAATTTTAATAAATTGTTAATTACGCCGGATGCGTCCATCCGGCGCGACAGAATAATTAAATGCTGGCCGAACGATGACGTTTTAGCGTCACCAGCGCGTCAAAAATAAACAGAGCCAGCGCCGCCCAGATAAAGGTGAACGTGACTGCTTTATCCGGCGTCATGGTTTCACCGTAAAAAATCACCGCCAGCAGGAACATCAGCGTCGGGCCGAGATACTGGAAAAACCCTACCGTAGAAAGACGCAGACGCGTGCAGGCGGCGGTAAACAGCATCAGCGGCACCGTGGTTACCACGCCAGCGGCGATCAGCAGCAAATTCAGCGAGGTCGGATTCTGCGTCAGATGGCTGGTTGAGCTGTCGGCAATGCCAAAAAGATAGATCGCGGCGGCGGGCAGCAGCCAGCTGGTTTCAAGCAGCATCCCTGTTTGCGCGTCGATGCCGATCTTTTTACGCACCAGTCCATACAGCGAAAAGGTTATCGCCAGGCCCAGCGCGATGATCGGCACCGAGCCAAACTTCCACAGCTGCACGAGCACGCCGCAGGCGGCCAGCGCCACCGCCAGCCACTGCAAGCGGCGAAAGCGCTCGCCCAGGAACAGCATGCCCACCAGCACGTTGAGCAGCGGATTAATAAAGTAACCCAGGCTGGCTTCCAGAATATGGTTGTTGTTCACGGCCCAGATAAAGATCAGCCAGTTACTGCACACCAGCGTGGCGGACACCGCCAGCAGCAGCACCTTTTTCGGCGTTTTAAAAGCCGCTTTCACCTTGCTCCAGCTGCGACTGAGGCTCAGCAGCAGCAGCATAAAAAAGAACGACCAGATCACGCGGTGCGTCATGATTTCGCCGGGCGCGACCTGCTGCAGCAGCTTGAAATAAGCGGGCGCGATGCCCCAGATAAAATAAGCGCCCAGCGCGTAAAAAATGCCCTGACGAGTTTGCTGCGCATCCATGTACTCTCACTCCTTTAAAGTTGGCTTAGCCTACAAGATAGGTTGCTGTGGTGCTGGCGATATAAAGTCCGGCGTCATTATGCAGCTCAACACGCGCCACCGCGACTTTATTGCCGCCGCGCAGCAAACTGCTGGTGGCGATAAAATGCTCGCCTCGGCCTGGCCGCAGATAGTCGACGCGCAGATCGATAGTGCCCATGCGTGACAGCCGCTGGCGCAGTTCTTCTTCCGTGATAGTTTCCTGCCGTGTCAACGCGCTGCTGACGCAGACCAGACCCGCCGCGACGTCCAGCACCGCCGCAATCACGCCGCCGTGCAGAATTTTTTGCGCGACATTCCCCACCAGCTGCGGCTGGTTAGCGAAACTCAGCTCGGCGTACTCCGGCTCCAGCCGCTCCAGCTTCAGGCCCAGCGCGCGGTTGAACGGCATATCATAAACAAAAATCTCCCCGATCAGACGGCGGGCGGCGGCCTGGTCGAGCTGTGCAGGTGAAATCATAAATATTTCCTCTAAGCCGCTTATCGGACTGACTATTTTTATCCGCTGTTAACGGGCTATTCACTTTACAAAAACAGCACTAATGTCGGCCACTAATTCTGTGTAGAATGGCGTGCTTTTTATCCATTAACCCTGCTAGTTCTGGAGAATTTTATGTCGATGCTGAAAGGCCCGCTGGCTGCAGCGCTCCTTTTCCCTTGCCTGGCCCTGGCGCAGGAAGCCCGGGTTTCAGAGGTGCATGACCAGCCCGCGGTGCGCGGCAGTATTATTGCTAACCTTCTGGAAAAGCATGACAACCCTTTCGTACTTTTTCCCTACGAAAGCAACTATCTGCTCTACACCGATACCAGCAATATCAATAAAGAGGCGATTGAATCCTATAACTGGGCGGATAAGGCGAAGCACGACGAGGTAAAATTCCAGCTTAGCCTGGCCTTTCCTCTCTGGCGGGGCATTTTAGGTGACAACTCGGTGCTTGCCGCCTCTTATACTCAGGCGTCCTGGTGGCAGCTTTCCAACCGCGGCGGTTCGTCGCCGTTCCGTGAAACCGACTATCAGCCGCAGATCTTCCTCGGCTGGGCGACCGACTACAGCTTTGCCGGCTGGACGCTGCGCGACGTGGAGCTGGGATTAAACCACCAGTCCAACGGCCGCTCTGAGCCGACTTCCCGCAGCTGGAACCGCGTATATGCCCGTTTGATGGCGCAAAGCGGCAACTGGATGGTGGAGGCCAAACCCTGGTACCGTCTTCCGGAAAACGAAAATAATGACGATAACCCTGATATCACCAAATACATGGGGTATTATCGCCTGACGGTCGGTTACCAGCTGGGCGAGAGCATTTTCAGCCTGCAGGGCAACTACAACTGGAACAGCGGCTTCGGCGGCGCGCAGGCGGGCTGGAGCTATCCGATTACCGAGCATGTCCGCTTCTATACGCAGGTCTTTAGCGGCTATGGCGAATCGCTAATCGACTATAACCATCGTCAGACCAGGGTCGGCGTCGGTGTCATACTGAACGACCTGTTTTAACGCATTCCGGGCGGCCATCATGCGTCGCCCGCCATCAAGTTGGGGTATACGTGTCTACGGCTGCAGTGATCACTCATGAGATGCTGGCGCAACAGGTTTTGCAGGAAACCTTTGGCTACCAGCAGTTTCGTCCCGGCCAGCAAACCATTATTCAGGCTTCGCTGGAAGGGCGCGACTGTCTGGTGGTCATGCCGACCGGCGGCGGCAAATCGCTTTGCTATCAGATTCCGGCGCTGGTGCGCGACGGGCTGACGCTGGTGGTGTCGCCGCTGATCTCGCTGATGAAGGATCAGGTCGACCAGCTGCTGGCTAACGGCGTGGCCGCCGCCTGCCTGAACTCGACGCAGACGCGCGAAGAGCAGCAGGAGGTTTTCGCTGGCTGCCGCACGGGCAGGATCAAGCTGCTCTATATCGCGCCCGAACGCCTGATGATGGATAACTTCCTGGATAACCTGGCGCACTGGAACCCGGCGATGCTGGCGGTGGACGAAGCGCACTGCATCTCGCAGTGGGGCCACGATTTCCGCCCGGAATATGGCGCGCTGGGCCAGCTGCGGCAAAGGCTGCCGGAGGTGCCGGTGATGGCGCTGACCGCCACCGCCGACGAAACCACGCGGCTGGATATCGCGCGCCTGCTGCAGCTGGACGATCCGCTTATCCTGGTCAGCAGCTTCGACCGTCCCAATATTCGCTATACGCTGGTGGAGAAGTTCAAGCCGACCGAGCAGCTGCTCCGCTACGTGCAGGATCAGCGCGGCAAGTGCGGCATCATCTACTGCAACAGCCGGGCGAAGGTGGAAGACACCGCCGCGCGTCTGCAAAGCCGTGGTCTGAGCGTGGGCGCCTATCACGCCGGGATGGACAACGTGCATCGCGCTCGCGTGCAGGAGGCTTTCCAGCGCGATGATTTACAAATTGTCGTCGCTACCGTCGCCTTTGGTATGGGCATCAACAAACCCAACGTGCGCTTTGTGGTGCACTTTGATATTCCGCGCAACATCGAATCCTACTATCAGGAAACGGGCCGTGCCGGACGCGACGGCCTGCCAGCCGAAGCGCTGATGCTCTACGATCCGGCCGATATGGCCTGGCTGCGCAAATGTCTGGAAGAGAAAGCGCCCGGCCCGTTACAGGATATCGAGCGCCACAAGCTGAACGCGATGGGCGCCTTCGCGGAAGCGCAAACCTGTCGCCGACTGGTGCTGCTGAACTATTTCGGCGAAGGGCGCCAGCAGCCGTGCGATAACTGCGATATCTGTCTGGATCCGCCCAAGCGTTACGACGGCACGGTAGAGGCGCAGAAAGCGCTTTCCTGCATCTATCGTGTCGGCCAGCGCTTCGGCATGGGCTACGTGGTCGAGGTGCTGCGCGGCGCCAACAACCAGCGCATCCGCGATATGCAGCACGACAAGCTGCCGGTCTACGGCATTGGCCGCGATCAGAGCCACGAACACTGGATCAGCGTGATCCGCCAGCTTATTCATCTGGGGCTGGTGACGCAAAATATCGCCATGCACTCCGCGCTACAGCTGACGGAGGCCGCGCGTCCGGTGCTGCGCGGCGAAGCGCCGCTGCTGCTGGCCGTGCCGCGTATGGTCAGCGTCAAACCGCGCAGCAGCAGTCAAAAATCCTTCGGCGGCAACTACGACCGCAAGCTGTTCGCCAAACTGCGCAAGCTGCGTAAAGCGATTGCCGATGAAGAGAATATTCCGCCCTATGTGGTGTTTAACGACGCCACGCTGATCGAGATGGCCGAGCAGATGCCGCTGACCGCGTCGGAAATGCTGAGCGTCAACGGCGTCGGCCAGCGCAAGCTGGAGCGCTTCGGCAAGCCGTTTATGGTGATGATCCGCGAGCACGTCGACGGCGAAGAGGAGTAAAGCCGGCGCGCTTATTTACGCGCCGTTTCGCTAGCAGCAATGGTCAGGCGATGCGCCTGGCCGAGGCCAGCAGCGCGCCTACCGCGATAAACATGCCGCCAAACAGCCGGTTCAGCAGCTTCATCTGCTTCGGTCCTTTAATCCAGGCCGCAATGCGCTGCGCCAGCGTGGCGTAACCGATCATCACGATAATATCGACCACGACCGTGGTGACGCCCAGCACCAGATACTGCATCGCCTGCGGCTGATGCGGAATAATAAATTGCGGAAACAGCGCTGCCAGAAACACGATGCTTTTCGGGTTGGTAAGATTCACCAGCACCGCGCGCTGAAAGAGCTTGCGGCGCGGCATCGCTTTGGTGACGGCCTGCAGATCGATGGCGCCAGCGGCGCGCCACTGCTGAATACCCAGCCAGATCAGGTAAGCCGCGCCCGCCCATTTCAGCACTTCGAACGCCAGCACGGACTGTGAAAACAGCGCGCCCAGCCCGATGCCGACCAGCAGAATATGCGCCGACAGTCCAACCTGCAGGCCGCTAATCGACGCCGCCGCGCCGCGATAGCCGTGGCTGATACCGGTACTCATGGTGTTGATCGCGCCGGAACCCGGCGAAAGGCTTAAGATGCTGGTAGTTAAAAGATAGGCCAGCCACCATTGGATGGTCATTGGGTCAGACTCCCTGATAGCGCAGAAGTATGACACAATACGCCATTGCGGCGGCACGAGCTACGAGGAGCGTGCGGAATGAGAAAAAAGCGGAGAACGGGTCGATGAACAAGCAGGCCTGGCGGCGGCGTGAACAGGCCTTCGCCGCTTTTGCCACCGGCCCGCTGCTGGCGTTCTGGCAGCGACGGGAAGAGGACGAATTTACCGGCGTGGAAAATGTTCCCATTCGCTATGTCCGCTTCACCTCACCGCAACATGACAAAGTTATTCTGATCTGCCCGGGACGTATCGAAAGCTATGTGAAATATCCCGAGCTGGCTTACGATCTCTTTCACTGCGGTTACGACATCATTATCGTCGATCATCGCGGCCAGGGACGTTCCGGACGGCTGCTGCAGGATTCCCATCGCGGTCATGTGGAGCTGTTCGACCACTATGTGGACGATCTGGAAACGCTCTACTTAAAAGAGATCCTCAGCCGCCGCTATCGGCGCCGCTATGCGCTGGCGCACTCTATGGGCGGCGCGATCCTGACGCTGATGCTGACCCGGCAGCCGCGAGCTTTTGACGCGGTCGCGCTGGCCTCGCCCATGTTCGGCATTTTTCTACCGATGCCGCTGTGGATGACGCACTGCATCCTTAACTGGGCGGAAAAGCGTCCGGCAGTGCGCGACGGCTACGCTATAGGCACAGGTCAGTGGCAGCCGCGGCCGTTTGGCATGAACCAGCTGACCCACAGCCGCGAGCGCTATCGCCGCAACCTGCGCTTTTACGCCGACGATCCGGGGCTGCGCGTCGGCGGGCCAACCTACCACTGGGTCAGAGAAGGCATTCTGGCCGGAAAAAATATTCTGGCTCAGGCGAAAGAGATCGTCACGCCGCTGCTGCTGCTACAGGCCGGCGCTGAAAAAGTGGTGGATAACCGCGCGCAGGATCTCTTTTGCCAGGCTATGAAAGCGGCGGGCAACCCTTGCGAAGGGCCGCTGACTATTGCAGGCGCGCGTCATGAGATCTTGTTTGAAAAAGACAGCATGCGCGCCGAAGCGCTGGAGGCCATTACGGCGTTTTTTGCCCGGCGTTCCTGATTTTACTGCTCAGATATGGCAACCGTTTCTCACCATTAACAGAGGTTTTATGTATCCGATTGTTGCTTCCGACCTCGACGGCACGCTGCTGTCGCCGGATCACCGTTTATCCGCTTTCGCCCGCGAAACGCTGCAGCTGCTGACGCAAAAAGGCGTCCATTTTGTCTTTGCCACCGGTCGCCACCATATTGACGTCGGCCAGATGCGCGACAGCCTGGGCATTGACGCTTATATGATTACCTCAAACGGCGCGCGCGTGCACAACACCGCCGGCGAGCTGATTTTCAGCCACAACCTGGACGAGGATATCGCGCTTGAGCTGTTTGCTTTACATCATCGCCACGAGGATATCTATACCAACGTCTATCGTGATGAAGAGTGGTTCCTGAACCGTCATCGGCCGGAAGAGATGGATTTTTTCCGCGAGTCCAACTTCAACTATCAAACCTATCAGCCGGACTCCCTGCCGACCGACGGCATCAGTAAAGTGTTCTTCACCTGCGCCAAACCCGAGCTGCTGATCCCGCTGGAAGAGGCGCTGATCGCGCGCTGGGGCGATCGCGTCAACGTCAGCTTCTCGCTGCCGACCTGTCTGGAAGTGATGGCGGGCGGCGTCTCTAAAGGCCACGCGCTGGATGCGGTTTCGCGGCTGTTGGGCTTTGGCCTGGCGGACTGCATCTCCTTTGGCGACGGCATGAACGATAAAGAGATGCTGAGCATGGCGGGCAAGGGCTGCATTATGAGCAACTCGCACCAGCGCCTGAAGGATCTGTTGCCGGAGCTGGAAGTGATTGGCAGCAACGTGGATAACGCCGTGCCGAACTATCTGCGCAGGCTGTACAACGTCTGAAAGAAAACCGCCTCCGTAAAGAGGCGGAAATCTTAGCGTTGTAAAAAGTTTACCGCCTTGTCCGGAAAGTCGGTAAACAGGCCGTCGACGCCCGCCTGGTTATAGAGAACGTCGTAGACCCGATCGACGTTTTCCGCCCAGTCGGGCAGCTGGTCGGCCCGCACCGTGTAAGGATGAACCACCAGGCCGTTCTGATGCGCCTCTTTCACCATTGGCGTGAAGCGCAGCGCCTCTTTGTCCGATCCGGCGGCTATCAGCATATGATAATCGGGGCCGATGCCGTCGACGTAGCGCGCCAGCGTTTTCATCGCGCCGGGCTGCAGCATCCAGTCATAGCTGTAGTTGACCCACTTGCCGTTTTGCTGCTCCTGAGTCTCTTTTGACGCCGTTTCGGTAATCAGCTGTACCAGTTTTACCTCCATGCCTCTTTGCGGTTCCAGCTCGGTTTTAATCCGTTTAAGCTCGTTGTAGTCAAAGCACTGCAGATAAACGCGATCGCTTTTCGAGGTATAGCCGTACTGCTTAAGCGTATCCAGCACCTTCGCGGAAATATCTTTGCCTTCCTGACGGTGGAACCAGGGCGCTTTGATCTCGGTGTAGATGCCGATATTTTTCCCCGTCGACTGGTTCAGACCCTGAATAAACTCAAGCTCTTCGGCAAAGGTATGGATACGAAAATCAGATTTGCCCATTGGAAAGCGCTGCGGAAAAGTCTGCGTTTTTTTACCGTCCTTTAGCGTAAAGCCTTCGGTAAACTTCAGCCCCTTGATTTCCGCCAGCGTAAAATCGATAGCGTAGTAACGGCCATCTTTTCTGGCGCGATTGGGATAGCGATCCGCTACGTCCGTCACGCGATCCAGGTAGTGATCGTGCAGCACAATCAGTTGATCGTCCTTCGTCATCACCAGATCCTGCTCCAGGAAGTCGGATCCCTGCGCGTAGGCCATCGCTTTCGCCGGCAGAGTATGTTCCGGCAGGTAGCCGCTGGCGCCGCGATGGGCGATAACGATTTTGCCTGTTTCAGCCGCCGTCGCGCCGAGTGAAGCGCCCAGCAGCAGCAGGGCTATCAGCTTATTCATTGCATCACCTCTCTTTTATGTTTGCGCTCGCTCAGCATGGTGATAACCAACAGCACGACCGCCAGCACGCCGCCGCCGATCATCACGATAAAGCCGCCGTCCCAGCCGAAATAATCCACCGTATAGCCCACGATGGCGCTGGCGGCCACCGAACCGCCGAGATAGCCAAATAGTCCGGTAAAGCCCGCTGCGGTGCCCGCCGCTTTCTTCGGCGCCAGCTCCAGAGCATGCAGACCAATCAGCATTACGGGGCCATAAATCAGAAAGCCGATAACGATCATACAGGCGATATCCACGCCGGGATTGCCGGGCGGATTGAGCCAGTAGACCACGGTGGCCAGCGTTACCAGCAGCATAAAGAAGACGCCGGTGGCGCCGCGATTGCCTTTAAACACCTTATCGGACATCCAGCCGCACAGCAGCGTGCCGGGAATACCGGCATACTCATAAAGAAAGTAGGCCCAGGAGGATTTATCCAGCGTGAAATGTTTGACCTCTTTTAAATAGGTCGGCGACCAGTCGAGAATGCCGTAGCGCAGCAGATAGACGAATACGTTAGCCAGCGCGATATACCAGAGCAGTTTATTGGGCAGCACATACTGCATAAATATCTGTTTCGCAGTGAGTTCTTCCTCCTGGCTTTTATCGTAGTCGGGCGGATAGTCGTTTTTATACTCCTCGATCGGCGGCAGCCCGCAGGACTGCGGCGTGTCGCGCATCAGCGCAAAGGCGAAAACTGCCACCAGCATGGCGGCGAAGGCAGGCATATAAAATGATGCTTTCCAGTCGTTAAACCAGTACATGCCAAGCAAAAACAGCAGCGGCGGAATGCCACCGCCGACGTTGTGCGCGCAGTTCCAGACGGAGACGATGCCACCGCGCTCTTTTTGCGACCACCAGTGCACCATGGTGCGTCCGCAAGGCGGCCAGCCCATCCCCTGAAACCAGCCGCAGAGAAACAGCAGCACGAACATCACCATAATGCTGGAGGTGGCCCAGGGCACAAAGCCCATAAACAGCATAACCGCCGCCGCCAGTATTAATCCGGCCGGTAAAAAGACGCGAGGATTGGAGCGATCCGAAACGGAGCCCATAATAAATTTCGAAAAGCCATAGGCAATGGAAATACCGGAAAGCGCGAATCCTAAATCGCCGCGGGAAAATCCCTGTTCAATCAGCGAGGGCATAGCTAACGCAAAATTTTTCCGTACCAGATAATAGGCTGCATAGCCGAAGAAAATGCCGAAAAATATTTGCCAGCGCAGCTTGCGATAAAGCGGATCGATTTCGCTGGCGCTTACGCGCGGCCGATGCGCCGCAGGTTTGAAAACAGATAACATAACAGCCTCCGATGGCGATGTTTTTTCTCTTTTATGAATCCGTGCAGGAATAAATAAGAATATTTACCATAGCGGGCAGAGCCTAAAAGAAAGCGAGCGCGATCGCTGTGAAGAGAGACGCAAAGATGACAGTTTTATGACAGCCAAAACCAATTATGTGGCGGATATCTCTCTATGCCTGCGCCGCGAAAAGAGAAGAGTGTGAGGCCGTTCACTGAAGCTGGCGTCGCTGTATTTTTTGTGACCGGATGTCAACCAGATATTTCCCCATCGGCAGAGGCTTTTCGCTACACTGTGCCGACTTTTTTACCAGGGATTTTTATCGTGACCTTATTGATCGTCACCACTATTTTGTGGGCCTTTTCATTCAGCTTGATAGGGGAGTATCTGGCGGGCCAGGTCGACAGCGTCTTCTCGGTGCTGGTCCGTCCGCTGCTGGCCGCCGTGGTGTTCCTGCCGTTTCTGCGCTGGCGCGGCCACCGGCTTTCAACGCTGCTGCTCTATATGGCCGTAGGCGCGCTGCAGCTGGGCGTGATGTACCTGTTCAGCTTTGAAGCCTATCTCTACCTCAGCGTTTCCGAGCTGCTGCTGTTTACAGTGATGACGCCGCTTTATATCACGCTGATCTACGATCTGATGAGCGGTCGCGGCGTGCGTTCAGGCTATCTCCTGAGCGCGCTGCTGGCGGTAGCGGGCGCGGCCATTATCCGCTACGACAAAGTCAGCGATCACTTCTGGTACGGGCTGCTGCTGGTGCAGCTGGCTAACCTCTGCTTCGCGGTCGGCATGGTGGGCTACAAGCGGCTGCAGGAAACGCGGCCAATGCCGCAGCATACTGCTTTCTCGTGGTTCTATATGGGCGCGGCGCTTGTCGCGGTCGTCGCCTGGTTTCTGTGGGGCAATCCGCAAAAGCTGCCGACCACGACGCTGCAGTGGAGCATTCTGATCTGGCTGGGCGTTGTGGCGTCCGGGCTGGGCTACTTTATGTGGAATTACGGCGCGACGCAGGTGGATGCCGGCACGCTGGGGATTATGAACAATATGCACGTTCCTGCAGGCTTGCTGGTTAATCTGGCGATATGGCAGCAGCAGCCGCACTGGCCAAGCTTTATTATTGGCGCGGCGGTGATTTTCGCCTCGCTTTGGCTACACCGGCGCTGGATAAAATAGCGCGATGCTTTAGCAGGGCGCATCGCGCCCTGCTTGAGCTTTAGATTTTAACTAACCAGAGAAGTCAGAAAATCATTTAGTTTAGTAACAACTTTATTGACGTTGGTTTCGATGATACCGCCAATACGGCTGCCCAGATCTTCGCCCGCTTTTGTTACCTGGTCAGCGGTATAGCCCAGATCGCCCAGCGGAAGCAATTTAAAAATGTTGGAAAATGCGGTACTAAAGATTTCTGTGGTCGTATCCTGGATTTTACCTGCGCCGCTAACAGCGGCAACTTCAGTAGTATTAAGCTCTCTCATGATATATCCTTTTTCATGGTTAACGTATTTACGGAATGTAAATAGCATCGCGGATAATATGAGCGTTATTTTATATTGTCAAGAAAGTGTAAGGCGGAAAGATTTATTTTACGGCGTGATTTATTATTTCTGACGTCTTTTAATAAAAGGCAGCCCGAAGGCTGCGAAATGAATTATTGTTTTTTAGCAGGAGCAGGTCTTAATTTTAATGTCATTCCTTTCAGGAAATTCCTTAAAATTTGATCGCCGCACTCGCGATAATTCTTATGGCCAGGCTTGCGGAAAATCGCGCCAATTTCAGACTGACCTACGGCAAAATCAGCCAGTTTAAGCACGTCGATAATATCGGTAGTTTTTAAATCAAAAGCGATTCGCAATTTTTTAATAATAATATTATTCGTCATTTTGCGCTCAATAGAGGGTTCCGGCGCATCTTCGCTCTTGCCGCGGCGCTGGAAAATCAGACCGTTCAGAAAATAGCCCATGATCACGTCCGGACAGGCGCGAAAGCCCGCTTCATCCTCTTTTTTCAGAAAGCTTTGCATCTCCGCTTCGCTCACTTCACTTTCCGCCAGCGCCAGAATGGTGACCATTTGGGCATCGCTCAGATTCAGCATATAGCGCACGCTGCGCAAAACGTCGTTATTGGTCATAGAAATCTCATCGGTTCAGGATCGTTGGCCGCATTATAGAGACAAATGACGCCGGATAAAGGAATACCGTCAGCAAAAAGCCGACGGCGGATAAGCAGGGCAATTATAAATGGCTGAGCGAAGCGGGCAGCGGCGCACCTGGCGCGGAGGCGTCCCTGACCAGCGGCAGATGCTCGCAGGCGTGCTGGCGGGCGGAATGAATAAAAGCTTCTACTACCGGTTGCCGCTGCTCACCGTCGCGTACGGCAGCGTATAAACGGCTCCATAATCCCTGGCCAAGCGTTTTCGTTACCACCAGCCCCTGAGTCTCGAAGCTCTCCACCACCCAGTGCGGCAGCGCGGCGATGCCCATACCCGCCGACACCATCTGGATTAGCAGCAGCGTATTGTCCACGCTTTTCAGGGCCGGACTGACGCCCGCAGGCTGTAAAAAATGGCGCCAGATATCCAGGCGCTGGCGCTGCACCGGATAGATCATCAGTACTTCGCTGGCCAAATCCTCAGGCGAAATATGTTCCACCATCGCCAGCGGATGATCGGGCGCCAGTACCAGCCTGACCTCAAAATCGAACATCGGCGAATAGAAGAGCCCGCTGCGCGGCAGAATATCGGAGGTCAGTACCACGTCCAGTTCGCCCTGCTGCAGCGCGGGCTGCGGGTCGAACGTCACGCCCGATTTAAAGTCCATCACCACCTGCGGCCAGCTTTTACGGAAATTATTCAGCGCCGGAGTCAGCCACTGAATGCAGCTGTGACACTCGATGGCGATGCGTAGCGTGGTCTGATGCGGCTCGTGGCAGGCCTGCAACGCGTGTTGGATCTGCGGCAGCACCTGCTCGGCGAGCTGCAGCAGAATTTCGCCCTGCGGCGTAAAGCGCAGCGGCTGGCTTTTACGCACGAACAGGCGGAAACCCAGGCGCTGCTCCAGATCGCTGAACTGGTGAGACAGGGCCGACTGCGTCTGATGAAGCTGGGCGGCGGCGGCGGCCAGCGAACCGCTGTTGCGCAGCGCTTGCAGCGTTCGCAGGTGTTTGAGTTCGATCATGAGAGTCCTTCACATCGACAATGAACAATTTGCGCTTGTGGCCCATACAGTACCTGCGGATTATAGATGTGTAAACATCTGGACGTCTAAAAGCCCGATAGCCACGACAGCGGGCGATAACTGAGGAACGTATTGATGACAATTTTAAACCATACGCTCGGCTTTCCCCGTGTCGGCCTGCGTCGCGAACTAAAAAAAGCCCAGGAAAGCTACTGGGCGAGCAACAGCACGCAGGAGGAGCTGCTGGCGGTGGGCCGCGAGCTGCGCGCCCGCCATTGGGAGCAGCAGAAGCAGGCGGGAGTGGACTACGTGCCGGTCGGCGATTTCGCCTGGTACGATCATGTGCTGACCACCAGCCTGATGCTGGGCAACGTGCCCGCGCGCCATCAGAATAAAGAAGGTTCGGTGGATCTGGATACCCTGTTTCGTCTGGGCCGTGGCCGTGCGCCAACCGGCGAACCGGCGGCGGCGGCCGAAATGACCAAATGGTTTAACACCAACTACCACTATATGGTGCCGGAATTTACCAAAGGTCAGCGTTTCCGGCTGAGCTGGACGCAGATTCTGGACGAAGTGGATGAAGCGCTGGCGCTGGGCCACAAGGTGAAGCCTGTGCTGCTTGGGCCGGTAACTTATCTCTGGCTGGGAAAAGTCAAAGGCGAAGCGTTCGACCGTCTGAGCCTGTTACAGGAGATACTGCCGGTTTACCAACAGGTGCTGGCCGAGCTGGCAAAGCGCGATATCGAATGGGTGCAGATTGACGAGCCAGCGCTGGTACTGGAGCTGCCGCAGGCATGGCTGGACGCTTTCCGGCCGGCTTACGATGCGCTGCAGGGAAAGACCAAACTGCTGCTGACCACCTACTTTGAAAGCGTCGGCTCCAGCCTCAATACCATCGTGAAGCTGCCCGTACAGGGTTTGCACGTCGACCTGGTTCATGGCAAAGATGATATCGCTGCGCTGAACGCCAAAGTGCCGGCTGACTGGCTGCTTTCTTTGGGCGTGATCAATGGCCGCAACGTCTGGCGCGCCGACCTCAGCAGCTGGTTTGAGCTCCTGCGGCCGCTGGTCGACAAGCGTAAACAGCTGTGGATCGGCTCTTCCTGCTCGCTGCTGCACAGCCCGATCGACCTGAGTTCGGAGACGCGTCTGGATGAGGAGGTGAAAAGCTGGTTCGCCTTCGCGCTGCAGAAATGCCAGGAGCTGGCGCTGCTGAGCAAGGCGCTGAACGCTAACGATCCGCAGTCGCTGGAAGCCTGGAGCGCGCCGATCCGCGCCCGTCGCGACTCCGCCCGCGTGCACAATGCCGCCGTTGGCGAGCGCCTGGCTGCCGTCAGCGCAAAAGAGAGCGAGCGTAACAGCAGCTATCCCGTACGCGCCGCAGCGCAGCGCCAGCGTTTTCAACTGCCTGCGTGGCCGACCACCACCATCGGCTCTTTTCCACAAACCCCTGAAATTCGCGGCCTGCGGCTGGACTTTAAGCAGGGTCGTCTGGACGGAAACCGCTACCGAACCGGTATCGCAGAGCACATTAAGAAGGCGATCGTCGAGCAGGAACGCCTGGGGCTGGACGTGCTGGTTCATGGCGAGGCGGAGCGCAACGACATGGTGGAATATTTTGGTGAAAACCTCGACGGCTTTGCCTTTACCCAGAACGGCTGGGTACAGAGCTACGGCTCCCGCTGCGTCAAGCCGCCGGTCATCATCGGCGACGTCAGCCGTCCGCAGGCAATCACCGTGGAGTGGGCCAAATACGCGCAGTCGCTGACCGACAAGCCGGTAAAAGGGATGCTGACTGGCCCGGTCACTATTCTCTGCTGGTCTTTCCCGCGTGAAGACGTTTCCCGTGAAACTATCGCTAAGCAGATCGCGCTGGCGCTGCGTGATGAAGTGGCGGATCTGGAAAAAGCGGGCATCGGCATTATTCAAATCGACGAGCCGGCGCTGCGCGAAGGTCTGCCGCTGCGCAAGTCAGACTGGGCGGCCTATCTGGAATGGGCCGTGGATACTTTCCGCCTGAACGCCGCTGTCGCGCGGGACGATACCCAGATCCACACCCATATGTGTTACTGCGAATTCAACGACATTATGGATTCCATCGCCGCGCTGGACGCGGATGTGATCACCATCGAAACCTCACGTTCCGATATGGAGCTGCTGGAAGCGTTTGAGGAGTTTGACTATCCGAACGAAATCGGCCCGGGCGTGTACGATATCCATTCGCCAAACGTGCCGAGCGTGGAGTGGATGGAGGCGCTGCTGCGCAAAGCGGCGAAGCGTATTCCGGTGGAACGTTTATGGGTCAATCCGGACTGCGGTCTGAAAACGCGCGGCTGGCCGGAAACCCGTCAGGCGCTGGCTAATATGGTGCAGGCCGCCCGCAATCTGCGTAAAGCCTTCGTCTGAGTGTTGAATGATATCGGGGCGCTTTGGGCGCCCCTTTTTCGCTGTTGACCGACCGCGCCGTTATTTAACGCCGTTCTGTCGGAACCAGTTCAGCATCCGCTGCCAGCCATCTTTGGCGGATTCTTCATGGTAGCTGGGACGATAGTCGGCATTGAAAGCGTGCCCGGCGTCAGGATAAACCACAATCTCTGAATTGGCGTTCGCCGCCCGTAGCGCCTGCCGCATCTTGTCCACGCTTTCTGCCGGGATGCTCTCATCCTGCGCGCCATACAGCCCCAGCACCGGCGCGTTCAGATCGACCGCGACATCGACCGGATGCTTCTGCTGCTGCAACGTCTTATCGCCTACCAGCTTGCCGTACCAGGCGACGCCTGCCTTCAGCTGTGGATTATGCGCGGCGTAAAGCCAGGTGATGCGGCCGCCCCAGCAGAATCCGGTAATGCCCATATTGCGCATATCGCCGCCGTGGCGCGACGCCCAGTTCGCCACGTGATCCAGATCCGCCAGCACCTGGGTATCCGGCACTTTGCTGACCAGTTCTTTAAATAGCGTAGGGATATCGTTGTAGTCGGCGGGATCGCCCTGGCGGAAATAGAGTTCGGGCGCCACGGCCAGATAGCCTTCCGTCGCCAGACGGCGGCAAATATCGCGAATATGCTCATGCACGCCGAAAATCTCCTGCACTACCAGAATGACCGGCAGCGGGCCGCTGGCGTCGCGGGGCCTGGCGTGAAAGGCAGGCATATTTTCGCCCTGGGTAGGGATTGACGTTTCGCCGGAAACGATATCGGCGCTGTCGGTAACGATGGTGGTCGCTGCGGCAGGTGAAACCGCAGGAGCGAATCCCTTATTCGATGTTTGAGTCGGATTATCGTCGGTTTTCATTGTCCTCTCCATGCATGCAGTAGCGCAATCAGCTAACTATAGCCAGGATTACGTTTCGAACGGGTGAAGGTCACGCTGTCATCTTCGCCGTCGCCGCGCATTTCTGACAGAGCGATAAGGCTGAATGGCATTTTTATGTGACTATCATCACGCTCCAATGAATTCCAAATGTAATTTTCATTATCTCAAGTGAAGTTACTCACACAATTTCACGCAAGGTTACGTTACTGTAAGCGTTTTATCGCCTTCCCCTTTTAACCGGAGCTTGCTATGGCACAGTCAGACGTTTTCCACCTGGGTTTAACCAAAGCCGACCTTCAGGGCGCGACCCTTGCCATTGTGCCAGGCGATCCTGAGCGCGTTAAAAAAATCGCCGCGCTAATGGAGAATCCTGTTCATCTGGCGTCGCATCGTGAATTCACCACCTGGCGAGCCGAAATCGACGGCAAAGCGGTGGTGGTATGTTCGACCGGCATCGGCGGCCCGTCGACCTCTATCGCTGTGGAAGAGCTGGCGCAGCTTGGCGTACGCACTTTTCTACGCGTCGGCACTACGGGCGCTATTCAGCCGGAAATCAACGTGGGCGACGTGCTGGTAACCACCGGTTCCGTTCGCCTGGACGGTGCAAGCCTGCACTTCGCGCCGCTGGAGTTCCCGGCCGTCGCTGATTTCACCTGCACCACCGCGCTGGTCGAAGCGGCGAAAGCGGCTGGCGCCACCACGCATATTGGCGTGACTGCCTCTTCCGACACTTTCTATCCAGGCCAGGAGCGCTACGACACTTTCTCCGGCCGTGTGGTCAGCCGTTTCCAGAATTCGATGAAAGAGTGGCAGCAGATGGGCGTGCTGAACTATGAGATGGAGTCCGCCACGCTGCTGACTATGTGCGCCAGCCAGGGCCTGCGCGCCGGTATGGTGGCGGGCGTTATCGTCAACCGTACCCAGCAAGAAATCCCCGACGCGGAAACCATGAAGAAAACCGAAAGCGATGCGGTGCGCATCGTGGTCGACGCGGCTCGTCGTTTGATCTGACTCGTCACTGAGGGCGGCGAACAGTTGCCCATCGCATTGAAAATATCCTCAGGGGAGCCGTGCGCTCCTCTTCTTTAACCGCGCCGGCCGGGCAAATTCTTCGAGCCGTCTCCGGCATTTCGATGAAACTCCCGCCAGCGCCGTTACATCACGCTTTTTAGCTCGACATTGCCGCAGGCTGCCCTTACCTTTTCTGCCAGAGAAGCTTGTGCGGGAGAAAGCGCGTGGATGCAACAATCGGTTACGGCATCGGTTCAGGCCTGGCGGGTCTGCTGGTCGGCTGGCTTATCGCCTGGTATCAGAGCCAACAGCGCGCCGCGCAGCAGGAAACGGAGCGCAGGCTGCAGCAGCAGGCCGCCGAACAGCTGAAACAGGATCGCGATCGCCTGGCTCAGCAGCAGATCCAGCAGCAGCAGGCGCAAAAGCAGCAGGAGCTGGAGCTGCGTCAGCTGCATGGTTCGCTGGCGGCCGCGCAGGAAAAACTGACTCAGCTTGGCCACTGGCGCGGCGAAGCTGAACAGCTGGCGCGCGAGCTACGCACGCAGCTGGAGATCAATAGCGCGCAGGAAGCGGAGCTGCGCGAGGTCACCATTCGCCTTGAAGAGAGCAGAATGGCGGCGGAAGAGAAACAGCGCCTGCTGGTCAACAGCGAGCAGCGGCTGAACGCGCAGTTTGAACACTTAGCCAACCGTATTTTCGAACACAGCAACCGGCGCGTCGATGAACAGAATCGCCAGAGCCTGGACGGCCTGCTCTCGCCGCTGCGTGAGCAGCTGGAAGGCTTTCGTCGCCAGGTGCAGGAAGGCTTCGGCCAGGAGGCGCGCGAGCGCCACACGCTCTCCCATGAAATTCAGAACCTGCAGCGGCTCAACGCCCAGATGGCGCAGGAAGCGATCAACCTGACGAAAGCGCTGAAGGGCGATAATAAAATGCAGGGCAACTGGGGCGAAGTGGTGCTCAGTCGCGTGCTGGAGGCTTCCGGCCTGCGCGAAGGGCACGAGTATGAAACCCAGGTCAATATCCAGCTCGAACACAACGCCCGGATGCAGCCGGATGTCATTGTGCGTCTGCCGCAGGGCAAAGATGTGGTGATCGACGCCAAGATGACGCTGGTCGCCTACGAACGCTACTTCAACGGCGAGGATGAAGCCACGCGCGAAGCGGCCATCGGCGAACATATCGCCGCCATCCGCAGCCATATTCGTCTGCTGAGCCGCAAAGATTATCAGCAGCTGCCCGGTTTGCGCTCGCTGGACTACGTGCTGATGTTTATTCCTGTCGAACCCGCCTTTCTGGTGGCGATCGACCGTCAGCCGGAGCTGATCAACGAGGCGCTAAGCCAGAACATCATGCTGGTCAGTCCGACAACGCTGCTGGTGGCGTTGCGCACCATCAATAATCTGTGGCGCTATGAACACCAGAGCCGTCACGCGCAGCGCATCGCCGATCGGGCGGCTAAGCTTTACGACAAGATGCGGCTGTTTGTCGACGATATGTCAGCAATAGGGCAAAACCTCGATAAGGCTCGTGAAAGCTATCGCCAGGCGATGAAAAAGCTGGCGGAAGGGCGGGGCAACCTGATAGCGCAGACGGAAAGCTTTCGTCAGCTGGGCGTCTCCATTAAGCGGCCTATCAATCCGCATCTGGTGGAACAGGCGATGCCGGACGCGGCAGAGCAGCAAGAGAATGACGATGACGACGAGGTCGCGTATCTGGCGACGCAAACCGGGCCAGGCGCGGCCCGAGTCAACGAATAACCCGCAAGGCAGTGCCTGGCCTGCGGGACTCTGATACACTTGGCAGATAACTGATTGCAGAGCAGGCAAAACAAATGGCAGATGAATCAAAGGATACCACGCACTTCGGCTTTCAGACGGTAGCGAAAAGCGACAAGGCTGAAATGGTGGCTGATGTTTTCCATTCCGTTGCGGCCAAATATGACCTGATGAACGATCTGATGTCGTTCGGCATTCACCGCGTCTGGAAACGCTTTACTATCGACTGCAGCGGTGTGCGCCGAGGCCAGCGCGTGCTGGATCTGGCGGGCGGCACCGGCGATCTGACCGCTAAATTCTCTCGTCTGGTAGGCGAAACCGGCGAAGTCGTGCTGGCCGATATCAACAGCTCCATGCTCAAGGTTGGGCGTGAAAAACTGCGCAACATCGGGATTATCGGCAACGTCAGCTATGTGCAGGCCAACGCCGAGGCGCTGCCGTTCCCGGACAACTATTTCGACTGCATCACTATCGCTTTTGGTCTGCGCAACGTCACCGAAAAAGAGAAGGCGCTGGCCTCAATGTTTCGCGTGCTGAAGCCAGGCGGACGTCTGCTGGTGCTGGAGTTCTCCAAACCGGTGCTGGAGCCGCTGAGCAAGGCTTACGATGCTTACTCGTTCCACGTGCTGCCGCGCATCGGCGAGCTGGTGGCGAAAGACGCCGGCAGCTATCGCTACCTGGCCGAATCCATCCGTATGCATCCGGACCAGGATACGCTAAAGCAGATGATGGATGACGTCGGCTTCGAAAACACCACTTACCACAATCTGACCGGTGGCATCGTTGCGCTGCACCGCGGATTCAAGTTCTGAACAGGATAGCGAATGACCTTAACGCCGCTGTTAACCGCGGGGCTGGAAACGGCGCTCAATCAGATTCTCTATCGCGATCGCGGCCTGAAAGCAGCGCGTCAGCGTCTTAACGGCAAAAGCCTGGCCGTAGAGCTATTCGAGCTGAAGCAGCCGCTGATCTTCATCTTTAGCGAAGCTCAGGTCGATGTGCTGGGCGACTGGAGCGATACGCCGGATTGCCGGGTGAAAACTCGCCTGGCCACGCTGCGCAAGCTACGCGATCGCCAGCAGTTAACCAGCTTGATCCGCAGCGGTGAGCTGGAGGTCGAAGGCGATCTGCAGGTCGTTCAGCAGTTTTCCGCGCTGATCGATCTGGCCGAGCTGGATCCTGCTGAATACCTCGCGCCTTGGATCGGCGATGTCGCCGCTCAGGGCCTTAGTCAGGCCGCTCGCCGCGGGCTGCAGCTGCTGCGCGGCGATGTCACTCGCAAGCAGAGCTACCTTAGCCAGGCGCTGACGGAAGAGTGGCGCCTGGCGCCAGGCTCGCTGGAGCTGGCCTGGTTTGCTGAAGAAGTTGACGCTGCCGCTCGCGAGCTGGCGGCGTTGGAAACCCGTCTCAACCAACTGGAGGGCAAATGACCCTCGGAGAAATACGCCGTCTCTATTTTATTATCCGCATTTTCCTCAGCTACGGCCTTGACGAGCTGATTCCGAAAACCCGCTTGGCGCTGCCGCTGCGCCTGTGGCGCAGAACCTTGTTCTGGATGCCTAACCTGCATAAAGAGCGTCAGCTGGGCGAACGTATCCGCCTGGCGATGGAGCAGCTTGGCCCGGTATGGATCAAGTTCGGGCAGATGATGTCCACGCGCCGCGACCTTTTTCCGCCGCATATCGCCGATCAGTTGGCGATGCTGCAGGACAAAGTTGCGCCTTTCGACGGCGTGCTGGCGAAAAAGCAAATTGAGCTGTCGCTTGGCTGTAAAGTGGAAACGCTGTTTGATGACTTCGTGATCACGCCGCTCGCTTCCGCCTCTATCGCGCAGGTGCATACCGCCACGCTGAAAGAGAACGGCAAGGAAGTGGTCATCAAAGTGATTCGCCCGGATATCCTGCCGGTGATCAAAGCGGATATGAAGCTTATCAACCGCATGGCGGCCTGGGTGCCGCGTCTGCTGCCGGACGGTCGTCGTCTGCGTCCGCAGGAAGTGGTAGCCGATTACGAAAAAACGCTGATCGACGAGCTGAACCTGCTGCGCGAAGCGGCCAACGCCATCCAGCTGCGCCGCAATTTCGAAGGCAGCAATATGCTCTACGTGCCGGAAATCTACTCCGACTACTGCAGCGAAGGCATGCTGGTGATGGAGCGTATCTACGGTATTCCTATCTCCGACGTGGCGCAGCTTGAGCAGCGTGGCGTCAATATGAAACTGCTGGCCGAGCGCGGCGTGCAGGTTTTCTTTACCCAGGTGTTCCGCGACAGCTTTTTCCATGCCGATATGCATCCGGGCAATATCTTTGTCAGCTATGAGCATCCCGAAGATCCGCAGTATATCGGTATCGATTGCGGCATCGTTGGCTCGCTGAATAAAGAGGACAAGCGCTACCTGGCGGAAAACTTTATCGCCTTCTTTAATCGCGACTACCGTAAGGTGGCCGAGCTGCACGTTGACTCTGGCTGGGTGCCGCCGGATACCAACGTAGAGGATTTCGAGTTCGCTATCCGCACCGTTTGCGAACCGATTTTTGAAAAGCCGCTGGCGGAGATCTCCTTCGGCCACGTGCTGCTGAACCTCTTTAACACCGCGCGCCGCTTCAATATGGAAGTGCAGCCGCAGCTGGTGCTGCTGCAGAAAACGCTGCTGTATGTCGAAGGCGTCGGCCGCCAGCTCTATCCGCAGCTCGATCTGTGGAAAACCGCCAAACCGTTCCTGGAAGACTGGATCAAAGATCAGATCGGCATTCCGGCCATCGTGCGTGCGCTGAAAGATAAAGCGCCGTTCTGGGCGGAAAAACTGCCGGAACTGCCGGAGCTGTTCTATGAAAGCCTGAAGCACCATAAGCATTTGAAGCACAGCGTCGAAAAACTCACGCATGACCTGAGAAACGATCGCGTTCGCCATCATCAATCCCACTATCTGTTCGGCGTCGGCGCCACGCTGCTGCTGAGCGGCACCGCGATCCTGCTGACCAGGCCGCAATGGGATCTGCTGTCGGCCGCGATGGTGGCGGGCGGTCTGGTAAGCTGGCTGGTAGGATGGCGTAAAACCGACTGACTGTCATGAAAGGTAAAGAGAGGCTGGCGGCGCTTTGCGTGCCGTCAGCCCGGCTTATATACTGCGAAACCCGCATTATTTGATATCAGAGGCGACACATATGGGCGGTATTAGTATCACGCAATTGTTAATCATTGCTGTAATCGTGGTTCTGCTGTTCGGCACCAAAAAATTACGCGGTCTTGGCTCCGATCTGGGGTCGTCGATCAAAGGCTTTAAAAAAGCCATGAGCGACGAAGACGAGAAACCGAAAACGCACGCCGATGATGCCGACTTCAAAGCCACGCTGGCCGATAAGCAGCATACTGAAGTGAAGAAAGAAGACGTTAAGAACGACAAGGTGTAAGCCGTGTTCGACATAGGTTTTAGTGAACTGATTCTGGTTTTTATTATCGGTCTGGTGGTGCTTGGCCCGCAGCGTTTGCCGGTAGCGGTGAAAACCGTAGTCGGCTGGATCCGCGCGCTGCGCTCGCTGGCCGCTAACGTGCAAAATGAGCTGGCGCAGGAGCTGAAGCTGCAGGAGCTGCAGGACAGCCTGAAAAAAGTGGAAGAGGCCAGCAAAAACAGCCTGACGCCCGAACTGAAGGCGTCGATGGAGGAGCTGAAGCAAACCGCAGAGTCGATGAAGCGCTCATACCTGGGCGAAAACGAGAAAGCGGATGATGAAGCGAACACCATTCATAATCCGCTGGTGAAAAATGCCGAGTCGCACGATGGCGTGACGCCGGCGGCGGCCGATCATCAGGCCAGCGCGCCGGTGCAGGCGCCCGCCGCTTCTGCCGCTGTCACAGCAGCGCAGCCCGCTGCCGAAATGGTCGCGCCGGTGGTTCACGTTTCCTCTGCCGCCAGCGAACCGGTCGTGCCATCGTCTGCGGTTACAGAGGCCAACGAGCCGCCAGCCGCCGCCAGCGCGCCTTATGAGCCCGGCGTCGCCGCCGCGCCGAATGTCGTTACCGACACTAAAGGCGTTATAAACGCCAGCGAAGCAGGCGCCGCAAAACCGGCTGCCGCAAAGGCGAAACCTGGCGTAACCGAAGAAGCGTCGCCGCTCTCCAGCCGTGCGCCTGTCTCCACCACCCAACCGGATGAACGCTAAACATGGCTGTTGAAGATACCCAACCGCTTATCAGCCATCTGATTGAGCTGCGTAAGCGTCTGCTGAACTGCATTATCGCCGTCGTGGCGATCTTTCTTTGCCTGGCTTACTTTTCTAACGATATCTATCAGCTGGTTTCCGCACCGCTGCTGAAACAGATGCCCGCTGGCGCCAGTATGATCGCGACCGACGTGGCTTCGCCTTTCTTTGCGCCGGTCAAGCTCACTATGATTGTCTCCATCTTCATCGCGGTGCCGGTCATCCTTTATCAGATCTGGGCTTTTATTGCGCCCGCGCTGTACCGCCACGAGCGCAGGCTGGTGGTGCCGCTGCTGATTTCCAGTTCATTCCTATTCTATGTGGGGATGGCTTTCGCCTACTTTATCGTCTTCCCGCTGGCCTTTGGTTTCTTTGCGAAAACCGCGCCGCATGGCGTACAGATCGCTACCGATATCAACAACTATCTCGATTTCGTGATGGCGTTGTTTATGGCTTTTGGCGTCTCGTTTGAGGTGCCTATCGCCATCGTGCTGCTGTGCTGGACTGGCGTGACCACGCCGGAAGAACTAAAGAAAAAGCGGCCTTACGTATTGGTAGGCGCCTTCGTGGTCGGCATGTTGCTGACGCCGCCGGACGTGCTTTCCCAGACGCTGCTGGCGATCCCAATGTACTGCCTGTTTGAAGTAGGCGTTTTCTTCTCCCGCTTCTATACCGGACTACGCCGCGAAGAGAGTGACGAGGAGCCTGAGTAACCGCTAAGGCCCGCACAATTTAAAAAATAACCGCCCGTCAGGGCGGTTACTGTTTGGAACACGCTATGTTTGATATTGGGGTCAACCTGACCAGCACGCAGTTCGCCAAAGATCGTGACAAGGTAGTGAAACGCGCCGTTGACGCAGGCGTGACCGGCATCCTGATTACCGGCACCAATGCGCTGGAGAGCCAGCAGGCGCACAGCCTGGCGAAGCGTCGGCCTGGCTACTGCTGGTCTACCGCAGGCGTGCATCCGCATCATGCCAGCGAATGGTCGGCGGAGACGGCGGCCACGCTAAGAAGGCTGGCCGAAAGCCCGGAAGTGGTGGCGATTGGCGAGTGCGGCCTGGATTTTAACCGCAACATCTGCGGCCCGGAGCAGCAGGCTTACGCCTTTAACGCTCAGCTGGAGCTGGCCGCCGATCTGCAGCTGCCCGTCTTTCTCCACTGCCGCGAAGCGCACGATCGCTTTCTCGACATCCTGAATCCCTGGCTGCCAAAGCTCTCCGGCGCCGTTGTCCACTGCTTTACGGGCACCAAAGCGGAGCTGGAAGCCTGTCTGGCTGCGGGACTTTCGGTTGGTATTACGGGTTGGGTATGCGACGAGCGTCGCGGGCTGGAGCTGCGCGAACTGATGCCGCTGATCCCGGCCGACAGGCTGCTGTTGGAAACGGATGCGCCTTACCTGCTGCCGCGCGATATGCGTCCTCGTCCGGCCTCGCGCCGCAACGAACCCTGCTTTCTGCCGCATATTGTGGAGCAGGTGGCGCTGCTGCGCGGCGAAGAAGCTGCGGCGCTGGGAGAGCAGTGCGATCGCAACGCCCGCGCGCTGTTCCGCCTGACGGCGGCTTAAAGCTTCTGAAACTGCCGGTTGTCCAGGCTACGTACGATTTGCTTGTTCAGCAGGTTCAGCAGCAGCATAGAGCGCGCTTCGCCGTCCGGCTCGGTAAAAATAGCCTTTAGTCCTTCAAAAGCCCCGGCGGTGATCAGCACTCTGTCGCCGGGCTGCGGCAGCTCCGGATCGGGCAGCGTCGCCGTCGTCTGCGTCTGCAAAGCCTCGATAACATCCTGCGGCACGGTTGCCGGCAAACTGCCGAAGCGCACGAAATGGCTGACGCCGCGCGTGGCGCTGATGGTCGTGGTATGAATCGCTTCCGGGTCGAACTCGATAAACAGATAGTTCGGAAACAGCGGCTCATTCACCTGAGTACGCTTGCCGCGCACCAGTTTCTCTAAGGCAATCATGGGGCTGAGACAATGCACCGCCTGACGCTCAAGATGCTCTTTCGCGCGGGTAAGCTGGCCACGTTTGCAATAAAGTAAATACCAGGATTCCATAACGTCACTTTGCAATTACAGGGGCGCTAAGAATAGCAAAAATAGCGTGACAGTTATAGCAACATGCGGGCTGGATGATGCCTGAAATCGTCCGGGGTAGCCGGATGAAGTAAAGCAGAAAGCTTATTTACTGTAGTAATAAACGGATCGGCTGGTTTACCGGAACCTTCTGGCGAAAAAGATTTCGCCGCGGCAGGAAGAGAGCGGCGGCTTCCTGCCGCGAAAAACTAAGCACAACGCCTTAATCCTCCCTATAATGGCCGATTCACTGACCGTATTGATGAGAAGTCATGAAATATCACGACCTACGCGACTTCCTTTCCCTGCTGGAGCAGCGCGGGGAATTAAAACGTATTACGCAAGAGATCGATCCCGATCTGGAAATGACCGAAATCGCCGATCGCACGCTGCGAGCCGGCGGGCCGGCGCTGCTGTTTGAAAATCCGAAAGGCTACAGTATGCCGGTGCTCTGCAATCTTTTCGGCACGCCAGACCGCGTTGCGCTGGGTATGGGCCAGCAGGACGTAAAAGCGCTGCGCGAAGTCGGTCGCCTGCTCGCCTTTCTGAAAGAGCCGGAGCCGCCGCGCGGTTTCCGCGACTTTTTCGACAAGATGCCGCAGTGGAAACAGGTCTTAAATATGCCGACGAAGCGCCTGCGCGACGCGCCATGCCAGCAGCAGGTCTGGCAGGGCGACGAGGTCGATTTAAGCCGCATTCCGGTGATGAAATGCTGGCCGGAAGACGCCGCGCCGCTGATTACCTGGGGACTGACGGTCACGCGCGGCCCGCATAAAGAGCGGCAGAACCTCGGTATCTATCGTCAGCAGGTGATCGGCAAAAACAAACTCATCATGCGCTGGCTGTCGCACCGCGGCGGCGCGCTCGATTTCCAGGAGTGGTCGCAACACCATCCTGGCGAACGCTTCCCGGTTTCCGTCGCGCTGGGTGCCGATCCCGCCACTATTCTGGGCGCCGTCACGCCGGTTCCCGACACGCTTTCCGAATACGCTTTCGCCGGGCTGCTGCGCGGCACGAAATCGGAAGTCGTGAAGTGTATTTCCAACGATCTGGAAGTGCCGGCCAGTGCTGAAATCGTGCTGGAAGGCTATATCGAAGCGGGCGAAGTCGCGCCGGAAGGGCCGTATGGCGACCATACCGGTTACTATAATGAGATTGATAACTTCCCGGTGTTCACCGTTACGCATATTACGCAGCGCCGCGACGCCATCTATCACTCCACCTATACCGGCCGTCCGCCGGACGAGCCCGCCGTGCTGGGCGTAGCGCTGAACGAAGTCTTCGTGCCGATCCTGCAGAAGCAGTTCCCGGAAATTGTCGATTTCTATCTGCCGCCGGAAGGTTGCTCCTATCGCCTGGCGGTCGTGACGATGAAAAAACAGTACGCGGGCCACGCTAAACGGGTAATGATGGGCGTTTGGTCATTTCTTCGTCAGTTTATGTACACTAAATTTGTTATTGTTTGTGACGACGATGTTAACGCGCGCGACTGGAACGATGTCATCTGGGCTATTACTACTCGTATGGATCCCGCCAGGGATACGGTGCTGGTAGAAAACACGCCCATTGATTATCTGGATTTCGCCTCGCCGGTTTCCGGACTGGGATCGAAAATGGGCCTGGACGCCACCAACAAGTGGCCGGGAGAAACCCAGCGCGAATGGGGTCGCCCAATTCGTAAAGATCCCGCCGTCACCGCGCGCATTGATGCGATATGGGATGAACTGGGCATCTTCAGTGAGTCGCCCACGCGCAAATAAGCGCCCGGCAATTAATCGACCCGACAGAGGGAATGCATGACAACGCTAAGCTGTAAAGTGATCTCGGTAGAGGCGATAACCGATACCGTTTACCGAGTCCGCATGGTGCCGGAAGCCGATTTCAGCTTCCGGGCCGGTCAGTATCTGATGGTGGTGATGGACGAACGCGACAAGCGGCCGTTTTCGCTGGCCTCCACGCCGATGGAGAAAGAGATTATCGAGCTGCATATCGGCGCTTCGGAACTCAACCTCTACGCCATGGCGGTCATGGAGCGGATTCAGGAGCAGCGCAGGATCACCGTGGATATTCCGCACGGCGACGCCTGGCTGCGCGAAGAGAGCGAGCGGCCGCTGATCCTGATTGCGGGCGGCACCGGCTTTTCCTATGCCCGCTCCATCCTGCTGACCGCGCTGGCGCAGCAGCCGCAGCGCCATATTGAAATCTACTGGGGCGGCCGCGAGCTGAAGCACCTGTACGATATGGACGAGCTGGAAGCGCTGGCGGTGAAGCATCCTAACCTGAAGGTGATTCCGGTAGTGGAACAGCCTGAGCCAGGCTGGGAAGGGCGCAGCGGCACCGTACTGACGGCGGTAATGAACGACCACAGCAGCCTGGCCGATTACGAAATCTATATCGCCGGCCGCTTTGAAATGGCGAAAATCGCGCGCGATCGTTTCTGCGCCGAGCGCGAAGCGAAAGCGGAACAGATGTTCGGCGACGCCTTCGCCTTTATCTGAACCGCGATCTCCGGTCAAATACCGTCCGCAAAGGACGGTATTAAATCCTTTCCAGTACGGTAGCGATGCCCTGGCCCAGACCGATGCACATGGTCGCCAGGCCAAACTGCGCGTCGCGCCGCTCCATCAGGTTCAGCAGCGTAGTGCTAATGCGCGCGCCGGAACAGCCCAGCGGGTGGCCCAGCGCTATCGCGCCGCCGTTCAGGTTGACCTTGTCATCCAGCTTATCCATCAGGCCAAGCTCTTTAATACACGGCAGCACCTGAGCGGCGAAGGCCTCATTCATTTCAAACAGATCGATATCGTCGACGCTCAGGCCCGCTTTCTTCAGCGCCAGCCGTGAAGCGGGCACCGGCCCAAACCCCATAATCGACGGATCGCAGCCAACCACCGCCATCGATCTGATCCGCGCTCGCGCTTTCAGTCCCAGCTCGCGGGCGCGCGACTCGCTCATCAGCAGCATAGCGGCCGCGCCGTCGGAAAGCGCCGACGAGCTGCCTGCCGTCACCGTGCCGTTAACCGGATCGAACGCGGGCTTCAGCGCCGCCAGTCCCGCCGCCGTTGTATCAGGCCGGATCACCTCGTCAAAATCGTAGCGCTTCAGTACGCCGTCGCCGTCGTGGCCGCTGGTGGCGACAATTTCCTCGGCGAAATGGCCAGCCTGCGTAGCAGCCCAGGCGCGCTGGTGCGATCGGGCGGCGAACGCGTCCTGCATTTCTCGGCCGATATGGTGCATTCGCGCCAGCATCTCTGCGGTCAGACCCATCATGCCGGCGGCTTTCGCCACGGTTTTACCCAGGCCGGGATGAAAATCGACGCCGTGACTCATCGGCACGTGGCCCATATGCTCGACGCCGCCGACCAGACAGGCGCTGGCGTCGCCGACCATAATGGCTCGCGCGGCGTCGTGCATCGCCTGCATCGACGAGCCGCACAGGCGATTAACGGTCGTTGCCGGAACCCGGTGCGGGATCTCCGCCAACAGGGCGGCGTTACGGGCGATATTAAAACCCTGCTCCAGCGTCTGCTGCACGCAGCCCCAATAGATATCGTCCAGACTTTCCGCCGCCAGCGCGGCATTGCGGCTCAGCAGCGCGCGCATCAGATGCGCCGACAAATCTTCGGCCCGGACATGGCGAAAAGCGCCGCCTTTCGAACGGCCCATCGGCGTGCGTACGGCATCAACAATTACGACTTTTTCCATCATTCTTTCCTTACGCCGTTTTCAGGACGGCATCGGCCGGTTGAACCTGGGGATACCACAGCTCTTTGCGCTGCGCTTTTTCCTGCAGGCTGACGGGAAGCTGATAAAGCGGGCCGAGGCTGGCGAAATAGCCCGCCTGACTGGCGAAGCTGGCGCTGCCCAGCGTGTCCAGATAGCGGAAGACGCCGCCGCGAAACGGCGGGAAGCCCAGGCCGTAGACCAGCGCCATATCCGCTTCGGCCGGCGTGGCGATAATGTTCTCTTCCAGGCAGCGCACCACCTCGTTGACCATCGGAATCGTCATACGGGCGAGGATCTCCTCGTCGCTGAACACGCGCTGCGGCTGGCAAACGCTCTGCAGCAGCTTATCGACTTCAGGATCGATAACTTTTTTCGGTTTACCTTTGCTGTCTTTCTCCCAGCGATAAAAGCCCGCCTGGTTTTTCTGTCCGAAACGCTTCGCCTCGAACAGCACGTCGATGGCGTCGCGATAATCCTTCTTCATCCGGTTCGGGAAGCCGTCGGCCATCACGCTCTGCGCATGGTGCGCGGTATCGATGCCGACCACGTCCAGCAGCCACGCCGGGCCCATCGGCCAGCCGAAGCTTTTCTCCATCACCTTATCAATCTGGCGGTAGTCCGCGCCGTCCCGCAGTAGCAGGCTGAAGCCCGCGAAATCGGGGAAGAGCACGCGGTTGACGAAAAAGCCGGGACAGTCGTTGACCACGATCGCCGTTTTGCCCATTTTTCCTGCCCAGGCGACCACTTTCGCCAGCGTAGCGTCAGAAGTTTTCTCGCCGCGGATCACCTCGACCAGCGGCATCCGATGCACCGGGTTAAAGAAATGCATGCCGCAGAAATTTTCCGGGCGCTGCAGGGCCTGAGCAAGCTGGCTGACAGGGATAGTGGAAGTGTTGGAGGCCAGCACGGCCTCTTTGGCAAGATGCTGTTCCGTTTCCGCCAGCACCGCCGCTTTGATCTGAGGATTCTCCACCACCGCTTCGACCACCACATCGACCCGCTCGAACCCTTCGTAGCTTAGGGTTGGATGAATAGCGCCGAGCGCGGTCGTCAGCTGCATAGCATCGATTTTGCCGCGCTCAAGCTGCTTGTTCAGCAGGCCGGCCACTTCGTTCATGCCGAGCGTCAGCGAAGCCGGATTGATATCCTTCATTATTATCGGCACGCCTTTGCTGGCCGACTGATAAGCGATGCCGCCGCCCATAATGCCAGCGCCCAGTACGCCAGCCTGCTGTGGCGGAGCCGCGTCCCGCGCCAGCTTTTTCGCTTTCGCCTTCAGCGCCTGATCGTTAAGGAAAATGCCGACCAGCGCGCGGGCTTCGTCGGAACGCGCCAGCGGCACAAAAGCCCGGGTTTCGAGCAGCAGCGCTTCGTCGCGGCTCAGCGTGGCTGCGGCCTCAATGGTTTTTACCGCCGTCAGTGGAGCAGGGTAGTGTTTGCCTGCCGTTTGCAGCACTACGCCTTTGGCGGTGGTAAAGCTCATCATGGCTTCAATCTTGCTGAGCTTCAGCGGCTGCAGCTTCGGCTGGCGGCGCTCGCGCCACGGCTGTTTGCCGCTAATGGCGTCGCGCAGTATAGCCAAAGCGGCGTCGCGCAGCTTATCGGCCGGCACCACGGCATCCACCAGGCCTAGCGCCAGCGCTTTTTGCGCATCTACATCTTTTCCGGCGGCGATAATCTCCAGCGCGCTGTCGGCACCCAGCAGGCGCGGCAGGCGTACCGAACCGCCAAAGCCCGGCATAATGCCCAGCTTTGTTTCCGGCAGGCCGATCCGCGCGTCCGGCGCGGCGATGCGAAAATCGGTCGCCAGCACGCATTCGCAGCCGCCGCCCAGCGCGTAGCCCTGTATCGCCGACAGCGTCGGCACCGGTAAATCTTCGAGACGATTAAATATGCCGTTGGCGTAGGTCAGCCACTGCGTCAGCTGCTCGGCCGGCGCGGCGAACAGCGACAGAAATTCGGTGATATCCGCGCCGACGATAAAAGCGGGCTTGCGTGAACTGAGCAGCACCGCTTTCAGATCGGTAAGCCGTTCCAGCACGCTAATCGCTTCGCCCAGGCTGGCGACGGTTTGCGTATCCAGCTTGTTGACCGAACCGGGCGCATCAAAAACCAGTTCGGCAATGCCATTTTCCAGCCAGTCCAGAGTCAGGGTGTCGCCTTGGTAAAGCATTCTTCTCTCCTGCTGCCGCGCTTAAGGGATCTGGTCATACCAGATGATCGAGAGTGTGCGGTTGATGTTAATTATTTGCAAACGAGAGTTTGCTTATTTGCAAACAAGATCACAGGCGCGGCAAAACGGCGACGGCGTGCTAAGATGCGCTCAATTTCGTGATTAACGGAGGCAAAGTGATGGACTCGTTGAGCGCCCTTTATCAGGAGCATATTAAAACGCTACAGGCGCGCGCGCAGCAGGTGCTGGCCCGCTTTAAGCTGGATGCCATGCTGATCCATTCCGGCGAACTGCTGACGGTTTTCCTGGACGACCACGACTACCCTTTCAAAGTGAATCCACAGTTTAAAGCCTGGCTGCCGATCACCAGCGTGCCCAACTGCTGGCTGTGGGTCGACGGCGTCAATAAGCCGAAGCTCTGGTTCTATTCGCCGGTGGATTACTGGCACAACGTCGAGCCGCTACCGCAAAGCTTCTGGACGGACGAAATCGAGATCTCTGCGCTGAAAAAAGCCGATGAGATTGGCCAACTGCTGCCGGCACAACGTGAAAACGTCGCTTATATCGGCCCGGTGCCGGAACGCGCCGCGCAGCTTGGCATTAACGCCGCCGCCGTCAACCCAAAAGGCGTGATCGACTTTCTGCACTACCATCGTTCCTATAAAACCGACTATGAGCTTTACTGCCTGCGCGAAGCGCAAAAGACGGCGGTGATCGGTCATCGTGCGGCGAAAGAAGCCTTCCTCTCCGGCATGAGCGAGTTCGATATCAATATCGCCTACCTTGCGGCTACCGGACATCGCGATATCGACGTGCCTTACGGCAACATCGTGGCGCTGAACGAGCACGCCGCCGTGCTGCACTACACTAAGCTTGATCATCTGCCGCCGGAGCAGCCGCGCAGCTTTTTGCTGGACGCCGGCACGGAATATAACGGCTACGCCGCCGATTTGACGCGCAGCTACGCCTGGGATTCGGCCAGCGACTATGCGCAGCTTGTTCAGGATATGAATGAAGAGGAGCTGGCGCTGATCGCCACGCTGAAAGCGGGCGTGCGCTATACCGACTATCATCAGCAGATGCATCATCGCCTGGCTAAGCTACTGTTAAAACATCAGCTGGTAAAAGGCCTGAGCGAAGAGGCGATGGTGGCGGAAAACCTGACCGGGCCGTTTATGCCGCACGGCGTCGGCCATCCGCTTGGCTTGCAGGTACATGACGTGGCCGGGTTTATGCAGGACGATCGCGGCACGCATCTGGCCGCGCCGCAGCAGTATCCTTATCTGCGCTGTACGCGCATTCTCGAACCGCGCATGGTGCTCACGATCGAACCCGGCATCTATTTTATTGAATCGCTGCTGGCGCCTTGGCGCGAAGGCCGGTTCAGCCACCACTTTGACTGGGCGCGCATTGAGGCGCTGAAGCCTTACGGCGGCATCCGCATCGAAGACAACGTGGTGATCCGCGAGCAGGGCGTGGAAAATATGACCAGGGATCTCAAGCTGGACTGATGGACGCATACGATATTCCCGCTGAAACCTTCAGCTTTAGCGAGGAAATTAAAAAAAGCCGCTTTATCACGCTGCTGGCTCATACCGACGGCGTGGAAGCGGCGCGCGCTTTTCTGCAACAGGTTAAAAGCGAACATCCTGCCGCCAGGCACCACTGCTGGGCTTGGGTAGCGGGCGCGCCTGACGATTCGCAACAGCTCGGTTTCTCTGATGACGGCGAGCCTTCCGGCACGGCGGGCAAACCGATGCTGGCCCAGCTGATGGGTAGCGGCGTTGGCGAGATAACGGCGGTGGTGGTGCGCTATTACGGCGGCATTATGCTGGGCACAGGCGGCCTGGTTAAGGCTTACGGCGGCGGCGTGCAGCAGGCGTTAAAAGCGCTGCCCAGGCAGCAAAAGGTGCCGATGCTGACCTTTACGCTCTCCTGCGACTACGCGCAGCTGGCGGAAATCGAAAGAATGATTGCCCGGTTTCACGGTCAGCTGCGGCACAGCGAGTTCCTGCAGTGCGTCTCGCTGACGCTGGCTTTACCGCACGCGCAGGTAGCGGACTTCAAGCGCCATCTCGCCGATTTCAGTAGAGGGGCGCTTCATCTGGCCCCAGTCGACTAACATCCTGTCAAGAAAGGAAAGGCCACATGCATTTTCGTGCCATCACCCGCATCGTGGGTTTACCGGTCATTTTATTCTCCGGCACCATGATTGTGCCAGGCCTGGTGGCGCTAATCTATCGTGACGGCGCCGGGCGAGCCTTTACGCAAACCTTCTTTATGGCGCTGCTGATCGGCTCGCTGCTGTGGTGGCCGAACCGCAAACAGAAAAGCGAGCTGAAGCCGCGCGAAGGTTTTCTGATCGTGGTGCTGTTCTGGACAGTACTGGGCAGCGTTGGGGCCATGCCTTTTATCTTTGCCGAACATCCCAATCTCTCTTTTACCGACGCGTTCTTTGAATCTTTCTCCGGGCTGACCACCACGGGCGCGACAACGCTGGTGGGGCTGGATTCGCTGCCGAAAGCCATCCTGTTCTATCGACAGATGCTGCAGTGGCTTGGCGGCATGGGGATCATCGTACTGGCGGTGGCTATCCTGCCGATTCTGGGCGTTGGCGGTATGCAGCTCTATCGCGCCGAAATGCCCGGCCCGCTGAAAGATAACAAGATGCGTCCCAGAATTGCCGAAACGGCGAAAACGCTCTGGCTAATCTACGTGCTGCTCACGGTCATCTGCGCGCTGGCGCTTTGGCTGGCGGGAATGCCGCTGTTTGACGCCATCGGCCATAGCTTTTCCACTATCGCTATCGGCGGCTTCTCGACGCATGACGCCAGTATCGGCTACTTCCATAGTCCGACCATCAACACCATTATCGCCATCTTCCTGCTGATCTCCGGCTGTAACTACGGTCTGCACTTTACGCTGCTCAGCGGACGTAATTTGCGCGTCTACTGGCGCGATCCGGAATTTCGCATGTTTATCGGCGTGCAGTTCACGCTTGTTATCATCTGTACGATAGTGCTGTGGGCGCACAATGTTTATCAAAGCGGTATGCAGACGCTGAACCAGGCTTTTTTCCAGGTCGTTTCTATGGCGACCACCGCCGGTTTCACCACGGACAGCATCGCCCGCTGGCCGCTTTTTTTACCGGTGCTGCTGCTCTGCTCCGCTTTTATCGGCGGCTGCGCCGGATCGACTGGCGGCGGCCTGAAAGTGATCCGTATTCTGCTGCTGTTTAAACAAGGCTCGCGTGAATTAAAGCGTCTGGTACATCCAAATGCCGTCTATACCATTAAGCTGGGACAGCGAGCGCTGCCTGAGAGAATACTTGAAGCGGTGTGGGGATTCTTCTCGGCCTACGCGCTGGTCTTCCTGCTCAGTATGCTGGCCATCATCGCCACGGGGGTGGATGACTTTTCGGCCTTTGCCGCCGTTGCCGCCACGCTGAACAATCTCGGGCCTGGCTTAGGGGTAGTAGCGGATAACTTCACTACTATGAATGATGCGGCGAAATGGATTTTGATTCTGACGATGCTGTTTGGTCGTCTTGAGGTCTTTACGCTGTTGGTTCTGTTCACGCCGACGTTCTGGCGCGAGTAACAAAAGTTGAAACTTATGAAAGCACTTATCCTTTACTCCAGCCGCGACGGACAAACCCGGGAAATCGCGGCCTTTATAGCTAACCAACTTAAAGCGCAGCAGGAGTGCGATACGATCAATATCCTGCACGCGGATAATATCGAATGGGCAAAGTACGATCGCGTGCTGATCGGCGCTTCTATTCGCTACGGGCATTTCCATCCGAAGGTGGAAAAGTTCGTAAAACAGCATTTGCAGGCGCTTAAACAGCGTCCGTCGGGATTCTTCTCGGTAAACCTCACGGCGCGCAAGCCTGAAAAGCGCACGCCGCAGACTAATGCCTATACGCGCAAGTTTTTACTGAGCTCGCCGTGGCAGCCTGACTGCTGCGCCGTGTTTGCTGGTGCGCTGCGCTATCCGCGCTACGGTTTCTTCGATCGCTTTATGATCCAGCTGATTATGCGTATGACCGGCGGCGAAACGGATGCCAGTAAAGAAGTAGAGTACACAGACTGGGAACAGGTAACGCGTTTTACCCATGAATTTGCTGCTTTATCAGGCAAAGCGCAGTAAAAAAAGACGCTTTGTAGAAAAATACGGCTGTCGGTAATTTATTTGTAATAAACGCTTGTCAGCCGTCGAGAACTCCCTATAATGCGCAACCACTGAGACGGCACAACGGTTTACGACCCGCTGGTTCAGCAGGTTCAGGAAGCTGAACCGCCGGAGAAAAACTTCTGAAAAAGAGGTTGACTCTGAAGGAGGAAAGCGTAGTATACGCCACCTCGCGGCAGAGTAGCTCAGCTACTTCCCGCACCGCT